>Ga0307505_10000359_pt1 | contig 52040 bp, 46 predicted proteins | sample 23_S_MG_FD_202183 | JGI IMG/M metagenome (GOLD analysis project Ga0307505, IMG submission 202183) | Soil microbial communities from Populus trichocarpa stands in riparian zone in the Pacific Northwest, United States - 23_S | ecosystem: Environmental > Terrestrial > Soil > Riparian zone > Trees...
GTACTTGTGGTAGAAGCTGTTGAACTTCTGGGCCAGATCGAGCAGGTATTGCGTGATCACGGAGAGCTCGAGCGAGTCGACGCCGCGACGGATCGCGGCCGGCAACTCGGCCGATAGACGCACCAGCTCCCACATGTCGTCGGTGAGCCCCTGGTGCAGCGTCAGCTCGTCCACGGCCCGATCCTCAATGCGCGGATCCACTCCCCGTTCCGCCATCTTCCGGAAGATGTTCTGCACGCGCACCGTCGAGTACTGAAGGTATGGCCCTGAGTCTCCTTCGAAGCGCAGGGCCTCGTCGAAATCGAAGGCGATGACTTTGTTACGACCGAAACGGATCATGAAGTAGCGCAAGGCCGCGATGGCGATCTGCCGCCCGAGCAGGTCCGCGTCGGCCACGTCCGGGGTGTTGGCCCGAACCGCATCCGCGGCCTTCTGCTCCAACGCGTCCAGCAGATCGTCGGCCTTCACCCCGAATCCTTTGCGGCCGGACATCTCCACATACGCGCGCGTGGAGTCCTCTTCCGAGATCTCCATCCCCAACGCCTTCGCCGTCACCGGCGTGAGGGCCACCATTTCATAGGCGAAGTGAATCGACGCCTCGGAGGCCTTCTCGCCGGCCACCTTCCGCACGCCTTCCTTGACCACCTTCTGCAGGTAGGCCTGGCGTGAGTCGATCACGTTCACTACACGCGCTGCTCCGCCGAACTTCGGGGCATCGGGGTGCCCGTCGTTCTCGTGCGTGGTCTCCCACAGCAGGTACTCGAAGGGGAACTTCCGGTACTGGAACGTGCGGTCCAGCATGCCCAGCTTCCAGAGCTGATAGGCGATGTCTTTCCCCGTGTAAGTGACGGTCCCGTTCGAGCGCACCAGGATCTTGTCCGGCTCGTTCATGCCGGCAAACTCCTCCGACTCGTCGAGCTTCATCACCCAACATTCCTTGTGCTTGCCCTCGGTCTCCTGCACCAGCGCGCCCGACTGCTTCAGCAGCTCGAAAGCCCGGTCCCAGAAGTGGAGGTGAATGATGTCGCTCTCCTTCGGCAGGAGGTCGTACCGGATGCCCAGGCGGAGCATCGTCTCGAGGTGGCGCCTCACGACGGCCCGGGCGATCTCCGCCGCCAGGATGGCCGTGTCGCCTTCCTGATTCTCAATGCGGTGCAGCGTCTCGCGCCGCCATTCCTTCGAATCCGGATGATCGACGTAGTACTGGGCCATCTTCGAATAGACGTCCCAGCAGTGGTAGTCGAAGCGCTTCTCCGTCGCGATGAGCTGACGCACATCCGCCAGGGTCTTGTTCTCCAGACGCTCGAACGCGACCACGACGTCCGCGACCTGCACGCCTGTGTCGTCGATGTAGTTCTGCGTCTCCACGCGGTCGCCCAGCCACTTCGAGCAGCGGACATACGTGTCGCCCAGAACGGCGTTCCGCAGGTGTCCGATGTGCGCGGCCTTGTTCGGGTTGATGTTCGTATGCTCGACGATGACGCGGTCCCCACCGGGAGGCGGAGGCATCATCACGGAGCGGAAATGCTCGGCCGTGAACGCGCCGCGGTCGAGCCGGAAATTGAGATATCCCGCTCCCTCCACGGACACGGACGCCACCAGCAGCGGCAGGTGCATTCCATTCGCGAGTTGCTCGGCGATCTCGCGCGGCTTGCGCTTGAGCGCCTTGGCCAGCTCCAGCGCGATCGGTGTGGCCAGATCGCCCTGATTCAACTTCGGTGGAGCCTGCAGCACCACCCGGCTGACCGGATGTCCGAACAACGCCAGCGTGCGGCTCTTGAGAGTTTCCGTGAGTTGGGCGTGGATGTCTTCGAGGATCATTCATGACTCCGGAACGAGGAGCGCGGGACAACGCTCATCGTTCATCGTTCAGTTCGTTGGTGTGGCTGCTGTCGTTCCAGTACTTCAGGATCCACTTGCCGTCGCTGCGCCGAACGAACAGGTTCATGGCGGCGTTGTCCTGCGCGAAGCGGAGCGCGGACAGGACCGGCAGACCGAGCAGGGCCGTCGCGCCGATCCGGATCGCGGTGCCGTGCGCAACCACGACTGGGCGCTCGGAATTCACGCTCTCCAGCGCCGCCTCGAAACGGCGTCGCACCTCGGAGTGAGACTCGCCCTCTGGACACGGGCAATCCTCGTCCTCGATCCAGCGGCGATAGAGGTCTTCGTTCTCCCGCCGGATGTCGAGAAAAGCACGCCCCTCCCACTGTCCATAGTTCATCTCCCGGAGCCCGTCGAGAGGCACGATCTCCAGCCCGGTCGCGTCCGCAATCGCACGAGCCGTGGACATCGCCCGGCCGAGGGGAGACGAATAGAGCGCGGTCGGCCGGAGCGTCGCGAGCCGCTCCGCGAGTCGCAGCACCTGCGCACGCCCGAGGTCCGACAACTCACTGTCACTCCACCCCTGCGTGATCCGCGCAACGTTGAGCATCGTCTCGCCGTGACGGACCAGATAGAGCTGCCGGCTCACCAGGAGACTCCGATGCCAGCGGTGGTGCGTGGCCGAGAGCACGAAACCGAGTCTGCATGCCTTTCATCGGAGCGACCCCTCATCCGCCTTCGGCACCTTCTCCCCTCTGCGGAGGGGAGAAGGCTCTCGGTGTGTGTGCATCGCGAGAAGGAGTGGTTCCTCGCGAGAGTGTTCCATCGAGAGCCTTCTCCCCCCGGCTTCTTGGGGGGAGAAGGTGGCCATCGGCCGGATGAGGGGGGCGTTGCGGCCTCCGACGAGTGTGCGATCTGACCCGCAAGCACTGAAGAAAGACCCCTGACCCGCGTCATTACGCCACCACGACCGGATTGGGCACGAGCAGAGACTGCGCGGTCATCTCGGCTGGCTGGTCGATGCCGAGGATGGAGAGGATGGTCGGGGCGACATTCGAAAGAGCGCCGCCGGCGCGCAGCGTCCCGAAACGCTTCTTCGCGTCGACCAGAATCAGCGGCACGGGGTTCATCGTGTGCGCGGTATGCGGCTGGCCCGTCGCTTCGTCGAACATCAACTCGGCATTGCCATGATCCGCCGTGATCAACGTGACGCCGTCGACCTTGCGAGCCGCGTCCAGGATGCGCGCGACCGCGACGTCGGTATCGCGCACCGCCTCGATTGCGGCCTCCATCACTCCCGTGTGGCCGACCATGTCCGGGTTGGCGATGTTCATGATGATCACGTCGTACTTCCGCGACTCGATCGCCTCCACCACTTTACCGGTCACCTCGAACACGGACATCTCCGGCTTCTTGTCGTAAGTGGCCACCTTCGGCGACGGGACGAGGATGCGATCCTCGCCGGGGAACTGCGTGTCGGAGCCGCCGTTGAAGAAGAACGTCACGTGCGCGTACTTTTCCGTCTCGGCGATGCGGAGCTGCGTGCGGCCGGCGTGGGCGAGCACCTCGCCGAGGTTGTTGCGCACCTCCGGCGGAGGATAGAGCACCGGCAGATCAAACTTCTCGTGATAGCGATTCATCGTCGCGATCCGCGCCCTCGGGTGAACCGCGCGCACGAAACCGTCGAACTCGGCGTCTTTGAACGAGGTCACGATCTGGCGCATGCGGTCCGCGCGGAAGTTGAAGAAGAACAGCGCGTCGCCGTCCTCGACCCGCCCGCGATGCGCGCCTTCCGCGGTCAGCACGGACATGGGCTCCATGAATTCGTCGGTGACGCCCTGCTCGTAGAAACGGCGCAAGGTCTCGAGCGGATCCTTGGTCTCGGTGCCCACGCCGAGGGTGAGCAGGTCGTAGCCCCGCTGGACGCGGTCCCAACGCTTGTCACGATCCATCGTGAAGTAGCGCCCGATGACGCTGGCCAGTTGCGCGCGCGGCTTGTACGCAAGGTGCGCGAGCAGGTCGCCGAGGTACTTCTCCGCGGATTTGGGCGGGCAGTCGCGTCCGTCGAGGATGGCGTGGACGAAGACGTTCTCCGCGCCCAGCTCGATCGCGGCGTCGATCAGACCGTGCAGGTGCTGCTGGAGCGAGTGAACGCCGCCATCGGACAAGAGGCCCGCGAAGTGGATCGCGCGCGAGCCCTTGACGGCTTCGACGAACACGGGATTCTGCAACAGCTCGCCATGGGCGATCGACTTCGAGATGCGGACGATGTCCTGATCGACGACTCGTCCCGCTCCGATGTTGAGGTGCCCTACCTCGGAGTTCCCCATCTGTCCCTCGGGCAACCCCACCGCGAGCCCGGACGCCTCGAGCGTCGTCCACGGCGCCTCGCGCCACAACGCGTCGAAGCACGGCGTCTCCGCCTGGGCAATGGCGTTGTATCCGGCTTCCTTCCGGCAACCGAAACCATCGATGACGATCAGTGTGAGGAGAGGACGCTCCGCCATGGGCTGGCGAAGATATCAAAAGCCGGCACGGCCGGCGGCGCTGGTTGGCATAGCCTTGGGCACGTGCGGTAGCTCCGAGGCCAAGGGGTTTCTACCGCGCAGCTTCCTAGCCCGCATTTCTCACAGCCCTTCGTCGCGAGACAGCCGAGAGTGGCCTGGATGCGAGTCGAACGGCGATTTCGCGACGAAGGCATAGTTGACACTATGTTGAGGAGCGAAATCGTCGTTCGGCGAAGCAGGCAGGCCGCTATCGGCTGTCGTAGCAGAAGGGCTGTGAGAAATGCGGGCTAGGCACGCCTTTCGAGCAAAATTGCCGGCCACGCTGAAGGACGACCATCTTCGATGTCATTGGAAGCCGCACCACCAGCGGCGACAACCAGCTATGCGGACGGCGCCGCTTTCTCGCGCTTGAACACCATGCCGATGTGGTCGGTCGCACCGGTCTTGAAGTTGATGGAGGTGATGCTCACCAGCTCCCACCCGTCATCGCCGAGCCGGTTCAACTCCTCGGCGCGCCGCGGATCCATCGAGTAATTCTCCGACCGGACGTTGATGATCTTGTATTCCCAGGTCTTCATGTCCGTGGCTCCCCCGTCCCATTGCTGATGCTGTTGCGGTGCGTAAGTGTAGCAAACTGAGGAATTGAAAGGATTGAAAGTTGAAAGCGGGTGCGCGTCCCGCTCAATCCTCCGCTTCCATCGCGCCTCTCCACACCACCGCATCGTGCGGCAGATCGGTCATCATCCCATCGCATCCGGCGTCATCGAGGCGCTGCCACTCATGCGGCTGATTCACCGTCCAGGGCACGATGAGAATGCCGCGCTCGTGCAGCGCTCGCACCATCGCCTCATCGACGAAGCGGTGATTCGGAAAGCACCATGTGGCGCCGAGCTTCTCCGCGTACGCACCGACGTCCACCAGAGAGCCATGAAACGTGATGCCGAGCGGAAACGGGACTCCACGCTCGTGAAGTGAGAGCAGAAGGGAGTGATCGAACGAGGCCACGACGATCCCCGGCCATGCGGAAATCTGCGCGATCAATGCGTCTTCCCAGCCAGCGCGCTTGACCTCGAGGATCATCTGCGCGCGACCGGCGTAGCGACTTAGAGCGCTGACGCGTTCGGCCACACCACCGCGCTCCTCGACCTGTGCGGCGGTGAGCGTCTCGACCTCGATGCCGTCGATCTCATCGTCGTGAAACAGCACCGCGGTGCCGTCACTCAACAGGCGGAGGTCGGTCTCGAACCCGTCGGCGCCCGCGCGGAGAGCCTCGTCGAACGAGGCCAGCGTGTTCTCCGGATGACGCTTCGGGCTGCCCCGATGACCGAAGATCGCGAAGCGCTCCGCCCTGCGGTATCTCTTGTCCGGTCTCACGTGCCGTGGTAGCTTGCTGCTCGATCCAGCGGAGCAGAACGATGCCGAAAAGAATCCTTCTCGCCGATGACAGTATCACCATTCAGAAGGTCGTCGAGCTCACGTTTTCCGATGGCGACTACGAGGTCACCGCGGTCAACAACGGCGCCCGCGCCATTCAGAAACTCGGCGAGATGCGCCCCGACATCATTCTCTCGGACATCATCATGCCGGAGAAGAACGGCTATGAAGTCTGCGAGTACGTGAAGTCGCATCCCGAGTACCGCACCATCCCCGTGGTTCTGCTCACGGGCACCTTTGAGCCCTTCGATCCCGACCGCGCCGAGAAAGCCGGCTGCGACGCCGTGGTCACCAAGCCCTTCGAGTCCCAAAGCCTCATCCACAAAGTGGAGGAGCTGATCGCACAAGCGCAGAGCGCCGCGACCGCTCCGCCGCCGGCGGCAGCCGCTCCTCCTCCCCCTGAGCCCGCCGCACCTCCCCCGTCTCCGTGGATGGACGACGCTCCTTCCGCGCCGGAAGGAGGCGAGTCTCTCTTCACGACCTCCGGTGGCTCGTTCCCTACGCCCCCGGAAGCGTACGCACACAGCAACGACATCTTCGGCGCCGCTCCTGCCCCGGAACCACCCGCGATCGAGCTCGACACCCCGATCGATGTCCCGTTCGGTGAACCGCCCGCGACCCCGGAGCCCGCGGGCGACCCACGCGCATTTCCGAGCATGACCTTCGACGATTTCCAGCAGGCCGGTGCCGAGCCCGCTCCGCCGGAACCGTCGCCGTGGGACGAGCCCGACTTCGGTGGCGAGACCCGCGCCTTCGGCAAGATGACCTTCGAAGATCTGCAGGCCATGGCCCCCGCGCAAGCTCCCGCGGAGCCAGAACCGGAGCTGCTCCCCGAGCCAATCGCCGATGCACCGTTCGGTGCTCCGCCCGCCCCGGAAGCCTTCAGCGGCGAGACGCGCGCGTTCACGCGCATGAGCATCGAAGAGTTGAAAGAGCTGGCCACTCCGGAGACCCAGGAAGCGTCCATCCCCCTGTACGAACCTCCGCCGCCACCGCCGGCAGCCGCGGCACCTCCCGCCGTTTCTCCGTGGGACGAGCCGTCCGAGTCGCCGTTTGCACAGGCTGACCCGCTCGCCGGCGGCGAGACCCGCGCGTTTCCCAAGATGTCGTTCGAAGACCTCGAGCAGCAGATGGCCACGCCTGCCGTGCCGGAGCCCGAGCCCGAGTTGCCCGCGGAGACTTCGCCCTGGGACGAGCCCCCGATCTTCGGCGGCGAGACGCGCGCCATCCCGAAGTTGAGCTACGAAGAGTTGGCCGCGATGGCCGCCCCTCCCGCCGCGGAGCCCGTCCCCTGGGAGCAGCCGTCCGAGCCGGCATGGCCCGCAGCATCGGAAGCCGATCGCTCCCCGCTGACCGAGAGCTTCGACGCTCCGCCGGCGCCGTTCGAAGACGACCTTCCGCCCGCGGTCGAGGAAGTTCCGGAAGACCTCCCCTTCGCAGCGCAGGCCTCTCAGCCCACAGTTCAGGAAGAGCCGGAGGAGTTGCCGGCAGCATGGACATCGGCACCCGAGGAAGCCGCTCCCGATGAGGAGCCTCCCACGCCCATCGTAGAAGCACCAGCAGCGGCCCTCCCTGCGCGTAGCTCCGAACTCACGGACGAACAAGTCGATCGCATCGCCCGTCGCGTGGTCGAGCTCATGTCCGATCAGGTCGTCCGCAACATCGCCTGGGAAGTCATTCCCGACCTCGCCGAGATGGTGGTGAAGGAACGCATCCGCCAACTCGAGAGCGAGGGGTGATTCTTAGTGCTGGGTGCTGAGTGCTGGGTGTCCGCTCCACTCTCTTTGTTCTCAGTTGTCGGTTCTCAGTTCAGGGTGATCTATCCGTGGCGCGACCGAAGGTTTGTGCCGCACAACGAACCGACAACTGACAACCGATCCACATGAAGATCTACACGCGCACCGGCGATCGCGGCGAGACGTCCCTGTTCGGCGGAGCACGCGTCGCGAAGAACGATCCCCGCATCGAGGCCTACGGCACCGTCGATGAGCTGTCGTCTTGCATCGGCGTGGCTCGCGCCGGGTCGCTGCCGCCGGAGCTCGACACCCTGCTCGAACAGGTGCAGCGCGACCTCTTCGACGTCGGCGCCCACTTGGCCTCCCCCGGCACGAGCCGCTTCCCCGGAGTCGAGTCCGCGCGCATCGAGGAGCTCGAGCGCGCCATCGACACGATGGAGAGCGAGCTGACACCCCTCACGAACTTCATCCTCCCCGGAGGAACCCTCGGCGCCGCCAACCTGCACGTCGCCCGCACCGTCTGCCGCCGCGCCGAACGCTGCGTCGTCGCACTCCACGACGACACCCCAGCCACGATCTCGACGGTGATCTACCTCAACCGCCTCTCCGACTCCCTCTTCGTCGCCGCCCGTTTCACCAACGCACGAGCCAGAGTCGCCGACGTACCCTGGCGCACCTCGTAGTGGTCTTCAAGTGGAGCGGTGGACTTGAGTCCACCGGGCACTCGCGATCCAAGCGCCGCGAGCCGTGTGAGTTTCTGGGGACGCTTGCGCCGAGAGCCGCGAAAGGGCAGAGGGAAGTGCTTCGCGAGAGCGACGGTGGACTAAAGTCCACCGCTCCACAGGAACGACGTCCGGCTTCAGCGGAGCGTTGGGGCTAGCAGTGAACGCGTGGAGCGCTGGCGTCCCGCCGGCTGGCCCGGAGGCGTCTCGCCCCCGGGGCGGGGGAGCGCACGGCGACGCCACGCTCTCGGCTTCGAATGCCCCCCCGCCCGCGGCGGGACGCCGCACGGCCAGCCGGCGCTCCACATGTGCTTGCAGGAGGAAGTCCAGCAACCATCCCAAGGGCGGGCGAGATCACCGCGAAATGGAGAATGGTCGGGGCAAGAGGACTTGAACCTCCGACCTCACGGTCCCGAACCGTGCGCTCTACCAGGCTGAGCTATGCCCCGATGTGTTGCTGGCCGCGGATCGCGGCGAAGGCGCGGATTCTAGGTGAAAGGCGCCAAGCGGTCAAACTAACGGTGCACCCCGGGGGTTCATTCCTGCGAAACGATCCGGTGACGGTCGGAATCGCGCCCTCCTGCGAGTCGTTGCCATCGGCAAGGAGTCATACCTCATGAAACGCTTTGCATCGATTCTGGCGCTGATCATCCTCGCGCTTCCGGCGTTTCCTCAGCAGCCTTTCGAGGAGCGGATTGACGTCAACGCTGTCCTTCTCGACGTCATCGTCACCGATTCCAAGGGTAATCAGATCCTGGGACTCACCAAGGACGATTTCATCGTTCAGGAGAACGGAGTCCCGCAGGAGATCGAGTCTCTGGATTACCTCACCAACCGGCAGCTCCTCGATTCCCGCGAGGGCAACGCGCCGTTTCAGGTCGAGCGCGTCCACGAGGATCGCTACTTCCTCTTCTTCTTCGACAAGCCCGAGGATCGCGGCGCGCTGATCGACCAGCTCAATCACGCCCGCCAGGCCGTGCGGTCGTTCGTGCGCGAGCAGATGAAGGACACCGACCACGTTGCCATCGTCGGTCACGACGTGCGCCTCAAGATCTACACCGACTTCACCACCGACAAGGCCCGCATCGAGAAGGCTCTCGACGACTCGGCCAAGTTCGGCAAAGGCCAGCTCGTGCCCTCCGGCGACGGTCCCTCGATCCTGCGCAACCTCGACCCGGATCGCCTCGTGGACGAGACCGGAACCGTCTATCAGGCCCTCGACCTCCTCGGCCACAGCCTTCGCCCCATCCGCGCGCGCAAGAACCTCCTGATCTTCTCCCCGGGGATCGCCGACATCCATGAGGTCGTGCGCAACGGGATGATCCTGGATCGCAGCCGCCACGTCGATCCCATGCTGCAGTCGCTGAACGCCTCGAACGTCACCGTGTACGCCGCCCAGTTGCAGCGACAGATCGACCCCAGCATCAACGCCACGCCAGCCTTCCATCAGCGTCTGACCGAGCTCGCCGATTCCACCGGCGGGCGCTACTTCCAGTTCAACACCAGCTTCAAGCCGGTCGTCCAGACGGTCGAGAAAACCAATTCCGGCTACTACCTGGTCACCTACCGAGCCCGCAAGCCGCGCGGCGAGAAGGGATTCCAGAAGGTCGACGTGAAGGTGAAGAACCCCGAGTTCCGTGTGACCGCCAGGTCCGGCTATGAGTACGGCGGCTGACCGATCACACCACGAACGTCACTCGCTCGCCTGGCATGAGCTGGGCGAGCTTCCATCGTTCGCCTGAGAGCACGGTCATCGGCTGGAGATAGCCGCCGGTGGCGGGATGGTCCGGTCCCATGACGATGAGGCTTCCGTCCGGGTGCAGTTGGACCGTGCCGCACTGCATGCCGATGGAGCGCAGGTCCGCGGGCGCTTCGAGCTGCACCGGGCGTTGAGGACGTAGCCGAATCCCCACGCGATCGAGTTGCGGCGTCACGTCGCAGACGATGGGACCGGTGAGACCTTCGTGAGGTCCGGCCATGGCCCGGATGAGGTTCCGCTCACCTCGCTCCACCCTTGCCACGCTCCCTTCGCGGTCTCCGATGGCGAGATAGGCGCGCAACCCGCCGCTCACCCGCCCGAATGACCGCTCCTCTCCTGCTGTCACTCGTTCCACGCGAACGTCGAGATCCGGGGAACACCAGGCGAGCACCGCGTCCCGCGTGAAGCGAACTCTCGGACCCGCCAGCGGACACTCGAACAGAGGCGCGCCGGCGTGGTTGCCGGCAGCATGGTTCGCGATGGCAGCCGCCACTTCGTCGAACGGCGTGGAGGTCCAGAGCGCCAACGGGCCGCTGACGATCGTGGCCGCCGGCGATGCGATCGAAAACGCGTCCGCTCTTCGAGGAACTTCGTGTTCATCGAGAACATCGACCACCTGAAGACGCAGTTCATCGCCTGCGGCGATCGCGTTCTCGAGATCGACGTTCGTTCGACCCAGCACGTTCCAGCCGCCCGGCGTGTCGATTGGATAGAAGGCCGCGACCTTGCCGGCGATCGCGAACGAGCCGCGGCGCACGGCGCGCGATGTCACGCGTCGTGGCATGGACCATTCCTCCGGCCAGCCATCGAGGTAAGCGAACCCAGCCCGGAACCCGAGGTACCGCGCCACCAGACGCATTCCATCCACCCGCGAAAGAAAGACGTCGCGGGACAGGCCGGCGTGGGCGAGAAACTCCTCGAGGTTCTCGCCATCGAACAGGATCGGCACGTTGCGTGTGTTGATGCTGAGAGGTGCTTGCTCGTGGTTGGCAGACGCGATCGCAGCCTGCAGCGCTCGCGGATCCGGAGTGTCGTCGAAGATCACGTAGAGCGACGAGTGTCCCGGGATGGACTGCATCACGCCGGGCACAGCCTTCACCGCGGCATTCGCGGCGTGCAGCTCCCGGGCCGTGACCTCTCCCAGCTCGACGAGCAGCGCGCGGTCTCCGGCAGGAGCGAGATGCATCGCTTGGTGATACCGTCAACCTCCATGAATCGCAAGCACGAAACGCTTCTCGACGAGATTGCCCATCAGGCGATGATCGACCACGGACTGCTGCCGAAGTTCGAGCGCGCCGTTCAGCGCCAGATCGACGAGATTCACGCACCGGCAAAAGACGACGGCGACGGCGTCCGGGATCTTCGGGACCTGCCCTGGTGCTCGATCGACAACGACGACTCGCGCGATCTCGACCAGCTCACCTGGGCCGAGGATCGCGGCGACGGCGACCTGCGCATCCTCATCGCCGTCGCGGACGTCGACGCGTTGGTCCGCAAGGGCACGCCCATCGACCGCCATGCCCGCCACAACACGACCTCCATCTACACGGCCGCGAAGATCTTCCCAATGCTGCCGGAGAAGCTCTCCACCGACCTCACCTCTCTCAACGAAGGCGAGGACCGCATGGCCATGGTCATCGACATGACCGTGCACGAAGACGGTACGGTCGGCCACGGCGAGGTGTATCGCGGATTGGTCCACAACAAGGCCAAGTTGGCCTACGACCGTGTGGCGGCGTGGCTCGATGGGGAAGACGACGAGCCGGAGCGGATGCGCCGCGTGGAAGGACTGGCGGAGAACGTCCGCCTGCAGGATCGAGTGGCCGATCGGATGCGCGAGTTTCGCCATCAGAACGGGGCGCTGGATCTCGAGACCATCGAGGCCCGCCCGGTCTTCGTCGACGGCCAGGTGGTGGACCTGCGACAGGCTCGCCGCAACAATGCGCGGCTGCTGATCGAGGACTTCATGATCGCCGCGAACGGAACGACCGCCCGCTTCCTGTCGAGCAAGGGCTTCCCGAGCATCCGCCGCGTCGTGCGCTCGCCGGAGCGATGGGACCGCATCGAGAGAATCGCCGAGGAGCTCGGTGAGCGTTTACCTCCCGAGCCCGATCCGATCGCGCTGGAGAAGTTTCTGGTGCGCCAGAAGAAGCGCGATCCCATCCGCTTCCCCGACCTCTCACTCTCTATCGTCAAGGCCATGGGAGCCGGCGAGTACGTGGTGGAAGAGTCGGGCGACAAGCCCACCGGACACTTCGGCCTGGCCGTGAAGGACTACACGCACTCGACCGCACCGAATCGCCGATACCCCGACCTCCTCACCCATCGCCTGGTGAAGGCCGCTCTGGACGGTCGCAAGTTGCCCTACAGCCTCGACGAGCTGGCCGACCTCGCCGAGCACTGCACGGCCCAGGAAGACGCGGCCAACAAAGTCGAGCGACTGGTGCGCAAAGCCGCCGCGGCTCTCATGCTCACCGGCCGCGAGGGCGATCACTTCGACGGCATCGTCACCGGAGCCTCCTCGAAAGGCACCTGGGTGCGCATCTTTCGTCCCCCCATCGAAGGAAAGCTCGTGCGCGGCCACGCCAACCTCGACATCGGCGACCGCGTCCGCGTCAAACTCCTCGGCACCGACCCCGAACGCGGCTTCATCGACTTCGGGCGCGCTTGAATCGCGTTCCCCGGGGGACGACCACAACAGAGGCACAGAGACACAGCGCCAGGGATTGTGGCCGACAACCGAAGACGTCGATGACAACTGTGGAGCGGTGGGCTTTAGCCCTCCGGGCGCTCGCGATGGGTGCGCCGAAGCCGTTTGAGGCTCTCGGGGCTGTCGTGCCGAGAGCCGCGTGCAGCGTCGAAGCCGCGACGGCAACTGGGGAAGTGCCTCGCGAGAGCCCGGAGGGCTAAAGCCCACCGCTCCACAGCAACCGTTCGCTCTTGATAATGTCTCTGTGCCTCAGTGCCTCTGTGGTGAAAATCACGAGGGCGAAACGCGCAAGTTGTCGATGAGACGGGTGCGGCCGATGCGGACGGCGCCGGCGAGGAGGAGCTCGCGGTCGAAGCCGGCAGGGGGCTCGAAGGTGAGGGGGTCGACGACGACCAGGTAGTCGACTTCCACGCCCCCTTCTTCCGTCACGACGCGGTGCATCAGCTTCTCGACCGAGGGGACGTCGTGGATTCCGTGCGTAATCGCCTCATGGCCCGCGCGGAGCGCGCGATGAAGCACGGGGGCCTTGGCTCGCTCGTACGCGGAGAGATAGGTGTTGCGCGACGACATGGCCAGCCGATCGTGCTCGCGCAGAGTCTCGCCGAAGACCAGGCGCACGGGGATGTCGAGGTCGCGGACCATCTGTTCGATGACCGCGCACTGCTGCGCGTCCTTGCGACCGAACCCGGCCAGGTCGGGATGCACGATGTTGAACAACTTCGCGACGACCGTGGCCACGCCGTTGAAGTGTCCCGGCCGGCGCTGCCCCTCGAGAGGCGCGGAGACGCCACTCACGACCACTGACGTAGCCGAGCCGTGGGGATACATGACCTCGACCGGAGGCAGAAAAAGCAGGTCGACGCCGGCCCGCTCGAGCAACTCGCGATCGCCTTCCTCGTTGCGGGGATAGCGGGTGAAATCCTCGTTCGGTCCGAACTGCGTGGGATTGACGAAGATCGAGACCACGATGAACGTCGCCCCCGCCTGACGTGTCACATCGATCAGCGAGAGATGGCCCTCATGGAGAAAGCCCATCGTGGGCACGAATCCCACGATCGCACCGTTCATACGGGCATGGCGGACGGCGTGACGGGTGTCGTCGATGGTGTGAGTGATCTTCATCGGTGGTCAGTTGATTGACCTGTCATCCTGAGCGGGCGGCGGGATGGGGGGCGAAGGATCCCCTGCCGACGGAGCGAGTGTCGTGCATCGGCAGGGGATCTTTCGCACCCACCCACCACACGCTCAGGATGACAGGGAGTTGTGTGTGGCGCTCGGAGATCTCGAGAAAGCACTACAGAGCACCACCCTTTCACTGGGCCTTCGGCATCTCCACGACCACGCCGCCGTCATCGAGTCCGGCATAGAGGCGCTTGAGCTCTTCGTCGCTGGCCATGTGGAAGGACTCCTTCACTTCGTCCGGGAACGTGCCTCCGCGGACGTCGGCGAGAAACGCTTCCAGAGCGGCTTGCATGTCCTGGGCGATGTGCGCGTAGCGGCGGACGAACTTGGGAGTGTGACCGTCGTAGATGCCGAGGACGTCGTGGAAGACGAGGACCTGTCCGTCGCAGGAGGGACCGGCACCGATGCCGATGGTGGGGATGGTGATCTGTTCCGTGATCATCTGCGCCAGCTCGGAAGGAACGCACTCGAGCACGAGGGAGAAACAGCCCGCGCGCTCGAGGGCCACGGCCTCATCGAGCAACCGCCGCGCATCCTCGGCATTCTTCCCTTGCAGCTTGAAGCCGCCCATCGCGTTCACCGACTGCGGTGTGAGCCCGATGTGCCCCATGACCGGAATCTCCGCGTCGAGGATGGCCTCGATGGCGGTAATCCGGGACGGCTTGGCCCCTTCGACCTTCACCGCGTGCGCGCCGGCCTGAATGAAGCTGCCGGCGTTGCGCACCGACTCCTCGACCGACACGTGATAGGAGAGATAGGGCATGTCCCCGACGATGAGCGCGGACTTCGATCCGCGCACGACGGCACGGGTGTGGTGGAGCATGTCGTCCACGGTCACGCTCAGCGTGTCCGGATAGCCGAGGACCACCATCCCCAGGGAGTCGCCGACGAGGATGATGTCCGCTCCGGCCGCGTCCGCGATCCTGCCGCTGGGATAGTCGTAGGCGGTGAGCATGCCGATCCGCGACTTCGACTTCATGGCGCGGACGGCGGGGACAGTCACCTTCTTGCGGGCGTTGGGGGTGGTCATCGTCTCCTCCTTCTTCGACCGGGAGGAGGCGAGGAGTGTTGCGTGCCGGGTGCTGGGTGCTGAGTTTTTTTCACCCACCCGCGGGCGGGGACTCTCAGCAGCCGGCACTCAGCACTCAGCACTGCCTACGTCTGCGTCCCGGTCCGTCTACTCAGGATCCAAGCGGCACGTAGTACTGCGTTCCCTTTTGAGCGTTGCGAACCTGCTCGACGAGCTGTTCGAAATGCTCGGGTGTGTTCACGAAATCGATGTCCGTCGCGTTCACCACCAGCAGTGGCGTCTCGTCGTACCGGTAAAAGTAGTGAGAGTAAGCCTCGCTGAGCTCCTGCAAATACGACGGCGAGATCGCTTTCTCGTAAGCTCGCCCACGCTTCTTGATGCGCCGGAGCAGTGTATCAAGATTCGCCTGGAGGTAAATGACCAGATCCGGCTTGGGTACCTGCTCCCAGAGCAGGTCGTACAACCGGTTGTAGATCATCAGCTCCGAGTCGTCGAGCGTCAGGTACGCAAAGATCTTGCTGCGGGCGAACGCGTAGTCGGTGAGGATCAGCTCCGTGAACAGATCCCGCTGCGCGAACTGCCGCATCTGATCAAACCGCGAAAGCAGGAAAAACAGTTCCGTCCGGAACGCCGCGCCCCGCTTGTCCTTATAGAAATCGTCCAGAAACGGGTTGTCCGCATCCTCCAGGACCTTCGTGCCGTGAAAACGCTTCGCCAGCAGACTCGTCAGCGACGTCTTCCCGACTCCGATCGGACCCTCGATGGCGATGTGACGCCAGGGGAGGCTGGACATGGGGCGCAAGGATAAACGAGAACGCGGAACAAGAAACACGGAACGATGAACACGGAACAAGGACGGAACGGCCCCGCCCATGTTCCGCGTTCCGTGTTCAGCGTTCCTTTCAACACGTTCGTGATAAAACGGCCCGCCCATGCTGAAGATCGAAGACTACCGTTTGAGTAACGGGCTGCGGGTCGTGCTCAATGAAGACCACTCCGCTCCCCTCGTGGCGGTCAACCTCTGGTACCACGTCGGATCCAAGAACGAGCGGCCCGGGCGCACGGGGTTCGCCCACCTCTTCGAGCACATGCTCTTCTCCGGCTCCGAGCACATCGGCAACAACGAGCACTTCCGCCATGTGCAGGCCGTTGGGGGCGTGCTGAACGGAACGACATTCTTTGACCGCACCAATTACTTTGAGACATTACCGTCCAACTATTTGGCGCTGGGTTTGTGGCTGGAGTCCGACCGCATGGGCTTCTTCCTGCCCGCGCTGACCCAGGAGAAGCTCGACATCCAGCGCGAGGTGGTCAAGGAAGAGCGGCGGCAGCGCTACGACAACGTCCCCTACGGAACGGCATTCGAGCGGCTGCTCCACCTGGCGTTCAATTCCGAGTATCCCTACCACTGGCCGACCATCGGCTCGATGGAGGACCTCGAGGCTGCCTCGCTCGACGACATCCGCGAGTTCTTCTCGACCTGGTACCGCCCCGACAACTGCACGCTCACGATCGTGGGCGACTTCAGCACCGGTGAGGCCAGAGAGCTCGTCGAGCGGTACTTCGGCAGCATCCAGCCCGGCCACTCCTTCCCACCCTTCGACGCACAGCGCATCCCGCCCGGACACGAAATCCGCGAGACGCACCCTTCGCAAGTGCAGCTCCCGCGCATCTACCGGCTCTATCACCTCCCTCGAATGGGCGACCCGGATTGGGTGGCGGCGGACCTGCTGACGACGGTCCTGGCGTCCGACAAGGCCAGCCGGCTCGAACGCGCCCTCGTGCACGAGAAGCAGATCGCGCAGGATGTAGCCACCTACGTTCTGCCGACCGAGGCCGCCGGGATGATGATGCTGCAAGCCACGGCCCGTGAGGGTGTGTCGATCGACGAGATCGAGGCCGCCATCGACGAAGAGGTGGCTCGTCTGGCCCTGGAAGGCATCACCGAGGACGAGCTGACGCGCGCGAAGAACCGCGCGGAGATCGAGTACGCACATCAACTGGAGACGTTCGACTCGCGGGCGGACCTGATCGGCATGATGGCCACGTACTTCGGCGACCCTTCGCTGATCCACCGTTGGCTCGACCCCTACCGCGCCGCCACCGCGAACGACCTCGCGCACATCGCTCGCAAATACATGATCCCGGAGAATCGAGTGACCAGTCTCTTCGTTCCGGACCGGAGCGCCGCATGAGCGCCATCCGTCCATCCGACCTCGACCGCAGCACCGCGCCGCTTCCGGCCGAGCCGCGTCCCTATCAGTTCCCCCGCATCTCCCGAGCCACGCTCGACAACGGTCTGCGCATCCTCGTCGCCGAGAGTCACAACGCGCCGCTGGTGTCGCTGCGCGGCCTCGTGCGCTCCGGCGCCGATCACGACACCGCGCTCACGGCGGGGTTGGCCTCGCTGACCGCGGACCTCCTCGACGAAGGCGCGGGCTCTCGCGACGCCATCCGCCTCGCCGAAGATATCGGGCTCCTCGGCGGAGCCCTCGGCACTGGTGCCGACTGGGACGCATCGTACGTATCGCTCGACGTCCTCTCGCGCACCGCCGAACCGGCGCTGGAGATCTTCAGCGACGTCACCTCGCGGGCCACGCTCCCGGAGGACGGCCTCGAGCGCGCGCGCGCCGAGCGTTTGAACGAGATCCTGCAACAGCGCAACGAGCCCAGTTCGATTGCCGGGAAGCGCTTCGCGGCGCTGCTCTACGGCTCCGGCACCTACGGGAATTCCGTCGGCGGCAACGCGGACAGCGTCGGGCGCATCACCATCGACGACGTCCGGCGCTTCTACGAGCAGCACTACATCCCGAACAACAGCTCGGTCGTGGTCTCCGGCGATGTCGAGCCGGCGCGGGCCATCGAGCAGGTGAAGGCGGCGCTGGGAGACTGGAAGCGCGGCCCCGAACCGGCGCGCACGACCGTGGCTCCGAAGCGGATCGACGCGAGCCGAATCTACGTCATCGACCGTCCCCAGGCCGTGCAGTCAGAGATCCGCATCGGCCACCTCGGCGTCTCGCGCGCGTGCGAGGACTACTTCCCGATCTCGGTCATGAACGCGATCTTCGGCGGCGTCTTCAACTCGCGCATCAACATGAACCTCCGCGAGAAACACGGCTACACGTACGGCGCCCGCTCGCAGTTCGCCTTCCGCCGCAACGAGGGACCGTTCGTCGTGGCCGCCCCGGTGCGCAACGAGGTGACGTTGGAGTCCGTGTCCGAGATGCTGGCCGAGCTGCGACGGATCCGCACGGGAGACATCGAGGAGCTCGAGCTGGCCGACGTGAAGAGCTACCTGATCGGCGTCTTCCCCGCCAGCGTGCAGACCGCGTCCGACATCGCCGGCCGCCTCGTGGACATGGAGCTTTACGGACTCCCCGACGACTACTTCGACCACTTCCGCGAGAACATCGCCGCCGTGACCAAGGACGACGTGGAACGCGTGGCCTCCAAGTACCTCGACCCCGACCGCGCACTCATCGTCGTCGTCGGCCACGCCGCCGAGATCCGCGAGCCCCTCGGCACCCTCGGCCTCCCCCTCCACGAGATGGACATCGACGGCAACATGGTCCCCATCGCCTGAACCGCACGACACGTAGATAGCCCGCGATCGCGGGCGCTCTGGAGTTTGGACATTTTGAGCCGCTATACGAGCCGAGGAGCGCCAGCGTCCCCGCCGGCTGGCCCTGCGGCGTCCCGCCGCGGGCGGGGGCATTCGAAGCCGAAATCCAGCATCGCGAGACGAACGTCCTTCGTGCAAGGCAGGCTCCCCCGCCCGGGGCGAGGACGCCCCCCAGCCAGCCGGCGAGACGCCGGCGCTCCGCGCGCTACGCCCCGCCGCGAACCCCCGGCGTCATCTACAGGCCGGCTTCTGCCATCTTCTTGCGGAGACTGAGCGGCCTCATGTCGGTCCACACTTCCTCGATGTAGGCGAGACAATCGGCCTTCGGGCCTTGGAAGCCGGCGTCGTTCCAACCCAACGGGTTCTCGCGGTCCGCGGGCCAGATCGAGTACTGCTCTTCGTGATTCACCACCACTTTGTAGATGGTGTCATCCTGCTGTTGTTCCCGGTGGCTCATGTGCAACCTCCTCAGTCTTTCTGTCTCGCGACGCCACGGCGATCATCGCGGAGATCGCCTGTATCAAAAGCAGCGCCATGGATGCTCCGTGAAGCGCGCCGAAGCGCCGGCGGACCGGGTGGTCGCGGTCCAGAGAAGAAACGGGCGTCACCGATGATGCGCGAATGCCGCGGATCTGCAGGTCGACGAACACCTGCGCGGCGGCCAGGAGCACCGACGTGAACAACACGATCAGCAGCATGCGTCGCACGCGGCGGAGCTCGAGCGCGAACAGCAACAGCGGCGCCGTCAGGGCGATGTAGTGCCAGCGCGTGAGCATCGCGCCGACAGCGTCGGCGGCGACGGTCGGGTCCGGTGACACGCGGAACACCGCCGAGGCGGAGAGCATGAGGAAGACCGCACTTCCGAACCAGATCGCGGCGATCAATCGTTGAATGCGTTGCGTATGGCCTCCCCGTACGGCGGCCGGAGCACGCCTCGCTCGGTGATGATCGCAGTAATCAGCCTCGCCGGCGTGACATCGAATGCCGGATGCCGCACCTGCACGCCCACGGGTGCCACTCGCAGCCCATTGATCTCCGTGACCTCCAACGCGCTGCGCTCCTCGATCGGAATCCCGCTTCCGTCGACACAGGCAGGGTCGATCGTCGAGAGTGGCGCGGCCACGTAGAACGGGACACCGTGCGCGTGGGCCAGCACAGCCACCGTGTACGTCCCGATCTTGTTGGCACTGTCCCCATTCGCGGCGATCCGGTCCGCGCCGACGATCACCGCGTCGAACTGGCCCTGCTGAAAGAAATGTCCGGACATGTTGTCGGTGATGAGCGTGACGTCGATGCCGTCGCGCTGCAGCTCCCAGGCCGTGAGCCGCGCGCCCTGTAGATAGGGACGGGTCTCATCCGCGAAGACCGCCACGCGCTTGCCGCTCTCCACCGCTGCGCGGATGACTCCCAGCGCCGTGCCGTAGCCGGCCGTAGCCAACGCGCCCGCGTTGCAGTGCGTGAGCACAGTCGAGCTCGCACCCAGGAGCTCCGCGCCGTGGCGGCCCATCCGCTGATTGTTCGCGACGTCGTCGGAGTGGATGCGCTCCGCGAGCTCGCGCATCGCCACGACGTCCCCGCCCAGTCCCAGGAGGCGATCGACGGCCCAGGCCAGATTCACCGCCGTCGGACGCGCGGCCTTGAGCTCGGCAGCCGTGGCCTGGAGGTCGTCACCACGGGCGGCGGCCATGGCCATCCCGTACGCGGCCGCGACGCCGATGGCCGGCGCCCCGCGGACGACCATCGTGCGGATGGCGTCGGCAACCGCCGGCGCGGTCTGGCACGCAATCCACGTCTCCTCACGGGGCAGCAGCCGCTGGTCCAGCAGAGAGAGCGTCTGCCCGTCCCAGGAGAGAGGGGTGACGTGCATGGCGCGGTTCTCTGCGCCGGGGCCTTGGTCCTTCGCAGTCGGATTCACGTCGATATACTAACGCGCTGAAGTTGGAGGCTGTCTCATGGTCAAGGTTGGAGTGAACGGATTCGGGCGCATCGGCCGCAACGTCGTGCGCGCGGCTCTGGAGAAGAAGTACGACATTGAATTCGTGGCCGCAAACGATCTCACGGGACCGGACACGCTTGCTTACCTGCTGAAGTACGACTCGGTCCATCGCACCATTCCCAACGATGTGCGTCATACCGGCACCAGCATCGTCATCGACGGAAAGGAGATGCGCGTCTTCTCCAGCCCCGATCCGGCCGACATTCCCTGGAGCGAGCTGGGCGTCAGCATCGTCGTGGAGTCCTCGGGACGTTTCACCTCGAAGGACAAAGCCTCGCGCCATCTGAAGAAAGGCGTCGAGACCGTGATCATCTCGGCGCCTTCGAAGGATGCCGACGCCACATTCTGCATGGGCGTCAACGACGACCAGTACGATCCGGCCAGGCACCAGATCATCTCGAACGCCTCGTGTACGACGAACTGCCTCGCGCCCGTGGCCAAGGTCCTGCACGGGCGCTTCGGCATCACCATGGGGATCATGACCACGATCCACTCGTACACGAACGACCAGGAGATCCTGGATCTGCCGCACAAGGATCTTCGTCGTGGCCGCGCCGCGGCGCTGTCCATGATCCCCACCAGCACCGGCGCGGCGCAGGCCGTGGGTCTGGTGCTGCCCGAGCTGAAAGGGAAGTTCGACGGCATCTCCGTCCGCGTACCGACGCCGAACGTCTCGCTGGTCGACCTCACCTTCCACACCGAGAAGGCGACCAGCGTCGACGAGATCAACCAGGTCCTTCGCGAAGCCGCGGATGGGGAGCTGAAGGGCATCCTCTCCTACTCCGACGAGCAACTCGTCTCCATCGACTTCAATCACAACGCCCACTCGTCGATCATCGACACGACCTTCACCCGCTCGGTCAATCCGCAGATGCACAAGATCCTGGCCTGGTACGACAACGAGTGGGGCTATTCGAACCGCATCCTCGACCTCATCGCCCACGTGGCGCGCGTCAAGAAGGAGGCGCTGGCGACGCGGTGATCGCGAGAACACGGAAGTTCCGTGTTCTGTGTTCCCCGTTCCTCGTTCGCAACCATGATCACCATTCGAAAGAGCGAAGACCTCTCCCTGTCTCAGGGTTCCCGCGTCTTCTACCGCGTCGACTACAACGTTCCGCTCGAAGGCTCGCGCATCTCCGACGCGACGCGCATCGAGGAGACGCTGCAGACGCTGCGCTTCCTCCGCGAGCGCGGTGCTGCTCTCATCCTCGCCAGTCACCTCGGGCGACCGAAGGGTGCGCGCAACGAGAAGGACTCCCTCCGTCCCGTCCGCGACAAACTGGCCGAGCTCCTCGGCGCCGACGTGCAATGGTCGGAGGACTGCGTGGGTCCGGACGCGGTGGGCAAAGCCGCGGCGCTGAAGGCCGGCGAAGTGCTCCTCCTCGAGAACCTCCGCTTCCATGCAGGCGAAGAGAAGAACGATCCGGCCTTCGCCGCCGAGCTCCGCAAGCTCGCAGACTTCTACGTCAACGACGCGTTCGGTGCCTGCCACCGCGCACACGGATCCATCGACGCGCTGCCGCGCCTGTTCCCGAAGGACCACACCGCGGGAGGACTGCTCCTCGTCCGCGAGCTCGAGTTCCTGCAGAAAGTGACGAACATCCAAGAGCGTCCCTTCGTGGCCCTGATGGGGGGCGCGAAGATCGCCGGCAAGATCGAGCCACTGGAAGCTCTCGTCAAGCTGGCCGACAAGATCCTCATCGGCGGCGGAATGGCCAACACCTTCCTGGCCGCGCGCGGCGTGCCCATGGGAGGCTCCCTGGTCGACAAGGATTCCCTGGACGTCGCGCAGCGGATCATGGAGGGCGGCCATCGCGCCGAGATCGTCCTGCCCGTGGACATGGTCGTGGCCGATTCACTCGACAACCCGACGGAGATCGACGAAGAGGCGAGTGTTTCGGACGGTTTCACCGAGCACCAGAAGGCCTTCGACATCGGCCCGAAGACCATCGGCCTCTTCGAGACCGAGTTGCGCGACGCGAAGCTCGTCTTCTGGAATGGCCCGATGGGCGTCTTCGAGAAGCCGCAGTTCGCGAAAGGGACCATGGCCATGGCCAAAGCCGTCGCGTCCGCCGACGCCGTCACGGTCGTGGGCGGCGGCGAGTCGGTGGAGGCGATCAAAGCCTCCGGCTTCGCAGACAAGATCACGCACATCTCCACCGGAGGAGGCGCATCACTGGAGTTCATTTCAGGAGCGTCCTTGCCGGGCGTGGAAGTATTGAGGGCGTAGCCCGCGAGTCGACTCGCAACCCGATACTCGCTACTCGCTACTCGCAACTCGCAACCCAACGCGCAACGAAACCAACAATGGCCCAAGAGATCGAGATCAAGTTCGTCCTGAAGGATCGCAAGGCCCTCGTCAGCAAGCTGCACGAGATCGGCGCGCAGCGTCTGTATCCGGAGACGTTCGAGGACAACATCCTGCTCGACAAGCGGGGCGAGCTGCGCACCAAGGGCGTCATCCTGCGCGTGCGCAAATTCGGACGCTACGCCATCGCCACGTACAAGGGACCTGTAGCGTTCGAGGGCATGGTGAAGACGCGCGAGGAAGTGCAGACGGGTGTGGAGAGCTTCGAGCTGGCCATCCAGCTCTTCGACTCCCTCGGCTACAAGCCGGTCTTCCGCTACCAGAAGTACCGCGAGGTCTGGCGGGTACGCGACGTCGAGGTGGTGCTCGACCGCACTCCGATCGGCGACTACTTCGAGGTCGAAGGCCAACTGGACACGATCCGCTCGGTGGCCGAGGAGCTGGGCATGAATCCTGATCAAGGCATCCGCCAGAGCTACGCCGACCTCTACCGCCAGCACCGCCGCACCCGCGCCGACCTGCCCGAGAACATGGTCTTCCCTCCGGAGCAGTTGCCGTAACTTGTTGGCGGTTGTCAGTTGATGGTGGTCTGCGAGTCTCCGTCTGAACCACAAGGCACCCCGAACCGACAACTGACAATTGACAACCGAGAGAACCCACCATGAAAGGCATGATCCTCGCCGCGGGCTTCGGCACGCGGCTGCGTCCCATCACACACACCCTTCCCAAGCCGATGGTGCCGCTGTGCAACCGGCCGCTGATCGCCTGGGCGGTCGAGTCGTTCCTGGCCGCGGAGGTGCGCGAGCTCATCGTCAACCTCCACCATTTGCCCGAGCCGATCCAGCGTTACCTGCGAGCCGCCTACCAGGGACGCGCCGAATTTCACTTCTCGTTCGAGGAGCAGATCCTCGGCACGGGCGGCGCGATCCGCCGCGTGCGTTCATTGCTCGAGAAGGACGAGGCTTTCTTTGTCGTGAACGGCGACACGGTGCAGTTCCCGCGATGGAACGCGCTGCGCGAAGCGCTCGGCGACAACATCGCCGCACTCACGCTTCGTCATCCGCCTGAGAACGATCGCTTCACGCCCGTCTATCTCGACCACGGGCATGTGACCGGCTTCGGCACCGGGCAAGGCCAGCCGCTCATGTTCGCCGGCTCCCACCTCATCAGCTCGCGGATCCTGCAACACCTGCCCGACCAGGACGAGTTCGGAATCGTCGACCGTGTCTACCAGCCGCTGTTGGCCAGCGGGACCGAGACGTTGGCCGGAGTGGTCGACGAAGGTGAGCTCTGGTTCGACATCGGCACATCGCAACGCTACCAGTCTGCCTCGACCGCGCTGCTCGACGCCATCGTCAGCGGCCGGCTCGCAGCGCCCGAAGGCTCGCGCGTCGAAGGGCAGTCGTTGCTCCACACGACGTCACGTGGCGCCGCGGAACACTCGATCATCGGCGCGCGCAGCACGATCCACGGCGAAGTGCGCGACTGCATCGTCTGGGACGACTGCGTGATCGACGGGACGATCGAGCGCTGCATCGTCGCCCACGGCGTCCACGTCGAAGGTCATCACCGCGACGAACTGATCGTCGCGTCCGAGGGCTGAACCAAGGCTCCAGTTGTGCAGAATGTCCGTCGCCTGGAGGCGGAGCGCCGGCGTCCCCGCCGGCTGGCCCTGCGGCGTCCCGCCGCAGGCATTCAGGGCGCAAACCGGGCCGGTCGGATGCTTCGCTGCTCCGCTCACGCTTCCCCCGCCCGGGGCGAGGACGCCCCCCGGCCAGCCGGCGAGACGCCAGCGCTCCGCCTCCAGGTGTACCATCGTCGCAATCCCTATGGTTGCCGTCGATCCGCAAGCCGCGCGGAGGCGCGTCATTTCGGTCTTTCTCATACAAGGGCTGACCGGGCTGATGGTCATGATCTGGCTCACGTGGGTGCGTCACGATCAGACGCGCGCGATCCTGCAAACCCTCGGCGGCGACGCGCCGATCCTCATCGCCATCTTCGTCGTCTTCGCCACCGCCCTGGCACTCTTGAAGTTCGAGCTCACCGACCTCGTCTACATCGCGCTGGTGATCACGGCCTACATGGCCATGTTCCCGCTCCTCGGCCTGGTCCTCTCCTCCTGGATCGCCGTGACTGTGTCCCTGGGGACGCGCATCCTGTCGCTCCTGCAGATCGGACCCGCGAAGATCGCTCGTCAGGATCCGGTCACCGACTACGTCAAGGCCTTCGGTCTCTTCGCCACCTACGGCATCCCCGTCGTCGTGGCAGCGACCGTCTATGAATCCCTGGGAGGGAGCTTCCCGGTCATGGAAGCCTCACCCGCCAGCGCCGCGCGAATCGCCGCGGGAGGCGCGGCGCTGATCGTCATGAACAGCCTGTTCATGTTCTGGCCCCAGCGAGCCTACGGCTATCCGGTCTCGAAGATCTTCAAGCTCTACCTCGTCGATGGCGGCATCTCCTTCGTGACCTTGCCCTATGCCGTGGTGACCGCGCTGTCCTTCGCCACCATCGGCTGGGGCGGAGTCGTCGCGCTGGCGTTCACGGGCGGCGTGGCCAACTACATCGCGCGCAAGCTGGCTCTCACCCGCTCCCGATCCAACGACATCCTGCAGCGTCTGGCCTCGCTCACGAACATCGGCAAGACCATCTCCCTCCGCACCTCCAAAGACGAGCTCCTCGGCGCGATCTACCGCGAGTGCCGCACGGCCATCGACTGCTCCTGGTTCAGCATCGCCCTCTTCGACGACCACACCAATGAGCTGGCCTTCGAGCTGGACGTGCGCGACGGCGTGCATCTCCCGAAAGAGCGCATGCCCATGGGGGAGGGACTGAACTCCTGGGTCGTGAGCTACCGCCAGCCGCTGCTGCTCGGCAGCACCGCCGAGGAACGGCGATTTGGCGTTCAGTCCGTGAAAGACGCCAAGGAATCCGAGTCGTGGCTCGGCGTGCCCATGATCGCCCGCGACAAAGTCATCGGCGTGATCTCGGTGGAGAGCCGTCGCAAGAATGCCTTCACCCCGGACGACCTGATCCTGCTGACGGCGATTGCCAACCAGGCCGCGGTGGCGATCGAAAACGCGTACCTGTATCGCGACCTGGAGGGCCTGACGTACGCGCTCGAGCAACGCGTGACCGAGCGCACGAACGAGCTGCGCGAGACCAACCTGCGCCTGCTCGCAGCCGATCGCTCCAAGAACCAGTTCCTGGCCAACATGTCCCACGAGCTCCGCACGCCGCTCAACTCCATCATCGGCTTCTCCAGCGTCCTCTTCGAGGCCACCCGCGGAACGATCTCACCGCGCCTGCATCGGTTCCTGGAGAACATCCACACGGCCGGCAACCATCTCCTCGAGCTGATCAACGACATCCTCGACCTGTCCAAGATCGAAGCCGGCAAGATGGAGCTGCGCGCCGACAATTTCGACCTGCACGAGACCCTGGCCGCGGTCGATCGCGTGATGAAGGGTGTGTCGGCGCAAGCACGCGTACAGATCGTGTCGAAGATCGATCCGACACTCCCGCAAGTCCGGCTGGACGAGGGCCGCCTCAAGCAGATCCTCTTCAACCTCCTGTCCAACGCCGTCAAGTTCTCCCCGCCGGACAGCGTGGTGGCCATCACGTGCGGCCGCATTCCCGCGCCGGAGTCGCCGCTCGAGATCGAGACCGTGCGCATCGACGTCACCGACCAGGGCATCGGCATCCCTCCCGACGAGCTCCAGCGGATCTTCGACGAGTTCTATCAGACCGAAGATGGCCGGCGTGCGCGCAAAGGAACGGGACTGGGACTGTCCCTCACGCGGAACTTCGTCGAGCTGCACCACGGGCGCATCGAAGTGCAATCGACGCCCGGCGCCGGCTCGACCTTCACGCTCTACCTTCCGCTCGACTTCGGAGACGCGACCGCCCCTTCCCGCGGCGAGGCCCTCCGCGCCACCCCGTAGAGTGTTCCCCCGCGCTGGAATGGAGACCGGGCGCGCGCCGTTGGCCCTGGCCACTGGCGGAGCGGAAGATGTGCATATAATCCGCCCCCCAAATCGCTTCAGGTAAAAAGGAAACCAGATGTCCAATCGTACGTTCACGATCATCAAGCCCGACTCGGTGCGCAAGGGCAACTTCGGCAAGATCATCAGCCGCATCGAAGCCGCAGGCTTCCGCCTCCTCGGCGTCCGAAAGATCGCCCTCTCTCAGCGCCAGGCCGAGGCCTTCTACGCCGTCCATCGCGAGCGCCCCTTCTACGGCAGCCTCGTCGAGTACATGATGTCGGGCCCCGTCTATGTCGCCGCACTCGAAGGCGACGGAGCCGTCGCCAACTTCCGCAAGCTCATGGGCGCCACCGATCCACTCAAGGCCGACGAAGGCACGATCCGCAAGGAGTTCGGCGAGTCGATCGAGCAGAACGCCATCCACGGCTCCGACTCCGACGACAACGCCAAGAACGAGATCGCCTTCTTCTTCGCCGAATCCGACCTGGTCTAGCCGGCACGGCCGGCGGCGCCGGTCAATCCAACGCAACGTAAGCCTGTCATCCTGAGCGGGCGGTGGGATGGGAGGCGAAGGATCCCCTGCCGAAGCACGACACTCGCTCCGTCGGCAGGGGATCCTTCGCACCCACCCGCCACCCGCTCAGGATGACAGGGGGTTGTGCGCGCCGCGCGAAGAATTTCGAGGTTGGTCCGGAGAGCACGGAGAACTCTCCGTGACCTCTGTGGCTCTGTGGTGAGAAAGTGGCGTGCCTACTCGCTGACGATGATGGCGGAGAGGCCGTGGGCTTCCAGGGTGGCGCGGGCGGCGGCGGCCTGGTCTCGAGTGGGGAACGGGCCGAGGCGGACGCGGAAGAGTGAGCTGTGGTCGATGTGCGCGGTTTGGCCGATGGCGGCCAATCGGTCCCGCAGCGACTTCGCATTCGCTTCCACCGAGAAGGCGCCGACCTGCACGATGAACTGCTTCTTCCCGGCCGGCGCGACACGGGGTCGGGGAGCGGCGGTTTCCGTGGCCCGAGGTCGCGCGATCGCGGGTCCGCCATCCACCGGGACCTCCTCGAGCGTGCGGCCATCCGCGGCGACCTGCGTGCGGGTGACCACGCCACCGCGCTCCACCTGCACCTCAACGCGGTCCACCACCACCGGCTCGACGTTCGGGACCGTTTGCACGGGTGCCGGCGGAGGAACAATCGGCTGCGAGCGCGGCGCGGGCGCTGGGCGATTCGTCGCTACCGCCGGCGGCACCGCCTGCGGTGTCGCATCCACGACGGCTTCGAAAGGAACCGGAGGCTCGCGATCGCCGCTGCCGATCTTCACCAGCACGAACTCCACTTCGCCGATCCCCGGCTCGATCAACCCGATCTTCTCGGCGGCCGCATAAGACAGGTCCAGCGCGCGTCCGGCGATGTACGGCCCACGGTCATTCACGCGAACGCGAACGGATTGCCGGGTCTTCTGGTTGGTCACGTCGAGCACCGAACCGAAGGGAAGGGTCCGGTGTGCCGCCGTCAGGAGTGCGGGATCGAAAATCTCCCCGTTCGCGGTCGTGCGTCCCGCGAACTCCTCGCCGTACCAACTGGCCACTCCCCGCATGATCTCGGACACCGGCGGCGGAACCGGAATCGTCGTGCGGCACCCATAGGAAAGAAGGACGATCATCGCCATCGCGGTGATGAGCGTGCGCGTCTTCAAATCACCACGGTCGCGCGAAACAGAGCCTTCGAGTCGTCGAGTCGAGTCAGTCGAGTCGTCGAGTGGCGCTGGCGCTGGCGCTGGTCTCCTCCAACCGCCGGCCACCCACCCGAAGACTCGGCGACTCATACACGGACCTCGCCCACTTCGTCGCGGATGTGCGCTCGCTCGCTCTGCAGGATCGGATCGACGTCCTCGATCAGGAATCGCTCCGTCTGCTGTCGCGAGAGCCCGGTGTAGTCCTCCGGCCTCGTCATGCGGGCGATGGAGTCGCGGTCGATGCCGAACAACTCGTCCGCGGCGATCCGGTCGAACAGATCGTTCTCCGCCGCGCCGCTCTTGAGTCCGTCGGCCGCTGCCTTGGCGTGAATGCGGATGCGCTCGTGCAAGACCTGCCGGTCGCCGCCGCGGCTCACGCCTTCCATCATCAGATTCTCGGTCATGAGAAACGGCAACTCCCGGCGGACGTTGCTGGCGATGACATCCTCGTGCACGACCAGTCCTCCGGCGATGTTGTCGTAGATCAGCGCGATGGCATCGGCGGCCAGGAAAGCCTCGGGGATGGCGATGCGGCGGTTGGCGGAGTCGTCGAGCGTCCGCTCGAACCACTGCGTGGCCGCGGTGAAAGCCGGGTTGAGAGCGTTCACGATCAGGTGCCGCGCCAGCGCGTCGATCCGCTCCGCGCGCATGGGGTTGCGTTTGTACGGCATCGCCGAGGAGCCGATCTGCTCCTCCTCGAACGGCTCTTCGACCTCGCGCAGATGCTGGAGCAGGCGCATGTCGTAGCCGAACTTCGACGCGGACTGAGCCAGCCCGGAGAGCACGCTCACCACCTGCGCGTCCACCTTGCGCGAGTAAGTCTGCCCGGACACGGGGTAACTGCGCTTCATGCCGACCTTGTCCGCGACGAGTTGCTCGAGACGATGAACCTTCGCCTCGTCGCCACCGAAGAGGTTCAGGAACGACGCCTGTGTGCCCGTGGCGCCTTTGACGCCGAGCAGTGCCAACTGCGATTCCCGAAAGACGAGCTCGCGATAGTCGAGAACCAGATCGTGCAGCCAGAGCGTGGCCCGCTTGCCGACGGTCGTGAGCTGCGCGGGCTGGAAGTGCGTGAACGCCAGCGCTGACGTGGAGCGCCAACGCCAGGCGAAGTCCCGCAGGCGTGCCATCACGTTGACGATGCGGCCGCGCACGATCCGCAGCCCCTCGGCCATGTGCAGGATGTCCGTGTTGTCGGTGACGAACGCCGAGGTCGCGCCGAGGTGGATGATTCCCTTCGCGCTCGTGGCCTGGAGACCGTACGCGTAAACATGAGCCATCACGTCGTGACGCACCTCGCGCTCGCGCCGGTCAGCGTCCTCGAAATTGATGATCTCGGCATTCGCCTTCAGATCCGCGATCTGCGCATCCGTGATCGCCAGTCCCAGCTCCTGCTCCGCCTCGGCCAGGGCGATCCACAGGCGGCGCCACGTCCGGAACTTCGAGTTGGGGGAAAAGAGGTAGGACATCTCCCGCGAGGCGTAGCGCTCAGTCAGCGGGTTGGAGGCGCCGTCATGCTTCACGGCCGAATTATCCCAAGGTTTTGCCGAATGCCGAAGTTTTCCTCGGATGAGCCCGCATCACGCGGACTTCGGCGCCTTTCGCCGAGCGCGCATGTCCACAGCCTGTCATCCTGAGCGGGTGGCGGGTGGGTGCGAAGGATCTCGTGCAAAGAACGACGAACGTGCGAGCACGAGAGCGCTCTCGTCCAACCTGCGCGGGTTTCGCTCACCGCAGGAGATCCTTCGCAGACCACCCGCCACCCGCTCAGGATGACAGGCTGGGAAAGCCGTGGATTTTCTGCACAGCCTCTGAGCCGGACCAGTGTTGCATGGTTGACACCGCCGCCGGATCTTCCGACACTACGCCCGGATGCTTCCCTCCGTCTCGATGTCCACGCACGACTCGCGTCGCGCTTCGCAGGTCACGCTCAAAGTCGTGGTCCTGCTCGCCAGCGTCCTGTTCGTGGTCTTCGCCGTGTCCTTCATCTTCAGCGACCGGGGCCTTCCCGAACTGCAGCAGTCCCGCACCCGCGTGGCCGCCCTTCATGCCGAGATCACCAAGCTCGAGACCGAGAACGCGCGCCTCCGCGCCGAGATCGCCAGCGTCAAGAAGTCCTCCTACGCCATCGAGCGAATCGCCCGCGAGGACCTCGGCATGTCGAAGCCCAACGAGATCGTCTACATGCTCCCAAAGCAGTAGGGCGGCACGTGCTTTCACCACAGAGCCACAGAGATCACGGAGAACTCTCCGTGCACTCTGTGCCTCTGTGGTGAAGAAGCCTTTCGTGTTCTACCTCGGGAAAGACGCCGGCCGTGCCGGCCTACCGCGCCAGCAAGGCCGCGTAGCCGTCGATCACCTTCGCCAGCACCACGATCTCCCGATTCGCCTCGTCCCACTTCTTCAGCTCGATCGCTTCGCGCACCGCGGGGAACGTCTTCACGCCGTAGCCCGTGTAGAGACCGGGGGCGTAGACGTGGTGGCGATACCAGGGGCGGTTCGGCAGGCCTTCATCACGGGTGAGCGCGCGTTCGAGGCTCATCATGACGCGGTCGTCGCGTGAGCCTGCGGCGTCGAACTTCGCGGCGCTCACCTTCAGGCGCTCGACCGCATTGCGCAGGACGGCCAACTCGAGATGGGGCACCGGCTCCTCCGCACCGGGAACGTTGAACGGCTTGGTCGGATCGGCCGCCAGCTCCATCGTCTTGTCGCGCAGTTGCCGATTGCGCTCCTCGGCATCCGCACGCATGGTGTCCGCGAGCTTGGCCACCTCATCGTAATAGCCTCCCACCGTGGCGGCGAGCGTCGACGCCTCGAAGGGAAGGGAGTCGGCGTTCGCCATGCGAAGCATCATCCTGCCGGTCGTCTTCGCCTGCGCCACTCCGTAGTCGAACTTCGGATCGGCGAAGCGCACATAGTGGTCGAACGAGTCGTACGCGGAATGGTAGACGCCGTACTCACCCTCGCCGCCGTACCCAACGTTGAGCGAAGCAACGCCGGCATGCTGGAGAAACGGCGTGTAGTCCGAGCCCGAGCCGAGCGCCGCGAGCTTCATCCGCTTACGATCCCGAATGGCCTGGCGCTCCTCCGCGGTCTCCGCATCGACGAGCTGCCGCGCGCGCAGCCGCTCCAACACGGAGACGCCGCGCTGCGGATCCGTCACGTCACGAGCGACCTCCGTCACGAATCGCTCCAGCGTGTGCGAGCCAGCCACATCGAGGAAGCCGCGGTCGTTGGAGTCGGAGTTGATGTAGGCAACCGCGTGCCGGCGCAACTCGGACAGATGCGTCTCCACCCATTCCGTCGACCCGAGGAGTCCCTGCTCTTCGCCGTCCCACGCGGCGTAAATCAGCGTGCGGCGCGGCCGCCATCCGCCCTTGGCCAGCTCGCCGATCGCGCGCGCCTCTTCCATCAGTGCGACCATGCCGCTGATCGGATCGCTCGCGCCATGCACCCAGGCGTCGTGATGATTCCCGCGCAGAATCCACTGGTCGGCGAGATCCGTCCCGTTCATCCGGGCAATGACGTCGTACGCGGGCACGAGCTTCCAATCGAACGCGACCTTCAGATGCACGCGCGCCGGTCCGGGCCCGAAGTGATAGGCCAGCGGCAGGGCGCCGCGCCATTCCTTCGGAACCAACGGCCCGCCGAGATTGCGGAGCAGCGGAAGCGCGTCGCCATAAGAGATCGGGAGAACGGGGATCTTCGTCAGCGTCGTGGCCTCACCACGATCGAGACGCTTCGCGTCTCCAGTCGCGCCGACGCCCGGGGTGAGCGGGTCCCCCGAGTACACCGGCATGTCCGCCACCGATCCACGCTGCACACTGTGGTCGTTCCGCCAGGCGCCCTTGGGATAGGGATCGCCTTCGGTGTAGCCATCGCCCGCGGGATCGGAGTAGATCAGACAGCCGATCGCGCCGTGCTCGGCGGCCACCTTCGGCTTGATGCCACGCCACGATCCGCCGTAGCGCGCGATGACGATCTTGCCGCGCACGTCGATGCCGTGACGCGCCAACACCTCGTAGTCCTTCGGCACGCCGTAGTTCACGTAGACCAGCTCGCCCGTGACGTCGCCGTCGATCGAATACGCGTTGTAGGGCGGAAGGATCTCCGCGGCCTGACCCGACGTCGCGTCTTCTTTCAAAGCGGGCTCGTGCAGCTTCGCCACATAGCGCTCCGGTGCCAGCAGTTCCACGACGCGAGTCTTCGGCGTCGGGAAGAGCACGTCGAAACGCTCGATGGCCGTCTCGTACCCCCACGAGCGGAACAGCGCCGCGATGCGCTCCGCATTCTCCTTGCCATACGCCGATCCCAGATGGTGCGGCCGCGCGGAGAGCGTCTTCATCCAACTGCGGAGGTTCTCCCGATTCAGTTGCGCGTCGAACTTCGCCTCCAACGCGTGCTGCGGCGCGGACTCCTTGAACCCGAGGATCGATGGTGCAGGGGACTGAGCGAGGAGGGTGGTGGTGAGGAAGAGCGCGAGTACGGTCAGTCGGCGCATGCGCGCGGCAGTTTATCCCGCACGCCTCCGAGTTGATCCCTCCGGGTGTCCGTCGGCTCGGGTGCGCGGGATTCGGATGACACCACGGTAGTACGATGGCCACATGAGCGAGATCATCTATCTCGACCTCTGCTGCTTGAAGCGGCCCTTCGACGACACGCGCGCTGAGCGAGTTCGCCGGGAGGCCGAGGCCGTTGCATCGATACTCGAGGGAGTTGGCCTCGGAAGTGTTCGGCTCGTTCATTCGCCCGCTCATGACTTCGAGAACGAGCGGAATCCGCGCGAGGACAGGCGTCTGGCGGCAGAGATGTGGCTTCGCGCCGCGGAGATCAAGGTTGGCGCCTCTGAACAGGTCGCCGCGCGTAGTCGCGAGCTCGCGACTCTCGGCTTCAAGCCGCTCGACGCGCTTCACCTTGCATTCGCGGAGACATCGGCAGCACGATGGTTCGTTACGACGGATGATCGGCTCCTGCGGGCGGCCGAAAGAAACCGGGAACGGCTCCGCGTTGAGACGGTCAGACCGGAACAGGTCCCCATCCAGAGGAGCGAAGAATGAGCAGACCTTCGATGTCGTTGTATGAGATCCGAATGGAAGGCTGGAAGGCTCTGACCGAACGCCTCGGGCCGGCTGGCGCGATGCGTTTCATGATGCAGTACGATCCCGGCTATGGCGATTACTCGAAGGAACGTCATGAAATTTTCGCGGATCTGACATTGGATCAGCTTCTCGAGGCGACCGCTGATCAAAAACCAGAATGAGGTTTGCGATCTCCCTCGCCTGCTCCCATCGGAGAAACATCGCCGGAGGATAGACTGCGCGCCGAATGTGCGGGATCAACGCAATCTACGCCTATGGCGCTAGCGCCGCGCCCGTCGACTCCGATGAGTTGCTGCGCTCGCGCGAGTGCATGCGCTCGCGGGGTCCGGATGCCGGGGATTCGTGGATTTCCGAGGATCGGCGCGTGGGGCTCGGGCACCGGCGGCTGGCCATCATCGATCTCTCTCCGGCCGGTGCGCAGCCGATGCATCGCGACGCGCTGTCGATCATCTTCAACGGCGAGATCTACAACTACCGCGAGCTCCGCGAGCGGCTGATCGCACAGGGTCGCACGTTCACCTCGCACTCCGACACCGAGGTCCTGCTCGCGCTGTATGACGAACAGGGAGAGGCCATGCTCGGCGAGCTGCGGGGCATGTTCACGATCGCGCTTTGGGACGGAGCCCGGCGGCGCATGCTGCTCGCGCGCGATCCGTACGGCATCAAGCCCCTCTACTACGCCGACGAGGGCGGCACGTTGCGCGTGGCCTCGCAAGTCCAGGCACTCATCGCCGGCGGTCGCGTCGACAAGCGCTTCGACCCCGCGGCCGCGGCCGGCTTCTTTCTCCGCGGCACCGTGCCTGAGCCCTTCACGATGTACCGCGCCGTCCGCGCACTGCCCGCGGGCTCCTACACGTGGATCGACGCCAACGGAGTGCAGGAGCCCCGCACCTACTTCTCCATCGCCGCGACTCTGCGCGACGCCGTCGGCTTGGCCGTGCGCGTCAGTGAGCGGGAGCGCGAAGAGCTCGTACACGATGCGGTGCTGGAATCCGTGCGCTACCACATGGTCGCGGACGTGCCCGTCGGTGCGTTTCTCTCCGCGGGCATCGACTCCAGCGCGATCGTGGCCTTCGCCCGCGAGTCTGGCGCCGCGGATCTCGAGACCATGACCCTGCGCTTCGAGGAGTACCGCGGCCGCGACAACGACGAGGCTCCGCTGGCCACGCTCGTCGCGCGGCAATACGGCGTTCGCCACACCATCCGCGATCTCTCCCTCGCCGATTTCCGCGGTGAGTTGCCGCGCATCTTCGCGGCCATGGATCAGCCAACCGTCGACGGCCTCAACAGCTACTTCATCAGCAAGGCTGCCGCGGAGCTGGGACTCAAGGTGGCCATGTCCGGCACCGGTGGCGACGAGCTCTTCGGCGGCTACACGTCCTTCCGGGATATCCCCCGCTGGATGCCCGTCACCTCCGTGCTCTCCCGCGTCCCCGGCCTCGGCGAAGGCGTCTATCGGCTCAACAATGCCCTCGCCAAACGCAGCCGCCACATCAGCCCGAAGATGGGCGAAATCCTCCGCCACGGCGCGACTTACGCCGGCGCCTATCTCGTGAAACGCGGACGCTTTCTCGTCTCCGAGCTGCCGGAGGTCCTCGGCGCTGACATCGCCCGCGAAGGCGTGGAGCGCTTGAACCTCCTGGCTTTGCTCGAGCGCGCCGTCACGCCCGATCCAGGTACGCCCTACGCGCGCGTGGCCGCGCTCGAGTCCTCGCTCTACCTCCGCAATCAACTGTTACGCGACATGGACTGGGCCAGCATGGCCCACTCGCTCGAAGTGCGGGTCCCGCTCGTCGATGCACATCTCTTGCGCAAGCTCGCCTCGGTGCTCGTCACGCGCAAGGGTCGGGGAAAAGGCATTCTCGCCAACGCGCCGCATCCGCCGTTGCCGTCCGCGGTCCGCACGCGTCGCAAGACCGGCTTCACGCTCCCCATCCGTGAATGGCTGCGGGAAGAAGGTCGCGTGGAATTCGGCAAGCGCAGTTGGGCGCGTAAGGTCTACGAAGTCATGTTCGCGAGCGATCGAGGGTATTGGTAGTTGGCCAGTCCGTCAGGCGACCGTTTCGCGCACGAAGACCCAGGCTGTGTTCGTCTGCTTCGAATAGAAGAGAGTCACCGTCACGTCGCGCGGCGCCATCTCGAAGTCGAACCGGTACGGGAAGATGGCGTGCATCTCCTGCTTGGCCACGCCCTCACGGAAGCGGCCGGCAAAGGTCTGCACGTTCGTACACGGCGCCACGTCGGTGAAGAAGTTGCGGCCGATCACGCGCTTCGGGTCGCGTCCGGTCAGCTTCGACTCGGTCATGTTGTAGCTGATGATGGTTCCGTCGCGATCGAGGCGGATGGCGCCGAACGGCAGCTCGTCCAGTTGCTGCGCGGACATGAGATCGATGGCTTCGAGTTCCTGCTGTGCGTTCATGCTGAGGAGTGTCGCGGCGGTGGATTACGTTTTGGTTACCTGACTTTTGCGGGATGGGACCTATGGGACGAATGGGACCTATGGGACCTATGGGACTTATGGGACCTATAGGACCTACGGTTTCCCATTCGTCCCATTCGTCCCATACGTCCCATTCCTCCCATCAAAGCGCGATCTCGGAAAGCCTCACCTTGCGAGCGGTCTGCGCGGACGACATCCAGCGGATCGAGCCGAAGATCGGGCGCTCCGGGGCCCAGGGGCGGTCGTGCTTGCCGAAGCACCAGAGGATTCCGGCGTGCGTGTTGGGATCGCGGCCGTCGATGGCGTAGCGATCATGGAGCCGCACCATGGCCGCGTGAGCGTCCTCGGGGGTCTCACTCCATTCGATGATCTTCTTTCCCCACAGCATCCTCAGATATCCGTGGATCGTTCCTTGAGACCGCAGTTGCCGCTGCGCCAGGTTCCAGACCTCGTCGTACGTTTCGGCGCGCTCCAGTTCCTCGTAGGTGTACGACGGCTTGCGACGATCGCCGCGATGCTTGTCGAGCGTCCGCTTCGCCCAGTCGGGCAGCGAGTCGAGTGAATCGAAGCGAGGGTCGTAGAAGCAGAAGTTGAAGGACAGCTCGCGACGGATGACGGCCTCTTCCAGAAACGAGTCGATGTCCTCGCCCGGTGCGTCGCTGCGCAGCACTCGTTCGGCGACCTCATGGATGCCGATGTGGCCGAAGTGCAGATAGGGCGAGAGCCCGCTGAGATGACGCGCGGCTTTGTTGCGTTGCGTGGCGTAGCCTTCCAGTCCGTCGCGAATGAACGCATCGAGCCGCTCGAGCGCCGCGTCGCGCCCGCCGAGGATCGCCACCGGGGTGATGGTGTGATCGATGGCGCAGGTGCGTGACGCTGCGCGAGGGTCAGCGCCGTCGTAGCGCGGGAGATCGAGCTGGCCGCGAAACCGCTTCCGCGGCTCGCGCTCGCCGACCTCCGGCCAGAGATCGCGGAACAGCGCGTGCGCGCGGTCGCGCAGGAATCGCGCGGAGTACTGCTCCTTCGCGAACGCTCGCATCGGCAGAATCCCGTTGCCATCGACGAGATGGACCGCGACCGGACTACGCTCGAGAAACCGGCGCGTCTGCGTCGCGATCACCGAGGTCGGATACTCGTCCGTGACGACCCGCCTCGCGTTCGCCGCGAGCTTCGCGACCACGCCGCGGGCATCTTCAGGGGTCCGCGGTAGAAAGAAGTGATACGCGAGCCCGCGCGCTTTCGCGTCGGCGGCGTTGGCGCGCACACCCTCCAGGATGAACGCGTGCAGCCGATCATTGGCGCCGGGATAGTCCGGCCGGACCGCTTCGTAGACCACGACAGGCACCCCGAGCTCGTTCGCCGACTCGATGGCGTATTCAAGGGCGATGTTGTTCCGCAACCGGCGCGCCGACTGCGCCCAGTACAGCAGGTACTGCCCTCGCGGGTTGTCCTCGCCCTGGACCGTGACGCGCATCGCGAACGGATCGCCGGCCAGCTTCACACGACGCAGGGGCAGGAAGGAGTGGGCGGGCACAAGAGAGGGTAACCTCGCCCATCGGTTCGTCTCAATGGCGCGATGGACGACGGTTCGAGGAATGGCTCACCCTGAAACCCGCATTCTCACGTGCCGGCTATGTTCGACAACCTGCAGGACAAGATGGACCGGGTCTTCAAGACCCTCCGCGGAGAGGCCACCCTCAACGAGTGGCACATCGAGAACGCGCTCAAGGAGATTCGCGTCGCGCTGCTCGAGGCGGACGTGCACTTCAAGACCGTCAAGGACTTCACGAACCGCGTTCGCGAGAGATCGAACGGCTCGGATGTCCTCACGGCCTTCTCGCCTTCCCAGCAGGTCACCAAGATCGTGCGCGACGAGCTGCAGGCGCTCCTCGGCGGCAACGAAGTGGGTCTGGCCCTCGTGGGCAGTCCCGCCGTGATCATGATGGTCGGCCTCCAGGGCTCCGGCAAGACGACCACCTCCGGCAAGCTGGCCCTGCACCTCAAGAGCCGCGGACGCCGGCCCCTGCTCGTGCCCGCCGACGTCTACCGTCCCGCCGCCATCGATCAGCTCCGCATCGTGGCCAACAACGTCAAGGTGCCGTTCTACGAGATCGGCGACAACCGCAATCCGGTGGAGATCGCGAACAACGCCCTCCGCGAGGCGAAGACGCTCCTCTACGACACGATCATCCTCGACACCGCCGGCCGTCTGCACATCGACGACGAGTTGATGCGCGAGCTGCACACCATCCGCGACGACGTCCGCCCCTCCGAGATCCTCTTCGTGGCCGACGCCATGACCGGCCAGGACGCCGTCAAGTCCGCCAAGGAGTTCGACGAGCGCCTCGGCGTCACCGGCATCGTCCTCACCAAGCTCGACGGCGACGCCCGCGGCGGCGCGGCCCTCTCCATCAAATCCGTCGTCAACCGGCCCATCAAGTTCGTCGGCGTCGGCGAGAAGTACGCCGACCTCGACGTCTTCTACCCCGACCGCATGGCCCAGCGCATCCTGGGCATGGGCGACGTGCTCTCGCTCATCGAAAAGGTCGAGGCCGAGGTCGATCAGAAAGAGGCGGCCCGCCTCGCGGAGAAAGTCGCCAAGGACAAGTTCACCCTCGAGGACCTGCGCTCGCAACTGCAGCAGGTCAAGAAGATGGGCCCGCTCTCGTCACTGGTGAGCATGCTGCCCGGCGCCGGCAAGATCAGCGAAGACGACATCGACGAGAAGGCCATCGTGCGCATGCAGGCCATCCTCGACTCGATGACGAAGAAAGAGCGCGAGTACCCCCAGATCCTCAACGGCCACCGCAAGAAGCGCATCGCCAAAGGCTCCGGCACCTCCGTGCAGGAGATCAACCGCCTGCTCAAGCAGTACCTGCAGATGAAGAAGATGATGAAGACCTTCTCCAAAGGCTTCGGCGCCCGCAAGTTCGGCAAGATGATGAAGGGCCTCCCCCCCGGCTTCATGCAGTAGTCGCGGGGCTCGACCGAAACGTCGAATGCAACCGTGGAGCGGTGGGCTTTAGCCCTCCGCGCACTCGCGATGAGTGCGCCGAAGCCGTTTGTGGCTCTCGGGAAACTGCTGCCGAGAGCCGCGTGCAGCGTCGAATGGAACTGTGGAGCGGTGGGCTTTAGCCCTCCAACGCACTCGCGATGAGCGCGCCGAAGCCGTTTGGTGGCTCTCGCGACACTGCTGGCAAAACCGCGTGCAGCGTTCCAAGCCGAGACGGCAGAGGGGAGGTACCTCGCGAGAGCCCGGTGGGCTAAAGCCCACCGCTCCACAACCCGCCCTCGTGGCAGTTGCCCCCAACCCGTCCTTCAAGGCATGATCCGCGCTAACAACAGGAGGCGCCCATGGTTCCGTTGAGCTCGCTCTGGATCCCGATCCTGGTCTCCGCAGTCTTCATCTTCATCGCCAGCAACATCCTGTGGATGGGTCTGCCGTTCTGGCACTACCGCGACTACAAGCGGATTCCGGACGACAAGGCGTTCGTCGACGGAGCGAAGTCGCTCAAGTCCGGCCTGTACATCTTCCCGTGGATGGACTGGAAGACGATGACGCCGGAACAGAAGGCCGAGTCGGCCAAGGGTCCCAGCGGGATGATGATCATCCGCAACCCATCGGCTTTCTCGTTCGGGAAGACACTGACGATCTACTTCCTGTACTGCGTCGTCGGGTCGATCATGGCGGCCTATGTGGCAGGGGCGGCACTGGGGCCTGGTGCCGAGTATCTGCGTGTCTTCCGTATCGCGGGAGCCACCGGACTGATCTTCTGGTCGTTCGGGACGAACGTCAGTGACGCCATCTGGTACGGCAAGCCCTGGGGCGCCACCTTCAAGCACATCATCGACGGAATCATCTTCGGCTTCCTGATCGGCGGCACCTTCGGCTGGCTCTGGCCCGCCGCCTAGCCGGGCCGGCACGGCCTCGCGCGGCGCGCACAACCTCCTGTCATCCTGAGCGGGTGGCGGGTGGGTGCGAAGGATCCCCTGCCGACGGAGCGAGTGTCGTGCTTCGGCAGGGGATCCTTCGCCCCCATCCCACCGCCCGCTCAGGATGACAGGAGGTTTGCGCGCGCCGCGTCGGGTTGGCCCGCTCCCAGGCCCACGACACGGGATCCGCCGGGGGATCGCCGGAATTCGGCCCATGGGGTTGCTGTTCGGCCGGACGCTCGGGTAGGATTCCGCGCCCAAACCATCTGTTGTTTTCTCAAGGGAGTTGACTGGAACATGCTGAAGATTCGTTTACGCCGCGGTGGAGCCACGCACGCACCGTTTTATCGCATCGTGGTCTCTGACTCGCTGAAGACGCCGTCTGCGACGATGCTCGAGCAGGTCGGCCACTACGACCCCAAGAAGAACCCTGCCGACGTGAAGATCGACCGCGAGCGCGTCGACTACTGGGTCAGCAAGGGCGCGCAGCTCTCGCCGACCGTCAAGTCACTGATGAAGAAGAAGTAGCGCGTTGCGTGGTGGTCCGTGCCAGGCGGCACGACACCACCCGCGACCGCGACTCGCCACTCATGACCGAGCTGATCGAGTTTCTCGCCAAGTCCCTCGTCGACCACCCCGACGAAGTGCAGGTCCATACCCGTGATCGCGACCAGCAAACCGTGATCGAGCTCGAAGTCGCCCCGGACGACCTCGGCAAGGTCATCGGCCGCCAGGGCCGCACCGCCAGGGCCATCCGCACGATCCTCTCCGCGGCGACCGAGCGTTCGCGCCGCCGCTTCACCCTCGATATCCTGGACTAGTGGGTTAAGGGCGGAGAGGGCAGGGCGCAGGAGAAGCCCGTCGTCATTGGCAACTCGACTCCTGCCCCCTGGCCCCCGAAAAGCAATGGCAAACCGAATTGCAGTCGGCGTGATCCGCAAGGCGCATGGGTTGCGCGGCGAAGCCAGCGTCGAGCCGTGGACCGACTCGCCGGAGCGCTTCGAAGAGCTGGACGCGGTCACGCTGGCCTCCCCGGACGACTCGCGCACGAAGGAAACCCGCGTCGAGACCGTGCGCATGCACGCGGGCCGCGCCCTCGTGAAGTTCGCGGGGTTCGACACTCCCGAAGCCGTGCAACTCCTGCAGGGCTGGTCCGTGGAGATCCCCGAGGAACAGGCCCGCACTCTCGAAGAGGACGAGTACTTCCTCCACGACCTGCCCGGCCTCACACTGATCGACGCGCAAGGCCGTGACCGCGGTGTCGTCACCGAGGTCTTCGAGGGCGGCGGCGGAATCCTCCTCGGCATCACGCGGCCGGACGGACGCAAGTTCGAGCTGCCCTTCGCCGCCGATATCTGCACCGAGATCGACCTCACCGCGAAACGAATCCTCGTCGCGATCCCCGAGGGCCTGGACGACCTCGACGCGATGAAGGAGTAGTTGAAAACCCTCTATTGAGTCTCCGCTTTCTGAGCGCCGCCGTGGGATGATGGCGGCGTCCCTGTGGAGCGGTGGGCTTTAGCCCTCCGGGCACTCGCGACACGTGAGCCGAAGCCGGGAGGCTCTCGGGAGACCCGCGCCGAGAGCCGCGACGGCAAGGGGACGTTTCTCGCGAGTGCCCGGAGGGCTAAAGCCCACCGCTCCACTGGGACGATCGCGTGACAATCTGTGCGACTCTGACAGCGTGGCCGCCATGAGACTCGACTTCGTCACCATCTTCCCCCGCATGTTCGATCCCTTCCTCGGCGAGGGAGTGATCGCGCGCGGCGTGAAACAGGGATTGCTCGATGCGCGCGTGTGGGACCTGCGCGACTACACCAGCGATCGCCATCGTTCGACCGACGACGAGGCCTATGGTGGCGGGCCCGGCATGGTCATGCTCGCCGAGCCGGTGCTGCGTTGCGTGGAGACTCTCGCCGCAGGCCCCGAACCGACAGCCGGCAACCCTCACATCGTGATGACCTCTCCTCAGGGACGCCGTTTCGATCAACACGTGGCCAAGGAGCTCCTGGAGCGGGGACATGTCGTCTTTCTCTGCGGTCGCTACGAAGGGTTCGACCATCGCGTCCACGAGGCCCTGCAGCCGGACGAGATCTCGATCGGCGACTTCGTCGTTTCGGGTGGAGAGCTGCCGGCGATGCTCATGGCGGACGCGATCGGCCGGCTCATCCCGGGCGTCGTGGGGAACAGCGGCTCGGTCGAGGAAGACTCGTTCTTCCGAGGCCTGCTCGACTATCCCCACTACACGCGCCCCGAGGAGCTGCGGGGGATGCGCGTGCCGGACATCCTTCTGTCCGGGCACCACGAGAAGATTCGCAAGTGGCGGAAAGAGCTGGCCTTGCGGGCCACATTGGAGAAGCGGCCCGATCTGCTGGAGACCGCCGAGCTGGATCCCGAGGCCCGGGAAATACTGAGCAAGCTCGCTAAGTTCTAGGGCCCGCTACGCCTTACGTTCCCCGTTACTGGTTCCTCGTTCCTGGTGACTTGTGGAGCCTCGCCTTGGCGAAGAGCCCCAAGTCATCCGCAACAAGCAGCCAGCAACGTTCTATACTTGCCCGCTTTTCAAAAACTTACGGAGTCCTCAGATGCCAGAGATTATGAAAATGGTCGAGTCGGCCGAGATCAAGCGGACGGACCTTCCGGCCTTCTCGCCGGGCGACACGATCAAGGTTCACGTCAAGGTCAAGGAAGGCGACAAAGAGCGCATCCAGATCTTCCAGGGAGTGGTCATCTCGCGCAGGGGTGGCGGCACGCGGCAGATGTTCACCGTTCGCAAGATCTCGGGTGGAGTCGGTGTGGAGCGCATGTTCCCGCTGTATTCGCCGACGATCGACAAGATCGAGGTGGAGCGTCACGGCCGGGTTCGTCGCGCCAAGCTCTACTACCTCCGGGATCTCCGCGGGAAAGCAGCGCGCATCGAAGAGAAACGCCCACGCTGACGGCAACGGCCGGTTTCGCTGGTTGATCCAGCCTTGGGCACGTTGCGGTCGCGCCGAGGCACAATTCCCGGCAGTAGCTCGAGGCCTCATCACGGTGTTTGCCCGATGCAACTCCGATCCAGCATTCGCAACCGCAAGCGCACCCCGGACGAACGACTCTACGACTCCCTCTTCGCGGAGCTCGCGCGCGTCGCTGAGATGTCAGCGATGGAGCGCCGGCTCCGCGATTTTGGTTTTCGGGCCATCGCCGGCACGGACGAAGTGGGTCGAGGCTGTCTGGCCGGCCCCGTCGTCGCCGCGTGCGTCGTGCTCCCTTCCGACCCCACTCTCTTCGGGGTCAACGACTCCAAACTGGTCGAGCATGAGGATCGCCTTGGCATCTGCCGGCTGATCCTGTCGCGGGCCCGGGCCGTCTCCGTCGGAGTGGTCGAGGCCTCGACCATCGATCGCGTGAACATCCTCCGGGCCAGTAAACTGGCCATGCGCCACTCGGTGGAAGACCTCCCTGTGCGCCCCGATGTGCTCCTCGCGGACGCGGTGATCATCGAGGATTTGGAGATGCCGCAGGTACCGATCATCAAGGGAGATCGCCGGAGTGTCTCCATCGCCGCGGCCTCGATCGTGGCGAAGGTCTATCGCGATCTGTTGATGGAGTCGTATCATGAGTGTTACCCCGTCTACGATTTCAAGCACAACCGGGGTTACGCAACAGAAGGTCATCAGGCCGCGCTGAGGACGCACGGTCCGAGCCCGATCCATCGCAGGTCATTCGTAGGGGTGGAGGAGCCGAGGCTGCTTTTCGGCAAATAGCGAGGGACATGGCGGTTCAACGCGATAAAGTCATCGCGAGCGCGGAAAAGCTCGTCGCTAAGGGAAAGATCGAGCCTGCGATCAAGGAGTACGAGCGCCTCCTCGAAGACAACCCGAACGACGTCAACACGCTCAATCGCATCGGCGACTTGTGGGTTCGGATCAACCGCAACGACGAGGCGGTGAAGGTTTTCGGCAAGATCGCGGACCACTACGCCAAGGACGGTTTCTTCCTCAAGGCGATCGCGATCTTCAAGAAGATCAACAAGCTCGACCCCTCCAAGCTCGACATCTACGCGAAGCTGGCAGACCTCTACGCCAAGCAGGGTCTGGCCATGGAGGCCAAGAGCCAGTATCAGGTCCTCGCCGACTATTACCTCAAGCACGGCGACCCGCAGAACGCCCTGCTCATCTACCGCAAGATCTCGGACCTCGATCCGAACGCGATCAACGTCCACGTCAAACTGGCCGACCTCTACTCGCAGGTCAACAAGACCGCCGAGGCCCTCAAGGAGTACGACCGCGTCGGACGCATGCTGCTCAAGCGGGGCATGCTCGAAGAGGCGGTGCAGGTCTTCCGCAAGGCGCTCAAGATCGATCCGCGCAACACAGAGCTGGTGGACTCGCTGGTCACGGCACTCCTCGAGGCGAAGGATTTCGAGAACGCCCGCCAGATCGTCGAGGCCGCGCTCGAAGGCAACCGCGACAACCCACGCCTCCTGGCCATGCTGGGCCGGATCCAACTGAGCCGGGGCGACACTGCTGGCGCGCGGGCTACCCTCGAGCGCGCCACCGCCGCCGATCCCAATGAAGCCTCCGTCCGCGACACGCTCGCCGAGTTGTACCTCCGCCAGAACGATCCCGATCGCGCGGTGGAAATGATGGCCCCGCTCGTGGAGCGCTACCTTGCCCGCGCGGAGCGTCACTCCGCAATCGAGCTCCTCACTCGCGTGCTGCGGGTGAGCCCGAGTCACGCCCCCACCCTGGAGCGCCTCGTGGCCGTCTACACGCGGCTCAACGAGGAGACCAACATCCTGGCCTCGATGAACAGCCTGGCCGAGGCGCACATCGGGCAGGGAACGTTCGAGGAAGCCGCGAAGGTGCTCGAGCGTCTGATCCAACGCGAGCCGCAGAACTCGCAGCATCGCACCAAACTGCAGTTCGTCCGGCAACGGATGGGGCAGTCCCCCACTCCACCACCCACTCCGGCGATCAAGCTCCCGTCCCTGGAGATCGACGAGCCCGCACCTTCTTTCGACGTCGGCGGTCTCGCGGAACCCGAGCTCTCGTTCGATTTCGACGCCTCACCCGCGATCGATCTCGACTTCTCACTGGACACTCCTGCACCGCCTTCGGCTCCGGAGCCGCCCTCCGCACCGCCACCTTCCCTGCGCCGTCTTCAGCCGGCCGTGGAACTGGCCGGCGGCGACCTCTCGGAGTCGAGCGACGACCTCGACTTCATCACCGAGCACCTGACCGAGGCGGAAGTGTTCGCGAAGTACGGCCTGGCGGAGAAGGCCGCGGAGCACTTGCGCGCCGTGCTCGAGCGCGCGCCGAAGAACCTCACCGCGCACGAAAGGCTGTTCCGCATCCTCCTCGAGGAAGGCGACGTCGACGCCGCCCGCGTGGCCGCGCAGGGGTTCGTGCAGTTGCTCGAGGAGAAGGGCGACACCGGTCCGATCGCCATGGTGCGCAACGAGTTCATGGCCCGCGGCCATACCCTGGAACCGGAGACGCGAGCGGCCACACCACAGCCGGCACCTGTAACCGTCCCACGTCCAGAGCCGCCGCCTCCCACGCCCGAGTTCTCGTTCGACCTCGACCCCACCGCCGAGGAAGAGGAGATGACCTTCGACCTCGACGCACCCTCGGCGGAGATGGAGTTCGAGCTCGAGCCGCCGGAGGAGCTTGCAGATACACCCATCGCGCTGGAGGAGAGTCCGGTCGCGGAAGATCCTCCGGAGGAGATCGGCTTCGCCGTGAGCTCGGTCGAAGAGTTGACGTTCGACGAGCAGGAGCTTCCAGAGCCAACGCTTCAGGATCTCACGTTCGAAGAGCAGAGCGCCGACGAGCTGACCTTCGATTCGGCGATGTTCGAGACGCCGGCAGCCCCGGCACCTCTCCCGGAGCCGGAGGCGCTGGAATCCTTCTCGTTCGACGATCCCGAGCCTCTCGCTCTCGATCCGGAGCCCCTGGCTCTCGAACCCGCACCCGTGGCTCTCGAACCGGAACCGTTGGCTCTCGAGCCCGAAGCAATGCTCGAAGAGATTGAAGAGTTCGCGATCCCGGCACCGGCGGTAACGCCGGAGGAAGAGCCGTTCTTCGGAGTGGGCGAGCTTGATCTCGATGACCTGCCGATCGAAGAGATTGGGGAGATCGACTTCTACATCGAGCAAGAGCTCTACGACGAAGCGCGCCGCAAGCTGGAGACCCTGGAGGGACGCTACCCCGGCAACCCGGACATCCGCGCCCGCCGTGAGCGAGTCGAGTCCGCGTCCGCAGCCGCTACGCCGCAAATCCACCGCCCCCCGGTCCTCTCCCGCGACGAGATCGAGAGCGAGCTCCTCTCCGCGATCCCGGACGAGGATGACGACCTCATGCCCACGCCGGTGTATACGCCTCCCCCGTCCGAGCCAGCGTTCGCCCCGATCCTGGTTCAGGAAGAGAATCTCTTCGCCGACGAGGACAACTTCTTCGACCTGGCCGCGGAACTGGAGTCGGAGCTGGCCGAGGATGAGGAGCAGATCTCGCTCTCCGAAGAAGAGCAGTCCCTCGAGGAGATCTTCAAGGAGTTCAAGAAGGGTGTCGAGCAGCAGCTCGATTCCGAGGACTACGACACTCACTACAACCTCGGCATCGCCTACAAAGAGATGGGCCTCATCGACGAAGCCATCGGCGAGTTCCAATTGGCTTCGAAGGATCCCAAGCGCGCCGTGGAGTGCGCGTCCATGCTCGGCCTCTGCTTCCTGGAGAAGGGCATGCCCCAATTGGCCATCAAGTGGTACCGCAAAGGCCTGGAGATGCCGGAGATCAGCGAGGACGAGCACGTCGGCCTCCTCTACGACCTCGGCTCCGCCTACCAGGAAGTCGGCGACACCGAGAGCGCCCAGAAGGCCTTCATGGAGGTCTACGGCATGAACTCCAACTACCGCGACACAGTCACCCGCATCAAAGCCCTCGAAGACTCCCGCCGCTAGGCCGGCCCGGCCGGCGGCGCTGGTTGGCATAGCCTTGGTACAGCTTCCCGGAAGTCGGTGTCCAGTGGGTCGGGTTGTCAGTTGTCGGTTCTCAGTTGGTGGTGATCCAACCCTGTCGCGACTGGGTGCAGACAACCGATCACCGACAACGGACAACCGACCACTGGACACTCGTTTCCGGGGGGCTGTACTTAGGCACGTGCGGCAGCTCCGAGGCTAGCTTTTCTCGCTCGGGTTGTGCGTTGTGGAGCGGTGGGCTTTAGCCCACCGCCGGAGTACCGCGTAGCGGTACGGCCGCCGTAGGCGGCGAAAGCGGAGCGCCGGCGTCCCGCCGGCTGGTCGGGGGGCGTCCTCGCCCCGGGCGGGGGAGCGCGCCTCGCGCGAAGAACGTTCATCTCGCGATGCTGGCTTTCCGCTTCGAATGCCCACCGCCCGCGGCGGGACGCCGCAGGGCCAGCCGGCGGGACGCCGGCGCTCCTCGGCTCGATACGGCGGCTCAAAATGTCCAAACTCCAGGTACCGCGTAGCGGTACAGAGACAGTAGCCGGGGTCGCGAGCGAAGCGAAGCTACCCCCGGAAACCGGTGGATCATCATTGCACCGCGTCAGTCCGCAAAAGTTTGTCCGCCCTGCATAAAACGCGAACGCAGCACCCGCCACAGTGACGCACCGGATCCGATCAGGAACGCTTCGAGCGGGTCTTGGACGAGTAGGCGTGCTTCCCCCAGGCCGCATCGCCCGCGGCGAGGTAGCCCGCTGAAGCGCCGCCAAATGAGACGACACCCAGGGCAGCGCCGCCCATCGCTGCGAGTCCGACTGCCAAGCCACCGACAGCGATCACTCCGAGCGCCATCCCGCCCATCGCGAGGAAGCCTCGTGCCTGCCCGCCCATCGCCACGACCCCGCGCGCTCGCCCTCCAAGCGCCACGATGCCGGACGCTTCCCCGCCAAGAGCGAACACCCCTTCCGCACGATCGCCCAGGGCGATGATGCCGCGGGCCACGCCATGACGTTCGCCGGTGGAAGGATCAGGACCGAAGGCTACCGAGACGAGCGGCAGGGAGCCCACATGGAATTCCGATTGGTGTCGGACAGTCGCTCTCGTCTTCGTCTTTCGCATAGGCAACGGCGAAACTCCCTCTCCTCGATCACGCCGATCAACGAGAGCATATCAAGTTGCGCCACCTGCGGCGCGGTTGCGTCCGGCTCGCCGCACGTGAGGGTGCCACGCCGCTCCAACACGTATCATCCGCACTCCGCAGCGCCGAAACTTCACGGGAAGCGAGAATGCATTCATGACCAAACACCGCATCTATTCAACGAGTGTCGCGAGCGTCTATCCCCACTACGTGACGAAGGCGGAGAAGAAAGGGCGCACGCAGTTAGAAGTCGATGAGATCTTCCGGTGGTTGACGGGTTACAGCCAAGAGGAGCTGGAAGCGCAACTGAAAGCACGAACGGATTTCGAGACCTTCTTTGCCGACGCCCCCCGGCTGAACCCCGCCCGCAGCGCGATCAAAGGCCTGATCTGCGGGGTCCGCATCGAAGACATCGAAGAACCGACGATGCGCGAGATCCGTTACCTCGACAAACTGATCGATGAGCTCGCAAAGGGAAAGGCCATGGAGAAGATCCTGCGGAAGTGACGGGGACGCAAACGTTCCAGGTGATCGGCGTCGACCCGCGCACGCTACTTCCACGAGTGCTTCGTCTTCATCAGACCGGCCCTGAATGCTCTGAAAAATGGATTGACCCGACTCCTCCGCGAAGGAGAGCGTCATCGCCGAACGAGTGTCATGGGGGCGGAAGCGCCTGCACGCGTGCGTCATGCGGAAGCGCGGCCTTGATGAGCGACACGATGTTCTTCCCGCGCTCGTGCGCTCCGTGCCGCCCGGACAACTGCGTGATGGTCAGCGAGCCGGTCGGACTCATGTGAACGACCAGGATGTTGCCGCGTGTCAGGTCGAATGATTTGCCGTCGGCCCGTAGCGTAGCTCCCCGAATGACGATTGGGGGGCCATTAATGGTGGTGCGTGTCGCATGGTCCGTGTAGTTCTGGCGCAGCTCCGCGTTCCAGGACCCGTAGCTCCCACTTCCTGTCCACCCACCCGATGCCCCGGGAGATCCGACGTCGGCGACGAAGAGCAGGTAGACGGCTGGGATTCGATAGCGGAGGTAGACGGTGTTCAGCCACGCAGGCCCGAACGCTTCGCCTTGACTGCCGTTCCGGTCGTAGCACGCCATCGCGAGCATCGCGACGGCAACGATTGTCAGCTTGCGCATCGTCAAGACCTCAGAAAGCGTGAAATGACAGTCGCGTATCGAACGCACATTCTATCTCCGGCAGAGCGATTGTCCGTTGCCTATTGTGGCGCACGAGAACAGTGCTCTTTACGCGGCAAGACGATCGGAGCGCTGGCGTCCCGCCGGCTGGCCGGGCGCCGTCTCGGCGCCCGGCGGGGAGAATGCGAAAATTGTGCGTCCCTGCGACGCTCAAACGCGAGGTGTCATTGTGGACAGCCGGCGTCGATCCAGTCCACGAGGAAGTTCGTGATGTAGGCCTGCAGTTCTCCGAAGGAGTTGATTCAGCCCTGCCCTTTTGCAACGCGACTCATTGCATCGTATAGAAACCCGCGCCGCCTCCCAGCCTGTCATCCTGTGCCGCGTAGACAGCCGAAGGATCTCGTTCGAAGAACGACGAGCGTGCAGGCCTCGAGCACCGCGTGAACTCTCTCGGAAGCAGAAGATCGAACACGATCCGCCGCGGTACGCAAAGATGCTTCAGCGGCTGCCGGATCTGCCGCACGACTGTGACGCGTAGATCACGAGTCGTGCTACGAAGCGAACCACGCCAACAAGCCGATTGCGAGAAAGACGATCCACGAGTAGTGACGTCCCTTGGACCCCAGGCCGGACACGGCTGCACTGACCAGAAACGTGGCGGCCACGATCCGAGCCACCGCACTGGACTGCACGGAGTGCCGCGCCAGCACCACGAGAATGGCGGCAAAGCCCAGCCACGCCACCGAGGTGATGTGCCACGCGAAGCGCAGCGTCTTCTTGGTGAACGAGTCACTGCCGCGCAGTCTGGGTAGATCCTCGCGTCGAAACAGGCGAATGAGGATGTACCGCTCGCCCAAATACGAGTGCGCGGCGGCAATCGCGACCAGAAGAGATGCGGCGATGAGCAATGGCATTGTCTGGAAGAGCGCCATGGGTATCAAGGTCGGAACGGCTCGCCGCTCGGCCACGGTAACAACGGCAGGCGAAGTCTATCGCGCCCTGGAGCGCGGCGCCGATTCCGTGGGCTGCGGCGGAGTCAGCCCTCCTTCGACGTAGTCCACCAATCGATCGTTGACTCTTCTGGCAAACCACACGCGATCAACGTGGAGTTGCTGAGACGCCCTCAGTCTCCGGAGAGTCGGCGCCCCGGGAGGGTTTAGGGAAGGCGGATGTACGCAAGGTACAGAAGATAGTCCTGAACAATGCACGTGAGGTTCTCTGGTGCCATCGGACGCCCGACAGTCCAGCGCTCACCACGTGGACTCGCACGCCGAAAGCATAGCGCCCGAGGATCCTCGGGTCGCGGGTCCACGCCCGGTTGAGCGCCGAGTTGAACGCCCGATCGGGTTCGGGCCGGCGTGGAGGCTTCGGGTGTCGCAATCCGAACCGACAGGTCGCGTCCAGAACGGCAGACAAACGTCGGTCCTGCGTGAACGTTCGGACCTCCCAGAATGCGGCGAACGAAACCGGATCTCCGCCACGCCGGACCCGGCGTAGGTCATTGACAACGCGCTGCCACGAGCCAACGTGAATCGAGCAGGCCCTCCATGACCACAATCGCGCTCTCCGGCGTGCCGTGTGCGTCCCGAACTCTCAGCCGGACGGATGCGGCGACGGGAGCAACCACCGGCAGTACGAACCTCCAGAGCATCCAGCAGATCCAACGACCGCGCAACAGGAACCCGCTGCACACGACAGCCATGAGCTTGCGACCGACCCATCGACAAATCCATCGCGAAGAGCAGTAGTGACACCCCGCAGCCTATCCCCCGAGGGATAGGCTGCGAGCCTCGCAGCCTATCCCGCCACGCCAACGAGATGGAGCGCCGGATAGGCCGCAAGGAGGAGTGCTAGACTGCGGCAGCCTAAACAAAGCCTAAACACCCTTAGCAACGAGTTGGGCGTCTGAAATGAGAACTCGAGATGACGGTCGGCGAGGGCCTGTCGCGGTTTGCCTTTCGCTTCGACGCGAGGGTACCGACGTGGAAGTGACCATGGATGATGTGGTGCATCACACCGACCGAGAGGGTGACACACACTGGCATCACCAAACGTTCATAACGTTCGCGAACGTTACCGCCGCGCAGCTGAACGGCGAGATGTCGGAGGACGACTACGCTCGTTTCGGGCGATTCGTCTTCGGCTCGCTGAGTGCGCTCGCCAAATCTCGGCTGCCCGAGGAACCGTAGGCAAGAGACGCCCAACTCTGGGTTGCAGCCGACGTGGACCGCTGCGTTCCTGTGCTCCAAGTTGTGGCACCATCGCGTCGCGGTCCACGCGGCTGAACCCTTGGCCGTTAGAGGCTCGGCGCGCGGGCCACAGAACACCTCATGCGCGGCTCGCTTTTCGGCTACTCCATCACGCGGCGTCCTGCGCATGGATCTCGGATCGGCGGGCGATCGCGCACTCCCCGGCACCATCGCTTCGCAACTCGCCCCTCGTCATCGTGCCCACACGTCTGGCCGCAGCGGGGCACGATGTTCCACGCCGCCGCTCGGGCTTCGTCCATCGCAAGCCCATCGCGAGCGCGCTCCTGGCCGAGCGTTGAGCATCTAACTCCGCCGCTCAAGCTGACACGGCCCGTCGCGCTCCGAGCCTGCGCGTACCGGATCGCTTTGGTATCCTGCCTTCGGTTGGCCGCGCAGCTTAGCGGCAACCGTTGGACGTCGGCGCCCAAACATCGAAACACGATCCCTGCGCAAGCTCGCTCATCGGCTACTCGATCAGTCCGCATCCTGGTCGCGCCCTTGAATCGGCGGGGTCTCGCGTGGTCGCCCGGCACGGTTCGCTCGCGTCACATTG
>Ga0307505_10000360_pt1 | contig 52011 bp, 44 predicted proteins | sample 23_S_MG_FD_202183 | JGI IMG/M metagenome (GOLD analysis project Ga0307505, IMG submission 202183) | Soil microbial communities from Populus trichocarpa stands in riparian zone in the Pacific Northwest, United States - 23_S | ecosystem: Environmental > Terrestrial > Soil > Riparian zone > Trees...
TCCACCGCATCGACAAGTGCCAGGAGATCAGCTTCGCCCTGGTCTCGGTGGATCGTCAGGTGGTGGACCAGGCGGCGCCGACGCACGTCGGGTTGAACCCGTCTGCGAGAACCGGCGGGGTGACGGCCATCCCTCAGGCGGTGCTGGCCACGCAGGCCGATCGCCTGGAGGTGGAGCGGCGGGCGCGCACCAGCGCACTCGAGTCGGCCACGGGGGGACAACTGGCCCTCGGCGCGCAGATTCGCACGCTGGCGTTCGCGTCCCAGGCCGCCGCACCGATCTCGGCCGCCGCACGCAAGGCGGCCCTGGCGGAAGTGGACAAGGAGCTCATCGACGAGAAGCTCATCGACAAGGCCGGCGACGTGACCGAGGACGCACGCCAGCGCTTTGGGTGGACGCGCCATGTGGCGCTGCCCACGCCCGGCGTGCTGGTCCGCGGGTGCCTGGACCAGTGCGGGATCTGCGAGCCAGAACTGGTCAAGGAGATGGAGCTGGATCTCGAGCACAAGCGCCTCGAAAACGAGCTCTTGAAGCGCCGCATCGAGCTCCTGGATCAGGAACAGGAATACCGGTGCTGCCCGGCGGAAGCCGCCGACCCGCCGGCCTGACTGCCTGGCCGCTGACCGATGCGGCTTGATGCCGCGGGCCGCCACGCCGGATAATCGACGTTCGGCGTGACGGCCATCTTCGCGGCCTTCCAGTCTGATTGTTCTGACCCACCCATCTGAGTCCTGACAAGCTGAGCTTCGATCACAAAGCTGAGCTGCGCTGTACAGCGTCGGTACACGCGACCGTCAGACGTCTGGCCTCACATGGGCTCGCAACCAATGATCCTGGGCATTCGACGGGATTTCGGATCGGTACGTGCTTTGAAAGGATCGGCTGTGTTAGCCCGACGTGCACCCAGCGGACCGAATGACAACTGCCAAGAAACGACACACTCCGACTCACGGGACCGAGGTCGCCACCCCGACGTCGCTCGCCGAACTCTTCGACTGGGTGCGCCACCACCCCAGCCTGGCCCGCGACGAAGCCGATGAGCTGGTCCAGGCCATCAGCCTGGTGTTCGGCCGGCACGAGCGCCTGTGGCGACAGTCCAAGGAGGACGCCTTGCAGGCGATGTCGGTGGGGTTTGCCGACCGCATGCGGCGGATGCGCGAGGACTTGGCGGCGCGGGAAACCACCGTCAGCAGCATCACGCGCTACTTCGAGGCCCTGGTCGCCGACCTGACCGACCGCGCCGACCGCGACCCCAAGACCCGGCTCATGAACTTCCAGCGGTTCATCGAGCGCCTGGACGCGTTTCTGGCCCTGGAACAGCGCGGCGAGTGGTGCGCGGTGGGGCTGGTGGACATCCGGTCGTTCAAGGCCTACAACGACGCGTTCGGCCACGCTCTGGGAGACCGGGTCATCGACCGCGTGGCGCGGCTGCTCCGTGAACAGGTCCGGGCCAACGACGTGCTGGCCCAGGAGTCGGTCGGCGAGCGCCGGGAGCTGCACGCCCGGTTCGGCGGCGACGAGTTCTGCTTTCTCATTCCACAGCTCGACTCCCCGCAGGACGCCTGGGTGATCGCCGAACGGTTCCGCGAGGCAGTGGAGCGCTTCGACTGGACCATCGAAGACGAGCGCCTGATGGCGCGGCAGGTGGCGGTGGACGTCGGCGTCGTCTGCCTCCAACTGGGTCCCGTCGAGAGCCGGCGGACCATCGCCGGGCAGCTGGCCCAGGACCTGCTGGCGTGCGCCGATCGCGCGATGTACACGGCGAAGGCCGACCGTGTCCCGCGCGTCCACGGAGTCACGGTCCAGATCACAGGGGGAACGCTCACGCCCATCGATCTACCCTGACCTTGAGCCTTGTTTGCCGCGTGTTAGAATTCAAAGTTCCAACCGCACGGTGGGTGTAGCTCAGGGGTAGAGCGCCGGATTGTGGATCCGGAAGTCGCGGGTTCGAAACCCGTCACCCACCCCACCTCATCACGTCCCAACGGCTCCGAAGGCACCGGCGCGCGCACCGCCGGCTAGTCTGCGTAGGAATACGGCTTATTTTTGCCTGCCGTGGCGGAAACAAAAGTCGCAGAATCGCTGCTTCCAGCCCCCGAATTCTGGGGCCGAAAGACTGCCGGCCAAGGCAGACTTTCGCGATTTCCTAAGCGAAAACGTGGCCCTTCGGCCAGCGCCGCGGCCCACGCCGGGTGGCATTGAGTGTGTAACAGGTGTTAGCGGTCATGAACGCGCTCGATACCCCCAATCGGTCAGGCGTCCCGCACAGCGAACGCCTGGGGCTCGATGCCGACGCCTGGTTTGCGGCACTCGACAGTCGGGTGGTGCAGGTCGGCTCGGACCCGTGCACCATGCAGGTGCTGGGTATTCACGTGAGCCCGTCCGGTCTGTGGATTCAGGTGTCCTGCGCCGACGATTCGTCGATGAACGTCGTTCTCGTCGTGTCTACGACCACTCGGATCGATGACGTGCTGGAGCGACTCCGTACGGAGCCTCCAACCGGCCACCCGCTCGAGATCATTGAATTCATCGCCGAGGGCAACTGCCGGCACGAGCAGGCAGCAGCGGTGGGCGTCCCTCAATCCGCCCCCCACGTGTCGCACTAGCGAAGCTCTGCCTCATACCGTCGAGAGCTTCGTACTGGCGGGCGTAGCCATCTCCCGAAGGGAGGTGGCGCGCCCGGCAGGATTCGAACCTGCGGCCTTTGGCTCCGGAGGCCAACGCTCTATCCAGCTGAGCTACGGGCGCGTGCGAGAGGTTGTCAACGTCGCAAGCCCAGGACTCGCTCCTACTTTCGACGAGCCGCGAGGCGAGTCGAGGTATGACTGAGTTCTGCCGGGCCCGCCAACCCCGAAGGGGTTGGCGCGCCCGGCAGGACTCGAACCTGCGACCTACGGATTCGAAGTCCGGCGCTCTATCCAACTGAGCTACGGGCGCACGAGCGGTCATCATACCACCTTGCATCCGGCGAACACCGGGCCCAGAATGGCGCCGCCGTGATACCTGGTGTCGTCTCGACGGGCCGGACCGTCACGCGAGGAGGCCACGCATGAGAGTCGTGCTACCTCACGACGCGAACGGGTTCCGCGAGCGCACGGCTGGGAACCGCGCGAAGTCCCGATCCACCGTCAGCAGTTCGGTCACGCCGTGCTCCACAACGAGCGCCGCGATGTGCGCGTCGTGCGCGAGGTTTCCCGCCGCGCCGCCCCCGCGCAGTTGTGTCGCCATCTGCCGGACGTGACCGGGTCCTTCTCCGAGCATGGAGAGGGAGGGCGAAGCCAGCAAGGACTCCAAGTCCCGGACCACGGCGTCGAGCGGCGACGGCGGATCGAAGACGCGCGGGTGGGTCACCACGCGGACGAACTCGTAGAGCACCGGCCATGGGAGGGCCCACGGAGCCGACCCTTCCGCCAGTTGCCCAACTAACGCCTTGGCCGCCTTGTGATGAGGGCTCTCCGTCCGACGAGCGTAGACGAGCACGTTGGTATCGACGGCAATCATCGTCGGCCGTCCATCAGGTCGAATAGCGCGTCGCGATCTGCCAGGTCAACGCCCGGCAACAGACGACCAGATTCGGGCTGCCATTGCAACGTGTAACCGGCGCCGGGCTTCGTTCGCCCAAGGTGCTGCCGCAGCGCCGCCTCGACCACTTCCCGCAGGCTGGTGCCCTGCTCCGCGGCCTTGCGCTTGGCCGCGCGAAAAAGCACGTCGTTGATGTCGATCGTCGTTCGCATGCATATGAACATAACATGCGTAGCACATTTATGCATCACGGAGCACGGGCGACGAGTCCCTTGCCGGGCGACGCTCGACCAGAAAAGCCGACCACTTGAGGCGGAGCCTTACCGTTCGACGAGGGTGAAGATCACGCCGCCGCCGCCAGGAGTGACCAGCGGCGCGGCCACCAATGCCCGGCCCCTGTGTCCGACGGTAATCGTCCGGCCGGCCGCCACGCCCAAAGCCGCGCCGAACGTGACGTCGCTCAGGAAGTGTTGCTTCTGCTGAATGCGCGCGCCGGACGCGAAGGTGGCCACGAGCGCGGCGGGCACACCGGCCTTCCAGCCGAAGTGGCGCCACAGCACGGTGGCCGATGTCCATGTAGCGGACGCGTGGGCCGACGGGAAAGAGTACGTGGCAGGGAAGTGGCCAGGGGCTTCGCCCGGCCGACCCCGCCGGACGGCCAGCTTCATCCCGTGTGTGATCAGGCCGTTGAGGGCCTGGGCACGGATCAGGTCCGCTCCCACATGGCTGATGCGAGGTGAATGGACGATTCGCCCGATGACGTAGGTGGCCACGGCGCCGCCAACCTGCGTGTAGCCACCGCCCACCACGCCGCCGGCCGCGAACATCTGGTCGGTCCCTCCGGCGCTGGCGTGGTTCGTGATGTGGTCGTCCATCGGATGGCTGGCGAGGCTGAGCGCGCCACCGATACCCAGGGTCACCGCCGTGTCGACCGACGGATATCGTTTCAGGTCGGTAAAGAGGTGCGGAAAGAGACGAATGAACGGCTTGTCTTGCGAAGTATCAATCGGCGAGGGGACTGTCGCAGGCTCCTGGATCGCGGTGTCGGTGCCGGAAGGCGCAGGGTCGGCGCCCTGTGCGAAGGCTGGCGGGCCGTGGCTTACCGCGAGGCAGAACAGCGCGAAGGCGGCAGCGCGGCGCATTTGAACGCCAAATCATACTCGGCGTCGATATCGGCCGCCACCTAGGGCCGACCGCACCTGTTGCGGCTGGACAGCGTAGGCCCCCGCGGCGACAATCGCTGCCACATGAACCGTGCGGCGGAGCGCTGCCTCCTTTCCCTGCGCCCCGTCGTCGCGGCGCTCGTCCTGACCACGTGCGCGGTGCCTGCCTCGAGCCAGGAGGTACACGGCACTCTGGGCATCCGAACAGTGATCGAGACCGGCCAGCCTGGCGGCGCCGCTCGCTTCGTCGTGACGTCGGAGGACCATACCCTGCCCGAAACCGTGGTGGATCAGGCGCCGGGCCAGGCCCTATCGGTACTGACCCTGCCACCAGGCGCCTATCGAGTGCGCGCCACCCTTTCCGGATACCAGCCAGCCGAGGCGACGTTCGAGGCGCACGCCGGCGCCCGGCTGGATCTGATGGTCACATTCGCGCCGCCCGCCAGCGGCGCGTCGACGGTGTCCACGGCGCAGGCACCAACCGCACACCGTGTCACGTTCGCGTCGGACCGGCTGGACATCCTCCCAAGCGCCCGAACGGTGTGGTCCCTGCTGGACACGGCCCACCCGTTCCTCATCACCGACCGCATCGACAACGGTGGCCTGGGGGGCGGCGTTCCGGCGCGGGTCGGAGGCTACCTCAGCCCGTGGACGCAAACCTCGTTTCGCCTGGGCACGATCGACGTGACCGGTCCGACCAGTGGCGGCATACCCCTTTTCTATCCCGGCCTCGATGGGCTGGCCGAGGTGGTGGTCTCGTCCGCCGGCGTGGGCGTGGAGTCCGCCGGGCCAGGCCCAACCGTGACGATGGTGCCTCGCCGGGCCGCCGACGCGTGGAGCGGATCGGTTCGCGGATCGCTGACGCCGAATGGCCTCCAGGGCGGTCGCAGCGGCCCGCCCTCCCCCATCGCCCGATTCGAAAACTGGGTCGACACCAACGCGGCGGTCGGAGGGCCCCTCGGCGACTCGCGCGGCAGCAACCTTTTCGTGTCGGCCACCGGCACTCGCGCCCGATGGACGGAACGCGATGCGCCGAGCGTGCTCGCCAGCAACGTCCGCTCGTTCATGGCACACGCCGTGAAGACACCAGACTCGAGCGGCGAGCTGAGCGCGACGGTGGCCGTCACCGACGACACGCGCCCCTATCGCGCGCGCGCACGGTTCTCGGCGCCGAACCTGCAGGAGGGCAACACCTCGGTCGGCGCAGGTGTTGGGTGGAAACGGGCGCGTGCCGCGGGTGTGTGGTCGTTCGGCGGCTCCTATCAAGGATGGTCAGCCGAACCTGATGACCGGCTGGCAACGGCACCGGGTGGCGCCATCGAGCGCCTACAAGACGGCCCTCCCAATGGCCTCTTCGAGGCGGGGCGCGAGGCGGGGCGAAAAGTGGAAGCCGGCGTCTCCTTCGCTGCCCGCCCTCGCGGCACGTGGGGCCAAAGCCACGAGTTGGTCGCGGGCGTCACCGTCGCCCACGCTCGAGCCGACTGGGTGGGCAGCGTGCAGCCAGCGTTTGCCGAGTTCGTGGACGGCGCTCCGGCGCGCGTCTGGGACGTGCACGGGACCGACACACCATCGCGGCGAAGCGCGCTGTCGGCAGGCGTCTTCGTGAGCGATCGCATCGCGCTGACTCCGGACCTGACGCTACGGGCCGGCGCGCGCGTCGAGTTCGACCGCGGCGCGGCGCGCGATTCGGACGAGAAGGTACGGTGGACCACTCCACTGCCACGGGTGTCGGCGAGCTGGCGCCCTCGTCTCGGAGGCCAACTCGTGCTCACAACGGGATACGGCTGGTACGGGCACCGATTACGCCTCGACACGTTGGCGGTGGGCGACCCCGCCGGCGCGTCCGGCGTGATGTACCGGTGGGACGACCGGAACGGAGACCGTCTCCCGGCGTCGTCCGAGCTGACGGCGGTGGCCGCGGTGGGCTCGTGCTGCGCCGGGGCGAATCCAAGCCGCGTGGACCCTGGCCTCCAACGGCCCACCACGCGCGAGTTCGTCATCGGCTTCGAGCACGCCGTCGGCGTGTGGCGGTGGGGGATCAATGGAGTGGATCGACGTGAGTCGAACGGGTTGGTGGTGGCCAACGTCGGCGTGACGGCTGCCGACTACACCACGAGGCTGATCGGGGATCCGGGCATCGACTTGAACGCCCCGATCACGGCCCCGACGCTCGCCATCCGGAGCCGGAATCCGTCCAGCTTCCTCCGCGATTCGTATCTCCTGGCCAATGCCGACGGACCGGCAGGGCGGTACCAGGGCGCGGAGATCTTCGTGCGACGGCAGGCGGGCGCATGGCGGGTGGACTTCGGCGGCACGACCTACCGGGCAGAAGCGGCCGGCGCCAACCGAGGGTATCGGTCCGACGAGAACGATCAGGGATCGCTGGGCGAGCTGCAGCTCGACCCCAACGCCACGTTGAACGCGCGAGGCCGCCTGTTCTTCGACCGCGCGTACGTCATCAAGCTGTCGGGCGACTATCGGGCGCCTGGTGACGTGAACGTCGGGGTGGCGTCGCGCTACCAGGACGGGCAGCCGTTCGCGCGCGTGGTGGTGGCCGATGGCCTCGGCCAAGGCGTCGACATCGTGCCGGCATATCCCCGCGGCGGGCAGCGGTTCACCTACACGCTCACGCTGGATGCCCGCGTCCGGAAGGGATTCGCGATCGGTGCGCGACGCCTGGATGTGATTGTCGAAGTCTTCAACGTCCTCGATCTGGCGCACGAGGTCGAGGAGTACATCGTCACGGGGGTGCGGTTCCGAACTGTGACGGCCGTGCAGCCGCCCCGCGAAGCCCGAGTCGGACTACGCTTCGCCTTTTGACGGCGCCGCCAGCAGCGACGTGCCGCGAAGCGACAGACGGTATCCGACCTCGAGGCTCTCGGTCAGGCCAAGGGCCTTGAGCCTTCTGACCCTGGCTTTGAACTCGTCTTTTTCCTGACCGAGCACGGCACACAGATCGCCGGCGCGGACTCCGGGGCGGCTGGCGATCAATTGGAGCGTACGCCGCGTCCAGGGGCCGGCGGCTGCCCGCGAGTCCATGCGGCGCAGGCGTTCCTGCAGTTTGTGAAGGTCCGCGTCGGTGGTCGCGGGCGCACGCCGGAGGGCGATCCGGGGATCGGCCCGAAGCGGGCCCAGCTCGACGCGGTAGATATCGCCCTCAGACCGTTGCTCCAGTTCGGCGACCAGCGCTGCCCGCGAAGGGTATCCGGCCCGACGGGCATCACGCTCTGTGATCGCGCTGAACGCCACAACCGTCACGGAGCGGATGTCGATCTGGCCAACCGCCGTGAGCAAGGTGCCACCAGTGCGCACGGTTGGGCGGCGCCAGCGCCGAAACGCCAGCGTGATCGTGCCGTCCCGCATGCCGTTCAGGAACGCCTGGCGAAAGAGCAAGCGCCGATACTCCTAGCTGGAATCCTTGGCCGACAACTGCGCGATCGCCGCGGATGCGCGCGTGGCCACGCGACCGTCGCCGCCGTTGGCCACCGTGGCCTGCACGGCGCGCCACGTGGTCAGGGCATCCTTGGGCATGCCCGCCGCCTCCTGCAGCAGTGCGATCATGGCGTCGCGGAGGGGCTCGCGCGTCTCGTCGAACTGGTCATCGAAGAAGAGCGCCCGAATCGTGGCGATGTGTTCGGCCGGCGGCACCAGCGACACCACACGCTGGATCGCCTCGTCCGAGTTGAACGCGGAGTAGTAGAGGTTGAAGACCGCTCGGCGCGTGCCAGGATCCACGGGCTCGTTGTTCTTGCGCATGTCGTTGACGGCCTCGAGCAACCCGCGCTCGGTGTCCAACGACGCGTAGAGCCGCATCGCGGCCAGTTGCAGTCGCCGCACATGCGGCCGCTCGCGTCCCGCCGCGACGGCGGCGGTAAAGTGCTGCGACGCCTCCGGAAACGGACCGCGCCGCCACAGGATCCAGTGGCCCCACTGCGCGTGGGCGAACGGATTGGCCGGGTCGATCTCGAGCGCCTGCCGATAGGTCTCTTCCGGGCTCCCGCTCGTGCCCCCGTCGCGTGACTTCAAGAAGTACCCCCAGCCGACGTGGGCCAGCAGGTCGGCCTTGCGAGGACCGGTGGAGGCAATGACGCCGCGTGTCGCGACGGCAACCAGCGGATCCACGACGCTGGAGAACGTCGAACCGCTGGGCACGGACACGTCGCGCAGCCACGCCATCGCCAGGTCTTCTTGCTCGGCGCGGAGGTCGCTCCGAAGCCTGTCCAGCCGCCCGATCAGTTTGGCGAAGTAGCCGCCCTGATCGGCGGTCTTCACCGCCTCGTCCAAGCTGCTCCACGCCGCCGGGTAGTCCGCGTTCTTCTGCTGCTGCTCGGCCACGGCTCGCAGTTCGGTGACGTGCCGCTGTCGCTCCGAGTTCTCAGAGGCAAGGCGGGTGACCTGATTCAGACCCAGGACCACGGATAGCAGCGCCCCAGTGGCGGCAACCCACTTGAGCGGTGTGTCGAGAACCTTAAGGGGAGACTGCATCGGCAGCGAGCCGAAATGCTAGCACGCGCCCTCCTGCTGAGGTTCAGGCGCCGAGACTACCCTGGTAGTCTCGTGGGGTCGGACTTCAACGACGCTTCGGCGTCCGCGCGAAGCCCGGGGCTGGGATCCAGGGTCAGCAGCGTCGACGCCGCCAGTGCCACGCCGCGCGCGTCCCCGCACACTCGTTCCAGCACCAGCCGCTTGTGCCAGGCGGACGCGCTGGTCGGCTGAGCTTCGCACAAGTCGACGGCGGCGCGTCGCGCGGCCGGGGCGTCGTTGGCGTTCCAGCACGCCGCCACGAGGGTCATCAGCACGTCGTCTCGCCGGTGCTCTTCGCGTTGCAGCTTGTACTGGGTGGGGCCGCCTGGATGGGGACGGCGCAGGCGCGCGGCTTCCTGCCGGAGCAGGGCCGTCACCGAGGCATTGATTGCGAGCGCCCGCCTGGCGTCGGCCACGCTGAGACCGGGGGCCGCCCGGACTCTGGCCTTGGCCCGCAGGCGATAGGCATCTTCACATTCCGCGTCTTTCTCGATCGCGACGGCGGTAGCAGCCTCCAGCATCTCGAGTTGCCCCAACTGCCCGACGTTGTGCGCCAGGCGGCAGAGCTCGTCGGGCGTCAGCCGGCCAAGCAGCGCGGCAATCGGGGCTCGTTGCCGGGCCGTGTCGACGAACTGCTCCATCGTCTGTGTGGCGGCGGCGTCCTTCGCACTGACGGCGGCCGCCAGCGCGCATGTGGCGGCCAGCCACACCCGCGCCATCGCGGTCACCGCCGCGTGGTCGTCTCCGGCCAGATCGGCCATGCGAGCAGAGGTGAAGAAGTGCCTCACCGCGCCGCGGGCCAGATACTCCGGCCCTGCGGCCATGATCGCGTAGCCTGCCCGCAGGCGTTGGCCGGCATCGTCGGCGTCTGGAAACGTGGCGAAGTAGGCCTCGATCAAGTCGGTCGTGTCCCACGTCAGCACCCCGATGGTGGCGCGCTCGAAGTCCGCGCGGCCCACGCGGCAGCCGTCGGACTCGATCCCGAGGACGTTGCGCCCGGCCCGGAGGAAGAACTCGTCCGGCCACGGGTCCGCAAACGAGACGACCTCCCGCTCGCGGTCGATCGTACCAATCGTCGTGTAGTGATGCGTCAGGCCGTCCGAAAGGAGGATGGTATCGCCCTCGTCCGCGGCCCACCAAAGATGCGACGGGGGCACGCGCAACCCACGCTCGGGCGGCACGCTGTACTTGTTGTTCCAGAAGATGAGCCACAGGGCGTTGTAGACGGTTTGGCGAATTCCCGCTGCCGATCGGTCGAACGAATCGCGCAGGTCGTCCAGGCTCTCGTTCTCCATCGGACGAGGATTCTCCGACGACGACGCGTGAGCCATGCCCCCAGCCATGGAGAAGACGGTGCCCCACATCCGCGAGTTCTGCACGTAGGGCACGAGGCCTGGGTGGCGGCGTGGCCGAGCCGGCACGGTCCCCACCTCACACTCCCTTGTAGATCAGCACCGGCAACGACGTGTGCTGCCGGAGTTCGGTGGCCGCAACCCGATAGAACCAACGGAGGCAGACGGAGTAGAGCCCCGGTTCGCGCACTGTCACGGCGAAGCGAAACATCGCGGGGGCCTCGGCCGGTCCGATCGACAGGAACGAGGGCGGCTCGGTGTCCAAGAAATTTGGCCCCTGGGCGGTGACCATCTGCGTCTTGCCGTCAGGCTGCCGTACCGCGCGGCGCGCGCGACCTGGTCCCGACGCGCCGACGTCGACGACGAACCGAAGCGGATCGACGAACCCGGCGCCGAAAAGCGACGTGGCATCACGCGCCGCCGCATCGAGGGCTGGAATGGGCCCAGGGCGATGCTCCAAGACGCGAAGGTCCACGCGTTCGAGCAGGATCGACTCGCGACCCTTGCCGTTGTGGGCGATGGTGACCGCCGCTCTCAGGCCGTCGACGAACACGGGGCTCTTCCCGTCGTCCGACGCGAAGGGGCCCGGCGCGCCGTCGAGCGTTTCGAGCACCTCGGCCGAGTCCAGCTCGGAGATATTGAGATCCGCCCCGAACAGGGCGCTGGTCTTCTCGAGGGCCTGCGACACGCCCGGCACGAACGCGCCAGGAATCTCCAGCAACCGGACGACCGGCTGGCCGACATCCCGGCCGATCGTGCGCACGCGTTCCCAGAACGTGCGTCGATCGCGTGTCGGCCAGGTCCATGTCTGCGGCATCGGCGAGGTCTCCGCGCGCCCGACCCGGGATTCATGGCCCGGCGCGCAGGGGCGGATTATGGCGGGGACACCGACGGCTGACAAGCCGAGCCATATCCATGTGAAACACCCTGGGGGTCGCCGTCGTTACTATTCACGCACGAGGTCCCCGCCCGGACCATCCCCCCCGCACTTTGGAGGCATCTATGTTGTTGAGAACCATCACGAGCGCCGCGCTCCTGGCGACGCTGCTGTCGTTGGGCGTGGCCGCGCAGGACGCCGGCTCGATCGTGGCCGCGGCATCGAAAGCCATGGGCGCAGACAGCCTGAACTCGATCACCTACTCGGGCACGGCGCGCAACGGGCAGTTCGGTCAAAGCAAGGCCATCGGAGAGCCGATGGGGGCCGTCAACGTCACGCAGATCACGGCTTATACCCGCACCATCAACTTCGGCCAGCCCGCCAGCCCGACCGCTTTGGTTTCTCGGGCCACGGGCCCAACCCAGCCGCCAGCGGTGCCTGGTGTGCCGGCGCAACCAGCCGGTGTCTTCAACCAGAACGTCACGGGCGCCCAGGCCGGCGCCAACTGGGCGCAGGCGCTGAACGTGTGGACCACGCCGTGGGGCTTCCTGAAGGGCGCGTCCGGCGCGACGGCCGCGGTGCGTCAGCAAGGGGGCCAGCGAGTGGTGTCGTTCTCGCCCGCCAACCTGAAGTCGCCGTCGGGCCAGACCTACACCGTCACCGGCTACATCAACAATCAGAACCTGGTGACGAAGGTCGAGACGCGGGTCGAGAACACCGTGGTCGGTGACCTGCTGGTCGAGTTCGAATACTCGAACTACCAGAACATGAACGGCGTGCAGGTGCCGACCCGCATCGTGCAGAAGCAGGCGGGCCTGGCCACCTTCGACGCCACGATCACCGCGGCCACGCCGAATCCCGCGAACCTGGCCGAGCTGCTGACGCCGCCTGCTCCACCGGCCGGCGGCCCGGGCGGCGGCGGGCCGCCACCGCAGGCGGCGGCCGGGCCTCCGCCCACCGAACGCCTCGGCGACGGCGTCTTCAAGATCGCGGGCAACTACACGTCGCTGGCCGTGGACATGGGCGACCACATCGTCGTCATCGAAAGCGGTCAGAGCGACGCGCGTGGTCTGGCCGTGATGGCCGCGGCCAAGCAGGCCATCCCGAACAAGCCGATCCGCTTCGTGGTGAACTCCCATCCCCACTTCGACCACGCCAGCGGCCTCGCCGCGGCAGCCGCCGAGGGCGCCACGATCCTGACGCACCGCAACAACGCCCAGGTGATGCAGCGGTTCCTGTCCGGCCCGCGCGGCTTGACCGGCGACAGCCTATCCAAGGCGCAGGGCCGCCGGTCGAAGGTGGACGGCGTGAGCGACCGGCGGGTGTTGCGGGGAACCAACGGCAAGGTGATCGAGCTGCACCGCATTCCGAACGAGCACAGCGACGGGATGCTGGCGGTGTATCTGCCGGCGGAGAAGGTGCTGTGGACGGCCGACATCACGATCGTCAATTCGAACCCGGCCCAGCTAGGTATCGTGCGTTCGACGGTGGAGGCCCTGAACAAGCTGAACCTGGACTTCAACGCGTTCATCCCCGCTCACCCGCCGAACCCGGACCGGCCCCTGACGAAGGCCGATCTGATGACGGCCGGCACGCCGGCCAGCAACTAGCTCTCCAAGAAAGAATGTGGCCCGGGGCCGTCAGCCCCGGGCCGCGACGGCCCGCTGGTACACCTCGAGCGTCATCTCGGCGGTGCGCTTCCAGGTGAACCGGGACGCGCGCGCAAGGCCTCGCGCACGCAAATCGGCGGACAGCGCGGGCTCGGCGCCCAAGCGGACCAACGCGTCGGCCCAGTCCTCGGCGCGCCTGGGATCGAGCAGCAGCCCGGCATCGCCGACCACCTCCGGAATGGATGCCGCCTGCGACGCCACGACCGGCGTACCGCACGCCATCGCCTCGAGGAGCGGCAGGCCAAAGCCCTCGTAGAACGACGGATACAGCAACGCGAGGGCCCCCCGGTACAACCCTCGCAGTTGCCTTTCCTCGACCGACCCCAACACCACCACGGCGCTTGGCGCCCCACCATCGGCCGCCAGCGCCAGGAGCGATTCGCGGATGCCGCGATCCACTCCCGCCAGCACCAGCGACAGGCTGGCAAGCACGGGACTGCGCCTCCTCGCTTCCAGGACCGCCCCGACCAGCATGGGAAGGTTCCGGCGCTCGTGCAAGTCCCCGACGTGAAGCACGAAGGGCGATGAGACGCCGGTTGGCGCCGCCGAGCCCGTCTGGTGCACGGCGTGAAACGACGCGTCCACGCCGAGCGGCACCACCACCAGGCGCTCGCGTGGAATGTCGTAGGCCGCGCGGATCTCCGACGCCGAGAATGTCGAGTCGGTGATCACGGTCGTGGCACTGAGCGCAGAGCGCCGGTAGAAGGCGCGCCGCAGCGCGTCGCGGCGGTAGGGGAACCATTCCGGGTGCCGCGCATAGCTCACGTCGTGGATCGTCAACACGATCGGTGCCGGCGCCCAGAACGGCGCCGTGTACGAGGGCGCGTGGAGCAGGTCCACGCGGCCGCGGTACATCGCCTGCGGCAGGCCCATCAGCATCCACCCGACGTTGGTCGGCAAGTGCGGTGGCTCAGCGATCCGGATGGCATCCGGCGGGGCCTGCGCTGACGGATCGCCCCCCAGGATCACCAGATCCAGCGGCTCGCGCAACGCGGCCAACGCACTCAGCAGTTCGTGCGCGTACCGCCTGACGCCCGCGGCGGGCGACGTCAGGGCGCGGCCATCGAAGCCAACCCTGAGGCGTCCCCTCATCTGGGGACGGGCTGGGCGTGGGACAGGTCCCGCGGGATGCGCCAGCCGTGAACCCCGACCGAGTGCCGGATCCATGTCAGCCAGTTGCGAACGCTCGTCGTGTGGCCGTAGTCGTGCAGCGTGATGATGAGAAAGAACAGGTACACGCGCCGCGGGTGGATGCCGCTGTTCAGGATGACCATCGTGAACATGGTGGTACCCAGGTCGCCGAAATGACCGAAGGTCACGGCGTCTTTGAAGGCCTGGGCAGGGACTCTCAAGATGAAGTCTCCCGACGCCCTGCCACCCACGAGCGCGCCGGACCACGGGTTGTAGCGGAGCTGCGTGTGCTCGAGTTCGAACCCGATGCCTCTGGGGAACAGAAGTGCCAGCAGCCAGCGGTGGGCGTTCAGCTTTCGCGCCAGCCGGTCGAGGTCCGCATCGTCGAACGCCGCCTGCGCATCCAGCGCCTCCTGCGCCTCTACCTTGGGGCGGCTGGCGTCCTCCTCCTCGCGGTACTGGCTGGGCGCCATCGAGGTCGTGGACGCGCTCCGCAGGTCCAGCCGCGAGTACGGCGGGAGGAGCTTCGTTCGCCCGGTGTGGTCCCAGTGCGTCTGCAGGTCGTCGAAGGTCACCTTGAAGTCGTTGGCCCACGCCGAGTCGCGCCGCCGGTAGATCACCTGGCTGGCGAACGGCATGAAGTAGTCCACCTTCATCAGCCGGCAGTTGTCGACGATGTAGCGCACGTAGTTGGCCTTCTCCCGCAGGCTCACGCGCTGGTCGCGTCGCAGGAAGCTGTTCACGATGCTCGCCGGCGAATAGCTGCTCAAGAGCACGCGCATCTTGCCCGGGGCCAGGGCGTCCAGGGCGGCGCAGAGTTGCTGCAGCTGCCGCGGCCTCGGCTTGCTGTCGTTCAGGTTCACGACCACCGCCGTGGGCGTGTTGATGACCAGTACGCTGTCGTCGTTGAAGAGCGGAATGCTCAACAGCTGGACGTCCGCGTGAATCGCCCGCCACTCGAACGCGGGAAGCACCGAGGCGCGGTATCCCTGCTCGGCCAGATACGGCACGATGTGGCCTTGGGGCAAGTCGGGGCTGAGATAGTGGATGTCCTGTCCCAGGACTCTGATGCTGGCGGTGTGAAAGTGGTCCGGGTGTTCGTGGGTGATGAAGCAGTAGGCGGCCGAGCGCAGGTCCGCCAGCAGTTCCGGCGTCGGATAGTTTTGCAGCCACCAGCTGCGCCAATAGCAGGAGCCGGTGATCCAGGGGTCGGTGAAGAGGACCGGCGTGCCTCGGTCGTCCCGGAGCAGGAGCCCCGCGTGCCCCACCGTCTCGATGTTCATGCCCGAGAGTGGCGCGAGCGCGGAGATAATGTCAACCGCCGTGCATCGTCAATGGGGGACGGCCAGCAGTTCGTTGATTCGCGCCACGAGCCCCGGCAGACTCACCGGCTTCTGGAAGTAGTCGTCGGCGCCCATGGACAGCATCTTGTCCCGCTCCGTCTCGGCGGCGCGCGCGCTGACCGCGATGACGGGCAGGATGGAGGACTGCGACAGGTTCTTCAAGCGCTGCAGGACCACGTAGCCGTCCCCGCCCGGCAGCCCGATGTCCAGCAGGACCAGGGCGGGCTGCTCCTTGCGCACCATTCCCACGGCTTGCACGCCATCGCGCGCCACTACCACGTCGAATCCCTCTGCGGCCAGACCCGCGGTGAGGATCTTCAGTTGCACCGGCTCGTCCTCGACGACCAATACCTTAAGCCTTGCCACTCTGTTTCTCCCTGCTTCCAAGATCGGCGCAAGCCGGCCGGGCTTGAGGGGCCGTCTCCGTGGGGCGCCGCCCCTTCAAGGCGCGCAGCGCCGTGCCGATTCCCACCAGGGCAATAACCACGGAGGGTGAGAAGGATGCGTGTGCTCGTCGTTGACGACTCCTCTACGATGAGGCGCATTATCGTCAACGCGCTCAAGCGGCTCGGGTACGAGGACACGTTGGAGGCCTGCGACGGCCGCGAGGCGCTGAAGTGCCTCGAGACCAGCCGCGCGGACTTGATCGTGACCGACTGGAACATGCCCGAGATGACCGGCCCGCAGTTCGTGGAAGCCCTGCGGGCACTGCCCTCTTACGCCCATGTGCCCGTGCTGATGGTGACCACGCAGGCGGCCCAGGAAGACGTGATCATCGCGCTGCGCGCCGGCGTCAACGACTACCTCATCAAGCCGTTCACGCCCGACGCGCTCAAGGATCGCCTGCAGTCGCTGTTGGCGAAGGTGTAGCCGTCGTGCCCCCCGCCACCATCGCGCCGACTCGAACGGTTCCGCCGCACGCAGCGGACACGCTGCGCGACGTCGCCACCCAGGTATTCGCGTCGATGGTGGGCCAGGCGCTCGTCACGATTGGCCCGACCGACGCCGTACCCCAGGGACGGACCGAAATTGTCGGCACCGTCGCCTTCGCCGGCTCCTGGACGGGCTACGTGGCGGTGGTCACCTCCCGTGCCGCCGCGACCGCGATCACCGGGGCGCTCTTGGGCACCGACACCGAGGACCTGGAGGCGCAGGTCCGAGATGCGATCGGCGAGGTGGTGAACATGGTGGCGGGGGGGTTCCGGACACGCATGTCGAAACCGGGCAACACGTGGACCGTGACGATCCCCATGGTGGCCACGGGCAACGGCTTGACGATCGCGCCCCCCCGCGATGCAGGCCAGGTCGTCCAGCGGTTCCTGTTCGGACCGCACGTCCTGGAGCTGCACCTGGTGGTCACGTCCATGGCCGAAACCTAGCGAGGCTCCGATGCCCATGTCCGAGTCGGTGCTGGACGGTTCCAGGCGGGAAAGCGCCCCGGCCGACATCCACCTCCCCCACGTGCTGTGCGTCGACGATGAGCCTCTGATGCTCGAGGGCCTCCTCGACGTGCTTCGGCGCCGGTACTATGTCCGGACGGCCACCAGTGGCGCGGAAGGGCTACAGGTCCTCGCGGCCCATGGGCCGTTCACGGTCATCGTCTCCGACTTTCGGATGCCGGGCATGGACGGCGCGGCGTTCCTGTCGCGGGCTCGCCTCGCCTGGCCCGACACCATTCGCATCCTTCTCACCGGACAGGCCACCATGGAGGACGCTGCGGAGGCCGTGAACGAGGGGAGCATCTATCGTCTTCTCAAGAAGCCGTGTGCCCCGGCCCAGTTGCTGAAAGCCCTGGACGATGCGGTCGACCAGGCGCGCCTCGTGACGGCGGACCGCGTGCTGGTGCAGCAGCGGCTGGACGAGGTGGTGGGTCACCTGCTCCGCGCCGAACGACTGGCCACACTGGGCACGCTGGCCGCCGCGGTCGGACACGAATTGAACAACATCCTTACGGCGCTTGGCGGTGCAACCGAATTCATCGAGGACCGCGTGGCCGCCGGATTGCCGCCGGAGGCCAGCGACCTGAAGCTCCTCCGGCAGGCGCAACAGCATCTGATCGTCCACGCCACCAACCTCCTGCACCTGGGCCGACCCGCCAGGGACGGCGACTCGGGCGCGATCGATCTGGGACAGGCCGTCAGCGAGACGGTGAACATCCTTCGCTCGGCCGGCGTGCTCAAGCGAGTCGACCTGCGGCTCGACCTGGCACCGCTCCCGCTGATGGTCGCCATCAAACGGTCGGAAATCGAGCAGTTGGTCGTGAACCTGGTCAAGAACGCGGTCGATGCGCTGCTCGAACACAAGACCTCTCAGCCAACGGTCAACATCCTGGTGAGCCCTGGGGACGACGGTCGATCCGTCCGGTGCGTCGTCGCGGACAACGGTCCCGGCATTCCCGACGCGGCGCTGGCCCAGCTTTTCGAGCCCTACTACACGACGAAGCCGCCTGAGCGCGGCACCGGTCTCGGGTTGTTCGTGGTGCGTCAGATTGCGGATCGCGCCGGTGGCACGGTGTCGGTGGCATCGGAATGGGGTCACGGCGCGTCCTTCGACTTGACGTTCCCATGCGCGTACACCGACGCGGGTGGCTTGGGGAGCGCCTGAAGACCGCATGACGGCGCGCCGTCGCTTCCTGGCCCATCTCGGCATCGCGGCCGTCGCCGGCGCGGTGGGGTTCCTCATCAACCAGGTGCCGATGGAGGGCCTGGCCCGGCTGTGGCCCGGGCGCGTGGCCGTGTTGCCGGTGGCGAGGTTCCTCGGCCCGTGGGCGGGCGCCGCCGCCGCGGCAATCGCCGCATTGAGCGTCGATGCCCAGCATCCCGGCATCCTCTTGCTCCTGATCGGGGAAGGCGCGCTCGTGGGGTGGTTCGCGCGCAACGGACGGTCGCGCCTGGCGGGCGGACTCACGATGGCGGCCATCTTCTTCGCCTCGATGGTCCTTTATCCCGCGCTCTACGGCCTGCCGGCTGTCGGGCCGGTCATGCTTCCGTTGGCGCTCAAGCGCCTGCTCGACACGACGGTAGCGCCGGGCGTCGCAGAAGTCGTCAACGCGATCCTGGGCACCAAGATGAGCCGCGCCGGCCGCCAGACGTCGCCACGCCCTCGCCTGCGAGGCCTGGTGTTTCACGCGTTCGTGCTCATGGCGCTCGTCCCCGTCCTGCTCGTGAGCACCGTCAGCGCCGAGCTGTTCTCGAACCAGCAGCGCTCCGAGGCCCAGGCACGCCTGGAGGACACCGCCTCGTCGCTGGCCGACCGCGTCAACACGTACCTGGACGAGCACCTGCAAGGCATCTCGGCGTTGGCCGCCGCCGCCAGGGACCTCGACCACGGCTCCGCCGCGCAGCGCGCGCTCCTGGACAGCTACAAGACCATCTACGCCGAGTTCAGCGCCGTCGCGGTCGCCGACGCCACCGGCCTGGTGCGGGAGATCCTCCCGGCCACACTGAAGAGGCCCGGCATGTCCGTTGGGAAACAGCCGTTCTTTTCCGCAGTCGCGTCGTCCCGGCAGCGGACGATCTCGGGCGTGGCCTTGTCGCCGGCCACCGGAGCTCCGCTGGTGTTCGTGGGCGCCCCCATTCCAGCCAACGAGGGCACGTTTGTCGGGATCGCCCACGCATCGCTGCGCCTGTCGGTGTTCGAGTCGTTCGTTCAGACCTACTTGAAACTGCCAGACGGGCTCGCGACGATCCTCGACGGCAAGCGCAAGGTCATCTTCGCGAGCCAGGGCCTCGGCTACAAGGCCGGCGACACCCTGCCCCCCGAGTCGGAGCTCGCCCAGGGCGTCAGCGCAGGCACTGCCGGCGAATACCTGTCGTCGCGCGGAATCGTCACCGCGACCGGCTGGAGCGTCTACGTCCAGCAGCCACGAAGCCGCGCCCTGGCCGGCATGTACAGCTACTACGCGCTCACGATGGGTGCGTTGCTCATGGCCCTGGTCGCATCGATCGTGGGTGGCCGGATGTTCTCGGCCACGATCACGTCTCAGCTTGAAGGTCTGGTCGACGTCGTCACGCGGACGTCGCTCGATCGGTCGGGCGGCCAGGTCGCGGTGCCGGACACGGCGACGCAGGAGGTCGCCGCGCTGACCGACAGCATCAACAGGATGGAAGCGCGGCTGTCGGATTCCTACGCCCAGCTCGAGTCCTCCCTGGCCGAACGCGAGGCCCTCAATCGCGACCTCTCACGACTGGCGGACGAGCTCGAAGCCAACGTCCAGGCGCGCACCGGAGAGCTGGCACGCACCACGCAGGTGATGGAGAACATCATCGGGGCCTTGCCTGGCGCGCTGCTCGTCGCCGACGGCGATGGCGTGATCCGGATCTGCAACGACACCGCCGCCACGCTGATCGGCCGGTCCACGAGCGAGATTCAAGGGGCAGCCCTCGGTGACGTGTTCGATGGGGCGACGCTGCTCGCGGTGCCCGGGAAGGACACGGGCGGAACCGTCATCCGAACGGAGAGCTCGATCGCGACGCAAGGCGGCGAGCGGATTGCCGTCCTGGTGTCGTCCACGCTGCTCGACGCCTGCGACACCCGCGACGCGCTGCGAACGATCTGCATCGCGATCGACGTGAGCGACCGCAAGAAGCTCGAGGCCGAGCTGCACCAGGCCCAGAAGCTGGAATCGGTGGGCCGGCTCGCCGCCGGGGTCGCGCACGAGATCAACACGCCGACCCAGTTCGTCAGCGACAGCGTGCAGTTCATCAAGGACGCCATGGCCGACCTGGCGACGCTGATCGGCACGTACCGAACCTTGCACAAGGCCGTCGTCGACCGGGCTCCGACCGACGACGCAACCGTGGCCGTGACCAATGCAGAACTCTCCGCGGACCTGGACTATCTGCTGGACCAGGTTCCCGCCGCCATCGACCGCTCCCTCGACGGCCTCGGCCGTGTCACGACGATCGTCCGGTCCATGAAGGAGTTCGCGCACCCCGACCGCAGGGAGATGAGCGCCGTCGACTTGAATCAGGCCATCGGGAGCACGCTCGTGGTATCCCGCAGCGAATACAAATACGTGGCCGACGTCGCCACCGATTTTGGCGATCTGCCGCCGGTCCTGTGTCACGCAAGTGACGTGAACCAGGCCGTCCTGAACATCGTCGTCAACGCCGCGCACGCCATCGGTGAAGTGGTGGCCGGTACGGACGACAGGGGCCGCATCGAGATTCAGACCCGGCGGGACGGCGAGGCCGCCGTGATCCGCATCAGCGACACCGGAGGGGGTATTCCCGACGCGATCCGGGCCCGCGTCTTCGACCCGTTCTTCACGACCAAGGGTGTCGGCAAGGGCACGGGCCAGGGCCTGGCCATCGCCCGGTCGGTCATCGTCGACAAGCACGGCGGCGAGTTCACCTTCGAGACCGAGACCGGACACGGCACCACCTTCATCATCCGGCTGCCGATTCAGGGGCGGCCCAGCAATCCGTCGGAGATCGCCGCATGACTCGGACCCGCGTACTTTTCGTCGACGACGAAGCCAACGTCCTCGACGGCCTCCGCAACGTCCTGCGCAAGCAGCGCAACGTATGGGACATGGCGTTCGCCATCGGGGCCCAGGCCGCCCTCGACGAACTGGCACGCCAGCCCGCGGACGTCGTGGTGTCCGACATGCGGATGCCAGGCTTCGACGGGGCCGCCCTCCTTCAGCAGGTCCGGGACCTGTACCCGAGCACCGCCCGAATCGTGCTGTCCGGACACGCCGAGCGAGAGGCCGTGATGCGCGCGCTTCCCGTGGCTCACCAGTATCTGAGCAAGCCGTGCGAGGCCGAGCAGCTCGTCGCCGTCATCGAGCGCACGTATAACCTGCAGGCGCTTCTGCACGACGAAGCGGTTCGAGGCATCGTGGCCGGCCTCAGCAAGCTTCCGTCGGTCCCGCAAGCCTATCTGGCCATCACGCAGGCCGCGGGCGAGCCCAATACGACGTTGGACGACATCGCCCGCATCGTGGAGCGGGATCCGGCTCTCGTGGTGAAGATCCTGCAGATCGTGAACTCCGCGTACTTTGGCCTTCGACAGCGCCTCACGTCCATCCGGCAGGCGGTGCAGTATCTGGGCCTGGACATCATCAAGGGCCTTGCGCTGACGGGACAGGTGTTCGGAACGCTGAAGATCGCGCCGTTCGAAGGGTTCTCCATCGAGAACCTGCAACGGCATTCGCTCATGACGGCGCGCCTCGCGGAGAAGGTGGCCCGCGGGTTCACGAGCACCGACGACGTGTTCACGGCCGCCATCGTCCACGACATCGGCAAGCTGGTCTTGGCGTCCGGGTTTCGAACGCAATACGCGGAGGTCCGGCGCGCCGCGCGGACCGGCAAGCGTCCGTTTCACGAGCTGGAGACCGAAGTCTTCGGCGCCAGCCACGCGGAGATCGGCGCCTACCTGCTGGGAATGTGGGGCCTGCCGTTCGCCATCGTGGAGGCCACGGCCTTCCACCATCGGCCTGGGCTCGTCACCTCCGGCGACCGGTCCATCCTCGCGGCCGTTCATCTGGCGGATGCGCTCATCGGCGCCGCGGAACCCGGCCGCGACGATAAGGTGGCGGAACAGCGGATGGACGTGGGCTTCCTGGATGCGAGCGGCATCGTTCCGGACCTCGCCGGCTGGAGCGCCCTCGCCCGTCAGGAGCTCCAGGCCGTCGGCTGAGACGGTCACCCCTGGATCATCATCATGGACACACACCTCCCCACTATTCTCTGCGTCGACGACGAGCCTCAGGTGCTGGCGGGCCTCGCGGTCAACCTGCGCCGGCGCTATCACATGCTCTCGGCCACGAGCGGTGCCGATGGCTTGGTCGCGCTGAGCGAACATCCCGACACCGCCGTGGTGGTGTCCGACATGCGCATGCCGGGCATGGACGGCGCCGCGTTCCTCAAGCAGGCTCGTGAGATGGCCCCGAACACCGTCCGGATCCTGCTGACGGGGCAGGCCGACATGGATTCGGCGATCTCGGCGGTCAACGAAGGCCGCATCTTCAGGTTTCTGACCAAGCCGTGCCCGACCGTGGCGCTGATTGCGGCCATCCAGGGCGCGGTGGAGCAACACCGGCTGATCACGGCCGAGCGTGTCCTCCTCGAGCAGACCCTCAAAGGCATCATCAAGACGCTGACGGACGTCCTGGCCCTGACCAGTCCGGCCGCCTTCGGCCGCGCCTCCCGCATCAAGGACCACGCCTTGGGGGTTGCCGAGGCGCTGGCGCTGCCGGAGCGGTGGCAGTTGGAAGTCTCCGCCATGTTGTCGCAGCTCGGATACCTGGCTCTTCCACCAGAGCTCTTGGACAAGGTCTACAACGGCCAGCCCCTCTCGGAGGAGGAGACGGAGGCCGTCGCCAGAGTCCCAGCAGTCACGGAGCAGCTCCTGGGGAGTATCCCGCGCCTCGAGGTCGTTCGTGGGATCCTGTCCGGCTATACGCTCCCCTACCGTGCCGTCACCGATGGCACCGACGCGGACGCGGCGCTGATGCACCGAAGCGCGCACATCCTGAGGCTGGCCATCGACTTCGACACGTTCGAGGCGCAGACCGGATCCAAGCAGTTCGCCTTGAACCATATGGTCGGCCTGGCGGCCAACTATGATCCGGACGCCTTCAGCGCGCTACGGGCCCTGCAGGGCAACGACGACGGGAAGCGTCTGCGCGAGGTGCACCTGGCCGACCTGGTGCCGGGCATGGTGTTCGCCGAGGACGTCAAGATGGATACCGGCACCTTGATCGTGGCGCGTGGGTTCGAAGTGACGGCGGGCGTCGTCGAGCGCATGCGGAGCATCCGCAGCGGCACACTCAAGGATCTGGTTCTGGTTATCGTGCCGAGCACAACTCCAGAACCAGCGGCGACCCCACCGGTAGTGGTCGGCGCGTCGGTCTGAGGCACGCACCGCGCGCGGGTTCAGGCCGCGACGGTGGCTCGCACTTTTCGGCCGTCGATGGGAAGCCGGATCACGAAGGTCGTGCCCTGGCCGCCCCGGCTCTCGAACGCGAACTCACCCCCGTGCTTCTCCAGGATGACCGAACGCGCGATGGCCAGGCCCTGCCCCGTCCCCTTGCCGACCTCCTTGGTGGTGAAGAACGGATCGAAGATGCGGTCGCGGATGGCGTCCGGGATCCCGCCCCCGGTATCGCCGATGCGGATCACCGCGAAATCCCCGTCGTGTCGCGTGGACACCGAGATCGTCCCCTTGGCGTCGGTTCCGGCCACCACGTCGCCGATGGCGTGCGCGGCGTTCACCACGATGTTCAGGACGGCCTGGTTTACGTCGCCCGCGTGGCAGGTCACGCGCGGAAGCTCGCCGAAGTCCGTCTCCACGTCGGCGACGTACTTGTACTCGTTGCGTGCGATGACCAGCGTGCTCTGGATCGCCTGGTTGAGGTCCACGGAGCTCATGTCCTTCTGGTCGGGATGGGCGAACTCCTTCATGGACTTCACGATGGTCGCCACGCGGTCGAGCCCGTCGAGCGACCGATCGATGGCGCTTGGCATCTGATCGATCAGATAGTCGAGGTCGACGTCCACTTCGGCCTGGGCGACGGCGGCGGCGGCCTCGAGCGACGGCTCGCCGGCGACGACCGCGGCGCGCAGGGCTCGATACTTCGCCAACACCGCCACCACGTCCGTCATGCCTTCACGCAGGAACTGCACGCTGTCGCTGACGAACTGGATGGGCGTGTTGATCTCGTGGGCGACGCCGGCCGCTAGCCGGCCCACGGATTCGAGCTTCTGTGCCTGCGCCAGATCGCTCTCGAGCCTGCGCTGGTCGCTGATGTCCAGGACGAGACCCCGCAGACACCGCTCACCTTTGATCTCCCCGCACGCCACCACCCAGCGCAGCTGCACGCCGCGCCCGGTTGCCGTCCGGACCGTGCACTCGAACTCGAACTCGCTGCCAGGCTCGGCCGAGTCGATCCGAGCCCGAACGGAGGCCACTTCGTCAGCCGGCAGGAGGGCGAAGAGGAACCCCGGCTCCTTCCAGCTGTCGAGGGGATAGTCCAGGCGCTTCTCGGCCTGGGGCCCGACGTAGGTGAAACGCTCGGTCGCCGGCAGGTAGGTGAAAGGGATGGCGTTGGTGCTCTCCGCGACGAGCCGATACTGCTCGCGGCTCTCTTGGAGTTCCGAGGTGCGCCGTTCGACCACGGATTCGAGGCGTGCCCTTGCGGAGGCCTCCATCTGCGCCCGATCCACGAACTGTTTCTTCAGCTCGCCGACCATGATGTTGAAGGCCCCCGCGAGACGCCCGATCTCGTCATCCGCGCCCGTCGCGATCTCGGGCTGGTCGAGATCCCCCGCGGCAACCCGGCCGGCCGCGTCGGCGATCGTGCCCACGCGCCGCGCAACGGAGCGCGCCAGGGCCATCGCGATCACGGCGGCGACGGCAAGCGCGGCGACGCCGATCATCACGGCCGTCAGGATGCTGCGGCGGCGGAACTGTTGGAGAGGAGCAGTGGACAGGCTCAGGAACAAACGACCGCGCGGGCCTTCGGCCGATATGATCGGGGCCAGCACCACCAGGTGCCCGGCAATCTTCACCGGGGGCGCCGAGTTCGACATGGCTGGCGGAAAAGTGCGGTACCCGTCGATCAGCCCACCGCCGCTGTCGTATACCGAGAGCCCGGAGACGTCTGCATCGCCGCCGAAGGACTGGAAGAGCTCCCGTGCCGTCAGCCTGTCGTTGAAGGCAACGACGGGCTCCAGCTGGGGCGAGATCAGCATGGCGTAACGCGTGGCCTTGTCCCGAAGAGCGCGGGCGGCCTGCTGGTTGCTCAGCGTCGTCAGCGTGACGCCTACGCCGCTGATCGCGACGAAGGAGAGCGCCACCAGACTGAGTGTCAGCTTGGCTTGAAACGACAGCGACCGGAGGCCGGAACGGCGGAACGTCTTCAATGAGCGGGTCCCGGCGGCAACGTGGGTTTCGCGATGTAGTCGGTCGGCAGATCCCCGGTCAGGGAGCCCAGCCAGGCCGCCAGGTCGCGCACTTCGCCGTTGTCCAATTCCACGCCGAGCTGGTGCTGCGCCATGACGCGGATAGCGGCCTCGAGTGTCGGGGCCGAGCCGTCATGGAAGTAGGGTGCCGTCTTGGCGACGTTACGAAGGCTGGCTACCTTGAACACCATGTCGTCAGCCACGTTGCCGGTCACCTGCCGGCGGCCCCGGTCCCGTTGCGTCGGCCACGGCTTGCTGGTGCCCACCTTCTCGAACATGGAGCCGCCGACGTAGGGGCCGGTGTGGCACACCAGGCACCCCAGGTTGGCGAAGAGCTTCGCGCCCTCCTTTTCGCTACTGGTGAGGGCGGATCTGTCTCCCGCGAGGTAACGGTCCCATCGAGCGGGCGTCACGAGGCCGCGCTCGAAGGCCCCGATGGCCTTGCCGACGTTCCCCAACGTGATGGGCCGAGAGGCCTCCGGGAACGCCCGCTTGAACGCCACCTGGTAGCCCTCGATCGCTTCGAGCCCCGCAACCACCTCCGCCGGGTTCATGCCCATCTCGACCGGGTTCTGGATCGGCTCCGCGACCTGCTCTTCGATCGTCGACGATCGACCGTCCCAAAACTGCGTGAAGTGCCCGGCCGCGTGATAGGTCGATGGAGCGTTGCGCGAACCGAGCTGGCCACCCACGCCGGTCGAAAAGGCCGTATCGGTGACGCCATAGCGGTCGAGCGGATGGCAGCCGTTGCACGACAGGGAGCCCGTGCGTGACAGGCGCGGCTCGTAGTACAGCATTCGGCCAAGGGACACGAGGTCACTGGGCGTCTCGTTCTCGTCCACGGTCAGGGGGGCGAAGCGCCGGAGGACGCGGGGATTCAGGTCGTCGCTGGCGTCGTGCTCGGCCGGACGCGTCGACGTCCGAACGGAGCTCGACGAGTCGGCAATCACAATGGTCTCGGGATCGGCGCCCTGACAACCGCCCCCTGCCAGACATGCGGTCAAGGCTGCGACAGCGGTGATCGTCTTCAACGTTGCGGCCTCCGCCAGACCCGTAGGAATCTGCGACGTCTACGGAATCGGCAAGGCGCACTACAGACTTGAACGGAGGACCTCCCGCGCACCGTGAGCGGCGCAGGCCGTGCAGTTCCAGGATCTCTTTCGCTCGGGCTCGACAATGGCTGACCTGGATTCACACAAGTTCACGAATTCCGTCCAGTCTGCAGCGGTTTCTTCTTGAGTCGGTACATCGGTCTATCGGATAGTGATTCCGCGAAACGAGATGTCGAAGCCCATTTCCCTCCTCCGCGCGCGTGGATCGGCCGTGGTGCTGCTGCTTGGCCTGGCGCTCTTGCCGAGCACGGTACAGGCTGGACCAGTCCTGGTGCGGTTCGAGTTCCCCCTGTCCTACCAAAGTCTCGAGTTCGGTCCGGACCTGGGGTTTGCCCGGATCCAGTTCGGGGGCTTCTACACGCACGACGATTTTCTGTCCGGCCCGACAGGTGACTTCGAGATCGTGGATGGGTCGTTCACCCTCGAGACCGGCCCCCTTGTGGATGTCACGCCGTCAAGGGGGGACGACACCGTCTACACCCACGCGGCGGGCGGCACGATATCCCTCGAGTTCGATCTGCTCCTGCCCGATGCCTCGCTTCACCAAGGCACCTTCACGGCGCCGCTGGGCGTGTACGTCATCCACACCAGCGGCATTGGCGGAAGTACCAGCGGCGACCTTGGGCCTGGCGTGTTCGACCGCGGCACTGCCCAGCTGCTCGGAATCAGTCGCCACACGCTCCTGAGCCGGGGAGGCGCGTCGTTCTATCTGGATGCCTACGATTCCTACCCTGAACCCTACCGTGTGGCGCAGGCGTTCGGATACATGGACGTGGCCGCGACCGTTCCCGAGCCAGCCATGTGGTGGTTGATCGCCCTGGGCGCCATGGCGGTGGTTGTCAGGTTCCGCCGCCGACCGAAGGCCTAGTCCGTCCTCACGATGCTGGCGTCGGCAGCGCCACGTGCACCGGATATGCCTTCTCCCCCGCCAGGATCCTCACGGGCAGCGTGTTCTCTTTCAGCGGAATCGGGCAGGTCGTGTACGGATTGAAGGCACCAGGCGGGTTGTACGCTTCGTTGAAGTCCAGGACGGTGGTCCCGTCGTCGAGCAGGTCGGCGTAGAGGAACCGCGCCGTCTCGTAGGTTTCCACGCCGCTCGACGCATCACGAAATACGATATAGAACCGCTTGGCCCGGGTGGTGAACGGTCTGACCCGCAGCGACAGCCGCTCGCCGCTGACGTGGATCACCAGGCGCACGTCGTTGATCGTCAGCTCGTCGGCCGGTGGGCCTCCGGGTTCCTTCAACACAATCGGCCCCGTGACGGGCCGCCCTTTCTGCATCGCGGGCACGCCAGGCTCTGGTTCGTAGCGAATCCATCCGTCGACCACGATCAGCCGCCCGATCACCGGGGGCACCGCGGCCGCGAGGACGATGTCGTTCGTGGCGGCGCCGCCGACACTGAAGGTGCCCGGCTCCAGAAAGTGCAAGCCGGCAATGCTCACCCACTCGCGCCGATAGTCGGCCTCGTGCTTCGCGCGCCACGCCTGCACGCCCGAAGCGTACGCGTCGCTGGTGGCGGGACTCGCGGCGCACATGGCGTTGGGCACCCAGGCCGCGGCCACCGCTGGCAAGGCGCGGTCGCGTCCGAGGGAGCCGGCCACGAACCACAAGACAAAGTAGCCGACAATCGCCGCGCAACCAGACACACCAAGCGTCCACGTGCCGCGCCGTCCCCAGGGCGTTGCGCTCATCACTTACAAGCACATCCGAGCCAACTCTTACAACGCACTGGCACAGCCGGATCGCTTTCGGCGAAAAAGCCCTGTGTTGTTGACACAGTCGCGGCAGTAAGAACTTGGTCACCGTCTTGCACAACCTGATCAGAGTGGCTCGGAGCCGGATCGACACCAGACGCTTTCGGGTCAAACCGGGCAAGCGTTTTTTGCTGGCCAGCGCTGACCCCACCGACACCGCGCCGTTCAAGGCTCGGGAGGGCGCGGGCAAGACCCTGGCCAAGGACGTTCACCGCCTGTTCGAGCTGGGCGATCTGCTCTACGCTCAGAATCGCTGGTCGGTGCTCTTCATCTTCCAGGCAATGGACGGCGCGGGCAAGGACAGTGCGATCAAGCACGTGCTACGCGGGCTCGATCCGAAGGCCACGCAGGTCTTCAGCTTCAAGACCCCCTCGCAGGAGGAATTGAAGCACGACTTCATGTGGCGATGCCTCAAGAGCCTGCCCGAGCGCGGACGCATCGGCATCTTCAACCGGTCGTACTACGAGGAGGTGCTGGTCTCACGCGTTCACCCGGAGATACTGGAGCAGCGCCAGTTGCCGGCGTGCTGCCTGACACCCAATATCTGGCGCGAACGGTTCGAGGACATCCGCGACATCGAGCGCTACCTGACACGCAACGGTACCGTGGTCCGCAAGATCTTCCTCAACGTCTCGAAGGCCGAGCAGCGGCGGCGGTTCCTGGTGCGGCTGCACAACCCCGACAAACGGTGGAAGTTCTCGATCAACGACGTCAACGAGCGTCTGCGCTGGAAGGAGTACATGGCCGCCTACGAGGAGGCCATGCACGCCACCAGCACCGATGAGGCGCCCTGGTACGTGGTGCCTGCTGACAACAAGTGGTTTACCCGCCTGGCGGTCGCTGCCATCGCCATCGAAACGCTCGAGAGCCTCAAGCTCAAGGTGCCGACGCTCTCGCACACGGATACGCGCGCGTTGAACGACGCGCGGCGCCGGCTGCGCTTCAAACAGAAATAGCCATCCCATTGCCCATCGCCAGCAGCCAATCTAGCCGCCGCCCATCCACGGCTATCACTATCTCGCCGCCTGGATAGCTACCCAACCGAACGCGGTTGGGCCCTTGCGGCTCAGCGAGACTTGGCGCGCCGTGGTGCGGCGACGCTGGCCGTACGAGGGCGACCACCAAGCCGGCCGTTGGTTTGCGAGGCGCGAGCCTTGGTGGCGCTCCGACGGGCGCCCACCAGGGCCGCGACGCCGACGATATCAATCGTCCGATTCCCGCTATCGGAGCAACGTGCCACGCGGACGCGTGCGTCTGGCCGACTGGCCGGGTGCGCGTTCAAGTACTCCGTCAAGACGCCTCGAATGGCGCGCTCCGCCTTTGCGTGGGTGTCGGCCGCAGCATAGACGGGCAATCCCGGTACGTAGGCGCTGACGGCCCCCCAGCGCGTGCGTATTACGATGACAGTTGGGCGCAACTGATGGGTGTACGCACGACGCGCTGCAAACCCCGGCGCACCTCGGGGGCTCATGCAACCATCGCCGCCCAGGCAGGGGTAACACCCTTTCGTCGTTGCCGCTTTCCGGCCTTGAACGCCGCGACAAAACGAAATGGCAGGTCTGAAGAACTGTTGTCAAACAACAGTGCTTCATCGACGAACGTCAATGCTTGGCGCAGGTTGTCGAATGTGCGAGGGAATCGCGCCTCGATCTTCGCGTCTGGAACATCATGCCCGCCCCGCTCGACGCGTTGGATAACGCGTCCGAGTGACAGTTCTGCGCTCTCCAAGCCAATGAAGACGAGGCTGACGGTGTAGCCGCTCGATTGACATTCCTTCAGAAACTTCAGCTTGGCACCCTGGGGATCGGAGAACACGGTTTCCATGCAAAACGAGACGCCCCGCGCAGCTAAATCCCGGCGCCACGTATCGGCGACGCGCGCAGCCTCATAAGCGACGTCTTCCGGCGAGTCCGGCGACAGACCCTTCGCCACGTCGTCGGGATTGACGATGAGAATTCCAGTGGGCTTCAGAAACGTTTCGACGAATGTCGACTTGCCGGCACCGTTCGGGCCGGCAACGACTATCAGAAGTCGTTCCTCGGCACCGGTTCTCCGACGCTGCCTCCTGCGTTGTCCGCCGGAGACGGCCATCAGCGACGTCCCACACGAGTCGGACGCGCAGGAACGAAGCTTCGGTTAATCAACCGCCCAAGCGTACGACTTCCATTGGGCTCAATACGTTCCGTCAACCCCGAACCTGCAGGATCGCTCTGATAGACGGTTCGCCCCATCTGCAGGTTGCGGGCAAGCGAACGTCGATCGCTGTCTGCGACGACACGTGCAAGAGCGGCCTGGATGGCGTGCCGTGCGCTGCTTGTTAATCGAGCATTCTGCGGCGACCGTTTCAGAGTCTGAACTTCTTGGTGCCGCAGCACTGTCTCTACTGAACGACCGATCTTCGCCCAATGCTCGATCTGACCGGTGATCGACCGATCTGTGTTGGCCGCCTCCTCTCGCGCGGACTCGACGAGTTCATCGGAGAGCTTGACAGGCATACCCATAGACACCTCCCTAGTGATAGCCGGCTATCGTGTCGCAATCGCGGTGAAAGCGCCGTGAATCGCTTCTGGACATCATGGATTGAGTACTTGTCCAGGCGTGCAACCGTTGCAACGTCCTCTGACGTCGGCACGATCGGACGCACTCGCAGCTGCCTGTCCACGAGCAGCAGTGAGTACGCATGCGTGAACCGGTCGCTTGGATCGCCGATGCGTGCGCGAGCCAGAGCGTCATGCGATGCGGACCAATCGGCGACTGTGCGCGCATTCTCGCGCTCGACTGCTTCCAGTGAGTCCACGGAGATCGAATCGAGGCAGGAGGAGACCAAGCGCGCGGCGAGCCACCCACGCCTCATGAAACTGGTGGCCGTCTCTCGAAGCGCGGACACTGTCGACCCGCTTCGACCGGCTCGTCGTTCTGGCGCGAGCTGCCACGTTGAAATCCTGTTTATTGGCCGTCGATACGGCGAGGTAGTATTTTACTACCCTAGACAACCGGTTGCAATCTTTGACGTCGTCGATGCCTAGATACTTGCCGTGCCCGTGGAAGACCCGAAGCATCAGAATGGAGCTGCCGTCGTACCGGTACTGAAGGGCGTATGTGCCACCGAGCACTTGGAGGAGCAGTTCGCGGTATTCCTCGCGGCCTGCGATGGCTCGTCCCAGCTTCGGATGCCGGCGGAGAACGTCAGTCCTCTCGACAAGTTCGTTCGCCACGCGCACCGCGAGCTCGGGAAACCGTTCGTGAACGAATGCCGCGAATCGATCGAGATCGGCGAGGGCATCGAGCGACCATTCGATCTCTACTGGCCCGGCCACCGTCGAAACCCTGGCGTGCCCCACGTGCGGAGCCACTGCACCACGCGGTCATGCGGGACGCGCGAGCCTTCCGCGGCCCTCGCCGACCGCCGATCGAGTTCTGCAACCTCATCGGCGTCTGCTTCCCTGGGAGCGCCATCGAGGGCGGCAAGTTCGGCGATCAGTTGGGAGACGGTCACGCCCAACTCGGCTGCTCGGGTGTGGAGCACAGCCGCAGTGTGCCTGTCGACCTCGATGCTGACGTTGGCGTTCATGCCACCAGAATAGCCGATTCTGAGGCGGCCGGCTCGAACCGTGCGTCCCACACCAACGCGGTTCGATTCCCATCCGCGGTCGTCACGATCGCCGACTGCAAGTTGTTGAGAGAATGGGGCGAAGTGATGGTGAGCCGGGGGGGGGAATCGAACCCCCAACCCGCAGATTAAGAGAAGCCCAAGGAGACGCAGGAACCCTAAGGATCCGAAGGATTCCGAAACTAGGGCTGCAGGTTGCGGCAGATCGAGGCGAATCGCTGCAACCCGGGCGCAACCTCCAGAGGGTGCGCCTCGTTCCCCCGCTGAAGGCACCGGAACCGTCCGTAATCTACCCGTGCGTCACGCCAGAGTCGATTCCTGAGCGCGATCGGCACCGCGTGCGTGCCTACCCGGCGAGCACCTTGCGCGGGCGCCCTCCCAGGCGACCATTCGTACGCGAACTCGCCGCCTTGCGCTCACTCGTGCGCCTTCCGACGAGCGCCGCAGCGGTGACGAGACTGACCTTCGCGCGGGGGCGACCTCGGGTTGGGATCGACACCCTGGCCACTCGCACTTCCGCTCTCGGCTGCTCCTCCGGATGGGCATCCAGATACGCACTCAGGGTCCGCACGATGGCGCTCGCGGCTTTGGCGTGCGTCCGTCCCTGCGCGTAGACCGGCAAGCCGGCGACGTAGGCGCTGAATACCCCCGAGTCCTCTCGTTCGAACACGATCGGATAGTGCGTGGCCATCACTCCACTCCGGCATCCCGCAGGATGCGATTCCCGAGCCGCCCGGCGTCATGCCCGTGCACGGTCACCCAGACTTCCTTGCCGCTCTTAGGATGCACGAACAGTCGATGACTACCCTTGCCGGTGCGCTTCTCGACGAAGCCGGCCGCCTTCAACTTGCGGATGACTTCATTCCAAGTCACTGATTCAACACTAACCTATCGTTAGGTTTATATCAACCGTGTAGTACGTGACCAGGCCGCGCAGGGTCCAGACCTCCGCGGTGAAGAAGTCAGCACCGGCGATGGCGCCTGGCGGAGTCGGGCACTCCGGTCCCCGATGTCTGTCGACAGATGGGCATTGCCGAGGCGAGGTTGTACTGAGGTCCGCCGTACCGGTCTCGCCCGTGAACGCGCCCCTACTTCATCGTGTAGGGCCGTGCCCTGAGAAAGAGTTCGTCTAAAGAAAGCGTCCGGAGAAGATTCTCGTCGATGCCCTGTCGACCCGCTACGAACCTGATCAATCCATGAGTCAGCTCGGCGGCGACGGCGGATCGGGCGACACCATACCAGCCGCGTCGGTCTGCAGGGAAAGGTCCGCATTGACCTCGTCGTAGCGAAAGCCGTGCAGGTAATGGTAGTTCGCGATGACATACATGCCATTGCGGCGGGCACCCTCGCCGTCCCCTACGAATAGCGGGAAGCGCGCGTGATACGCGCCCGTAATGTCGAGGGCAAGCTGGCTTCTCGTCCCTCCGGTCAGGTCAAGCGTCGCCGCTGGATGGTAGGTGTCGCCCGCGCCGTTCAGTATTTTCTCGAACTCGGAATCGACGCCATAATCCGCGCGCACGGCCAGATACGGCCCCGCGCCGACGTAGCGCTGCAGCTTCTCGTGGTTATCTGCTCAGCGGTTGCCGTGGCTAGATTCGACCAGGCGGAGCAGGCAAGCGAGGCGGTTGCCGACCGCTCGCTAGCAGCGCAGGATGATCTCTATGGGCACCACCCCCGAACGCATCCCGACCCGCCCCGAAGCCGAGCCCGAACAGCCGCTCGACGCGGAAACGCGCCGGATTCTTGAGGATCGGATGCGGACCTTCGAGCAGGACCGGAAGGCGGCTCGGCCCGCCGACGAGGTAATGGAACGGCTGCTGCGCCGGCATCCGGCTCCTTGAACCGCCTGGTCGTCCTCACCCCTGCCGCCGAGCAGGACGTCGCCCGCGCGCAGGACGACTACGAAGCGCGGGAGCAAGGCCTCGGAAACCGCTTTGTCGAGCAAGTCCGCACCACACTCACCCGCATCGGGCACAATCCCGACCACCGATAATAGGGCGCGATCAACGTAGCCGGCGGAAGCTGGCACCGGATGCCTTCTGCTACTTGTGCGGCAAGCCAATCGCCGATACCGAAGAGTGGAACCGGGACCACGTCCCGCCCCAACGACTGTTCGCGAAAAGCGTCCGCCAGCAGTATTCCCCGCAGCTCGATTGAAGTTGAGTTGATACCGAGAACGAGGCACGCCTGCGGGCAATCCAGGCAGACGCCGGCCGTACTGAGTTCCGTTGACACCTACGGGCACGCGGCAGACGTGCTGCAGCGGATCGATTGGACAGCAACCCGCAGACCGCGCCGCAACCAGGACGCAACTGGGGAAATTCGGCGGCGCGCGATTGGTGGCGCTAAGTCCTTTGTTTTCACCGATGTTACTGGTGAGCCGGGGGAGAATCGCTCATGTTGGCGAGCCTGAAGGGCGAAGCCGACTTGACTGATGACCCCCAGGCTCAACCAATTGTCGCGAAGTGACAATTGGTGAGCCGGGGGGGAATCGAACCCCCAACCCGCAGATTAAGAGAAGTCCCACGAGACACAGGAACGCTAGGAATCCCAAGGATTCGAAAGACTGAGGCTGCAGATGGCGGCAGACGGAGGCAAGGCGCTGCAATCCAGACGCAACCGCCGGTAGGGGCCACTCTCCAGCTATCAGCTGTCCGACAGCGGGGCAAAGACGTCGGCAGTCAATCGATTCGAAGACTCTGCTCCATGGCAAAGCACTGGTCCCAGATGTAGACGTCGAACCCCGCCAGCCTGGTCGACCACTTCGGAGTCAGTAGGTTCACGCAGGCCAACGCCACCCGATCGATGTAGTTGTCGAACACGGACCATGGATTACTGCTGCGGTCCGTGGTATTCACACCCACACCAGGGACGGTGCCTTTCAGGGCGGTCTCTGCGGCAGCCTTCAGATCCTCCATGAACGCCACCTGCGTCGTCACATCTGCGTGGGTGCCGGTTCGCGCAACGTGCCCGCCCACCAGCGTGTCGAAGTCCCAGTTGCTGATCACCTTCACCTGCTCGAAGTACGCAGGGATGTCTTGTGCGACCGCAAACCGACGCCACGGCATCCATCCCGGAAAGATGACATCGATGACCATCAGCGTTCGCTGCTTCGGCGCGTGGATGAAGATGTTGCCGGGCACGTGCGCATTGCCGTGATACGACAACTCGAGCAGCTGGCTCCCGACCGATAGCCGGTAGTTGTCGTCAAACGTCACGGAGGCCAACGGTCGATTCGGATCATTGCTTCGCGCCAGTAGTCGGTTCGTTTCGGCGTGGGCAATGATGACCGGCCGGCCGCCAAGGCTCTTCACGCCCGCGATGTGATCGGTGTGAGAATGGCTGTAGACGACGTGGGTGATGGGCTTGTTGGTCACCTCCGCGATTGCCTCCGGGATATGCGCCGCATACGACGGCGGCGCATCAATCACCACAACGCCGTCTTCGTAAGTCAGGAACATCGACTGATATCCGCCATCCGTCACCATGTAGAGGCCCTCACCGAGTTTCTGCGTTCGGAACCCCTTGACGCGGTCGATGGCCGGTCCTTTGGCGGAGTCAGGGACGTCTAGGTACTTGTCGACGCTGACGCCGATCGGCGCGATCGCCGGCATGTTGGCATACGGTGCACCGGGAGTGCCGGCTCGCGCTTCCCCGCGCGCGGCTAGCGCCCCGCTTGTCCAGAACAGTCCTGCCACTGTAGTCAGACTCAAGCCCGCGACCGTCACGAAGCCATACAGACGCGCACGAATATGTGGGTTCAGGCAGCTCATCGAGCGCTCCTTTCTTGGCCCGCCACAATCAGACCGTTCTCCACCTCAAAGACGCCGGACACTTCGCGCGCACGCACTTCTGCAATCTGCCGGTCCGCGGCGCCGTCGACGAGCCCGAGCAGTCTCGTTCGGCCATTCTTGACGACGATGTGGACAGCGTAAGGGCCCACTGGCTGCATACCCGGGAATAGCCGCTCGTCTCGCAGTTCCCGCAGCACTCCGAACTCGCCGCCGGGTGCGTACCGGGACAGGAAGTCGTCGGTGTAGATCCGGTAGAACGTTTCCCAACGGATGCGGTCATCGTTCGGAGACGCCGGCAGCACTTCGATCTTGTTCGCGACCTCACTCACGCCGCTCGACCGTTTCGAGGCGGCTTCCGCGTCCCTCTTGAGACGCCCGTCAAAGCTGTAGCCGGCGAGGTGGACGGCGCCTCGATCGACCCGAAACACGATGAAGTCGAAAACGCCGTAGTAAGGAAGACGCTCGAGCATCTTTCTTACCGACCGCACGGTCTCCTCCGGCGTGACACTCTGCGCGGTGCCGCTCGGAGCGGCACCGAGCGCCCCCAGGAGACCCAGCGTGACCAGACTCAGACGCAGCGCATGGTTGCAAGCAGTCATTGTTCATCCTCCCGATTGGCCAGCGTCAGGAGCGGCTTCCCCTTTTCTACGATGTACGTTGCAAGCTCCACTCCCTTACCGCTGCCGACGTTCCTTGCCGCGTGCATTGTCCCGGCCGGGATGAACAGCGCCTCGCCGGCCTTGAGCGTCACCGGCGGCTTGCCGTCGATCTGATACTCGAGCACGCCTTCGACGACATAGGCCATCTCCTCGCCCGGATGCGAGTGCCTGGGGGCCACCATTCCTGGGGCGAACTCGACAAGCACCTGAATCACTTCGCGTCCGGAAACGCTGAGATCGTGTCGTGCGATGTCTTTCCGTGTTGTGCCCTGCGAGGAGGGCACGGCTTCCGCAGCGTTCGCTGGCACTTCGAATGAGACCGCTCCCCTGTCGATTGGCTGGTGGTTCGCGTCCACCAGTTCAAGTAGCACCTTGTGCTTACCGGGCCGCAACCCCTGCAGGATGATCGGGTTGCCGCTAGCATCCGCCCAGTGCCACGGCGCGCCGTCGACGGTCACATGAACATGGCCCACGCGCGGCGACACGGCCAGAGCAGCCGGGCCGAACACTGGCGCCACCCGCATGTTCTCAGCACAGTACGTGAGCACCACGACACCACGGGAGGCAAGCGGTCCTGGTGCTGGAGGCTCGATGGTGATCTTCGCGGCGGCCTCCACGCCGACGAGTGGGATGACTTGGGCGGGCCGGCAGGTTTGCGTAGTGCTCTGTGCCAGCACTGTGCTTGCGCACAGCATGACGATGGCGGCGGCTGACAGCATCGCCACTGCCTGATCTGAAGCGTAAGTGGGTCTGAACATGTTTCAGATCACACAGCAGGCGTCGGCAGCCGTCTATTGGACGAAGGTGTGGGTGCGGATCAACACTATCGTTCAATGGATCCGCCTCCATCCTTCCGGTGTAATCGACGCACACCTTGGAGGGCGACGATGAACAGCCTGCTTCAACTGACGACTGACGCCCACGGTGGCTTCGAGCGATGGCGGCGATTGGAGCACGTGTCAGCGCACCTCCACAACGGAGGCGTCTTATGGCCGCTGAAGGGTCAGCCGGGCTTCCTCGACGACGTCAACGTGCGCATTGATCTACACCGACAGTGGGCATCGCACTCGCCGTTTCTCGAACCTGGTCTTCGGACATCTTTCGCGCCTCACCGCGTGGCCATCGAGACGACGGAGGGGCGGACCGTCGAAGAGCGCCTTCAGCCTCGGAACTCGTTCGCGGGCCATGCAGTCGATACCCCGTGGGATCGGCTGCAGCTGGCGTACTTCGCCGGGTATGCGATGTGGACCTACCTGACGACCCCATTCCTCTTTGCGATGGCGGGCGTGGCGACGGAAGAAGTGCAGCCTTGGCACGAGAACGGTGAGCAGTGGAGGCGCCTGAAGGTGACTTTCCCTCCGAGCATTGCGACCCACAACACGGTTCAGACGTTCTATTTCGGCCCGGACGGCTTGCTCAGGCGCCACGACTACGACGCGGACGTTCTGGGGGGAACTCCGGCCGCCCACTACGTGCACGAATACCAGCAGTTCTCGGGAATCATGGTCCCGACCAAGCGCAGGGTGCTGGGGCGTCTACCAGACGGGACCACCACCCCCGATCCGTTAATCGTGTCCATCGATCTCAGCGAGGTGGAGTTCACGTGATGTCCGCCGCGGGACGCGACCGACGACGCTTCGTTGGGACGGCGGCAATGACAGTGGCGGCCACTCAGTTCGGGATGCTCGGGGAGGAGGTCGCCGCCCTCGAGCCGCGTGAGTTGGCCGCGATCGGCCGCGCAACGGAGTGGCTCAATACTCCGCGATTGAGCGCGTCGAGCTTGGCCGGGAAGGTGGTGCTCGTCGACTTCTGCACCTACAGCTGCATCAACTGGCTGCGCTCGCTTCCCTATCGCCGGGCCTGGGCGCAGAAGTACGCGCCCGGCCTCGTTCTGATCGGGGTGCATACACCCGAGTTCGGATTCGAGAAGGACGTCGGCGGCGTTCGTCGTGCGGTGCAGCAGATGAAGATCGAGTATCCGATCGTCATCGACAACGACTACGCCATCTGGCGCGCGTTCAAGAACCAGTACTGGCCAGCCCTGTACCTCATCGATGCGCGGGGGCGGATTCGCCAACGTCACTTTGGCGAAGGTGAATACGACCGATCCGAGCGCGCCATCCAGCGACTACTGGGCGAGGCGGGGCTCGGCGGCAGGGACCAGGGCCTGGCTTCGGTTCGTGCCGATGGCCCGGAAGCCCCGGCCGATTGGAACAACCTGCGGTCTCCAGAGACGTACGTCGGGTATGCGCGCGCGCAGACCTTCGTGTCGCCGGGTGGGGCTGACGCGGATCGACGCCGGCTCTATGCCGTCCCCAAGCGGATGGGGCTCAATCAGTGGGCATTGGCTGGGGAGTGGACAATCGGCAAGGAGGCGACCGTTCTCGGTGGCGCATCCGGTCGCATCGTGTATCGCTTCCACGCACGCGACCTCCACCTGGTGATGGGGGCGCTCCGGCCGGAACAGGCGGTTCGCTTCCGAGTCTCGATTGACGGGCAGCCGCCCGGGCTGGCCCACGGCGGCGACATCGACGAGGGCGGCAACGGTGTCGTCGCCGAACCACGCCTGTATCAACTGGTCCGCCAGCCATCACCGATCCGCGACCGACAGTTCGAGATCGAGTTCTTCGATGCCGTCGTGGAGACCTTCGCTTTCACCTTCGGCTGATGCCGCGGTGACCGGGGACCGAATCACTTCAACGCCGCATCGCTAGGCATGGAGATGGCCATGAGAGTTGTCAAAGCCGCGGGCGTCCAGCTGAGTCCCGTCTTGTACAGCCGCGAGGGCACGGTCGACAAGGTCGTGGGGAAGATCCTCGAGCTTGGCCGACAAGGAGTGCAGTTCGCTACCTTTCCCGAGACCGTGGTGCCGTACTACCCCTACTTTTCCTTCGTCCAGGCACCCTATCAGATCATCGCCGGACGCGAGCACCTCCGATTGCTCGATCAGGCCGTGACGGTGCCGTCCCCTGCTACCGATGCCATCAGCGAAGCGTGCAAAGAGGCGGGAGTGGTGGTGTCCATCGGCATCAACGAACGCGACGGCGGCACCCTCTACAACACGCAGCTGCTCTTCGATGCCGACGGCACCCTGATCCAAAGGCGGCGGAAAACCACACCCACGTACCACGAGCGCATGGTCTGGGGCCAGGGCGACGGATCGGGTCTGCGCGCCGTTGACAGCAGGGTCGGCCGCATCGGCCAGCTGGCCTGCTGGGAGCATTACAACCCTCTGGCGCGCTATGCCCTGATGGCGGATGGCGAGCAGATCCACTCGGCAATGTATCCGGGATCGATCTTCGGCAACCTGTTTGCGGAACAGACCGAGATCAACATCCGGCAACATGCCCTCGAATCGGCCTGCTTCGTCGTCAGCGCAACGGCCTGGCTGGATCCCGATCAACAAGCGCAGATCGTCAAGGACACTGGCGGGGCCATTGGCCCGATCTCCGGCGGCTGCTTTACCGCAATCGTGGCACCAGATGGAACGCTCATAGGCGCACCGATCACCTCGGGCGAAGGCACGGTCATCGCCGACCTCGACTTCACGCTGATCGACAAGCGCAAGCAGCTCATGGATTCGCGCGGCCACTACAGCCGTCCCGAACTGCTCAGCCTGATGATCGACCGCACCGCTTCCGCCAACGTTCACGACCGCGCGGTAGGCTCCCACGCAGCCGCTGAACAGCGCCGCGAGATCCCTCTGACGACGATGGCCTGACCCTATGCCTCTGAGTGACAAGACTGCCAACGAGAGAGGTTCACGTCCCGACCGTCGTCTCGTCCACAACCTTCGGCGACTGTAGGTACTCTCCTTACGCGCATCGCAACACGTAGGGCGACGACGCCATTGCGGGAAGGTATGCCCGACACCTTCGTCGCAGACACCATCGTCCAATAGCTTTGCCACTGTTGGTCTGTTGTCATGGTTCCGCATTCGCCCTTCACTTGGAGACACCCATGGCCACCAGCATCTACACGATTGAACGTCCTGCATCAGCGGCGAGTCAGACCCGCACCGAGGCGCTCCGGCTCGATCTCATTGCGCGGCGACGCGATTTGATCACTGAGATTCGGCGCACGATAGAGGATGCGCGAGCCGAGGCGTCTGTGACGTTTCGGCCGACGGCGGACTCAGACGCCGCAGCAGCGGAACCACAGGACGACCTCGCATTCGCCCTTCTTCAGATGAAGTCGCATACGCTGAATCGAATCAACGTCGCCGTGCAGCGAATCGACCAAGGCTCTTACGGCTGCTGCGTCGACTGCGCGGAGGCCATCGCGCCCGCGCGGCTGTACGCGCTGCCGTTCGCGATCCGATGTAGAAGCTGCGAGGACACGCGCGAACGCTCGGACCGCCGTCAGGACACCGAGGTGCGGTGGGCGTCAGTCGATCCTGGGTTCGCGACGCACTGAGGCGGGACGCAGAGCCGGAGGGGCCGTGAACCTACGTCCACGGCCCTCCGCTCTAGTCAATCCGTATGACCGTGGCGTTCCACGGACAGAAGCGACCCCCGCCGAACTGGACGCCCTCGCGCTCGACGTCGGATGGACGTCCATCGCACAGTTCGATTGTCACCTCCGCAAAGGTCACGTCGACGAGATGCCAACTCCATCCGCCGTTGACCTGCGCACCCCGCATGATCCGGCCGGTCGGAATTCGTGCCGGGCCGCCGCTCTGCGCCGCGACCGCCGCCGCCACTTGATCCTCAGTCGTCAGCGCAACGCGAAATGTTTCGCTGCCGACGGCAAAGGTCACCACGGCGCCCGACGAAGGCGCCGTGGGAGAGCGTTCAGCACACGCTCCTGTGAGTGCCGTACCCATTGCCACGCACATCAGTGCGTTGCCTGCCCGTGTAGTCAGTTTCATTGCCTGATCCGAGCACTGCCCCATTCGACGATCCATTGGACCAAGGTGTCGTCCACACCTTCGTCCAATGGATCTGACGCGGCGGGTTTGATGTCATGCGGTTACGGGAGACGACTACTTCATCTCCGTGGCACGCACATCTAACGAGGCATGAACATGACACACAAGTACATCGGCGCCGCTCTCTTGGTTCTGGCCCCCGCGTTTGTGGTCAGCGTAGTCCTGGCGGCCCAGGCACAGGACCGGTTCAGCCTCACAGCAGCCAACGGCATCGCGTTCGCTGAGTTCAGAGGCTACGAGGAATGGGCCATGGTGGCCACCAGCCAGCCCGATGGCGCCAACGGATGCGGGACGTCGAAGGTTGGGTGCACCAAGGCCATCCTGGGCAATGCCACGATGCTCCAGGCGTACCGCGACGGCATTCCGGCCAACGGCAGCCGCGTGCCGGACGGCGCCGCGATCGCAAAAGTCGAATGGCTGCAAGGCCGAGACCCCTCGTCACCTTATGCGGTGACCGTGCCTGGCTCGCAAACTGCGGTGTCCTTCATGGTTAAGGACTCAAAGCGGTTTCCCAGTACTGATGGATGGGGCTATGCGACCTTCGAGTACGACCCATCCTCACGCAACTTCAGTCCGGCCACCAAGGACCCGCTCTTCGCGCGCACCTGCCACGGATGCCACACCGGTGGTGCAAAGGCGCGAGACTTCGTTTTCACCCACTTCTCGCCGCGATGACCGCGGGCGCCGCGTGACGGCGCTCGGCCACTCTGTGGTGCGAGCGCCGTCACGCGAGCTTTTGGAATCACTACGAGCACCTGACGGCACGCCCGCAGGGTGGGCCGGCTGGCTCCGATGTCGGGGCGGAGCAGCTCCAGCTCAGGCCCCGTTAGGGAGGCCCAGGCAGTCCAGACTACTCGAGCGTGATCAGGCCGCGTTTCAGGCCAATCGTGGCCGCGTGCGTCCGATCGTTGGCGCCGAGCTTTGAGAGGATGTTCCTCACACGACCCTTCACCGTCTCTTCGGTGACCGACAGCTGATCGGCAATCTGCTTGTTGGCATTGCCACCGGCGATGAGCTTCAGGACCGCCAGCTCCGCCGCGGTCAAAGCGTCATCAGTAGCATGTTCCGCGAGCTCGAACGAAATCTGCGGGGACAGCGTCTTCCTGCCCGCGTGCACCGTGCGGATGGTCTCCAGGAGTTCCTTGTTCACGAGGGTCTTCAGCACATACCCCCGGGCGCCAGCCTGCAAGGCGCGCAGCGCCTGGGCGTCACCAGCATAGGTCGTCAGAACGATGATCCTGGCGTCTGGGAACTCGCTGCGGATCGCGATGATGGCATCGAGCCCATTCATCTCGGGCATCTGCAGGTCCATCAACGTGATGTCCGGAACATGCGCGCGGAACTGCTGAATCGCTTCACGACCGCTCGAGGCTTCAGCCACCAGCCGCATGTCTGGTTCGATCTCGACCAGCGCGCCGATGCCCTTGCGGAGCAGTTCGTGATCGTCCACGGCCAGGATGCGAATGACGGGGGGGCTACCGCTCATGAGTTGGCGTCTTTCTTGTTCCGTCGTAACCAGACACCACGACGCCCCGGAGAAGCGGCATAGGCCTTCGCGGCCGGTATGCTCACGTCTATTTCGGTGCCGGCCTGCAGCCGGCTCCGGACCTCCAGGGTCCCTCCGAGCAGCTCGGCCCGCTCGCGCATGCCCGGCAAGCCCCAGTGCCCCGTCGCGTCCCGGCCCTCGACAATCGTCGCATCGATCCCTTGGCCGTCGTCGCGAATGCGCACTCGCAGAAGTCGCTCATCGTAGTGGATATCGACCTGAATCAGCTGCGCCTGGGCATGACGTACGGCATTGCGCATCGCCTCGCCGGCAATACGAAGGAGGTCATCACGAACAATCGGCCGCAGGCTGCGCGGGCTGCCCTCGACATGGACCCGTATCGCGGTCGCGCCAGGCTCGCTGCCGTCACCCACCAGCCGCTCACCGAGCAGGCCGATAACCTGCGCCAGGTCGTCGGACGTCGCGGCGGACGAACGCAGGGCCTGAACTGCATCGCGACCCTCGGCGATCGCCAGAGCCGCCTGGTCGAGCACACGGTCGAGCCGGTGTTTGGCGTCGTCGGGACGCCCCGGCAACAGGTTGGTGGCCGCTTGAAAGTGGATCAGCACGCCTTGAAACGTCTGCAGTAGTGTGTCGTGCAGTTCGCGCGCGATGCGCGTACGCTCGCCAACCCGTGCTTCCAGCCCAAGACTGAACTGGTAACGCAGCTGGCGCACCCGCAGCTGATAGAGTCCGGCGACGATCAGCGAACCGAACCCGAACAGCATGACCCGGAACCACCAGGTCCGCCAGAACACCGGCCTGATCTGGAAGGCGAACGACGCGCCCGCCTCGTTCCACACGCCCTCACTGCCGGCGCCAATGACCCGGAAGCGGTACTCGCCCGGTCGTAGCGTGCCGTAAGTCACGTGGCGTTGACCGCCCGCTTCGATCCAATCTGCGTCGTAGCCGTCGAGGCGATAGCGGAACCGCGCAGTCTCCGGGCTGCGAAGGTTCAGCGAGGTGTAGTCGAACTGCAGCCGGGACGGTTCGACGAAGGTCTGGGGGATCGTGTGGTCAATCGCTCGATTGTCGATCGTCACCGCCTCGAGCGCGATCGGCGGAGCGAACGACGATTCGGTCACGGCTGACGAATCTACCGTTACGATCGAGTCCATCGTCGTAAAGAACAATCGGCCACGCCGGTCGCTGCTCACGCGCGGTGACGATCGCATGTTGCCGGGGTGCGGAACGAAGTCCAGGCTGCCGATCAGCGCGAACGACAGCGCGCGCGGACTGCCGTCAGGCGTGGCGTCCAGTTGCGCACGTGATAGCCGCATGAGCCCGGCGCCCGTCATCATCCACAGTTGTCCAAACTGATCCGCGATCATCTCTTTCACGCTACCGTCGCCCGGCAACCCGTGCTGGCGCGTCCACGTCGTCCATGTGCCGTGTCGCCACCGCCTGAGACCGCTGAAAGAGCCGGTCCAAATCGAGTCGCCCACTTCGAGGATCGTCAGAGGCGTATCATGGTCTGGAAACACGTTGATCCGGCCGTCGACATGTTGCTCAACCCCACCATCATTCATTGCGATCCATGTCCCGAATCGCGCCGAGACGAGGAATCGGCTGGCTGCGCGCGGGGACGGCACCACCAGCCTCGGTGGCCCTGGCGTCACGCGATAGACGCCGACACCGTCCGCCAGCGCCCACAGGTGCCCGCGGCGGTCTTGTGTGAACGCCCAGACGCCGCTGACCGCCCCCTTCGCGGCAGCGTGAGCGCTCACGAACCTTCTGTTGGCCACATACCCGATGTCCTGGGCGTTCGACAGCCACACCCGCCCGGTTTCGTCTTCGCCGATCGCTACGAACCTGGTGCGTTGGCCTTCCGCAAATTGCAGGGTACCGCCGTTTGGGCTGACGCGAGTCACCCCCTCCCTCTCAGTGGGGCTCGTCCAGAGGGCCTGGCGCGAGTCCACAAGCACGAAGTAGGGAACTGTCGAGAAATTCCGAACGGACCCCATGACCTGAACCATCGGCCGACGAAACCGGTGCAGCCCTGACGGGGAGCCGGCCCACACCGTGCCTTCACGGTCGACGAAGACCCTGCTGATCAGCGGCTCGTGTCGACTGCTATCGGAAGAGCTCTCAACACGGCCGTCGCGCAGCAGAGCGATGCCATGTTGGCGCGTGCCGACCCAGAGGCCGTCGCGCGCGTCGCTCAGGCACTTGTCGACGTTACTGAAGGTGACGCCTGGTGGCGCGGTCGTGAGCGTCGGCAGCGTGCGTGAACGCAAGTGCCAGACACTTCTATTAGTTACCGCAAAGACACCGCCATCCTGTGCTGGTGCCAGGCACTCCACGCGCGCAATCAGCACCTCTTCGTTGCCGTCTGCGTGCATGCGAACAACGTGCTGTCCATCCGACACCCACAACGTTCCCTCAGCATCGTGGGCCGCCGCGAGAACCTCAGAACCAGCCGGAAGCGCAAGATCGCCGCCGCCAGTCCCATCAGGTTCGAAATAGCGGATCAACCTTGCACCAACAAACCACGGTCGTCCTAAACGATCAACGAGGACTGTTCGCCCGGCTGGCAGCGGCACACTCTGCGGTGTGACGGCGAAGTCTCCTCGCGCTGTTCGTCGAACCAGATGGCTGCCGCAGTCTAGCCAGAAGCCTCCGTCGGGGGCGGTGGTCACGCTCGTTTGCGGCCCAATACACGGCGTCGACACGCGGACAAACCGCATGCCGTCAAATCTCAGCAAGCCTTCGGTTCTGGAGGTGACCCACAAGTAGCCATCGTTGGTTTGCACGATACCGACGATCGAACCGAGCGGCACGCCCTCAATGTGGGTCCACACGGTATGCACGTAGTCGCGCAACGGCACATCCGACTGCGCCGCCACTGGCAGGGACGGTGCTGCAAGCGCGATCAGCACGATCAGGGTGCGAATGGCGGGTGCGGTCTCGATCATGAGGCGGCGTCCTTGTTGCGTCGTAACCAGAGAGCGCGACGCCCCGGAGATACGGCATAGGCCTTCGCTGCCGGTATGCTCACGTCTATTTCGGTACCAGCGTGCAGCCGGCTCCGGACCTCCAGCGTCCCTCCCATCAGCTCGGCCCGTTCGCGCATGCCGGGTAAGCCCCAGTGCCCAGACGCGCCCCGGTCTTCGAGAATCGTCGGATCGATGCCTGTGCCGTCGTCGCGGATGCGGAGGCGCAGGTACCGCTCGTCGTAGTGAATGTCGACCTGGACTAACTGCGCCTGCGCATGCCGTACAGCGTTGCGCATCGCCTCGCCGGCAATCCGGAGGAGGTCGTCACGAACCATCGGACGCAAGCCGTGCGGACTACCTTCCACGTTGACGCGGATCGTGGTCGTGCCGGGCTCGTTGCCGTCACCCACTAATTGCTCACCGAGCAGGCCGATAACCTGTGCCACGTCGTCGGACGTCTCGGCGGACGAGCGCAGGGCCTGAACGGCATCGCGGCCCTCGGCGATGGCCTGAGCCCCCTGGTCGAGGACCAGGTCGAATCGTCGTTTAGCGTCGTCGGGATGCCCCGGCAACAGGTTGGCGACAGCCTGAAAGTGGATCAGCACGCCCTGAAACGTCTGCAGCAGCGTGTCGTGCAATTCGCGGGCGATGCGCGTACGCTCGCCAACCCGTGCTTCCAGTCCAAGACTAAACTGGTGCCGCAGCTGGCGCACCCGCAGCTGATAGAGTCCGGCGACGATCAGCGAACCGAACCCGAACAGCATCACACGGAACCACCACGTCCGCCAGAACACCGGCCTGATCTGGAAGGCGAACGACGCGCCCGCCTCGTTCCACACGCCCTCACTGCCGGCGCCAATGACCCGGAAGCGGTACTCGCCCGGTCGTAGCGTGCCGTAAGTCACGTGGCGTTGACCGCCCGCTTCGATCCAATCTGCGTCGTAGCCGTCGAGGCGATAGCGGAACCGCGCTGTTTCCGGGCTCCGCAGACTTAACGACGTGTAGTCGAACTGCAGACGGGACGGTTCGACGAAGGTCTGGGGCGCTGTGTGGTCAATTGCTTGATTGTCGATCGTCACAGACTCGAGCACGATCGGCGGCGCGAGCGACGACTCGCTCACGGCCGACGGGTCTACTGTTATTACCGAGTCATACGTCGTAAAGAACAGTCGACCGCCCCGGTCGCTGCTCACGCGCGGCGACGGCCGCAGGTTGCCCGGGTGCGGAACGAAGTCCAGGCTGCCGATCAGTGCGAAGGACAGCGCGCGCGGACTGCCGTCAGGAGTGGCGTCTAGTTGCGCACGTGACAGCCGCATGAGTCCGGCACCGGTCATCATCCATAGTTGGCCAAATCGATCCGCGATTATCTCCTTCACGCTACCGTCGCCCGGCAACCCGTGCTGGCGAGTCCAGGTCGTCCAGGTGCCGTGTCGCCACCGCCTGAGACCGCTGAAGGAACCGGTCAAGATCGAGTCGCCGTCTTCGATGATCGTCAGAGGCGTGTCGTCGTCTGGAAACACATGGGTCTGGCCGCCGAGGTGTTGCTCGACACCTCCAGCGCTGAGCGCGATCCACGTCCCCAATCGCTCCGACACCAGGAAACGGTTTGCGGCGTCGGAGGACTCCACTACCAACCGAGGCGGCCCTGGACTGATGCGATACAACCCGACTCCCTCCGCGAGCGCCCACAGCTGACGGCGACGGTCTTGATTGAACGCCCAGACGGCGCGAACCGACGCGTTCACGGCATCGTGAACAACCACGAACGTGCCGTTGTCCAGAAAGCCGATGTCCTGAGTGTTCGACAGCCACATCCGCCCGGCTTCGTCTTCACCAATGGCGAGGTACCGGTGGCCTTGATCCTGCACAAGTTGCGGAGTGCCGCCCTTCGGGTCGAGGCGAATCAAGACACCGCGCCTGGTGGGGCCAGTCCAGACAGCCTGCCGGGAGTCCACGAGCACGAAGCTTGGAACTGACGAGAAGCCTAGACCCGAGCCCATCATCTGAACCAGCGGCCGGCGAAGCCGGTGCAGCCCTGATGCGGCGCCGGCCCAGATCGTTCCTTCGCGATCGACGAAGACCCTGCCGATAGACGGCTCGTCTCGCCCCCTGTCGGAGGACGTCTCGATCCGGCCGTCGCGGAGACGAGCCAGACCATGTTGACGCGTGCCGATCCAGAGTCCGTCGTCCGTGTCACGCATGCACTGGTCGACGTTATTGAAGGCGATGCCGGGCGGTGCGTTCGTCAGCGACGACGGCAATCCTGCACGTAGGCGCCACACACCGGCACTGGTTACGGCAAACACTCCGCCCTCTTGGGCCGGCGCCAGGCATTCGACGTTTGGAATCGGCACCGACTGGTTGCCGCTTTCGTGCATGCGGACGACCTGCTGCCTGTCCGATACCCACAACGTTCCCTCAGCATCGTGGACCGCCGCGGCAATTGGTAAGGCACCCGGGAGAGCACGCTCCCCACCGCCGGACCCATCAGGTGCGAGATAAGTAATCGCTTCACCAACAAGCCACGGTCGTCCTCGACGATCGACGAGCAGGGCGGCCCCTTGAGGCGTCAGAGTCTTCTGCGGACTTTCAACGAAGTCTCCGCGAACTGAGCGTCGAACCAGGCGGCGGCCGCACTCTATCCAGAGGCCGCCATCGAGCGCAGCCATCACGCTCATCGATGGATCTGTACATGGCGTCGACACGCGAACGAATCGCATGCCGTCGAACCTCAGCAAACCTTCGGTTCGGGAGGTGACCCACAAGTAGTTGTCGCCTGTTTGCGCGATGCTGGTAATAGCACCGAGCGGCACGCCCTCATGATGCGTCCACGCGGTGTGCACGTAGTCGCGCAACGGCACATCCGACTGCGCCGCCGCTGGCCGGGACGGTGCCACAAGCGCAACGACCAGGATGATGGCGAGGCGCATCAGCGGGCGAATCGACTAGCGCGCCGCCGACTGCCAGCGCAGCGACACCAGCAGATTTCGAGGTTCGCCGAACGTGTTGTAGGTATTGGTGCCGCCGAGGCGCGTGTAGTAGGTGCGGTCGAACACATTGTTCACCTGCACGGCGAGCGCGAGATGGGGCTGAAGCGGCACCGAGAGGTTCGCCGTCGCGACCGCGTAGGCGGACTGCCGGCGTGCCGCCACGGTGATCACGCCAGCCGCGTTGACGGTGTCTCGACCGCTCGCCGATTGGCTATAGGCCTGGACGCCGGCGCCTATTCGCACGTCTTTCACGGGCCCCACGGACACCTGCCACATCGACCACGCCTTCAGCGAATGCTCCGGGTACCAGTAACTGAGCGGCTCGCCGTTGAGCGTCCTGTCGAACAAATACTCCGTTTTGAGTTGTGTGTAGCTGGCGCTCAGGTTCAACAACGACGTGATGCGGCCAGTGATCTCCGCCTCCCACCCCCGGCTCTCGGTTTCCCCCAGCGGGACGAAGAACCCTGGATTGGCGGGGTCGGCATAGGCGCGATTGCGGTCGCGAATGTCGAACACCGCCAGTGCCGTCAGCAATCGGCTTGACAGATGCTCGCCCTTTGCTCCAACTTCCCACTGGCGTCCCACACGTGGGTCCAGCACGGCACCATCGAACTGTCTCGATGTCTGGGGCACAAAGATCTCGGAGTAGCTCCCGTACACCGACACGTCTCGCGCCACGTCCAGCACGGCTCCTCCGTAGGGCGTCAGCACCATGTGGGCCTGGGCCCCAGGCACCCAGTCGGTGGGCGTGGACGGGGCAACGGTTCGCGCGCGCGCGTCGAAGTGCGTCCAACGGCCACCGAGTACCGTCGTTACTCGTCCACCGAACGTCGAGCGCAGCATCGTGTACAGGCCAGCCTGATTGGTCGTGCTATGGGATCCGGTCCGGTAGGTGAAGCTTGGCTCGGGCACGATTGGCGGGTTGGCGACCACCACGTTGGGCAGAGTCAGCGCCGGCTCCTGGTTCGAATTGACGCCGCGGCCCAGGCTCTCGAAGCGGCTCGTATTCATCCCGACCAGCCACTCGTGGCCGACCTTCTCGCGACCGAGCCTCCCACTAACGTAAACGTCCGCGCCGTCCGACGTGTAGGCGAAGTCGAACTCACGTCGTGTGTACGATGCGGTGTTGGTGGCGCGGGCAACGCCGCTGAACGGAAAGCTGTCGTGAAAGAAGAAGCCCTGCCGTCGGCGATTGACCTTGCCGACGACCTGCCAGCCGCGAGCGAACCTGTGCCGGAAATCAACACCGACGTCGGTGGTGTCTGTGTTGAGGCGGTTCCAATCGGGATAGGGGTTAAACGAGCGCGACACTTCCAGAAACTGACCGTCGGTATAGGCGGGAAGTCCCGTGAAGCCTGGCGTCCGGTCGCGTTGGTGCACCACGGTCAGACCCAGAGCGGTCCCGCTGCTGGGCGCCCACTCCAGCACGCCGTAACCAAGCCACTTCCGATCGTGACCGCGATCGTAAAAGTAGTCGCGGTCTGTCGCAGAAACAACCGCGAGGCTCCTCAAGCCCCCGCTCAACGGTTGCGACACCTCGGCCTGAACCTGAGCATTGTTCCAGGAGCCCATCGATGCCAGTGCCGACGCCGACCGTGCCAACGACGGACGTTTGCGCACGAAGTTCGCGGAACCGGAGAAGGAGCCCGGCCCTTGCAGCAATCCCGCCGGCCCGCGCACCACTTCCACCCGCTCGTAGATCGCCAAGTCGTACTGCTGGTTGCCGCTCAGCGCCATGGCTGAAGGGATTCCGTCCTGCTGCGACTCGAGTGAGGAACCTCTCGAGTGGTACTGCGCCTGCGAGCCGCTGTTGGAAATCGCGGTGACACCCGCGATCTGCGACAGCGCATCCCACGTGTTGACCATGTGTTGGTCATTCATCTGCTCGCGTGTCAGGACCGACACCGAGTTGGGTACTCGTCGCTGCGCCACGGCGATCTTCGTGGCAGTCGTTGTCTCGGGCTCGGCGTAGCGTGCCTCGCGGGCGACCACTGTCACCTGCTCGGAGAAAGCCTGTGGACGAAGGACGATCCGCAAGTCGGCGAGGGAGCCCACGCCAAGACGCGCGTTGATGACCTCACGGACGAACTCTTTACGGTCGGCCTGAACGACGTAGGCGCCCGCCGGCAGTCCGACGACTCGGAACTCACCGCGGCCGTCGCTGACGGCCCGCCACGATGCGCCACGCTCGTCGCTGATCCTGACGCCAGCGCCGACGATGACGGCGCCAGAGGTGTCCACGACTGCGCCGGCAAGGACGTACCCCTGCTGCGCCGTCATCACCTTCGTTGCCAGCAGCATCAACCCCGCGCAAGCCGTCACGCGTCCCGTCGACAACAACACACCCCACACCCAACCGAACGGGAGCCGTCTTGCTGGCATTGTCCCCCTGTCAACTCACCCACTCCTGAGCCCGTCAAGCGCGTCCGCAAGCGTAGCGCATCGGTGCACCCATTCGATCGCTGATCGTCCCGAACTGCCGGCCCGAATATCGGAGATGCAGGCCGGCGTCGCGGTCTCTTGGCTCTTGGCATTGGTTTCGCCGAGACTTCACGCGGTGCGTCCTCACCACGCGTTTCTTCTAACGTATTCAGAAGATGACGTCCGGAGTCATTCGCTCAGGCGCCATCAATGACAGTAATGTCGTGGTCACGCGAGGGGCTGACGTCAGTGTGCGTGGCGCGGGTTGAGGCGCGCTGCCATCATCACCAGGTCCGGAAGCGACTGAGCCGTCATCTTGCGCATCACTTGCCCCCGGTGCGCTTTCACGGTGATCTCGCTGATGCCCAGTTCGCCGCCAACCTGCTTGTTCAGCAGGCCGGACACCACCAGGGCCATCACCTCGCGTTCGCGTGGAGTCAGCAGCGCATAGCAGCCCCGCAGCGCTCCCATTTGCTCCTCCCTGCGAACGGCGGCGCGGCTTCGCTCGATGGCCTCTCGAATCGCGTCCAGCATGACGTTGGCCTTGAGCGGCTTGGTGAGGAACTCGACCGCGCCGGCCTTCATCGCTCGCACCGTCGTCGAGACGCTGCGCTGGCCGCTCATGAAGATGAGCGGCATGTCTGTTCGTGCGGTGAGCTGCTGTTGCAGGTCCAAGCCGCTGACGCCTGGGAGCGTCGCCTCGACGACCAGGCAGCACGGAATCTTCGGGTGGGACCACGACAGGAAACTCTCTGCCGAGGAA
>Ga0307505_10000361_pt1 | contig 52008 bp, 45 predicted proteins | sample 23_S_MG_FD_202183 | JGI IMG/M metagenome (GOLD analysis project Ga0307505, IMG submission 202183) | Soil microbial communities from Populus trichocarpa stands in riparian zone in the Pacific Northwest, United States - 23_S | ecosystem: Environmental > Terrestrial > Soil > Riparian zone > Trees...
TGGCGGCCAGCCCGCCCACGACGACGAATCTGATCTCATGCTCGCGCAGTCCGCCGAGCATCGATGCGAAGCTCATGTTCCGCTCCGTCCGGCGGGGCGGATTGCAGAGATGAACCGCGCATTCTCTTCGAGCGCCTGCAGACGCTCGCTCACCCTCATGCGAAGTCCCGCGCGCAGGAGATCGATGTCGACGCCGTAATCAGCCGCTCGCTCGATCAAAGCCGTATTGTTCCTGAAAACTGGCCTCGGCCTGCCGCTCTGGCGCGCGCCGCCGTTCTCGACGGCGGCTGAGAGTGCGGCGGCCCATGCGGAATGATACCGGCCGATGTCGATCGACACGCCGGCGACTCCGTCTTCGGACAGGCCGACGACAACCGTGCCTTCCCAGGCCTGGTAAGCAAGCGCTTCGTCTGCCAGGCGAGCGGCATGGTCGAGCGTTATCCCGACCTCCCGGCTGAGAACGCTCACGAGCCCGAGCCACCGGGATTCCTCCCGCGTACGCCGAAACCGGCGCCCAAGCAGCCTGCCCGCGTTCTCGACCCACTTCTCGTCCGCACGGGCGGCGGCGGCAAACTGGGCCCTCGTCATACTTAATTATGCCTAACTGTTAGGCCATTTTCAAGTAATCAGTCTTCAGCCGTCTGCGCCAGGAGAATGCGAGTGGACGTGTCGAGCGTGCTCGCGAACAGCCGCTCGAGCTCCGGGTTGATGCTCCCTACCGCGGCCACGACCCGCGCTGCCCACGCGAAGTACTCCTGCCGGCGCTTGACGTCCCACGTTTCCGGGGGATCGACGCCGATCTCGCGCACGTTACTGATCTTGTCGGCAAGCTTTATCACTTTCGCGCCGGCTGAGATGTGCGGAGCATGGGCTTCCTGAGCATCCTTGCGCTGCTGCGACGGAAGCGTCTTGTCATCGGTGACTTCTGCTACGAGGTCGTCAATGACCGGCCCGAACTGTTCCCTCAGCTCGTCCCGCGTTGTGTCAGTATCCTCGACCGTGTCGTGAAGCAGTGCCGCGGCGAGAACGTTCGCATCCTCGACCTTCCCTGCCTCGGCGAGAATTCTCGCCACCTCGATGCAGTGGCCGATGTACGGCCGGTGACTCGACCCTTTCCGCTGCTGATTGCGATGCTTGTGGGCCGCGAACTCAGCCGCCCTTAGAACTAACGCGATATCTGAAACAGGCGCCTCCGTGTGAGTGGTTTCACCGGGGCACGGGTTGTCCCGGTACACTCATTATACAGGAGACGTCTGACGATCTCACCTTTGGTCTCGCGGGCGCGCGACGAGCGGCTTCTTCGATCGTGTGGCGATGGAGTGCGACGAGTCCTTCCCGGGAAAGCCTGCCTGCGGAGTAACCGCCAGCAAGCACGAAGGCGACTGGTATCCCGCGCTGCGCCAGCCATTCGAAAACCGTCACTTCCCTTTCCCGCAGCATCCCGGGGCTGATTCCCGGCAGTCCACCGATGCCGCAGGTCTCGACAGGATCCATCCCCGCGTTGTAGAGGCAGAGCCCCGGCATCCATCCGGATCTGTCGATTACCTCGAGCTGCTTTTCGATTGCGCCGAGGTACTTTCTGGAGTCTGTGATCATCTCGCAGACGTTTTCACCGGCGGGCCGGTGCGTATCGACGGGACAGACCGAGATATCCACCTGCCGTATTCGCGGATCATCCGCGATGAGTGAGTGAGTTCCGCCGCCGCAGTGCGCATCGAGGTCGAGCACGAGGACTGACTTCACGCCATCGGCGAGAACCGCTCCCGCGGCGACCACCAGGCCGTTGAAGGTGCAGAACGATCTCCCGCTCTCGAATCGCGCATGATGAAGCCCGCTCGACAACGAGCCGGCAACTCCTTCGGCGATCGCGGCCCGCGCTGCCGCAACGACTCCGCCGTTCGACGCTGTAACGCTCAGCCACATTCCGGGATCCCACTCGAACCCCTGCGCCTGGGCGAGTCTTCGGGGTTCGCCCGTCAGGACGGCGTTCACATACGTGCGCTCGTGAACTGCCGCGATATCCTCGAACCGGAGCGGGGCTGGTACGACAACATCCACACCTTCGATTGGCTCAACAGCGAGCGATTCGGCGATCCACCCTGACTTGCGGGTGGTATCGAACGATTCAGCTGCCGCCACGTAATCATCGGAATAGAAGAGGTTGATGAGCCGGTCCTTCGGGGGTCTGCCTCACAGACGATTGTCAGGCGCGGCTCGTATCTGACAGGCGCCTCTAACTGGGGTGGTCCAACCGCCGAGTTGCGTATATATTGTACGAATCTGTCAATTTGACCGGGGATCAGGATGACGCGTATTGCGGCAAGTGAAGCACGGACAGCGTTCGCCGAGATCGTCAATAAAGTCGCTTTTGGCGGAGAGCGAATTCGCCTCCACCGTCACGGAAAGGATGTCGCCGCGATCGTTCCGATGGAGGATCTTCAGCTCATCGAAGACCTGGAGAATAGAATGGACCTCGAAGCCGCTCGCGCCGGCCTCGCTGAAAAAGCTCCACGTGTAGAGTGGGAGCGACTCAAGGAGGAGCTTGGGCTGAAAAAATCCTGAGGTGCGGTCCGGCCTCTACGATGTTCAGTTGACTGCATCGGCGGCACGAGCGTTTCGAAAGCTCGACGGCCCGGCTCGCCACAAGCTTGGTCGCGTAATCGATGGACTGGCGGGAAATCCCCGTCCACCCGGCGTCACCAAACTCGAAGGCGAAGCCGACCTCTATCGAGTAAGATCCGGCGATTACCGGATCATCTACGCAGTCCGCGACAAGTTACTCCTGGTCCTGGTGATCGCAGTCGGACACCGGAGAGACATCTACCGCCGCGGAATCTGACAGTTTGCCGGTACGGTGAGGCCCCCGCCTGTCGTGCGACCCACCAGCTTGCACGCTGTATGATAACGTTATACGTTATCACTATGCGAACCATAGTCGACATTCCCGCCAATCTCCTGGAAGAGCTCGACAGTTTCGCCGAACGTGAGAAGATCTCACGGGCGGAAGCCGTCCGCCGCGCGATGGCGGAATACCTCGAGAAGCGACGCTCTTCACGACCCGATGCAGCATTCGGCATCTGGAAATCGAAGAAGCTCGACGCTCTCGCCTATGAGGACTCGCTGCGCGATGAGTGGCGCAGATGAAAGCGGTTTTCGATACGAACATCCTGATCGATTACCTGAGCGGCTCCGCAAAAGCGAGGAGCGAGCTCGATTCCTTCGACGAGGTCTGCATAAGCCTCGTCACCTGGATGGAAATTCTCGTTGGTGCCGCCGAGGGCGACGAGGAGACTGAGATCAGGGAGTTCCTGAATCGGTTCCGTGTGCATCCGGTTGACGAAGGAGTTGCCGAGAGGGCAGTGGCAATTCGAAAGAGCCAGAAGCTCCGACTCCCCGACGCAATCATCTGGGCCACTGCCCAGCAGCTTGGCATCCTTCTCGTAACGCGCAATATACGGGACTTTCCCGTAAAACATCCGGGGATTCGGGTTCCTTATCGGCTTTAGCTAACAGCGAATAGCGAATAGCGAATAGCGAGGAGCTAGCAGCGAGCAGCGACTAGCGGTTAGTCGCTAGCTACTCGCTGTTAGCTGTTAGCTGTTAGCTGTCAACTCGGGTAACTACTACGGGTAGAACGCGAAACCAACGTTAACTCGCGTGGTATTGAACCCGACGCCCCCGCCGGCATCAACTTCCCTGCCGTCGATCTTGGCTGTCCCGAATTCGCCTGGTGTAAACCGAAATCCAAGATCGAGCGCAACCCGCGGCGTGAAGAAGTAGTTGAGCCCGGCTCCAAGAGTGAGCCCGGCACCTGAAAGCTCGACCTTGTCCTCGTTATCGGGAACGTACGAAGCCGCGACTCCGGCAACGCCAAGCTCGAGGTATGGAACAAGTGGAGTCTGTCCCGGAAATGACGCGCGGCCGATGAGATCGATGTGCACGACACCGAAGTCGTTTGTCTCGTCGTCGTTGATGTTCGATCCCGCAAGACTGAGCAGCAGACCGAAATTCCGCGTGAAGTTGTACCCGGCGTAGACGCTGGCCCCGAAGCCGCTCTCCCGCTCGTCGCTGCTGAATGCAGTCTGGTCCAGCTTGATCGATGTCGCGTTGACGGCGGCACCAAGGTGAAGCCCGGTCACATCGGGCATGCGCTGGGCCTCGGCTGAACCGGCGAACGTAGCGACAAGCAGCATGACGACTGGTGCTCTGACGATAGTGTGCTTCATTTGTTTTCCTCTTGAAAGTGTGTATTACACCCCCTCAGGAAGGCATTTTTGATGCTAGAGAATCAGGCCCCGGAAGGTTTAAGGCCTCCTGGCGGGCTCTCCCCTCAACCGCTTCACGAGCTGCGGCAGGCTCTGAAGCACAACGATCCGGTCACCCGGCGAGCGCCGCACCATTACGAACGTGCGACCATCAGGCGAGACATCGTAATTCGCATGCGGATTACCGCCGAGTATGTCAGAAATCTCGAACAGGGATTTCCGCTCTATGACCTCGAAACTCGGCGAAGTCCTTACCGATGCGGCGATGAGGTCGACTTTCGCCTCGCCGCCGCCGCGGTAGAAAATCTCCCGCCCGTCCCGGCTCCACACCGGTTCCGTGCCGCCATCCTGCGAAACCTGCACCTCCTCTCCGCTTCCGGAAAGACTGCGCACAAACACTTCACTTCTTCCGGACTGCCCCGATACGAAGGCAAGCCACCTCCCGTCGGATGACACGGCAGGATACAACGTGCTGAACGCATTAGAGATGACAGGCTCGATCGGTCCTCGGCCGCCATTTCGCACGAGCGCTATGTCGATGCCCGAATTCGGCGCAAGATCGCTTGCGACAGTTATCAGGCCGCTCCCGTCGGGAAGCCAGTGGCCGGTGTATGCGAGCTTCTGATTGACGGTGAGCGATTCGGCCGGAGTACCAGTTCCCGGCCGCACGCGGTAAAGCCCGAACTGAGTGTTGTTCCTGAACGTCGTATAGGTGAGCCACTGACCGTCCGGCGACCATGTTGCATCGTGACCATCGTGATCGAATGTCGCCCTCGATAACGTTCCCTGCGCTGTTGAAAGCACCCAGACGTCACGTCCCTCCGCCGACGTAAAGTCGACCGAGATCCGGCGACCGTCGGGAGAGAACTGCGGCGCGTGAAAGTTGCGCCGTTCGGGAGTCGCTGCCCGGAAGCTTCCATTCCGGCCGGCGAAAACCAGCGAACGGGCAACTTCGGGGATGTAAGCGACGGTTCCGTTCCTTGAGACAGCGAATTGCGCTCCGCCACTGCCCGTTAGCGAAACGTTCTCAGCAATCAGCACGGGCGCACCCGTGATCCGCTTTGCCTTCTCGTCGAACTCGACTGCCCACATCTCTCCCGACGTCTGCACGTAAACGAGATACCCTGAGGTATAGCGGATCTCGACGAGCGGTGACTCGATCAATGGCGTCTCACCACCGGTTTCGACGTCTACGAGCATCGCCGGCCCTGTCGAGCTTCCGGCGGGGGCCTTCACCATCAGCGCTGTGAGGCCGTCGCTCAACAGTCCCTGGTGCGAGAGAAAATCCGGGACCGCGGTTTTTCGCAGTATCGTCCCATCGGCACGAAGCACCGCAAGGCCACCGGTCACCCCCGGCGAGAACCAGAGGCTTCCGTCGGACTCCCAGTGCGCCTTATCGAACCGGAGACCCTTCGGCAGGTCCGTAAGCTGTCCGCCCGTAACCGCGACCCGTCTCCCTATTGGCTGCGCGCCGAATATCAGGCCGCCGCCGCCAGCGATATGCCTGCCATCCGGCGACACGACCGGATTCAACATTCCCTCTGTACCGGTAAGAAGAACCGGCTCCTCCGCGTCGAGCGGTCTCCAGGTAAGGTTGTTGAGTCCAGACGGCGCGACAGCCACATACACGATCGCGCTGCCGTCCCGCGCGATCCCGATCTGCCGATTGAGCCCCGCTCGGCCGGCGCCCCCTACTCCCGGCGCCGAGATGGTCAGTCGCGACGGCACCGGCTCAGGGATATCCGTGCCGGCACCGAGACGCGCAACGCCGAACCCGGTCAGCATGCCCAAACCCAGCAGTCCGAGCGCGCCCGCGGCAACGACCCTTCGATCGAAGTCGCGAGCCGGCTCTTCAGCGAACACCTGGCCATCTGTCGACGAAAGTCCGGCCGCAAACGCGGCAGCACTCGCCGGCCGGTCGGCAGGAAGCTTCTGAAGCGCGGCATGAACCGCTGCCGCAACAGCACGAGGAACAGTGTCTCGCACTTCGCGCAGTGGCTTTGGCTTCTCTGTTATCACCTTCGCGACAATCGCCTGCGGAGTCGGCCCGACAAACGGCGGCTCCCCCGCAAGCATCTCGTAGGTCACGGCGCCCAGAGCATAGATGTCAGCCCGATGATCGACCGACCTGTCACCCATCGCCTGCTCGGGAGCCATGTACTGCGGGGTGCCGAGCGACATTCCGGTCTGCGTCATCCGCTCGCCACCGGCCTGCTGCACCGCGAGCGCAATCCCGAAATCAGCCACCATCGGTCGGCCATCGTGAAGCAGTATGTTCTCCGGCTTCACATCGCGATGAACGACGTTCCGCTTGTGAGCATAGTCGAGCGCGTCGGCTACCTCACGCGCAATCCGCACCGCTACAGGAACGGCAAGCTGACGCTCACGCGACAGAAGTCCGCGCAGCGTCTCGCCTTCCACATACGGCATTACATAGTAGAGCAGCCCGTCAGCGCTTCCCGAATCGAACAGCGGGAGGATGTGCGGATGCTGAAGGCTCGCGGTGAGCGATATCTCCTTGAGGAACCGCTCGGTGCCGAGTACCGCGGAGAGCTCGGGATGCAGCACCTTCACCGCAACTCTCCGCTGATGCCTCACATCCTCGGCAACATATACTGTTGCCATTCCGCCGGTGCCGATCTCGCGCTCGATGCGATACCGGTCCCCGATATGGGCGGAAATGCGGTCAATGACCGATGTCATGGCCTATAGACTACATCTATTGATTCGAGCGCGCGAAGAAATTCCACCACGACCTCGAGTGGGACGGGGCCGTAGATGGCCGAGACGTCGTTTCGTATGTCGATCGCGCGCCTGCCGGATCCAGCGAGGTTCAGCACCTCGTAGGCGTATTCCCCTCCGCTTCCCCGAAGCCCGCGATAGCGCAGGAGCCTCAAGGCCCCTTCACGCTCGGGACCGAGCTTGTCCGACAGGTAGTTGTACCCGAACACGCTCATCGGTCCGCGCAGCTCAGGGTTCCGCGCGAAGACTAACGCGCTGTCGCCACCGGGAATTCGCGCGCTCGAGCCGGCCAGCGGACTGGAATCGGCGTCGAGCTGAATTGGCGCGAGCTCAGCAACTGAAGATGCGACACGCCTTTCGTAGCGATGGCTGAAATCCCTGAGGTTCGCCGCCTCGTCTTCGGCAAGCCCGTCGAGGCGCTCATGTGTTCTCGCCGCGCGCCTGAGCGCGCCAGCCTCGATGACACGCCTGACTTCCGGAACATCACCAGACCCCATTGAAGCGAGGAAGTATCCGCTAGCTGCGCCAATGAACGCGGCACGCTCGAGCTTCGTGGGATCGATCCGCTCAGGCGTATCACCGGTCGTGTGGATGTACCTGTCAGGCCAGTCGTGAAGATAGATCGCGGGAATTCCCCACGATGCATCGGTGTAGACCTGGTGATCGCTCCCCATGTCGAACTCGTCGAGTGCCGCGAGAAGCGGCTCCTTGCCTCCCTTCTCCGCAATCAGCGGATACTTCGCCGCACCATTCGCGGCGAACGTGTAGGTCTGATCGTTCACAAATGCGCCGAATGCATGACCGACGTCGTACACGAACGATGGAAGACTTCCCGGCCCTGCGCTCACATGAAACACCGCTTTCGACTCGGGTCCGCCGCCGACCATATCCATGTGCACGACCGCCCTGACGCGTGAAGCCCAGTCCGGCTTCGCGGCGAGAATCGTCACAGTTCCTTCTATCTCCGGCGGCCAGATGAATCGTATGGAGCGCGCCGGTCGCGGGATCGCTCCTTCTCTTATCAGCTTCGCCAGAGTTACACCGACATCGAGAATCGCGGCGCAGCCGCTTGCGTTGTCGTTTGCACCGGGGCTCGGATGATCGAGGTGACATGAGTAAACAATCTCTTCCTGAGCCAGCTGCGGATCTGCGCCTCGAATCAACGCAGTCGCGATCTCGGTGTTGCCTGGCCTCTGACCCGCGCGGACTACAGCATGAAGCCTGACGCGCTCACCAGCAGCAATCCTGTCGCGAAACGATTTCGCCATACGTGGAGAGATCATGAAACCGAACGTCTTCACCGGCTCGAACGTCTCGAGATGTCCCCATCTCACGAGATCGACATCCTCTCCCCACCATGCAGTTCGCTGGTTCTGCGCGTAGCTCACTATTCCTCGAGCACCTAGCTTCCCGACTGCGAGCGGAGCGACTGATCCGGGCTGTGATGATGTGAGAACGAGCTTGCCGCGGACATCCTTCCCCGCATAATCGGCATCTGAAGTCCCGGCGCCGACATCGACGAGCTCTGCAGTCACATCCCCGCTCTCACTATCCTGGGCGAGCGACATCGGCTGATTCCCCCAGCTCGCAATCAAGCCCTTCCGCTTCCCGCCCCCGTCAACCTCCCACAACTCGGCGAACTCAGCATCCCAGGGCGGGCGCGAGCGCTGCGTTCCATAGAAGATCTTTCCATCGGCGGGAAACTCCTCTACCCGCGCTTCTTCGAGGCCGGCTTCACGAGCCTTCGCTACTATATAGTCCGCGGCTCTCCGAAACGGCCGCGATCCGCGGGTCCGGTGATTCTTCGAGATCTCGACTATCGTCTCATGCGCACGATCACCGGAAAGCCCGGCGGCCAGCGCTGCAACGACCGGCTCGCTCAATAGCGGAGGTCGTTCCTGAGCGGCGAGCGGTGCGAAAGGGCATAGAGCAACAACGAGCCCTGCACACCGGGACGAAAAGGCCATACGGTGTCTCCTGAAAGTGGCTCCGGACAGCGCAAATATCTATTTCACGAAACCCGGCGGCCAGATGCCTTGTGTGCGCGAATCTCGTGTCAGCAGACTGATCAGGCGCCGAATTGTGAAAAGTGTCCTTCTCATGACTTCGTCTGCATCGCCCGGAGGATAGCTACGTCCTCGCGATCCTTCGGGCGGCCGGCAGCCTCTTTGGACCTGATGATGTCGTTGAGGGATGCGACGAGGAACTGGACGCCATACGCTTCGAACCTCTCCGCCGTTTTGACGAGGTCTGAGTAGCCGGTGGTCCCGGCCGGCATGAACGCAAGGTCGATCCGCCCTGCCTTCGTGACGAGATTCCACATTCGCGCACGCTCGAGCATTGCCGCCGAGCAGTCGAAAGTGAGTCCTTCAGGGATCGACTCGGTGTAGATCTTTGCGTCGAGCTGCCTGAGCGCCTTAGCGAGCTTCTCGACGTTGGCGCGATCATCGGCGGGTGTGATGTCTGCATCGGCGGTCAAACGCGGGAACCCGTAGAGTCTCGCGGCAAGTGCTCCGATCAGGACGAATCGAACCTCGTGCTCGTCAAGGATCCTGAGAATCTGTCCGGGATCGAGCGGCGCGATCTCAGACACGCCTCGCCTCCGACATGAACCTGCTCACGTTTGCGACTTCTTCGAGTCTCTGTTCCGGAGTCATGCGCAGAATCCTTGGAACGTCGTCGAGCACTGATTGATCGACCGCCGGAATACGTTCGACGGAAGCAACGATTCTATGTCCTGCCGCACGGACGAGCCTGAACAATGTGTCCCAGGTGGGGCTGGTTTCGCCCAGCTCGATTCGGGCGACGACAGACTGGGCAGTCAACGCCCTTCGCGCCAGCTCCCGCTGGGTCATGCCGGCTGCGGCGCGGGCTTCCTTGAGGTAACGGGCGGCTGAGGCCATGCCTGATGATAGCTAATAAGCTATCATCAGTAAAGGAATGATCTCGCGCTGACTATTCTCTGCAAACCAGTAAGGGCCTCAACCCGCCGTCGCATCGCGCCGACTGGACCCCGTAGACCACGCTACACCAGCGTTAAGCCTCCGAAACGAGCCTTAACTTGACCACTTGAAGGGGTGTGACGGCACTGTGACGCTATGGTGGTATTATGGGACCCCATTTGTTTAGCTCAAACGTTAGTTCTCGCCGACAAGTCGAGCCTTAACACCCCACGCCCCCCTCCAACCGGCACGCACAACAATGATCGCACGCCTACCCGGCTCCTGTCGGCCAGCCGCTTGAGCGTTCTCGTCGAGGCGCTTTGCCTCATTATCCCACGCACCGCCCTCGATCTCAGATACCCATCAGGCGCAAGCGGATTTCTCGCCGAACTCGCGAGGCCGTCGAGGGAATGCCGGTATGTCTGCGCCGACTCCCAGCTCATCTGCGTCAGCTTCCTGGCCCCGGACGCCGCCGACAGGGTCGTCGACCTGCTGACTAATGCGGGAATGCGTGAATCAGCTGATGAGGAGTTTCAGGAATTCGCAATAGTCGACCAGAAGCACGGCCCGGTTCTGCAATGCCCCTGGCTGGTCTGGGTAACCGACCCGACAGGGTTCACGTGCGCATGGCTGACAGGAACCGACCGCGGCGAGATGGCGACCCCGCAGGGATGGACGGTCGAGCAGTCCCGCCGCCTCACCCGCCTCGACTTTCCCGATGCCGACGCACTCAAGCTGGCCGAGGAAAACGGGGTCGAGACATGGCTCAGCTACCGGACCGGCCGAATAGTCCTCCGCGCATCGAATAAACTGCTCGAGGAATGAGCTCTTTCGGCCACGTTTGACGCCTTATTGACGCAGGGATGTCAGACTGGGGTTGTAACATTTCCGGACCAGAATGAGCGTACTCATAGAAGCAATCTGCCTTGTCGTTCCGCGCGTTGCGCTCGACCTCCGGTATCCCGGGGGTACGGAGGCATTCATGGCCGAGCTGATTCATCCGTCATCCGAGCACCGCTACATCTGCTCTGACCCACACCTCGTCAGCGTGAGCTACAGCACGCCGGATGCATGCGATCGCACAGCCTCGTCACTCGTTGATGCCGGGATGATCGAGGTTGCGGGCTGCCAGTTCCAGGAGATGGCGATAGTCGATCAGTCTCACGGCCCGATCCTTCAGTGTCCCTGGCTCGTCTGGTCGCGGGAACCGGAAGGATATACCTGCGCCTGGATTGCGGGGCAGGATCGTGGTGAGATCGCTGCCCCTGAGGGCTGGTCAGCAGAAAAGTCGCAGCGGCTTTCCCGCCTCGGCTCTCGTTCAGCGCCGGCGGATGTCCTCCGGCTTGGTGAAGAAAACGGCGCCGAGGCGTGGCTCGATTTCAGGACTGGCCGGATCACCTGGTATCGGTCACCCGGACATTTGTCCCATAGACTGGGAACAGACAAAGGCTAAGGCGCAGGAGGAGAGAATCCCCTCTTGCGCATCAGACCCTCGATCCCGGGATCACGCCCGCGGAACGCACGGTAAGCATCAGCAGGATCAACCGTGTTCCCGATTGCGAAAACATTGTCCCTCAGCCGCTGGGCCACAGCAGGATCATATAGCCCGCCCGCCTCCGTGAACGCCATCGCCGCATCCGCGGTTATCACGTCTGACCACAGATAGCTGTAGTAGCCCGCCGAGTATCCGTCGGAGCCGAACACGTGGAGGAACTGCGTCGGCCGGTGGCGCATCACGATCTCCTTCGGCATCCCGAGCGCGGTGAGCGTCTCCCGCTCGAACGTCGAGGCATCGATCGGCGTATCGCCGGCGAGATGCATCTTCATGTCGATTAGAGCGGCAGCGAGATACTCGACTGTCGCAAAGCCCTGGTTGAACGTCGCCGCACGCTCGATCCTGTCCACCATGTCCTGTGGAATCGGCTGCCCGGTCTCATAGTGCAGCGCGAATCGCTGTAACACCTGCGGAGTCGAGAGCCAGTGCTCGAGAAGCTGCGACGGGAACTCGACGTAATCGCGCGCAACCGCGGTTCCCGCGAGAGTCGGATACGATACATTCGATGAAAGTCCATGCAGCGCATGCCCGAACTCATGGAAGAGCGTTCTCGCATCATCCCACGAGATGAGGACCGGCTCACCTGGGGCTCCCTTCACGAAATTCGAGTTGTTCGACACGATTGTCGTCACCTCTCCAGCGAACTTTTCCTGGCGCCGGTACGAGTTCATCCACGCACCTGAGCGCTTGCCGGGACGTGCGTATGGATCGAAGTACCAGAGCCCGATATGCCGGCCGCTCGTGCGGTTCTTCACTTCCCATACTCTGACGTCGGCGTGATACACCGGCACGTTCGTGACCGGCGAGAACTCGAACCCGAACAGCTCGCCCGCGACCCAGAACATTCCCTCCCTCAGCTTCTCGAGCTGGAGATATGGCTTGACCGCGTTCTGATCGAGATCGTAACGCTGCTTCCTCACCTTTTCAGCGTAGTAGCGATAGTCCCACGGCTCGATCGTGATGTTCTGGCCTTCCGATGCCGCGAGCTTCTGCATGTCCGCCACCTCTTCGCCGACTCTTGCAACCGCCGGCTTCCACACCGCCTCCATCAGCTCCATCGCGCGCTCCGGCGTCTTTGCCATCGCGTTTTCGAGCCGCCAGTGCGCATGAGTCTCGTACCCGAGGAGCTTCGCGCGCTCGGCCCTCAGTCGGAGAATCTCCGTGATGTGCTGCTTGTTATCTGTCGCTCCTCCGTTGTCGCCCCGGTTTACGAACATCCGCCACGCTTTTTCGCGGAGATCCCGGCGGTCCGAGTATGTGAGAAACGGATCGATCGACGAGCGGGTGTTGGTTATCACCCATTTGCCGGGCTGATTCTTCGCTGTCGCGGCGGCCGATGCTGCGTCACGAAGTGCCTGAGGAAGTCCGGCAAGGTCTGCTTCGCTGTCGAGAACGAGTACTAGGTCTGTCTCGTCAGCGAGCACGTTCTGGTTGAAGCTCGTGAAAAGTGCGGCGAGTCGCTGGTTTATCTCCGAGAGGCGGGCCTTCGCAGGGGCATCGAGCCGTGCGCCGGCTCTCACCCTGTTCGTATAGTAGAGCCAGGCGAGCCGCTGCTGCTCCGGCGTGAGACTCGCCTTCGCCGGAGAGTTGTAAACTGCCTCGATCCGCTTGAAGAGAGCGGTATTCTGGTTCAGCTGGTCCGAGAACGCGGCGAGCCTCGGAGCCATCTCGCGCTCCACGGGCTGAAACTCAGGCCCGTTCATCGTCGAGCTCCAGATGCCGTAATAGGTGGTGACGCGGCTATACGAAGCTCCGGCACGCTCGAGCGCCTCTATTGTATTCTGAAACGTCGGCGGCGCCGGATCATTGGCGATGCGATCGACTTCAGCGAGCATCTCGGCCATTGCGCCTTCGAGCGCGGGCTTGAAGTCGGCGACGTTTACGCGGTCGAATGCGGGGACACCTGAAAAAGGCCCGGTCCACTGCGCGAGAAGCGGATTCGTACTTGCAACCGCCGACGGTGCGGGAGCCTGGGTTGCCGTGGTCGTGCTTCCGGCACAGGCGACTGAAAATGTGACGCACGACGCGGTCACGAGTTTGCGTGTCATGTGGGGGATCATCGTTGTCTCTCCAAGGTAAATTGACCGCTATCATGCATATGCAAAACTGCCGTCGAACTGTTGCGCGAATCATGCCCACCGGCCTCGCATCCGCAAGCCCTGAGCTCCGCCCGTGATCTGCCTTCTGCATGGATGGCTGCTCGAGGGATCCGGTAGCAACCTCTGGACCCGCTCGATCATCACCGCGCTCTGCCGGAAAGGTGAGACCGTCCATCTGGTGTGCCAGGAAAACCACCCTGACCGCTATGGAGCGATCGCTGAGGCTTATCGCTACCGCCTGTCTGGTGAGGTTGAGACGAAGCTGAATCGTGATACACCATACCCCGGCAAATGCATCCTCCATCAGCCTGAGATCGGTGAGATACTGCCTGTTTTCGTCGCTGACAAGTACGAGGAATACGATCGCGTGGTGCCGATGGTCGAGCTGCCTGATGATGTGATCGAGTCATACATTCAGCGAAACGTCGATGTCGTGCTGCGGGTTGCAAGGGAGCATGACATTCATGCGATACATGCGAACCATGTCGTCCTGATGCCTGTCGTCGCGCAGCGCATCAGCCGTGAGACGGGAATTCCGTTCGCGATAATGCCGCACGGAAGCGGAATCGAATACGCCGTCAAGAAGGACGACCGCTTCAGGCGTTACGCCGCTTCGGCGCTCGCTGACTCGCGAAGAGTGTTCGTGATAGGAGGAGAAATGCGGGAACGGGTGACTACTGTCTTCCCCGAGCTTCCCGACATCGCATCAAAATTCACCGAGCTCCACCTCGGCGTCGATTCGTCGCAGTTCGAACCGGTGGAGCGGACAGGCCGTCCCGCGAACATCGCGTCACTCGTGAGCTCGATCGCCGGAGTGCCTCGCGGGAAAAGCGCGGGGCAGTCTCTGTCGGTCCGGTCATCCGTTTCGGGGTCACTCTCCAGGCCCGAGCTCGAGTCGATCTTTTCCGACGGTGCTCGATATGACGGAAAGCTGCCTGACGAGGACGTCGAAGCGAAACTGGAGTCCGTCGACTGGCTCAACGATCCCGTGCTCCTTTTCACCGGCCGGATCATTTCACCGAAAGGAATCCACGCGGTGATTGCCGCTCTGCCGCGGATTCTCGAGAAAGCCCCTGAAACCCGCATGATAGTCGTCGGCCACGGGCCGCTCAGGGAGCCCATGGAAGCGTTGATCGCCGGGCTCCAGACGGGCGACCGCGATCTTGTTCGCTCAATTGTGAAATGGGGGCACCGGCTCGAGGGGTCGCCGGAAGGCGAGAATGCGCCGGCTGATCTCGCCGAGCTGACACGATTTCTTGACGGTCTCGCGCAACGCGGCGAAGAGGATGACTACTTCGGGTTGGCTCGCCGGTTGCTGCGGCACGACACCGTGATCTTCACGGGATATCTCACCCACACCGAGCTGAGATTTCTCTTTCCCTGCTGCGATGTCGGAATCTTCCCCTCCGTCGTGAAGGAGGCGGGCCCTCTCGTATTCCTCGAAGCCCTCGCGTCAGGCTGCTTTCCGCTCGGCACATACTTCGGCGGGATGAAGGCGAGCATTGATGCCGTTTCGAGCGCGCTCCCCCCGGAAGTCGGGGACGCTATGAAACTGGGACTCACTGATACCGTTGACGACCTCATCAGGCAGGTACCGCGCGCACTTGAAACTGGGGGAGCTCACAAGGCAACGCTCGCGCGGATTGCGCGCGAGCGCTACGACTGGATCAGTGTCGCGGAAACGTTGAGAACCGAGCTGACGGCGCTCTCCGGCTCAACCTAGTTTTTCGCCCGGGCAACAAGAAACTCATGCAGCTCGGCGATTTCATCGTCCGAGAAGTTGCTGAACCTGCTCCTGGCTACGGAGCTCATCAGCTCGAGCTCCCTGTCGCCGAGCGCGACACCGGTTTTCATCAGCGTCACGAATTGCTCGTGGCTATAGGCTGCAGCTATTGCCAGGTCAGGAGTGCCTTGACCTCCCTTGAGATCAACGCCGTGACACTCGGTGCAGGCGATCCGGGCGAGGTATGAGCCACGGAAGCTCGAATCGCCCGCTGAAGGGAACTCACTCGCTGCTGCGGCAGCCTTCCTCACTTCGACGACCGCCGGATTGTACTGGCCAAGAGCGATGCCTGCCCGGCCGAGGGGACCCGCTTTCATGACCCTTTCCTGTCCCGCGACCGGTGGTACGCTGCGCAGGTATGCGATGATCCGCCCCATATCCGCATCGTCGAGAGCATTGAGCATATCCGATGGCATTGCGATCACGCTTCGGTTATCGGGCCGGATCCCGTGACGAATTATTCTCTCAAGCTCGGCATCTGAATACGCACCGGCAGCAGCTGTGAGGTTCGGGGCCGCGATACGCGCCAGCATCGGATCGTCAATGAACATCTTACCTTCGAGATTTCCGCCATGACAGCCGAGACATCCGGTGATTCTTGCGAGTCGCTCGCCTTCGGCGATCGATATCGGGTCTGAGGGAACGGCGACAGGATTGCCTGGTGTAGCGTGTGCTTCGCGAATCTTCAGCTCGGAGACGACATAGATGCCGGCCACGAGCAGGACTACGAGGCCAAGCAATCCGATAAGCCCGTTGCGAACCCATCTGAGCGCGCGCTTCAGGGAAATATACCGCGCTGGGTGTAAGCCGACGCGACCTTGCCTATCGCGTTGATGAACGCGGCAGTGCGCAGATCGACGCCGCGTTCCTTCTGGATAGCCCGAAGCTCCACATACGCGGCAACCATCGTCTCCTCGAGCCCCGAGTTCACGAGCTCTTCCTCGCCGGCTGCTTCAGTTGCCGCTCGTCGCGCGGCATCTGAAAGCTTCTGACCGGTAAGACTCTCCGCGGCTCTGATGATCTTCTCGTTGGTGTGCTCCTGGAAGCGCTTCTCCATGCGCCCGAACCTCATGTGGGAAAGGTTCTTTACCCACTCGAAGTAGGAAACAGTAACTCCGCCGGCGTTCGTGTAGATATCCGGAACCACCAGCACGCCGCGGGCGAGAAGTATCTCGCTCGCATCGGCGGTGACTGGCCCATTTGCCCCTTCGACTATGATCTTCGCGCGTATCCGCTCGACATTGTCGAGCGTGATGACATTCTCGAGCGCCGCGGGGATGAGAACATCACACTCGAGCTCGAGAGCGTCGGCGCTGTTGTTGATGTCGGTAGCTCCCTCGAATCCAAGGATCGACCCTGTAGCAACTCGATGAGCCATTACACTGTCAACATCGAGCCCCTTCGCATTGAAGATCGCCCCTTCACGCTCGGCCAGCGCTACGAGAATCCCGCCTCCGTCCTGGACGAACCTGGCAGTCCAGTATCCGACATTGCCGAGTCCCTGGACTACTACCCGTTTTCCCTCCGCTCCTGTCGAGAGGCCGAGCGGTTTCATGTCTTCCTCGTAACAGCATGCCTCGCGAAAGGCGTAGTACACACCGAGTCCCGTGGCCTGCGCACGGCCGCGAACTCCGCCGAGCGATACCGGTTTGCCGGTGACGCATCCGAGTGCGTCGATCTGGCCGGGGGCGAGAGTCGAATACGTGTCGACTATCCATCCCATCTCGCGCGGGCCGGTTCCGTAGTCGGGTGCGGGTACATCGACTCCCGGTCCGATGAGATTCTTCACGAACAGCTCGTACGTGTAACGCCGCGTAACCCGCTCGAGCTCGGCGTCAGAGTACTTTGATTTGTCTATCCGCACAGCGCCCTTCGCTCCGCCAAACGGGACGTCGACGAGTGCGCACTTGTAGGTCATGAGTGCGGCGAGGGCCGAGACTTCGTCCTCATCCACGTTCGGCGCGAACCTGATTCCACCTTTCGTTGGCAGGCGGTGAAGGCTGTGCTGTGCCCGCCAGCCGTTTATCACTTCGATCGATCCGTCGTCTCGCTCGAGCGGGAACTGCATCCTGTAAACCGAGTTGCAGGCCTTTATCTGAGCGAGAAGGCCGGGCTCATGCGTGAGGTGAGCCGCGGCCTTGTCGAAGTACTGATTGACCTGCGCGAACATCGGGATGTGCTGCGTCGTCATCGCTCCGGCTTCCGGAAACTGTTGCGGAGAATCTACTTCAACTGTTCCGAAGCGCTAACTCCCGCCCGGTTCTAGTTCCTGGCGGGGACCGTGAGCCGGGTTGACCCTACGCTGTTCGACGCGGTTATGTCGAGACTGCGCTTGGCTGTCCTCACGGTGGCGGCCCCGCCCCGGGCGAACGCCATTATCTCCCTTGTATCGGGATCCCTGACGACGAGCATCGGGAAATCAGCCGCGTTCCAGCCCAGTCTCACGCGGCCAGGCGACTCGACTGTCGCGGAGATCGCGGGCTCGCCGCGGGTGCCGGCGGCGACAGACCGGACCTCTCGTCCCTCGCCGGACAATCTCAGCGTCACGATTCGCGCGGCATTCTGCTGAGTCATCGGGACCGCGAACCCGAACTGCCGCACATCTCCCGCCGCATCGCCCACTACCTGGGGGTCGAATGACAGAGAGAAAACCTGCGATCCCGATGCATCGAGACCTTCGACGCGATACCGGCCGCTGCTCGCCGGAAGCGACGGACGCGTGTCGGTCATGAAGGCAGGCTCGAGCGTGAGCTTCCCGTTCTCGATGCTTCCCCAGACCATCAGCGCGCTCTGGACCGATCCGGATACCGATGCGGCGGGACTTGATCCGCGGTAGTTGAGGACAGCTTCATAGGTATAATCGCTCACCCACTCGGGGCCGCAGTAACTCATCACGTCTCGTCGCTCGCTGTCGATGACGACGCCGCCAGCAACATCGAACCCGAACACGCCGATCCTTGCGTTGGGATACGGATAGCCCTGATCCACCCCTGACGGTCCGCCGCAGGGCGCATGTCGCCGGTTCCAGTTGTGCCCAAGCTCGTGTGCAACGGTTGGTGAAGCGTTCGATGCATCCCAGCTCAGCACTGTCTTGCCCGGCACGTATCCGATACCCGCAATACCGCTCGTGTATGGAACCTTGAGTATTCCGACATAGTGCGCGGCTGTTCCTTCAGCGAGTCGCAGCGTGTTGATCTCGCCGAGTATCTGTACCCAGGTTGCCTCACTGCTCGTTGCGGGGACCGGTACGTTAGTCGTGAAAGTGGACCGCACATTCGCCGAATAGGCGCTGATCGGGAACATCCTGAGGGTTGCCGCAAGAAGATCCGGGATCCGGCCTTCCGTAACGTTGCCAATAAGTGAGTTCGCCGTCGTCTCGATCGGAACGAATCGTATCTCGAGCGGAGGCACCGAGCGCACATCGAGAGCAATCGGATTCGCTGAAGCAGGATAACTGTTGTCGGTCTCATCTATCTCGCGCACCGTGTTGTCGGGGTCGACATCTACCACGTACGAAAGTCCTCCCGTCACGAGCCCGCCCGAAAGCGGCATGCCCCATGATGCGGCGGCGGCCCCCTCATTGACCGTTGTGACGACTGATTCGCCGACAGGGCTCATCATCATCGTGGACACGAGCTCACCGTGACGATAGAACCGCGCACGCACTCGTGGTGTGGCCGAGTTGAGCTCGTTTGCGGTGACGAATACGCGAAGGAATGCGGGGCGTCCGGCGATGAGAGGAACTGATCCATCGAACCGTTGCGAGCTTTGCGTGATATAAGCGCCGGCGATTGAAAGATTGAGTGTGGGCGGGCGTGTCACATAAGTGAAGTCACCCGGTACTCTGGCGCCGGCAGCCACGGTGAGTGACTGCGATGGTGACGCAGGCCCGTATGTCTCCGACCCAACGTCGAATGTCCGTGCAGTGACAGTGTACGCGCCGGGTGCGAGCCTGGCCACTCGCTGCGCCCCCCGGATCACGACGTTGAAGCTATTGGGCCCCGACACATCCCATACCGGGATCGCCCCGGCTGGAAGGCCGCTCGACGAGAGATCGATGCTTCCCGTTGTTGCCACATACGTCGCCTGAAGCTGTATCGGCGTGGTCGATGCGGTAACGGCAAATGTTGACTGTATTGGTGACCCTGCGTAAACCTCGTCGCCGGACGCGGGGTCAACCTGGAGCGTGAATTCGCCCGGATCGAGATTTCCAACTTCGGCTGAAGACTTGAGGTTCACGAAGAACCCTGAGCCATTATAGACAGTCACCGATGCATCGACGCCCGGGGGAAGCCCGGCGATCGTGACATTCGCGATTCCCGTCGCGAGCGCGAAGTTGACGTTGACCGTTGCGGGTGTCGAGCTCGCGACAACCTCTACAATCTGCGAGAGCACTGCCGGGACGTAGCTCGCCTTTGCTCCTACAGCTTTTGCGGCGGTGACAGTGTATGTCCCGGGATTCAGGTCGGAGAGCGTTCGTGACGCGTTGACGGTAATAGCTGGTGTGCCGACAGCGCCCTGAACCGTGACCGGCGCCCCGATGTCAGCAGGGAGATTACCGATATTGACGGTCAGGCTTCCCGTCTTGGGGGCAGCCGGACCACCGTCGCACGCCTGCATCATGAGGCCGGAACCGAGCAGGGCGGCGACGGCGAATCGTCGTATCGAAATCATCGTGAAGAATACACCAGTTTGCCCGGGGGGAGCCCCCCGGGCGACAAAAAAGCCTACCCGGCTGCCGAATCCTCCGAATACAGCATCGCGCCAACCATTGTAGACACGATGAGGTTGACCAGCCAGAGAACTCCGTACGTGAGCCACAACCCCACAGACATCATACCCATGGCCAGATAATTACTGGTCATGATCAGGCCGAACGTAAAGAACACGAGCGCCACATATGTGGCGGTTTTCGGCCCGGCGCCGAATCGAGGCCGCACGGCGGCGTAGGTCCAGACGAGAAGCATGCCGATGACCAGGTTCATTATCACGAAACCCGCTATCTGGCCGCCCGACATCGCCGCCATCGCATCACCAAGTCCCTCCTTGAACGCGTTCGCCTCGGCAGTCATCCGGTCGCCGAGCAGAAACATGTTGGCGATGAAGTCGATCGCCGTGAGCACTACGCCTGCAACGATTCCACCTGTTACGACCTTCGAGGTGTTGATGGCCATGCTGTGCTCCACTCAGAAAGGTTTGCCTCCAGGGAACAGCAATCAGCGCAACTATAGTATGTGTTTGTGCCCGAATCGAACAGCGTCAGTGACGAAGCTTTACGCGCGAGATGCTGAAAGGAGACATGTCGAACCGGGATTCCCCCTCCGCAATGAGGTCTGCCTGGATCTCCCCTATCGCGCTCGCAAACTTGAATCCGTGCCCTGAACACGCGCTCGAAATGAGCACCTGGGGATGATCGGGATGGAAGTCGATTATGAAATCGTGGTCGCGCGTGTTGGTGAACAGGCACACGTCACTGTCTATGACACCTGCTCCCGCGAGGCCGGGAAGCACGCCGGCCAGGGCGCGCCTCACCGGCTCGACTTCGTCCGGGCCAACCTCACGATTCGCGGCGTCAGCATCGCTCAGTATCTCGCCCGCATGCATCACGCTCGCCTTGACTCCGCGCGCAAGCCGGGGAAACCCGTAGCATATCCCACCCGGGATATACTCGTGAGCCCAGATCGGCAGAGCCGGCGAGTCGTAGGCCGGGTCCGCGCCGGCATCCAGCCAGAATACCGCTTGCCGCTCTACCTCGAGATTCAGGTCGAGGTCTCCGAGAAGCTCGGGATTTCGCGCGCCAGCGCTTATCACGAGCCGGTCTCCCGAATAGGCGCCGAAAGGCGTCCACACCTTTACTCCTTCGCCTGCTGCCTCCCACTTCTCAACTGGCTGGTCGAAGCGAAGTTCTGCGCCTGCACCGGCAGCGATCTGAAGATGTGCCGCGTTTCCGGCTTCAGGGTTGAGATAGCCGGCTCGCGGGTCGTGGACCGCCACGTCGCCGTCACGCAACCTGAAGGCCGGGAATCGCTGCGTCACCTGCGCGCCATCGAGCACTTCGCATTCGAGCGCATGCTCCTTCGCACTTCGCAGCGTCCCGCTGACGAGGCCGCCATGTTCAGGACCGATCATGAGTCCCCCAGTGATTTCCATCACCTTCGAGCCGGTTCTGGCCTCGACCTCGCGCCATAGCTCGTGCGCGCGCTGGACTATGGGGACATAGAGTGGATTCTCGAAATACATCTCGCGGATGATCCGGCTGTCGCCGTGAGATGATCCATAGCGATGCCCTGGACGCCAGCGGTCAAGTCCCAGGACCTTCCTGCCGCGAAGCGCGAGCCGGGCAGCCGTCGCGCTGCCCATGGCGCCTAGTCCGGCGACTATTACGTCGAAGTGGGTCGCAGGCATCGGGTCTCCTTGTCTTGCCAGACAAGTCCGGGGGATGCATCGTAACCGTCAGATGCCACATAACGCAACGTGGGTTCGCCCGGAGGATGACGAGCTCGATCTGTACGGTGTGACACACCGCGGGAAGGTTCGGCCGGAGAACCAGGATCATTTCATGGTTTCGACCGTGCATCCCCAGGTCGTGGTTCACGCGACGAGCCTGCCCAATCCCGACACCCTGCCACTTCGGGGAACCCGCCTCGCGACTGTTCTCGTAATTGCCGACGGCGTGGGGGGCGCGAAGGCCGGGGACGAGGCAGCACGTCTCGCGACAGAATCAGTAACGCGTTACGTCGCGACCACGTTGCGGTCATATCATGCCGCGGGGTCGTCGACAGAGAGTGAGCTGCTGGACGCACTGAAGGAAGCGGCTCTCGACGCCCACGCAGCGGTTCTCGCCGAATCAGCAAGGCGGTCGGATCAGGCGCGGATGGCGACGACACTGACGGTATGTATAGTCGTCTATCCGCATGCATACGTGATTCAGGTGGGCGACAGCCGACTCTACTTCTATAAGGAAGGGAAGCTGAGCCTCCTTACCCGCGACCAGACTGTGGCGCAATCGCTTGTCGATCAGGGCCTGATGCCGCCGGAGCGGGTGGCCGTGTCGCCCTTCAAGCATGTGCTCTCCAGCGCGATCGGCGCCGAGGAAGCGCTGCCCGAGGTGACGTGCTTCGACATCAGCGTGCGGGGGTCGCTCATTCTCATGTGCAGCGACGGATTGACTAAGCACGTGACAGACGAAGAGATCGCCGACTGCATCAGCAGGATGACATCGTCGCAGCAGTGCGCAACAGAGCTTCTCACTCTTGCACTCGACCGTGGCGGGAGTGACAACATCACCATCATTGCCGGGAGAGCGCTGCCGCAGGTTGGCTGAGTACCTTCGCAGCCCGCAATCAGCGACTAGGGCCTGCTGAAATCTCTTCCCACCAGGTTCTCCGGCGTGACCAGCCCTTCAAGCGACAACACCGTCGGCACTATGTCGAAGTATGAAAGCTTCCGCCTCCCCGCAACGACAGGCATCCCCGGCCCCGCGCCGACGAAGATTCCGGGGCTTGCATGATATGCCTTGAACGGCGGCACGCCTTCGAGTGACTCCATCCCGTGGTCCGATACTATCATCACGTTCGGCCGGGATGGAAACGCGGAGATCATAGCGCCGATTCCCCGGTCCAGGAATTCGAGATATCTGTCTATCACGGGTCCGAGGGCTTCGATGTCGGCAGCCGCCGGCCTGATCTCAAAATCGTCGGGGAACCGGTACTGCCAGAACATGTGCTGCACATTGTCGAGCCCGCCGAAGTGAACTATCAGCACCTCGATATCGGGGTGAGCGCGGAGAATTCCGGTCACAGCATGAATGGTCTGCTGGTCGTACGACAGAACACGCTCGAGCAATGGTACGGGATTCAGGTGCCCGTCATGCGGCTTCGGCCAGCTGCCTTGCGGGAATACCTGCGCGATCTCGTTAACAGGCGGCACCCACCCGGGTGTAAACGGGATCATCAGCTCATTACGGAGTGAATCGGGAGAAGCGAGGCCCGCCGGATCGGCGCTCTGTACGCCGAGGAGGTCCCATACGTCGGCGACCACCCGGTTGGAGATGACGATGTCTGCCTGGCCTCCGGCCGGATACGTGAAGTTGAATCTCACGACAGCCGTTTTCACGCCCGACTTGTGGAGCATCTCCCACACCGGCGGACGCTTGAGCGCGGATCTTTCGGGCGGAGCTGCCTTGATGAGCTGCCCGAAGGCTAGCCCGTACTGAATTGCGGTTACGAGAATCAGCCGCGGGTCGATGTCGAGCGGTGCCTGGAAAGCCGGAAGTCCCGGCGCCTTCACGACGAGGTTGCCATAAACTCCCACTTCCTCGCGCGGAAGCCCGGTGACTATCGCGCCCCACGCCGTCGACGACCAGTACGGAGGCCAGAGCGCTTCGACATCGCCGTGCGAGCCGCTCTTCATCAGGGAGTCGATTGTCGGAAGCCTGCCCGCGGCGACCAGGGGCTCGATAGGTCGCCATGCTGCGCCGTCGATACCCACGAAGAGCAGTGGCGTCCGATTCCCGGGCGCACCGGGAACCGCCTCGAGAGCGCGCGCGCCAACCGAGCGGCCCGTAACCTCCGGAAGCTCGACAAGCAGGATAGTGGCAGCAACGAGGAACGAAATCGTGGCAACTCCGGCAGCGATCCGGGCGCGGTATGGCCGCAGTCTCCCGGCGGTGATCGCCCTGACACCAACGAGAACGGCGGCAATGACGAGAATCGCCGGCAGCGCAGCGTAGAGGGCCGACGCGCTCCACGTAACGGCTCCATCCATTCCGAAACGCTTGATATAGATGAGACATCCGGTGATTACATACGCAGGCGCGAGAAGAACGCCCGTGGTGAACGCGGTTCCCCACTGCGACAGCGGATCACGACGTCCGGCGATCCGCCGGATGCCAGCCACCGCCACATGAATCAACAGGCCGAGGAACGCCCCGAGAAAAATGAACAGCAGGCACAGCATTCCGATGACCGGGAACGCCTGCACCGGGCTCTCGACAGACAGGTGATGAGTGCGGACTATGAGAGGCGCGAGCAGCCAGAAACCTCCGGCGAGCGCCCAGAGCACTCCCCACGCGATGGCGCGAGTCATGAATGTCTGCCGGCCTTCGGCGGACGCGGATATCTCATAAATTCAGCAAATGAAACCAGAGCTTGGAATCATCGAGGGATTCTACGGAAAACCGTGGACGTGGGAGTCGAGAGCAGAGACTGTCTCGACGCTCGCACCATACGGGTATCGGTTCTATCTCTATGCTCCAAAGGCCGATCAATTCCTGCGGAGGCGGTGGCAGGAGAGCCATCCCGACCACATGTCGCGCAATATCGCCTCATTTGCCGTCCATTGCCGGGAACACGGCGTGCGGTTCGGCATTGGGCTCTCCCCTTATGAGCTCTTCAACGACTTCAACGATTCATCGCGCGATGCGCTGGCGCGGAAACTTGCCTTTTTCGACGAAGCCGGCGTTGAAGACCTGGCGATCCTCTTCGACGACATGCGGGGCGACATTCCTGATCTCGCGGAACGGCAGATCGAAATAGTCAACTGGGCCACTGACCGCACGAAGGCATCGCGGGTGATCGTATGCCCCAGCTACTACAGCGACGATCCGATCCTCGATCGTGTTTTCGGGAATCGTCCGGAGAATTACGTCGAAGATCTCGGACGAGGGCTCGGCAGCGATATCGAGGTCTTCTGGACTGGCGAGGAAGTCATCTCGAGACAGTATTCGGCCGGGCATCTCGAGCGTGTTACCGCACAGCTCGGCCGCAAGCCATTCATCTGGGACAACTATCCTGTCAACGACGGGCAGCGGATGTCGCAGTACCTGCACCTCAGGGGATTCACCGGACGACACGCCGCGATGAGTGACCACATCGCGGGGCATGGGATAAACCCAGCGCTTCAGCCAACACTCAACAGGATTCCGGCGATCACACTTTCCGACAGCTACAGGCAGGGCGACTCATACGAGTATGCCGCATCGTTCCGTCGAGCATGCACGGAGATACTGGGAGAGGAGCTCGGCAATCGAGTACGCGAGGACCTTCTTACCCTCCAGGACATAGGGCTCGACCGCCTCGGCGACAAGGAAAAGCTGCTTCGCGAGACCTACATACGGTACGACCATGCCGGGGCCCGGGAGATAACGGGCTGGCTGGATGGAGATTATCGGATTACCGATGAGATCGTGCAGACTCAGTGATTCGAGCTGCGACCGGTGACTGAAGTCTCAGAACCGGAAACTCGCGACTCGCGTGGCTTTCCACCGTAACGCTCGGCCAGCCGCTCAATGAGCTTGATGCTTCGGAGCGTAGCGTGAGTGTGAATTACTTCACCGAGCCTGAGGGGCGGCCCGCCATCGTCAGCCGATTGGCGAACCCAGTAAATCTCCCTTTCCCGGGGATACAACTGGTCGGATGAAGTATGTCGCATTGACACGCTTCGCGCGGTTCTCTCATCGAGTGGCTCGTTGAGGAGAACGACGAAGACCGCGGCTCCATCCGGCTTATCGGTAAACGGGAGGTTTGTTGCGATCCCGGCAAGCTCATCCGGCGTTCGAACGAATGTCCAGATGTCGTCCTCGCCTGTCGATCTCCTCAGATGTCTCGAAATCTGAGCCTCGAGCGCGCCCACGACGCCGACGGGCGAAGTCTCGAAGGCGACATTCCCCGCTGAGGCGTGCGTCTCGACATTCAGGAATCCGAGCTTGATGAAGAGGCTCCGCAGGGTGTCCTGCGGAACGGTTTTCGGCCCGGTTGGAAGTCCGCTTACAAAGGCGACATAACGCTGCATCATCCCTCCCACGGGCAAGGCACATGCCGATTCGCGCAGCGCGCGCGCGGCGGCACGATGGATTCCCTAGCCGGCTTCGCCCTTGATACGGTCCCTGGCGAAATCCTCCAGTGACGTCAGCCCGATCGGCAGCTTCGTCCGCATCTGGCTCGAATCGAATGTGCTGTCGGTTGTCTCATTGAGAATTCCCATGCGCATTATGCGGGAGGCACCCGGATGTATGCGGGCCGCGGCAAGGGACATCGCGCGCACCACCGGCAGGGGGATCGATGTGACTTTCGCGCGACGTCCGCTGACCTTCTCGAAAATCGCCACGACTTCACGCGCCGAGAGGTTCTCGGGGCCCCCGACCTCGATCGTGCGACCCCGAAGCTCCGGAATGCGCAACGCCAGGACAACGGCGTTCGCGGCATCACCCGCCGCAATGAAGTTGCGGGGGCTCTTCCCCGGACCCAGGAGCATGACGCGCTTTCCTGTGGCGACTGCCTTTCCGATCAGCTCCCAGGCATGGACCTCCATGAAAGCGGTCGGACGGATAATCGTGTGGCGGAGACCACTGTCCTCGAGATACCGCTCGACTTTGGCCTTGGTCCTCCAGAAATCGATAGGGTGGTCGCTCGCCGCCCCGACCGCGGAGATGTAGACAAAGTGCTCGACGCCTGCCGTTTTCGCGGCATCGATCAGCGAATGATGTCCGGCATCATCGATCGCGGCGCTCGAGTTTGCGCCCCGGCCGAGCAGGGAATGCACCGACGCGACGACGGCTTTTGCACCCCTTACCGCAAACTCGATCGACTCCGGGTCGCGCAGGTCGCCAAGAACGATCTGAGCCCCGCGCGCCTTGAGGTCATCGGCCTTCGAGCGATCACGGGTCATCGCCCGCACCGATTCACCCTTGGCAAGGAGCTTCTTGACTACATGACGGCCGAGCGATCCCGTTGCGCCCGCAACGAGTATCACTTTTCGGCTTCCACAACTACGAGCAATCCACTGCCCACTTCGCGCTCCCCGTTTCTGTCTGACGGAAGATTTACCACCTGCCCATCCACTACCATAGTAGTGGATCCGCCACCGTCGAAGTTCATTCCATCATGGGCTCCGAGGCGGAGCATCAGATCTGCGAGCTCCACCAGCGACATTCCGGCATCGGTAGGGCGTCGGCCGTCGACAGTGATCAGATAGAGCGTCGCGCTGTCCCGGGAGATACCCACGGCGCTCCTGGGATGCCGTCCCTCGAACCTCGGGAACGTCCCCTCGAGAATACTCGAGTACCCGGCGATACTCCGGCCGTTCATCACCACGCGCGGCCAGCCGCCAACGACGGTCCTGAGCCTGGATGGAGCCGGCTGGATCCGGGCGATCACCGTCACGGTGCCGCCGCGACGACCGATCGACCGGAGCGTCTGCCTCATGTCCCCGCTTGCCGCGAGAGCACCGCCGGCCGCCAGCGGCAGCGAGCCTCCCTCGCTTGCAGTTCCGGCAACCGTAAAAATCATTGTATCGGCGCGCTGAGAACGCAATCTCAACGGGACGAGCGTTGGGCGACGCCCCGCCGTATCCGGTGGCGTAGCGGCGCCATAAACCGGAGTGTAAAGAACTAGCGTGTTGCTGTCAGGCCACGAGTTTATTCCCTCGAGTGGGACCGGCTTCCGCCCCGGTGCGCGAAGAGTCGCTGCCACCGTGAATCGCTCGATGTACGGCCGGTTCTTCCAGTCAACGCCAAACTGGTAGTGAACGTTATCGAATGACTCGTGCGGCGAATCCGTGATCGTTATTCCCTTCTCTATCCTGCCTTCGATCACGACGTTGTTCTCACTCTCAAACGTGCGCGTGTTGAAGAAGTCGGCGTTGATCCCGGCAACTGCGCGGCCAGGTCCGCTGTACCGGGCGACCATCGAGCTGACTGTCTCGCGCGCCAGGGAGGAGTCCTTCGCGCGCACTCCGCGGATGACGAGTCCCCGTTGGCGAAGGTCGATCTCGAGAACGTTGATTCGCCATGGTCCGGCGTTTGACACCAGCCGCTTGTGCGTGACGCCCGGCGCAATCGCCCGAACCGCCGACGTGTCCCAATCCTGGGCATGACAGGGAACGGCCGCCGCGGCAAATGCCGCGACGGCCAGAACTGCTGAGCGGAACCGTGGATCAGTAGTTCGGATTTCCCGCCTTCTCACTGAGAGGAACGATGAAGCACTTGTTCTCGCCGTAGAAATCCGAGAACACGGGGTACTGTCCTGAAGGAAACAGATCGACTCCCGCCTTGAGGTAGCGTCTCAGATCACCGAGCCGCTGACCCGTGAGGAAGAAATCGCGCGCACGCTGGTTCCTCAGCTCGGTTATCAGGGCCGCGCCGGAGAGGTCCACCGGTGCCTGATTTCCCACCGCGCGCCGCGCGTTCACGAATGCAAGCGTCGAAGCCGTTGCGCCATCCGCCTCGGCGATCACGTACTGTGCTTCGAGATGCGAGGCGAACTTGATGTGCGTCGTAATGTCGATAGTCCCGAGCGCCGACGCCGACCATCCAGCATACATGAGGGGCCGTTGCGGCGGGAAGATCGGGTTCGAGTTAAGGCCCAGTCTCGCGGTTGGAAGGGCCGGAAGACGAGGGTCGTTCAAGCCGAGAAACTTTGGATGGATTCCGACGAACGGGTCAGCCGTGCGGGCCGGGCGATGCACCGCATTATTCTCGCGCACCGAGTTCGAGGAGTAGAGAGCAAGCTTCTCGTATCCCGCGGGAACGAGCATCGCGTAAGTTCGCGCCTTCGCCAGATCGCCGACCTTGAGTGAGGCTCTCGCAGCGCCCACGTTCGACATGTTGATGATATCGGTCGCGGCCGCGATGTTCGCGGCTACCGTGGTGCCTGCCCTGTAAGCAGTCGCAACCATGATGGCCGAATCGAAGCGGGCAATGCCCAGTCGCAGAAGGTCATCAGACGAAAGGGGAGCGCTGATGTTCACCGGCGCCTCGCAGAACCCTTCACCAAGCAGAACGTACGCGTAGGCTCCGTACGCGTAGACGCGGGCGAGGTTGAGGCTGCTTCCTGCCGCTGCGCCGAGCATTCCCTTCAACCGGGCTGAAGCATCGTCGGCCGATTGCCGGGTACGCTGAAGGTTTACGTAAACTCCTTCATTGGTATCGTTGAGATCGCGGAAATTGTGAAGCGAGAATTCCCGTATCGCGACGTTGGTGTGATCCGTGAAAATCTCGTCCGCCAGGACGCCGCTCCACAGCGTGTAGGTGCCGTACGCTACCTGATACTCTCCAATGACGCCGTTGACGATGAGATTCTCGAGGGTCGGATCAGAGAGTTGTTCGCCCTGGATCGATCCGGGATCGCTCACCTCCAGCAGGTCGCCGCAGGCCGTGGCGCTCAGGACCATGGCGCCCACGCAGATTCCTCTTAGCGCGCGCATCAGAAGTTCACCGAAAGTGAGAGTGAATACCGCTTCGTCATCGGGACGGTCCACGAATCGTTGCGGTTGAAGGTCGAGCCGCCGCCGTTGAAGTTGAGCTCCGGGTCGGCGCCACCGTACTTCGTCCAGATCTTCAGGTTATGCCCGGCCGCGGTCAGCGTGGCACGCTCGGCATACCTTTTCAGGCCTGACATCGGCAGGTCCACACTGATCGAAACGTCGCGCAGCTTGGTGAAGTCGGCCGGCTGGATGTGGAGATATGTCTGCGATGCGAACCGCCGGACGAGAACCTCGTCAGGGTCAGCAGCCGGGTTGAGGGTCTCCCATGTCAGCTGGGCACGGTCACGACGCCAGTCCTTCACGTTGAACTGATAGTTGCCTGCCTTGTGATCGAGCAACCCGTACAGCCGCACCCTGTCGAAGAGACGCAGTGTTCCGGAGAACGCAGCCTCCCTGCTCGGCGCTGATGGCCCCATGTAGATGCTCTCGGGATCGAGAACGGGCTGGCCATTCGCGTTCTTGAACAGCGAGCCGTCTTCGTTGTACCTCACGCGCTGCGCCCACATGCCGCCAAGCGGGTATCCGACCTGGTATCGCTGCGACGGGGCATATGATCCGAAAATGATGGGGTCGCGATCGTCGCCGAACGAGACCAGCTCGTTCTTGTTCGTCGACAGAGCGACTGTCGTTTCAAGACTCACCGACTTCATCTGCACCGGGATCGCGCTGAAGATCATCTCGATTCCGCTGTTGCCTATTTCGCCAAGGTTGACGAGTCGAGTACCGGCGAACCCGCTTGACGGGGGAACGTCTACCGGCAGCAGGGCATCCTTCGTCTTCTTGTTGTAGTAGGTGAAATCGATGCTCATGCGGCCATTGAACGTCGAAGTTTCAAACCCGGCTTCGATCTCTGACCCGCGCTCGGGCTTCAGATCGGGGTTTCCGAACGAGCCGTATCTCAGCGCGGAAGCCGATCCGGTCGGGAGCGTTACGACGGAAGTCGTGTAGCTCTGGAGCGCATCGAACGGTCCGGGCGAATTACCCGCCTGGCCCCATGCAAACCGCAGCCGGAGATTGTCAACGAACGGGAAGGTGAAGAACGGCTCCTCCGAGATAACATACGAAAGCGATGCTTTCGGATAGAACACCCGGTTGAGCTCGGAGCCGAATGCGGAGTTGTTGTCCACGCGAACGGCGCCGGTGAGGAAGAGCTTGTCACTCCAGGCCAGCTGCTCCTGCACGTAGAAGCCAAGTGATTTCTGCTCCGAGAACGACTCGCCGCTGCTTGTCACCGCGGCGCGGCTTATCGAGCGAATTCCCGTGGCGCCCAGATCCTGCCCGTATGAGTCGGTCCGGCGGAACACGTTCGACAGGTATTGCGCGCCGACCGATGCGTTCGAGACGAGGTTGCCCGAAAGCTCATGGGTCGCGGTAGCGTCGTAGTTGAATGTCAGGTCCTGGTTGATCGGACGCCCCTGCGCCAGGAATCCCTTCGTGTTGTCCAGCTCGAAGCTGGCTCGCGCGCTGAACGGATTCAGGCCCGGTGCCTGCGGCGGGAAGTACAGCTCGGCGCGGCCGACATTCAGGTCGAGACCCACTCGTACCCGGTTCGTCAGCCACGAGAACGGCCTGTAGTCGGCGCTGGTTCCGACGATGAACCGGTCAGACCTTGTCTGGTTGTCGTAGGTGTTCGCGACCTCCGGCAGGATCTGCGAATGATTGAGCCCGGCTGGATAATTGTATCTCCGGCCGGGGGTCGCGAGATACGAGCTGATTATCAGGCCGAACGCGATATTGTCGTTGAGTGGCAGCCTGACGTGATGTTTCCCGTAGTCAATGTTCGTCGCGAAGCTGAGCTTGTCGTTGGGGTTGAACGTGAAATTCCCGCGCAGGCCACCGAGCTTTGCGAAGTTGTTGAGGTTGACCCCCTCCTCCCTGCTCTGCACTCCCGACACGAAGAAATTGTACCGCTCCGCTCCGCCGGAGGCGGAGAGGCTGAATTTCTGCATCCCGCCATTTCGCAGCGCGTTCGGCTCGGTCATCGCGCGGTGCGAGATGATGTCGCCGACCTGAAGTCCCTTGTATCCCGGATGTCCGAGTGTGTCCGCGATCCGCGCCGCGGTGGCGATACCGTAGTTCACCGGCTTGAGGTCGTCGTCCCATTCACTGGTTCCGATCTCATACCGCCCTTCCCAGCGAATTCTGCCGGGCTTTCCTCTCTTCGTGATTACCTGGATCACGCCGGCTGCGGCTTCGGCGCCGTACAGCGTCGCCGCCGCGGGGCCCTTGATGACTTCGATCGACTCGATGTCGTTGGGATTTATCGCGTCGAGCGACGACGTCTCCTGGCCGAACACCGTGAAGTTGCCCTGGCTTCTGGTGTTCACCCTGATGCCGTCAATGTAGATCGTTGGATTGTTCCCGGCGTAGAGAGATCCCGCTCCGCGGAGTCGGTAGTTCGACGACGTGCCGACAGATCCCGATCCTGGAACAAGCGTCAGCCCTGGAGTCTTCGACTGAAGAACCTCGGTGATGTTGCTCAGGCTCGACCTGCCGAGCACTTCATCGACGTTCACGGTCGAAACGGAGTTTCCGATCGCGCGTCGGCGCGTATCGCCGACCGCGCCGGTGATCACCACTGCGTCGAGCGCGGCGGCACTCGCGCTCATCGTCAGGTTTACCGTGGCGTTTCCACCGACGATCGTGAAGGTTGCCGTTGACGGCTGGTAGCCGATGCTGCGCGCGCGAACCTGCCGGGCCGTTGCCGGCACGCCGGTAAGCCTGAATCGCCCATCGTTATCGACTGCCGAGCCGATCGTGGTCCCGACTATCATGACCTGGGCGTTGACTATCGGGGCACCTGTTGCGGCGTCAGTTACGCGACCTGTGATTGTTCCGGTCTGAGCGGCAAGCGGAATCGCCACTAGCGAGGCCGTGGCCGTCATCGCCACGGCCGTGATCCATCTGCGGGCAAGCCCGCCCGCGGACATCTTGTTCGACATCCTCTCCTCCTCTCTCATTGTGGGGTGACGAGCATAAGGTCTGCAACTACAGGGAAGTGATCTGATGCATAGACCTTTGGAACCCACGTCCGCGCGACGCGAAACGCGTCGGAGACAAGGACGTAGTCGATCTTTCCGGCCGGGTTTCTCGCCGGGCCGGTGAGGCCGGGCCCCTGGGTGTACGGCCACGAATCGCGCAGCCGCTCGAACAACGGCTCGATCTCCGGCGCATCAGGCCTCGCGTTCATGTCGCCGAACATCAGAGTGGGCACCGGCGAATTGCCCATCGCGGCAAGCATGTCGGCAACCTGCTGGCGTCTCACCGCCGGATCGCGGCGAAAGTCGAGATGGACGTTCAGGACACGGACGGAGGTTCCGCCGATTTCGATGGTTGCCTCGAGAAATCCGGGAAGTGGCGCCGGCACTGGATTTTCCTGTTGTGTCGATAGCCGCGTGATCGTGTGATTCGTGAACGACTTTATCGGATGCCTGCTCAGCACGGCGACACCGAACCCTCCCGGATTCGCCTGGTCTGCACCCTGTATCTCGTAGATCCGGGCAAACCTGAAATCCATGCCGGTGCCCCTCGCAACGAGCTCTGCCTGGTTGACGAACCTGCTGCGTGACGACCAGTGGACATCCACTTCCTGGAGCCCGACAATGTCAGGTTTTTCCTCGTTGATTACCGCGATAACGCTGTCGAGGCCTTCGTTTCCGTACTGGATGTTGTAGCTCATGACTCGAAGCGGCTGCTCGCGCGTTGCGGACGCCTGAGGCGCCGGCGGAGCCGGCGCCACGCTCGCACACGCAGCGAATCCTGCCATGACCACTGCCAATCCAACCGGTTTCAGCAAGCTGTTTTCTCTTTCCCCTCGTGACCCGGTTTGATATCCCTCAATACAATAGGTAAGGAGCTCTCTGCTCCCTGAAAGTCTCCGCGTCACGATCCCATTCGGCAAGAAGCTCGTCGAGAGTTCCGTTCTCGATAGCTGCGCGAATCCTGGTCGATCCCGTGAGCCGGTCGAGCGAAAAGGTCTGAGGTCCCTCGGCGTTGCGCGGCCCGCGCCACTGGAAATCGTTCGGATGGAGCTTTCTTATCATTGCCATGAGCCGCATCGAAGTAGCAATTGGCCGGTACGAGTCGCGATCCGTGACGTGCAGCTTCACGCCATTGATCGTTTCCCCGCCGAACTTCCTTCCTGTCGCGGCGATAGCGTAGGTGTGTGAAGTGAAACGTACGCCCGGAAGTCGCAGGAAGTTCATCGAGTCAGCGAGAACCTGCGCGTTGATCCAGGGAGCGCCGATCATCTCGAACGGAGCCGGGCTGCCACGCCCCTCTGAAACGTTGGTACCCTCGAAGAACACGGTCCCCGGGTAGTGAATGACACCCTCGAACGTTGGAAGGTTCGGGGACGGCCCCGTCCATGGAAGGTCGGTCTTGTCCATCCAGAGGTCGCGCTTCCAGCCGGTCAGCCTGACCACATGAAGGTCCGCGCCGACCTTCCAGAATCCATTGTACATGCCGGCGAGCTCGCCAGGTGTCATTCCGTAACGTGAGGCGATGGGATAAAGCCCGACGAATGACTCGAGGCCCTCTTCCCTGATGTTTCCTTCGATGATCGTCCCTCCGATGGGATTCGGGCGGTCGAGCACCACGATCGGAATCCCCTTTTCAACGGCCGCCTGCATCGCGAGGCCAAGCGTCGAGATGTACGTGTACTGCCTGACGCCAACATCCTGAATGTCGAATACGAGCGCATCGATGCTGTCGAGCATCGCGGGGGTCGGCTTCTGTGTTTCACCAAACAGCGAATGCACAGGCAGCCCTGTTTTCTCGTCGCGCTCAAAGGTCACCCGTCCCTGCAACGCTCCGCGTATTCCATGCTCGGGAGCAAACAGCGCCACGAGCTTCATGTCGCGGCGGCCGGCGAGGAGATCGATCGTGGGTGTGCGCTTGCTGTCGTGCCCGGTGTGATTCGTTATGAGGCCGACTCTTTTTCCCTCGAGAACCTTGGGAAACGCACCGGTCAGCCTGTCGACGCCATGTTCGACGCGCGTCTGCGCTGTGATCTCCCGGGCGGAAAAAGCGGCAATTGCTGAAAGTGCAACAAGCGTAGCCGTAACATTGCGCATTCGAATTGAGCCTCAATCGAAGAGTGGGTTCCTGTGATAAATCTTGCGGGCGCCAAATCATAGCGCTCTCAACTGAAACGCGACAGCAGAAACCATCATTCATGAATTCAACCGTATCAGCGTCGGGCGGCTAAGGCGATTTACCTACATCGGTGAACGTGGAGCCTGTCTCCGGCGTCGGCAGGATAGGTCGAACGCCCGATTCTCGCCGACTTCCTGTCTGGCGATCCTCCCGGCGAACAACAAACGCCAAGAGGAACAACAAATGAGTATGCGAGCCAACCTTGCCCGGTGGTCCGTCGTTGCGCTTCCGTTGCTTGCGATAGTTATCGCCTGCGCGGACGACGCTACAAACATTTCCGCTCCCCGACCCCCAGAGGCCGTGCGGGGCACCGTCAGCTCGATGGATGGAGTTCCCACCGGAAAAACGGTAGTCGTATTCAGGGACACGACATCCATTCCCGCGGGGGGACTCGCGCTCATCAACTCCCTCGGCGGAAGGGTGACGACAAGATGGGACAATGTCGGCGTGGCGTTCGTCGCCGGCCTCTCGCTGGGTGGACTGAGCACTCTCAGGACAAGCGACCTGGTCGCCGCCGTTGGCAATGACAGATACATCAACTGGCTTCCACGGATGACCCTCAAGGCAATAGCGGCAACCGATGTTCTCGCTCTGCCCCGAAACGATCCATCAAAGGCGACCTACTACGCCAGCGGCGTCCAGTGGAACATGAAGCAGATCAAAGCTGACCGGGCCTGGGCCGCAGGAAAACAGGGGCTGCCTTCTACCCGAGTGGCCATCCTCGACACCGGGATCGACTATGGGCATCGCGAGCTTCGCACCCTCGTCGACTTGAATGCCTCGAGATCCTTCACGACGTCCACGTATGCGGGTGGCGGCATCGTGGATGGCGTGTCCGCTCCGAACCTCGAGGTCCCCATCGACCCGCAGCTTCCCGGCGATCATCCGTTCATGGACAATCACTTTCACGGGACGCACGTAGCATCGACCGTGGCGACGAACAACATCAGCGTTGCAAGCATAGCCCCCGATATCACCCTGATAGCCGTAAAGGTCCTCAACTGGCAGGGCAGCGGATCATTCGAAGGCGTAGCGGGTGGAATTCTCTACGCAGCCCAGGATGCCGGAGCCCACGTCATCAACATGAGCCTGGGCGCGAACATCGACGGTTCGGATCCCGATGCGCTCGCGCTGCTCGAGTTGATGTCGAGAACGATCAAGGCAGCTGAAAAGGCCGGAGCCATCGTCGTTTCCGCCGCAGGCAACAGCGCGCTCAACCTCGATCAGGGTACGCTCGTTTCGACGCCCTGCGAGCAGTCAACGGTCTGCGTCTCCGCGACCGGCCCGCTGCTCCAGCAGAACTTCGATCAGCCTGCGACGTACACGAACTTCGGAATCACGGCAATCGAGGTCGCGGCCCCCGGCGGCAACGCGACAGACGAGGAAGGAGGATACCAGAACGAGGACCTGATCATGGGTGCCTGCTCACGCCGTGCATCGGACGCGACCCTCAATGTGTGCCGGACCAACGTAGATGGCGTGAACTACTTCTATGTATGGGCTGCCGGAACGAGCATGGCGTCCCCTCACGTGGCAGGAATGGCTGCATTGATCAAGTCCTACAACCCGTCGTTATCTGTGAGCGGGCTTCGCTCAAAGATTCTCGGCGCAACCGATGATGTCGGCGTCAAAGGTCGCGATGTCTACTCGAACTACGGACGCATCAACGTTGCAAAGGCGCTGGGGCTGAAATGAACCGAACACTTCTCTGCATCGCCGCCGCAGCCACTTCGCTTGCGTGCAGCGATGCTACGCCTGTGGCACCGGATCAGCAGCGAAGCCCGGCCATCTCCACGACTCTCGTCTCCAGCGACGGCTCGATACCGGGCCACTACATAGTGATCGCCAACTGGGGCGCCAGTACGGCCGACATCGCGGCTCAGTACGGTATTCAGCCAGGACACGTGTATGAGCACCTGCTCAACGGGTTCTCGGGTGCATTCCCTTCAGCGGTCGCATCGGCTCTTGCCGCCGATCCGCGAATCATCAAGGTCAGTGTGCAGCGACAGATGACCAAGATCGAAACGGTCTCCCAGGCCGGCGCCACCTGGGGCCTCGACCGGATCGATCAGCGCGCGCTGCCGCTGAATTCGATTTACACCTACGACCACACCGGCTCGGGCGTCACCGCATATATCATCGATACCGGAATCAGGTACAGTCACAGCGAGTTCGAAGGCCGCGCTTCACTCGGCGTTGACGTTTTTGCCAACGATCCGACTGATCCGATTCTCGGATACGATGGGTCCGGTGACTGTGACGGACACGGCACGCACGTTTCGGGTACCGTGGGCGGGAAAACCTTCGGTGTCGCCAGGAAAGTGAAGCTCGTAGGTGTGCGGGTTCTGAATTGCGCGGGATACGGCTCGGATGCTGATGTAATTGCCGGAATGGAATGGGTCGCGAAGAATGCGACACTTCCCGCAGTGGCAAACATGTCTCTCGGCGATGTCATTCCGACGAAGACCATGGGGACGAATGGACCGGTTGACGATGCCGTCAAGGCAATTGTCGCATCGGGGGTCACCCTTGCCGTAGCGGCCGGCAACGGATGGGGCAACGGTACCGTTGGCGCTGACGCATGCATGTTCCCGATCTCGAATGTCCCTGAAGCAATCACCGTGGCCGCATCCACCGCAACGGATGCGCGCACGTCATGGACCAACTACGGGCCATGCATTGACATCTTCGCTCCCGGCTCCTCAATCGTTTCCGCAACGTTCGACAACGACAACTCTTCCGGCTCTAAGAGCGGCACATCGATGGCCTCGCCCCATGTAGCAGGAGCGGCAGCGCTGGTGCTCCAGCAGGCTCCGGGAGCCACGCCGGCACAGGTTCGGGACTATCTCGTGAGCCAGGCTACCCAGAACATCGTCACGCCGGTGTTGCTGAACAGCGGTCACACCATGAACAGTCATCTTCTTTACAGTCGGACGACAGTGCCGGGCAGTGTAAAGGGAAAACCGCCAAAAAATGCCAAGCCATGCACTCCCAAGCGACAGCGTGACGGAGAGTGCTAGTGTACATCGCCAGGGCACGCGGGCTCACATAGCCGTGGAGCGATGCTCGTGAGGGGGCGGAACATCGCCCCCTTGCCTGGCGAGACGACGGCCTCATCGCTCCCGCGGTGGGGCCGAGTCGTTTCAGGATGCAACGAAGCGGGCCGCCTGCGTTCTGGTCCTGCAGCCGAGCTTGGCAAGTATGTGGCTGACATGAACGCTGACGGTTTTTTCAGCGATTCCCAGTGTCGCAGCGATCTCGCGATTCGTGCGACCCTGGGCCACCTCCCGAAGCACAGAGTCCTCACGCATTGTGAGTCTCGGCTTTTCCGCCGATCTCCTGCCGGCTGGTGCAACGAGGGGTTTCGTGCGAACACCCGCGCGCCGAAGAATTCGCCGAACGCTGTCACGCTCGCGCGGAAGCAACGGACGTCCGAGCTCCTCAAGAAGTTGTCTGCCCAGCGCGAGGCCTTCACTCGTTGCGCCTTGCGAAAGCATTGCCTCGAGGAGCCACACCCTCACGCGTCTTGACTCCAGTTGATTTCCGATATCGCCCCACGCAGACGCTGCCGCGGTTAGATCTTCCCGCGCCTCCGCGAACCTGCCCTCAGCCAGGCGGACCAGGCCGCGCGCGTGAAGCAGTTGCGCCATGCCGACACTGGTGCCCGGCATCATCTGCGTCCTTTCCACCCGGTCGGCAGCGGCGTCGAGCCTGCCCACGGCAATCAGTGATTCAACAGCATACGGAAGGAGCTGCCGGGCAATGAGAGGCTGGGTCGGGGGCACTGCTGCGAGCGCATTTTCGAGTATCAGTGCCGCTTCGGCTGCCTTGCCCTCCGACAGGGCGACCAGCGCCAGCCCGACAGGCCTGCCACGTTCGCCCAGGATCACGGACTCCTCATATGCAGCGCGCGCCAAGTCGAGCTCCCCGCGCGCTCGGTGTATGAAACCGAGCATACGGAGCGCATCGCGAAGCTCCGCCCGTCCGGCCCTGCGAAGCTCCGCAACCGCTTCGGAAGCTTCCACCAGCGTGTTTTCACCAGCTCCGGTAATCGTCAGTACCACCGCTCTCATGGACCTGAACAGCGCATCCATCCCGACGACTCCCTGCCGCCGGCAGAGTTCCCGCGCGGCCTCGGCCCAGGCGAGTGCGCGATCATACTCCTGCGCGAGCAGAAGCGTGCGAACGCCATCGGAATAGACGCGAGTGAGCCTCTCGAACGGGAGCCTGCGACCTTCACGCAACAGGGACAGCGCAAGATCCAGCTGCGCAACGCCCGCGGATACGCGCCCCCCTAAAACACTCAACTCACCAAGGCTCACGAGCGCCAGAACTTCCTCAGCACCGTGAGAATCGCGTGTCGCAAGCGACAACCCCTGGGTCAGGAGAGTCTCGGCCCGGTCGAGATCCCCGCGCTCGAGATAAAGGCGGCCAAGGTCGTCATATATTGCGCCTAGCTGCGTGCTGTCAGATTCACTTCCGAGAAGCCTGAGAGCTTCGTCGAGTGCTTCCCCGGCGCCCTCGGTATCTCCTTCGTCAATTCGGAGAGCGGCCAGCCGGCGCAGCAGTCGGGCTGTCTCCTCGGTGTGGCCAAGGTTACGCCGGATACGGAGCGCGTCTTCGGCGTACTGCCTTCCCTCGGCCGCCCGGCTACGACGCCATGCGACACCGGCTAGCCGCTCCAGCAACGCAGCGCTTCTATCACTATCGTCAGCTTCCTCATCGAGCGACGCGAGCGCGTTCTCATAGTGCTCGGCTGCGTCGTCCCATGCACGCAGCCTGACAGCTTCGTCACCAGCCTGACGCGCAAAATCGTATGCCCGCTGCCTGTCACCGCCAAGCCGGTAGTGGTAGGCGAGCTTATCCATACGGGCAGGCGACCGGCTCGAGCCTTTCTCCAGAGCAGCAGCCACTCGACGATGGAGAAGCCGCCTTCGGCGGGAGATTATGTTCTCGTACACCGCCTCCTGCATCAGAGCATGCGGAAAGGCGTATGAGTCAGCGCCCTCGGACCTGTCCTCGCGCAGAAGTTGATGAGCCATGAGTTGTTCGATTACGTCGAGGAGCTCCAGCTCCGACATTCCGAGTACCGCCTTCAGCTCCTCGAACTGCACGGTGCGTCCGATGACGGCTGCAGCGGAGAGTGCATCGATCGCATCCCGTTCGAGCGCGCTCATTCTCGCAAGAACAGCTTCGCTCACAGTCGAGGGAAGTGGAGGGCTGCTGAGTGCCATGCCTGTCGCCGTCCCGGGTGCAACGATGTCGCCCTCAGCGACTACCGACAGGAGCTCCTCGACGAAAAACGGGTTTCCCTCCGAGCGCTTCCAGATCGACGCTGAGAACGCCTCGTTCGGCTCCGTTCCGATTATTGCCTTGAGCATCTCGCCAGTCTCTTCGCGGGTGAGTGGCTGAAGGCGCATTTCTTCACCGACTCTGTCCCGCGCCATCGCTCCGAGCAGCTTCCTCAGAGGGTGAGTCGAGTGGATCTCGTCAGTCCGATACGTTGCGATCAGCAGCATGTGGATCGACGGAGCCCGGTGCGCGAGATGATGCAACACTTCGAGCGACGTCGGGTCCGCCCAATGCATGTCTTCCAGGATGAGCAACACGGGCTCCTCGGCCGCAAGCCGCTCGAGAACACGGAAGATCAATTCGAAGGGCCGCTCCCGCTCGGTGACCTGCTCGGCTCCCTGTCCCGCCGACGTTTCGAGTTGCGGAAAGACCGGCGCCAGAATCGCCCGAAGCGGACCGAGCATCTGTCCCACCGCTTCGCTTTCACCGCGGGCAATGCGAAATCGCAGCGCGTCCATCAATGGCGCGTAAGGAACCGACGATTCCGTGCTGGAGCACCTCCCCTCGATCACACGCAGCTCGCGGTCGGAGATCGCCTTTTTGAGATCGCGGATGAGGCGGCTTTTTCCGACTCCCGCATCCCCGCCAAGCATGAGTGCGCGGCCTCGACCTGCTGCGGCATCGTCCAGTCTTTCTAGAAGAGCGCGTAGCGGGACTTCGCGTCCGACGGTGGCCGGCGATTCTATTTTGGGGTGAATCATTGGGCAGCCGCGATGGCGCCATGCCGGTTCAGCGAATACTTTCGCCGCATGCGCTCAAGATCGTTGGTCGTCACAGCTGGCCTTTTCGGGCTCGGGGTGATTTCCGAGCCTGCCGCCGCGCAATCGCCTTCCCGGACGATTCTCGCAATCGGAGCCCACGCGGGTGACATGGAGCTCACCGCCGGACAGCTTCTCATCAAACAGCGCAAAAAAGGCGACCGCATAGTCATACTGCACATGACCCTCGGCGAAGGTGGCAACCGGGAGATAGCGCCAGCCATATACGGCGCGCAGAAGCGCGGTGAGGCCCTGGCCGCCGACTCCATCATCGGTGCTGAATCAATCTTCGCGCCATACCGTGATGGGGAGGTTGCAAACGACGAAGCCACAAGGCTTTACGTAGCAGATGTGATTCGCAGGGTAAAGCCGCAATTCATCATTACCCACTGGCAGAAGAGCATCCACAGGGATCACTCGAACACGAGCTTGATCGTTCAGGACGCGGTCCTGCTTGCCTCGCTCGCCGGTGTCGAGACGGGCACTCCGGTACACCGGGGAATCCGCGGAATCTGGTATGCCGAGAACTGGGAGGACGCGGAGGATTTCCAGCCCTTCATCTCGGTGGACGTCTCCGACGAGCGCGACCAGTGGCGCGATGCGGTGTCGCGATACGAGTTCGTTGGAGGAAAGATCTCCTCCTTCAGATATCTCGAGTACTACGACGCGCTCGCTGTGGTGCGGGGAGCTGTTGCCGGAAAACAACGCGCCGTTTCGTTCAATGTCGACGCATTCGGAAAGCGCAGGGTTCTCGACTCGCTCCCCTGAAGACCTTTAATCCGACCGGGCCAACATGCAGAAGACCAGGGCAATTCTCTTTCTCACAATTCTGACCGTGGCGCTTCCGCTCGACGCTCAACCGCCGCAGCGCACATTCATAAGAATCAACCAGCTCGGCTACATCCCGACCGGGCCCAAGATCGCCGTCGCATGTTCGCTCGAGCCGGTTTCGATCACGACGTTCACGATCCAGGACGGCGAGGGACGACAAATAGGCGGCCGGCGGAAAGCAACGCCGTCAGGATCGTTCGCCGCCTGCGTCTCGACCCACCGGCTCGATTTCTCGGACCTGAGCAAGCCCGGCCGCTATACGATAATCGCCGGAGGAGCGGCTTCACCGCCTGTCATAATCGATCCCGGCGCGTACAGGGGCGCGGCCGACTCGTTGCTCGTTTACATGAGGCAGCAGCGATCCGGGTTCAACACTGTCGTAAAGGACTCGATCCACAAATTCGACGGAAAGATCGTCGATCATCCAACCCGCAACGAGGAATTCATCAATGTATCGGGCGGGTGGGCAGACGCATCGGATTACCTCCAGTACGTCACGACTTCGGCGAACGCGACGTTCGTGATGCTGATGGCGTATCGCGACAACCCTAAAGCATTCGGCGACGCCTTCGACGAGAGGGGGCTCCCGGGTGCCAACGGAATCCCCGACGTACTCGACGAGGCAAAGCACGGACTCGACTGGCTCCTCCGCATGTATCCCGGCAGCGAGGACATGTTCAACCAGCTCGGCGACGACCGCGACCACGCGTATTTCGACCTCCCGTGGAACGACTCGTCAGACTACGGCTGGGGGAAAGGGTCGTACCGGCCGGTATACCCGTGCACCGGAAAGCCGCAGGGCCTTATCAAGGCGAAGAACCGGTCAACGGGTTACGCTTCGACCGCGGGAAAGTATGCCGCGGCGTTCGGCATTGCGGCGTCAGTCTGGGCAAAGGAAGACCCGGCCTTCGCGGAAAAGTTGAGGGAGCGGGCGCTTGCGGCGTACAGGCTTGGACGACAGCACCCGGGAGTGTGCCAGACAGCCCCCGCCGGCTCTCCCTACTTCTATGAAGAGGATAACTGGCACGACGACATGGAGCTGGGCGCCGCTTCACTCGTCGATGCGACGGGGCAGAAACATTTTCTCGGTGATGCTCTGGTTCACGCGCGCAACGAGCCGGTCACGCCATGGATGGGGAAGGACACCGCCAATCATTACCAGTGGTATCCATGGCACAACAACGGGCATTACGAGATCTGGCGGAACGGCTCAGCCGGGGAAAAAGCTGAGATGGCGAGCTTCTATAGAAGGGGGCTCGAGGCAGTCGTTGGGCGCGCGGACAACGGGTTCAGAATGGGGGTGCCGTTCATCTGGTGCTCCAGCAACCTCATTGCGAGCTTCGCCACCCAGGCATACCTGTACCGGAAGATGACCGGCGACAATCGCTTCAGGGAATACGAAGCCGCCGCACTCGACTGGCTCCTCGGCGCAAATCCATGGGGTGTGTCGATGATCATCGGAGTTCCGTCATGGGGTAACTTCTCGCGTGATCCGCACGCCGTCGTCACCGCGAGGACGGGGCTGCAGCTCACCGGCGGGATGCTCGATGGCCCGGTTTACAGCTCGATCTACAAGAGCCTGCTTGGGATCAGGCTCATCCAGCCCGATGAGTATGCGCCATTCAACACCGGATTCATCGTCTTTCACGACGACCTCGGCGACTATTCCACGAACGAGCCGATAATGGACGGAACTGCCAACCTTACGTACCTCTTCGCGGCAATGGAGACGGGCGCCGCCCGTTAACAGAAATGCCGGAGCTGCCCGATGTGGTCATTTACGTTGAAAGTATCGAGGCAAAGGTCAAAGGGAGGATCATCGAACGGGTTCGCATCGCGAGCCCGTTTGTCGTTCGCTCCGTCGACCCCCCGATTTCCGAGGTCGAGGGAAAGGCTGTTCACGGTGCAAGACGTATCGGGAAGCGCATCGGAATCGGTCTCGATGATGATCTGTGGATCGTGATTCACCTGATGATCGCAGGCCGCTTCCGCTGGCTCGAGCCTGGTGCAAAGCTTCCTGGCCGATTGGGACTTGCTGCGTTCGACTTCGAGAACGGATCGCTCATCCTCACCGAGGCCGGCACCCAACGCAGGGCATCGATTACTGTCGTTCGCGGCGAGAGCGCCCTCGACGACCTGAACAGAGGGGGCGCCGAGCCTCTCGAGATAGACCAGAAGACGTTCTCCGAGCGGTTGCTTGGCGAGAACCACACTCTCAAGCGGTCATTCACCGATCCGCGAATCTTCAGCGGAATAGGTAACGCGTATTCTGATGAAATTTTTCATCGCGCGCGCATCTCACCGATCAAACTCACCTCCCGGCTCTCGGCTGAGGAGATCACCCGCCTTTATACCGCCACTCGCGAAGTTCTTTCTGAATGGACCGACAGGTTGCGGACGGAAGCCGACGGTGAATTCCCCGCGAAGGTGACAGCGTTTCACAACGCAATGGCAGTGCATGGCCGTTACGGCAAGCCGTGTCCCGTGTGTAGCACGCCGGTCCAGCGCATCAGGTACGCGAGCAACGAGACGAACTACTGCGCCCGATGCCAGACAGAAGGACGGCTTCTAGCCGATCGCGCGCTTTCACGCCTCCTCAGGAAAGACTGGCCTCGCTCGATAGATGATCTATGAACGCGGTGACGCAAATGCTTTTGCCAGTCCCGACCACATGGTGACGAGCGACTGACCGCCGTCGCATGGAATGACTGTTCCCGTAATGAATCGCGCGGAATCGCTGCAAAGGAAAAGCGCGAGATCCGCAATCTCCCCCTTGTCAGCGAATCTGCCCAGCGGAATCATGCCGGTGACCATTTCGCGTATCCGGGGTGTCGGTGCGAGTCGCTTCATTCCCTCCGTGTCGTCTACTGCCCCCGGGGCAATGGAGTTGATGCGAACCCCCATCGGCCCCCACTCGAGCGCGAGTGTCCGCGTCAGCATGTCGACTCCGGCTTTTGCAGCGCAGACGTGAGCCTGCATCTCCATCGCGACGAACGCCTGGGCCGCGGAGATGTTGATTATCGATGCCCCCGGCCGCCTCAGGTGCTCGAACGCTGCGCGACACGTGTTGAAAGTGCCGAGAAGGTCTATGTCTACGACTGATTTGAATCCGTTAGCTGACATTCCGAGCGCCGGCGCGGGAAAATTTCCCGCCGCTCCACAAACGATTATGTCGAGCTCTCCGAATTTTTCACGCGCCGCCCCGATTGCTCCGGCAAGCGCGTCGTAGTCCCGCACATCGGCGGGGAACCCCGCTGCGCGAGTACCTGATGGGTCGATCCCCGCGGCGGCACTGTCGAGCTTCTCCTTCGTTCGCCCGACCAGAGCGACACTCGCCCCATGCTCGGCAAATCGCTGGGCAATGCCAAGGTTTATTCCGCTGCCGCCGCCGGTAATCAGGGCGACCTTGCCGTCGAGTATGCCCTCACCGAATGTGTTGCTCATTCGTGCTCCGTCATCTGAGTTATCGTCTACTTCCTGTTCGCGCGCCGGCTTCGCCGAACCACCGGTTCTGCCGCATCTTCTTCAGTGAACATTTCCCGCACCGCGGCAGTCGAGGCCCTTTCGAGAATGCGCCGGTTCAGTGCGAGGACCACGCCACTCTCAGTCTGGGATTCGTCGAGCAGTCCGGCAGCCCGCAGCTGCTGCACGTGATGCGATATCGTGGGCTTTGACACACCGAAGGCGCGGGCAAGCTCGACCGACGTCATGGGGTTGCGCGCAATCGAAGTCGCTATCGCGTACCGCGTAGTGTCGCCGAGGGCGCGGAAGATCGCGGCAGGTTCGATGACCGTTGCGCCGACGGTAGCCAGCTCGGGATCGAGCACCGGCAGGAAGAATCTCGTACGCCCTTTCGAATCGTCGTAGGCAGCCCACAGCCGCGAGACGTTGAAGGCCGACGGGATGAGATATACACCTTCAGCCGATTTCACCGGTTCAGTAGTCGAGCCCCGCACCTTCATGACGGTCTTTCCTTCCATCGTCAGCGGCAGCCTGTTCTCTTTTGCGAAAACCGCGAACGTCCGCCGGTTGGCGCTTGCCCGCATTTCCTGCGCGCGGTCTTTCATCTCGCGCTCGAGTCTCTGCCATGTATCGCTGAAACCGTGAGCCCAGAACGAGGAAAGAACGTTCACCACTTCCGCCTTGTATGATCCGGGCGAGCTCACGAGCTTGTCGAATGCCACTGTTGCCGGACTCTGACGGGAAAAGGGGTGCAGTCCGAGAAGAGTGAGCAGTTTTTCCTGGGTAGCGATTTCATCCGCGACTGTGCGTGCGAGGCTCGCCTGTCCCGATACGAGTGCTTCGACTGCGCCCGGTGACTTGAACACTCCGCCGAGAACAAAGGACTGGAAGGCGGCCGCGCCCATGGTGCTGAGCTTTTCGATCATTCCGTGGAAGGTGATCGCGGGGGGGGCTTCGCGAAGCGCGTCGGCAATGAGAGGCCACATGAGCGGGGTCGGCGCGACGCTTGCGAGGCTGGTGCGGAGGCGGGAGGAGAGCCGGCGTTCCATTTCCCGGCGCCATTCGTGGAGGTGCTCGCCGGCTCCGCTCTCGAGTGCCTGGAGAGCGTAGAAAATCTCGAACCGGGGCGTGACTACTGCGTGGATGAGACTCTGGGGCATCTAGTTAGATAACATTCTAACTGCTGGAGAGCAACCCCGCGCGCGCTGGAACCTTTCTTTTGACTGGGACGAAAGACCATGACAGACAAGATCAGCAAATCCGACGAAGAGTGGCAGAAGCAGCTCACCCCTGATCAATACCGGATCGCACGGAAGAAAGGCACCGAGCCCGCCTTCACCGGCAAATACAACTCCTCGAAAGAGCCGGGCATCTACACATGCGTCTGCTGCGGAAATCCTCTCTTCGATTCAGACGACAAGTTCGACTCGGGGTCGGGATGGCCGAGCTTCACGCAACCGGTCTCGGAGGCGAACGTCGCGACCGAGACCGACACCAGCCACTTCATGAAGCGGACAGAAGTTCTATGCGCACGGTGCGACGCGCATCTCGGACATGTCTTCGAGGACGGCCCGGCGCCGACCGGGCTCCGCTACTGCATCAACTCCGCATCGCTCGAGCTGATCGACAAACCCTAGCGCCGCGTTCTCGGCGGCGCAGACCTGACAGGCAGCGGCCCCACCCTCGCAACGGTTGGCCTGCTTTCGTTCCCCGTCCGATCGACCGCCGAGACTACGACTTCGTCAGGGGGTGTCGTCGAGGTCGAAGCCGCGAACATGTAGGTACTCTGGATGCCCGGGAGAATCACCGTGCTCCAGTCGGGACCGAACCGATACCTGATTATCCACCGCCAGGCATCCTCCTGCCCTCCGGGGACAAAGTTCACGGTCATTGCCCGCGTAGCAGGATCCCGGCGCAGCGAGGCGCGCGGCGCACCCGGCGCAATGCTGTCGAGCCAGGGCGAGGGCGGCACGAGCGCCGGACCAGAGTAGGGTCCCGCAAGAAGCTTCTCATTGATGCTGTCCCTGTTCTGCATGAAGACTCTCGCGCTGAAGTGGACATTGCCGGAGGCTCCGTCCTGGAGACGCGTGACCGAGATCTGGTCGATTATCTCCTGAGTCTTCCACGCATCGGCCGCTGTTCCTCCGACCCGGCTGGTGAAGTTGCCGGGCCAGATGTTGCGGTTCTTTGTGTTCTCCGAGATCCACCACCGCAGGAGAACCGGGTAAGCGACGTCCTGCCTCGCTATCGGCCAGTAGAGCTGGGGCGTGAAATAGTCGACCCAGCCTTCGTTCAGCCATTTCTTCGAGTCCGCGTAGAGCTCTGCATACGCGTCGAAGCCCTTGATTCCGTCAGGAACGCCTGCGCGCCATACGCCGAACGGGCTTATTCCGAACTTCACCCATGGCTTCGCGGTTCTTACAGCTTTCTGTACTTCCTGCACGAACGTGTCGACGTTGTTCCGCCGCCAGTCATCGCGCCCGAGCTTCCCCCCGCGCTTCACATAGGCATTCCACGTAACGCTGTCGGGGAAATCGATTATCACCCCGGCGGAGTCGCGCTCCTTGTAGGGATAGAAGTAGTCGTCGAAGTGAATTCCGTCGACGTCGTAGCGCTTCAGTACATCGGCTATGACTCTCACCGAGTGACGGCGCACCGCGGTGTCGCCCGGGTCGAGCCAGAGATGACGCCCATAGGTGCGAACCAGCCCGGGACGCGAGTTCTGGAGATGGTCCTCCGAGATCTCCGATCTCGCCGAGGGATGCCGCGACCTGTAGGGATTGAACCACGCATGAAGCTCGAGCCCGCGCTTGTGAGCTTCCTCGACGGCGAATGCGAGCGGATCGTAGTACGGCTCCGGTGGCCGGCCCATCTGTCCCCCGAGGTATTCGGTCCACGGCTCGAGCGCCGACGGATATATCGCGTCTGTCGCGGGCCGTACCTGGAGCACGATCGCGTTCATGTTCAGCTTCACGGCCTTGTTGAAGATCGCCAGCAATTCAGTCTGCTGCTCGAACGCATTGAGGCCGGGACGCGAAGGCCAGTCGATGTTCGAGACTGTCGCAATCCACATCGCGCGAAACTCCCGCGGAACCTCTGGAGCAGCGGTTTGCTGTGCCCGTGCGGAACCGGCGATACAAATGAATGCGGCGAACGAAAGGACTCTTTTCATTGTCTCGTGCGTGAGGCTCTCGCAATAAGAGCGTTTGTTGTCACGTCCAACATGGCGCCGCTTTCTTGACGACTCAATGTCCCGCGGCGAAAATAGGTTTTCGCAATCCTGTTTCAACCAGAGGAGAAAAGAATGAGACGTACTATGCGCCTGCTTCCGCTAGCTGCGGCCCTCGCACTCGCTGCCTGTACAGCGAAGGACGCCGCGACGGACACCGCCGCCACCGACACCGCCGCTGGTGCGGCGAATGAAGTGACGATCACGGCGACTGACTACGCCTTCGAATCTCCTGCCGAGATTCCGGCGGGGCTGACCAGTTTCACGATGATCGTGAATGGAAAGGAGATTCACCATGCCTCACTCATCAAGCTCGAGGATGGGAAGACGTTCGACGACCTGATGAACGGATTCAGGACGATGTCCCCTGAAGCCCAGCTGCCCGGATGGATGATACCTGCCGGCGGCCCGAACGCTGCCGCGCCAGGCACCACCACGGCGCTGACAATGGTTCTCGAGCCGGGAAATTATGCTATTGTCTGCTTCGTTCCCGATGCCAGTGGTGTCCCGCACTTCGCGCACGGAATGGCAAAGCCGCTCACCGTCACGCCGAACCCTGACGCGAACATGTCGGAGCCGCAGGCTGACATCACGGTCACCCTCTCGGATTACAAGTTCGACTTCTCGCAGCCGCTTACCCCGGGTAAGCACACGCTGAAGCTGGTGACTGCGCCGGGCCAGCCGCACGAGTTCACCTTCTTCCAGCTCTCGCCTGGAAGAACGGCGGCTGATATTCCCGCCTACGTTGAAGGCGGAATGCAAGGGCCTCCGCCCGCTATGGCGCTCGGCGGAGTAGCCGGCGTTGCCGAGGGGCGGGCGTCGTACTATACGGTGGATCTTGCGCCGGGTGAGTATGCGATAGTCTGCTTCCTGCCCGATGCGAAAGACGGGAAGCCCCATTTCGTTCATGGGATGATAGAGCAGATAAGGATCGGATAGCACGAAGGCCGCAGGTGACACACGGTTGTGTCATCTGCGGCCCTTTCTCGAGAGGCGCCGGTCGGAATCGAACCGACGAATAGCAGATTTGCAGTCTGCCGCCTTACCACTTGGCCACGGCGCCGGGATCGCAAGTTATCCCCCCCACCCTGCGGCGTACAAGCGCAGGTCTTGCAATAGCCTGAGCTCATGGCTGTTCGTCGATCAGGGCCTGAGCGCTGCCGCCGCAAATTTCTCCGGTTTTTTCCCGGGGGGTTTCGCGACGAGACTTATATCGACTGGGAGCGCGACTACAAGTGGCAGGCCCACGAGCGCTGGACCGCCGAGCTCGGCAAAGCTGAATTCAGGGGTTTCCTGGAGAAAGGCGAGTTCGCAAAAGTGGCCCGGCGGGCTGTCACGATAGAATCGCGGACGAATCTGCTTTTCTCGTTCGAGAAGATGGCTATCCGCGATGCGGTGAAGGCGCGCGGTGGCGCGAAGGCGTTTGCCGAAGGACTTTACGATTATCTCCATGGCCGGGGGAGCGCCAGGTCGAGATTCGAGAGATGGGTCGAAGTGGTCGGCAACCTGCCGCGCAAGCAGACCCGCGTACTCACATGGCCGGTTACAACGGTGTTCGGGTTCATGGCTCAGCCCGACCTGCACATGTTCCTCAAGCCGATGGTGACGAAGCGCGCCGCGGAAGAATACGGTTTCGACTTCATCTACAGTTCACGGCCATCGTGGAACACCTATGAAAGCCTTCTCGATTTCGCCGCAACGGTCCGGCGGGACGTCAGGGATCTGCATCCAAAAGACATGATCGACGCTCAGGGTTTTATCTGGGTCCAGGGGTCGGACGAGTATTAGATTCGCTCATGCCCGATGGCTTGAGCGTCACGATGGCCGGCGAGAGTGACATTCCTCTCATTCTCCGCTTTACAAAGGACCTCGCCGCTTACGAGCGGCTGCCGGACGAATGCGTCGCGACCGAGGAGAAGATCCGCGCCACGCTGTTCGGGGAGAATCCCGCGGCGGAGGTGTTGATTGCGCGGCTCGACGGCGTTCCTGTCGGTTTTGCGCTTTTCTTCCACAGCTATTCGACATTCCTCGCGCAGCGCGGGATATACCTGGAGGATTTCTTCGTCGACCCCGCCGCGCGCGGAAAGGGTGTCGGCTTCCGCCTTCTGTCCGACCTTGCCCGGATCGCTGTCGAGAGAGACTGTGCCCGGCTCGAGTGGGCGGTGCTCGACTGGAACGACCTCGCGATCGACTTCTACAGGAGAGTCGGCGCCACCCCGATGGACGGGTGGACAACGTTTCGTCTCGCCGGTGAATCGCTTCACAGCGTCGCAGGGGAGTCGAACGCATGAGCGAGCCGGAAGCAGGATCGAGACGAGGGGTGTGGTCGCGCTACTTCCGGGGCAGGCGGCCGGGCCCCCTCGTCGGTCCATGGGTGAGCTCACTGATCTTCGCTGGCCTGGTGTACTACCTCGAGCGCACAATGCCGGCGCTTCACGATGTGGTCGGCCCGATCTACTGGCTGCTCGTCGCCATCGTAGTCGTAGCGACTGCGCGCTGGATCCGCGCGAGATCAGCGGACAGGCGGGGCAAGGATCGGCGCAGGACCGATCGACGCGAGCCGGAGAGCGATTAGTATCTAAGTGCTACTAATTGGGCGCGCGGTTCTCCGGGTCGATCGAATCGCGGTGCCAGTCGTCATCGACAACAAGCTGCGTGAGCTCGTCTACACGGTCGCGGAGCAGGCTGTCGGTGGCCCGCGAGATCGCGGCCGCCCGCATGGTGATCTCGTCGATCATCGCGCGGACCGCTGATGCATCGCCTGTCTCCTGGAGAAGCTGGTCGAGCGCCAGCACCGGAGTCACCGTTCCAGCAAGGCACTTCGCGAGTATCGCGCGCTGCGCCGGGTCTCCGAGGTTTTCCGTCAGCCGCCTGACTGCGCCGCTCTCCTCTCCGGGCTCCCTTTCACTGCTCAACGGGACGTCGCGCATCAGAGCGATCGAAACCATGCGGCATGATTCACCGGTTCCCCTCTCGAAAGGGACTTTCCTTTTGCACCTGTCGGGTTGACGATGTCCTGATGCAAACGCCGCACCGCATGCCAGACTCCCGCAACGCGTCAGACCGAGCCTGAGACAACCATCGACCCGGTTGGCGATGCTGCGCCGCCTTCGGGCTCCTCGGTAATTGTCACCGACCGGAGCACTCCGCGATCAATCAGCTGCTTCATGTGAACCATCGCGCTTCCGGTCTCATCGGGCTGAAAGGTTCCCGCCGGCACCCACGCCTGGTCCGTCACGATCCACACCTGGTATGTCCTGCCCTCGCGCGGCTGCCGCAACCCATGGGTGACGAGTACCCAGTCATTCGACACCGGATTCCAGAGCATGCGCCCGCCGGCCTGTCGCTCCGTCCTGCTCGACAACGGTATCGCCATGACGTCGTGGCCTGTCATTGCAGTTATCATCGACTCCCTTTGCCTGACGATCGCCTGAAGGCTGTCAGCAAGAGGGGCAAGCGTGTCGGCTGCCGCAATCTGGTTTCTTGTCATCCGCTGTTCGGAGGAGACGCGTAACAGCTGCATTCCGACGGCAGCCAGCGCTACCGTCGTTGCGACAGCGTACCATTTGAT
>Ga0307505_10000362_pt1 | contig 51985 bp, 44 predicted proteins | sample 23_S_MG_FD_202183 | JGI IMG/M metagenome (GOLD analysis project Ga0307505, IMG submission 202183) | Soil microbial communities from Populus trichocarpa stands in riparian zone in the Pacific Northwest, United States - 23_S | ecosystem: Environmental > Terrestrial > Soil > Riparian zone > Trees...
TGGTTACGCTCGGCTTCCCTCCGCCGCTGAGAGGCGAGCGCCATCGCCTGCAACTGCATCGCATCGACTCGCGAGAGACGTCCTACGCTGTCCTGGTCCAGGGTCACGGGAGCGGTGGCTTCGGCGCCAAGGGCATCCTGCCGCTTCAGCTCTTCCAGGCGTGCGGCGAGAAGCCCACGCGCTTCGTCGGGATCGAGCGCCATGAGCCTATCGAAACAGCATGACGGGGATCGTGCAAGAGCGGATCGTCTGCGTAGTCGTGCTGTCTGTCAGCCGTCCGCGCAAATGCCACTTTTTACGAGCGATCGGCCCGCCCGCGAATAAGGTCTGCGGCCTTCTCACCGATCATCATGCACGCCAGGTTCGGATTGCCCCGAGGCAGCGTGGGCATGATGGACGCGTCCGCTATGCGCAGCCTCTCGATCCCATGCACGCGCAACTCGGCATCGACCACCGCGTCGGCGTCGTTGCCCATGCGGCACGAGCCGGCTGGATGGGCGCGATGGGTGGCGTGGCGGCGGATGTAGTCGGCGAGCTCGGCGTCGCTCTCGTGCTCCGCTCCGGGCAGGTTCTCGCGCGCGATCAGCTCGCGCAGCGGGCTTTGCGCATAGAGGCCGCGGGTGAAGCGGATCGAGTGGATCATGCCTTCGATGTCGCCGGCTTGCGAAAACATGTTGAGGAAGATGCGCGGCGGATCGCGCGGGTCGGCCGAGCGCAGCCGCACCCAGCCACGCGAATTGAGCGGCAGGTAGCCGGTGCGGACCGACAGCCGCGAAACCGGCTTGCGCTGCAGGCCGGGCAGCCACACCCGCGCGTCGCCGCTCAAGGGCAGGCACATCATCTGGATGTCCGGCCGGTCGACCGCCTCCGACGTGCGCGCGAACACGTTCGCGAGGGTGCCGGTATAGGCGAAGGGCCCCGAGCTGCGCGTGTACCATTGCATAGCGGCGAGCGCGGCGCGATCGGCGCGCAGGTGCCGCGTCAGGCCAAGATCGCCGTGCAGGTCGTATTCGTTGATCACCACCGGGTGATCGGCGAGATCGCGGCCGACGCCGGGCAGCGCGTGCATCGGCTCGACGCCCGCGGCGCGCAGCTCGTCGGGGTCGCCGATGCCGGAGAGCATCAACAATTGCGGTGTGCCATAGGCGCCGGCCGAGACCACTATCTCGCTGGCCGCGAGCGCCGTCCTCGACTGGCCGCGCCGCGCATACTCGATGCCGATCGCCCGCCCGCCGCGCAGCACGATGCGAGTGACCAGGGCATCGGTCTCGACGGTAAGGTTCGCCCGGCCCATCGCCGGACGCAGATAGGCGCGGGCAGTGCTCGCGCGGCGGCCGCCGTCGACCGTCGATTCCATGCGCGAGATGCCGTCCTGCTCGGCACCGTTGGGATCGTCGCGATAGGGAATGGCGACAGCCTTGGCCGCGGCCAGATGCTGTTCCCACAGCAGGTCGGGCCCTTCCATCGGCGAGATGCGCACCGGACCGTCGCCACCGTGCCATTCGCTCGCCCCGCGCCAGTGCGTCTCGAGCCGCTTGAAGTAGGGCAGCAGCTCCGCGAAGCTCCACCCGGCGAGGCCTTGTGCAGCCCAGTCGTCGTAGTCGCGCCGGTTGCCGCGGATGGCGATCATCGCGTTGACCGACGAGGTGCCACCGAGCGTGCGCCCGCGCGGTATGCCCAGCCTGCGGCCGTGCAGCCCCGGCTCGGGCTCGGATTCGAACTGCCAGGTGCCGATCCGCCCGAGCGCCACGCGCGGAAACGCCAGCGGCATCAGCTGCAGCGGATGCCGGTCGCGCGGGCCGGCTTCGAGCAGCAGCACCGAAACGTCCGGATCCTCGCTCAGCCGCGCCGCCACCACGGCGCCGGACGAGCCCGAACCGATCACGATGTAGTCGTAGGCCGCTTTCATTCCGGCATGGTGCCGATTTCAGCGAAGGCTCACAACCTGCTCATGACCATCATCTAACGCCCCGGCAGGACGAAGCCTCAATCAAGAGGAGGCATGGAATGACGAGCCCATCCTATCGTATCGCCGTTGCAGTGGCATTGGCGGCGTCGTTCCTCGAGGTGTGGATGAACCTCGCGGTCGGCATCGTCGGCAGCACCGACAATCCGCAGAACCAGGGCTTCTTCGGCGTCGTAGTCGCCGCAGCGGCCTGCGCTTTCGTCGCCCGGCTGCGGCCCGACGGCATGGCGCGGGCGATGCTGGCGACGGCGGGTGTGCAAGCGTTGCTCGGGCTGATGGTGGCCACCGCGCCGATCACCGCCCGCGTCGACCCGATGGGGCCGAGCGGCGTGGCACTGCTGAGCGGCGTGTTCGTGGCGCTGTGGCTGGTTTCGGCCGCGCTGTTCCATCGGAGCGCGCGGGCGGAGGCGGCAGCCTGGAACGGCTAAGGCCGCTACGGATCACGGCTCACCGGCGTTTCCTCTTCTGGGCTTTGCGGTCTATCGTTTTGAGTCAGTTTCACTTCCGGCAGTGGTTTTTGTGGAGCGGCGGCCGCTTCAAAATCCCAAACGACTTCCTTGAGGCTACCTTGCACCGGAGTGTATTTCGGCTTCTCGCCTCGTTCCACCAGAGGGCTAAATGAGTCCCTTTTTCTCGCGTACATCCCAACGAACAGCTCTATTGTCTCTCTCTGAAATGATAGAAAGCAGTTCACCATGTCGATGCCGTCGTCAGCACGACGATAGTAGGATTCTTCCCCGTTCGGCCAATGCACTTTGAAGCCAACGAGCAATCCATCAGTGTTCGCAAGGACTTCCATCAGGCCCTTGTAATGCGGATCATAAGGTATCGCTCGTCCCGCAACGCCTCCCCAAGATTTTCTGGCCTCGTACTCCAGAACGAAAAAGGCAGACGCGAACGCCTTGGCTGACGTAATAATCTTATCCAACTCGTCCAGCGGGATGCTGAAAGATTTGCCCGGCGACGAGCCTCGGCATCGGAATGTCTCATCTGCTATGATGTAGTCCGCATGCACAGCCGCGTTTCTCAGATCAAAGCGAACGAAGTCTGCAAAGATTGAGCCTACGTCGATGCCTGCGCGTTCCGAGAGCTTTTGGATCACCGCGATCTTTTGGCGCGGATTCAAGCCGTAGCGTGCGAACCGCTTCTTCTCTTCAGCATTCAGAAACTAATAGAAAGGGTTCGCGCTGTAACCCTCTTCAAGTCTGAATCGGAGAAGATTTGTGAGCACTTCATAAGGTGCGCTCATCTCCAAGACTTGGTTGTACAGAATAAGGCCTAGGCGCCAAGTAGCGAGGCCATCAGGAAATTTCCCCTTCGGCAATTTCAGCTGCATCAACGAGTTCAGGTCCTCGAGGATCGCGCGGGACTCGAGGTATGGATCCCAGCCTTTCCCCTCCATCCCGGAAACCCTCAAGAGGGATGCGAAGAACCGAATAACGTCGTGTTTGAAGGGGTTTGTGGGAAAGAAGAGCGGCGTGAGAATTTCGATATAACGATCGCGGGTTGTTTCGTAGAGCGAGTCGCTCTCCGTAGCAGGCTTTATCCTGCGCCAGAGGCTCCTCCACCCAGACCTCAGGAGATATTCAAGCTTCTGCCTTGTCAGGGGACTACTGATCCAGGAAACTCCGCATCTTCCGTGACCGGCTCGGGTGCTTGAGCTTGCGCAGCGCCTTGGCCTCGATCTGGCGGATGCGTTCGCGGGTGACCGAGAACTGCTGGCCGACTTCTTCCAGGGTGTGATCGGTGTTCATGCCGATGCCGAAGCGCATGCGCAGCACGCGTTCCTCGCGGGGGGTCAGCGACGCGAGCACACGGGTTACGGTTTCCTTGAGGTTGGCCTGGATCGCCGCGTCTACCGGGATGACCGCGTTCTTGTCCTCGATGAAATCGCCCAGGTGGCTGTCTTCCTCGTCGCCGATCGGGGTCTCGAGGCTGATCGGCTCCTTGGCGATTTTCATCACCTTGCGAACCTTTTCGAGCGGCATACTGAGACGCTCGGCCATCTCCTCGGGCGTCGGCTCGCGGCCCTGCTCGTGGAGGAACTGGCGGGAAGTGCGCACCAGCTTGTTGATCGTCTCGATCATGTGGACCGGGATGCGGATCGTGCGCGCCTGGTCGGCAATGCTGCGGGTGATCGCCTGGCGGATCCACCAGGTGGCGTAGGTGGAGAACTTGTAGCCGCGGCGGTACTCGAACTTGTCGACCGCCTTCATCAGGCCGATATTGCCTTCCTGAATAAGATCAAGGAATTGCAGCCCGCGATTGGTGTATTTCTTGGCGATCGAGATGACCAGGCGCAGGTTCGCCTCGACCATTTCCTTTTTGGCGATGCGCGCCTCGCGCTCGCCCTTCTGGACCATGTTGACGATGCGCCGGAACTCGTTGAGGCTCATGCCGGTGGCGGCGGCGATGTCGGCAATTTCTGCGCGGATGCGCTCGACCGCTTCGCCTTCCTGGTCGGCAAAGGCAGCCCACTTCTTGTCCTTCTTGGCCATCGTCGCCAGCCAGGCCTCGTCGAGCTCATGCCCGACGTATTCGGCGAGGAAATCGCCGCGCTTGACGCGGTGGCGTTCGGCCAGGCGCAGCATCTGGCCGCCGAGCGCGGTCAGGCGCCGGTTGAAGGCGTAGAGGTTGTCGACCAGGTATTCGATCTTGGTGGCGTGGAACTGCACGCTCTCGACCTCGGCGGTGAGATTTTCGCGCAGCTGCTCGTACTTCTTTTCGCGGGTTGCGGGGAAATCCTCGCCACGCCCGAGCGTATCGACGCGCTCGCCCTGGATCTTCTGGAACTTCTTGAACAGGCCGGTGATGCGCGCGAACCGCTCGAGCGCCTCGGGCTTGAGCTGAGCCTCCATCTGCGCGAGGCTGAGGGTGTTGTCCTCCTCGTCGTCTTCCTCGACGCGGCGGGGGCGCGGCTCGCCGTCCTCGTCCTCGTCGGCGTCCGGATCGACTTCCTCCGGCGCGTCCTCGACCTCTTCGTCTTCCTTGTAGGTCGGCCCGGCGGTCGCCTCGCTGATTTCACTGCTTTCGTCGGCTTCTTCCTCCTCCATCTTTTCGACCGGAGGCTCCTTCGAGAGCATCGCGTCGAGATCGAGGATTTCGCGCAACTGCATCTCGCCGTTGTTGAGCGCCTCGGACCAGGTGATGATGGCGTGGAATGTGATCGGGCTTTCACAAAGCCCCATGATCATGGTGTCGCGGCCGGCCTCGATGCGCTTGGCGATGGCAATCTCGCCTTCGCGGCTGAGCAGCTCGACCGCGCCCATCTCGCGCAGGTACATCCGCACCGGGTCATCGGTGCGCTCGGTGGTGACGGCCTTCTTCTTTTCGGGGACGTGGCCGGAATCATCGTCGTCGTCGTCCGCCGCGGCGGCGGCGATTTCCTCGGCTTCGTTCTCGCCGTCTTCCTCGGCCGCGTCCTCGTCGCTCTCGACCACGTTGACGCCCATTTCCGAAATCGCGGACATCACGTCCTCGATCTGGTCGGTCGACATCTGGTCCTGCGGCAGGGCCTCGTTCAACTCGTCCACGGTGATGTAACCGCGGCGCTTGGCCTTCGCGATGAGCTTCTTGATCGCGGCCTCGTTAAGGTCGATCAGCGGCGGTTCGTCGGTGCCGGTGGTGTCGTCTGACGCCATGATATCTTGCTTCAACCCGTTTCCTGTTCATCCTCGCGGAGTGGTTCCGCGGTGGATGCCTGTTCGTTCAACGCCGCTGAGGCGGCACGTTTCCGGGCCATCTGCCCGAGTCGCGAGTCTATTGCCAGCTTTCGTTCGCGCAGCCGCTGCTGCTCGGCGAAAGCGCCTTCCGGGTCGGTTTCGAAACGGCCCGTGGCTGCCGCTATGGCAGCTTCCAGCGCCGGCCTTTCGACCAGCCAGGCGACCGCCTCGGCCAGGTCCTCGCGCGCTGCCTGCGGATCGGTCCCTTCGACGAGGAAGGAGAAGCAAGCGCTGTCCGGGGGCGGCTTGAGGATGGCGGAGGCGGATATGGGGTCGCCGACGCCGCCTTCAAGCAGTTCGTCGATCGCGGCGGCGAGCTGCGGCTCGGCCGGAGCCAGGCTGAGCAGCGCCTCGGCGTGGCGGGCGATCTGGTCCGGGTGGCGGGCAAGGCCGGCGAGGACCGCCTGCGCCAGCGTGTCGCGCGCATTGCCCGCCGCGGACCGCCGCAGGTTCTCCGAGGCACCGGTGCGCAGCGGGATCGCGGGGTTTGCCGTTCGCCTGCCGGTGAATTCGCGCTTTGGGGTGAACTCGCGCCTGGGAAAGGCGAAAGCGGAGAAGCGGTCGAGCAATTCGCGGCGATAGAGCGCGCGGATATCGGGGTGCTGGATCGCCTCGACGTGGTCCATCAGCCGCGCCTTGAGGCCGGCCTTGTCCTCGGGCGAAGCGAGCGGTGCGGCGTCGCGCTCGTGCAGCCACAGCGTGTCGAGCAGGCTGGCGGGCGCGGCGAGCAGCGCATCGAGCGCCGTGCGACCCTTGCTCTTGAGCAGGTCGTCGGGGTCCATCCCGGCGGGCAGGCTGGCGAATTGCAGCGAATGGCCGGGCTTCAGCAGGGGTAGGGCGCGCACTGCTGCCCGCATCGCCGCACGACGCCCGGCGGCATCGCCGTCGAGGCACAGGATCGGCTTGTCCGACAGGCGCCACAGCAGCTCGATCTGGCGTTCGGTGAGCGCGGTGCCCATCGGCGCGACCGCGTCCTCGATGCCTGCTGCCGCCAGCGCAATCGCGTCCATCTGGCCTTCGACCACCACGATCCGCGCCGTCTGGCGCGAGGCCGGCCCGGCGCGGTGCAGGTTGAACAGTGTGCGGCCCTTGTCGAACAGCGGCGTGTCCGGCGAGTTGATGTATTTGGGGGCGTCCTTCTTGTCGGCATCGAGAATACGCGCGGCAAAGCCGATCACCCGCCCGCGCGCGTCGTGGATCGGCATGGTCAGCCGGTCGCGGAAGCGGTCGTAGGGCTCTTTCTCGTCGACTGCGATGCGCAAGCCGGCCTCGATCAGCATCGCCTCGTCGAACTGCGCCAGCGCCTTCTTCAGCGCCTGGCGGCCATCGGGCGCGTAGCCGAACCCGAACCGCTCCATGGTGTGGGCATCGAACCCGCGCGACTTGAGATAGGCCCGCGCCTTCTCGCCGCCGGGTTCATCGAGGCTGGCGCGAAACCAGTCCTGCGCCGCCGCCATCACCTCGTGCAGCCCGGCGCGCTGTTCGGCCTGCTGCGCCGCGCGCGGATCGGGCGCGGGCACTTCCATCCCGGCCTCGGCCGCCAGTTCCTTGACCGCGTCCATGAATTCCAGCCCGCGCTGGTCGGTCATCCAGCGGATCACGTCGCCATGCGCGCCGCAGCCGAAGCAGTGGTAGAATCCCTTCTCGTCGCTGACCGTGAAGCTCGGCGTCTTCTCGTTATGGAACGGGCAGCACGCCTTCCACTCGCGGCCCGCCTTCTGCAGCTTGGTAGTGCGCATGACCACGCTGGACAGCGTGACGCGAGTGCGCAGTTCATCGAGCCATTGCGGGGAAAGCGTCATGCGGCGGGACTACACCCGCGACGCGCAAACGAGCAATCGCGGGAGCGCGGCCGCGGGGATGTTAGCGGTGGAAACCCGGGCGATCGTACGACCGCCCGGGCCCGGGGATAGCTTCAGTCGCGACTCAGCCCGGCTTGCGAACCATGCCGGCGAGGCCGTTGACGACGTCGCCGCCGACTTTGCCCGCCGCAAGCGAGATCACCGTGACGGCGGCGAGGCCACCGAGCAGGTCGTTCCCGGCCAGCGCCTGATTGATCACCACCGCGGCAACCGCGCCGGCGATGCTGGTGACGAGACCGCACATCGGGCAATTGGGCGGCCACGGGTTGTCGGGATCGAAGCCGCCGCCGCCGCCTCCACCCGGGGGAAGAGGAAAGCGCCACGGCCACCTGGTGCCGCACCAGCCGATGATTGCGGGAATAAGCCAATCCATAAGACATCCCTCCTGTTGCAGGCGGCGCCGTCTTGAATATCTGGCTTTTTTTGTTCTTCGCGACCGGAATCAATATACTCAATTCGACGCTGGATCGACTCTACGACTCCAATTCCGGCGCGTCAAATCGCTTTGAGGACTCTTTAGGCGGGGAGTTTTAGCCGAGGCTTTCCTTCACCCAGCCACTCGCCCGGCCCATGTCGAGCACGGTGCCGTGGCGGGCCTTGAGCTCGGCCATCACCCGGCCCATGTCCTTGAGGCCCACGGTGCCGAGCTCGGCCTTGATCGCGGCGATCGCGGCGCGGGTGGCGGCCTCGTCCATCTGGGCGGGCATGAACTCCTCGATCACCGCCAGCTCGCCGCGCTCGATCGCGGCCAGCTCCTCGCGGCCGCCTTGCTCGAACATCGCGATCGATTCGCGGCGCTGCTTGGCCATCTTCTGCAGCACGTCGATGACGAGGGCGTCGTCCTCGATCTCCTTGCTCGAGGTGCGCTGCTCGATATCGCGGTCCTTGATCTTGGCGAGGATCAGCCGGACGGCGCCGAGGCGCTCCTTCTCCCCGGCCTTCATCGCCGAAATCTGCGCTTGCTTGAGGTCGTCGCGGAGCATCTGCGTGTCTTTCCGGTGGATTGAGCCGCTTAGCGCCATATTTCACCGCTGGCGAGGTTGACGCTGGCGGCGGGGGCCTATAGCGGCCACGGCTTAGCACCATCGCTGGAAACCCCCGTTCGGAGAGCCCATTGGCCCTGTCCGTCTCTACGCCTGCGCAACCTAAATCCGCCACCGGTGTGCTGGTGCTGGCCGACGGCACGGTGCTGTGGGGCAAGGGCTTCGGCGCCGCCGGAGCGGCCGTGGGCGAGGTGTGCTTCAACACCGCGATGACCGGCTATCAGGAGGTGATGACCGATCCCTCCTACGCAGGCCAGATCGTCACTTTCACCTTTCCGCATATCGGCAACGTCGGCGCCAATGCCGAGGACATCGAGTCGGTGGTCGAAGGCGCGGTCGGCTGCGTGGTGCGCGAGGAAGTGACGCGTTTCTCGAGCTTCCGCGCGACCAGCGAGTTCGGCGACTGGCTGGCGGCAGTGGGCAAGATCGGCCTCTCCGGCATCGACACCCGCGCGCTGACCCGCCGCATCCGCCTGCTCGGCGCGCCCAATGCGGTGATTGCGCACGATGCCAAGGGCAAGTTCGACATTCCGGCGCTGCTCAAGCGCGCGCAGGACTGGCCGGGGCTGGAGGGCATGGACCTCGCCCAGCGCGTCAGCCGCGATGTGAACGAGGGTTGGGAAGGTGGGCCGTGGGCGCTGGGACAGGGCTACCAAAAGCCCTCACCCCTTCAGGGGAGAGGGTTGGGAGAGGGGCCTGTCGCGCAAACTTCCGACCCCGCCTCCAGCCCCCTCTCCCCGACCCTCTCCCCTGAAGGGGAGAGGGAGAAGAGGCCGCACGTTGTCGCCATCGACTACGGCTCGAAGGACAACATCTTCCGCAACCTGGTCAAGGCCGGCGCGCGGGTGACGGTGGTGCCGGCGCAGACGTCGCTCGACGCCATCCTCAACCTCAAGCCCGACGGCGTGTTTCTCTCGAACGGCCCGGGCGACCCGGCGGCGACCGGCGAGTACGCGGTGCCGACGATAAAGGCGCTGCTTGACCAGGACGTGCCGATTTTCGGCATCTGCCTCGGCCACCAGATGCTCGGCCTCGCCGCGGGCGCGCGGACCTCGAAGATGCACCAGGGCCACCGCGGCGCCAACCATCCGGTCAAGCGGCTGGCGGACGGTGTGGTCGAGATCACCAGCATGAACCACGGCTTCGCGGTCGATGGCGCGACGCTGCCCTCAGGGGTCGAGGAAACCCACGTCTCGCTGTTCGACGGCTCGAACTGCGGCATCGCGATCAAGGGCAAGAAGGCGTTCGGCGTCCAGTACCACCCCGAGGCCAGCCCCGGCCCGCACGACAGCTACTACCTGTTCGAGAAATTCGTGGGGATGTTGGGGTGATCGACATCAAGTACCTTTGGCTTCTTGCCGTCCCTCTTACCGCTTGTGGTTCGGAGCAGCCCCCCTTGGATAAAGAGTCGATAGAAGCGCAACTTGTGGACTGCGGATTGGTTTTTGAGAATCCGAAGTGGAATACGGCACGAGACGGCCGGCCCCAGTTAGCGGTTGTGGTCCCACTTCTCGATGATGTGCCTCAGTCCACTATGAAGTGCGTGACCAGAGTGGCTACCGAACCCGACATAAACTTGGCGCTAAACACCAGCTTCGAGCTATCGGAATAATGCCCAAACGCACTGACATCTCCTCGATCCTGGTCATCGGCGCCGGCCCGATCATTATCGGCCAGGCGTGCGAGTTCGATTATTCGGGCACGCAGGCGATCAAGGCGTTGAAGGAGGAGGGCTACCGGGTCGTCCTGGTCAACTCCAACCCGGCGACGATCATGACCGATCCCGAGTTCGCCGACGCGACTTACGTCGAGCCGATCACGCCCGAGATCGTGGCGAAGATCATCGCCAAGGAGCGCCCCGACGCGCTGCTGCCGACGATGGGCGGGCAGACCGCGCTCAACTGCGCGCTGGCGCTGTTCAACGATGGCACGCTCGAGAAATACGGCGTGCAGATGATCGGCGCCGATGCCGATGCCATCGACAAGGCCGAGAACCGCCAGCGCTTCCGCGAGGCGATGGAGCGGATCGGGCTCGAATCTGCGCGCTCCGGCGTTGCGCACACGGTCGACGGCGCCTTGTCGGTGCTCGAGCGCACCGGGCTTCCCGCGATCATCCGCCCCAGCTTCACCCTCGGCGGCACCGGCGGTGGCGTCGCCTACAACCGCTCCGAATTCGAGGCGGTGGTCCGCTCGGGCCTCGACGCCAGCCCGACCAACGAAGTGCTGATCGAGGAATCGCTGCTCGGGTGGAAGGAATTCGAGATGGAGGTGGTCCGCGACAAGGCGGACAATTGCATCATCATCTGCTCGATCGAGAACGTCGATCCGATGGGCGTGCATACCGGCGATTCGATCACCGTCGCCCCGGCGCTGACGCTGACCGACAAGGAATACCAGATCATGCGCAGCGCCAGCATCGCGGTGCTGCGCGAGATCGGGGTCGAGACCGGCGGCAGCAACGTCCAGTTCGCGGTCAACCCGAAGGACGGCCGGCTGATCGTGATCGAGATGAACCCGCGCGTCTCGCGTTCGTCGGCGCTGGCCTCGAAGGCAACCGGCTTTCCGATCGCGCGCGTCGCGGCCAAGCTGGCGGTCGGCTACACGCTCGACGAACTGACCAACGAGATCACCGGCGCCACCCCGGCCAGCTTCGAACCCGCGATCGATTACGTGGTCACCAAGATACCCCGGTTTGCGTTCGAGAAGTTCAAGGGCGCCGAGCCGCTGCTGACCACGGCGATGAAGTCGGTCGGCGAAGTCATGGCGATCGGCCGCAACTTCAAGGAAAGCCTGCAGAAGGCGCTGCGCGGGCTCGAAACCGGGCTCGACGGTTTCAACCGCGTACTCGAACTCGAAGGCGCCAGCCGCGACGTCATCACCGCCGCGCTCGGCCGCCCGACGCCCGACCGGCTGCTCCACGCTGCGCAGGCATTCCGCGAGGGCTTCACCGTCGAGGAAGTCGCCGCGATCACCCATTATGACCCGTGGTTCCTGCGCCACATCGAGGAGCTGATGGCGGAGGAAGCGGCGATCGCCAGCAATGGCCTGCCGAACGATGCCGAGGGCTTGCGGCGGCTGAAGGCCATGGGGTTCTCCGACAAGCGCCTGGCGACGCTGGCGGTGCGCTCGGTCGGGGTTGCCGGCGGGATGGCAGAGACCCAGGCCAAGCGCTCGGGCCTGCTGCACGACGCGCTGGTGGCGATGGCCGGGGCGACCAGCGAGGACGAAGTGCGCGCGCTGCGCGAGAAGCTCGGCGTGCTGCCGGTGTTCAAGCGGATCGACAGCTGCGCCGCCGAGTTCGAGGCCATCACGCCCTATATGTACTCGACTTACGAGGCGCCGAGCTTCGGAGAAGCGGAGAACGAAGCCGACCCGTCGGACCGCCGCAAGATCGTGATCCTGGGCGGCGGGCCGAACCGGATCGGGCAGGGCATCGAGTTCGATTACTGCTGCGTCCACGCCTGCTTCGCGCTCAGCGAGGCGGGCTACGAAACGATCATGATCAACTGCAACCCGGAGACCGTCAGCACCGACTACGACACTTCCGACCGGCTCTATTTCGAGCCGTTGACCGCCGAGGACGTGCTCGAGATCCTGCGGGTCGAGCAGACGAAGGGCGAGCTGGTCGGCGTGATCGTCCAGTTCGGCGGGCAGACCCCGCTCAAGCTGGCGCAGGCGCTGGAGAATGCCGGCATTCCGATCCTCGGCACTTCGCCCGACGCCATCGACCTCGCCGAAGACCGCGAGCGGTTCGCCAAGCTGGTCAGCAAGCTCGGCTTGAAGCAGCCCGAAAACGGCATCGCCCGCAGCCGCGACGAGGCCGCCGCGGTGGCCGCGCGGATCGGCTATCCGGTGCTGCTGCGTCCCAGCTACGTGCTCGGCGGGCGGGCGATGGAGATCGTGGACAGCGAGGCCCAGCTCGATTCCTACATCGCCACCGCGGTCAACGTCTCGGGCGACAGCCCGGTGCTGATCGACCAGTACCTGCGCGATGCGATCGAATGCGACGTCGATGCGCTGTGCGATGGCGAGCAGGTGGTGATCGCCGGGGTAATGCAGCACATCGAGGAAGCGGGCGTCCATTCGGGCGACAGCGCCGCGACGCTGCCGCCCTACAGCCTGCCGGATACGGTGGTCGCCGAGATGGAAAAACAGGCCGAGGCCTTGGCGATGGCACTCGGAGTGGTCGGGCTGATGAACGTCCAGTTCGCGGTCAAGGGCGAGGCGGTGTACCTGATCGAGGTCAACCCGCGCGCCAGCCGTACGGTGCCGTTCGTCGCCAAGGCCATCGGCGTCCCCATCGCCAAGATCGCCGCGCGGGTCATGGCCGGCGAGAAGCTCGCCCAGCTGCCGCCGGTCGACTGGCGGATCGACTATATGACGGTGAAAGAGGCGGTGTTTCCGTTCGCGCGCTTCCCCGGCTCGGATCCGGTGCTGACACCGGAAATGAAGTCTACGGGTGAAGTCATGGGAATTGCTGATGATTTCCCCACCGCCTTCACCAAGTCTCAGATCGGCGCCGGCGACGTTCTGCCCGAAGGCGGGACGCTGTTCGTTTCGGTCAAGGACAGCGACAAGGCCCACATCCTCGCCCCCGTGAAGCAACTCGTCGAGTTCGGCTTCAAGATCATCGCCACGGGCGGCACCGCGCTCTATCTCGCCGAAGCCGGGGTGACGGTCGAGCGGGTCAACAAGGTTGCCGAAGGCCGGCCGCACATCGTCGACCGGATCATCGACGGCGAGGTCGCGTTGGTCTTCAACACCACCGAAGGCTGGCAGAGCCACAAGGACAGCCAGTCGATCCGCGCCTCGGCGCTGAAGAGCCGCGTGCCGTACTACACCACGGCGGCGGCCTCGGCCGCGGTCGCGCAGGCGATATGCTCGGTCAAGGTGAGCGAACTTGAAGTACGCTCCTTGCAAGACTATTATAGCTAACTAACCAGAGCCCCCCGACAATCGCGCGCTGCTGAACCGCCCCTCTGGCGGGCAAGTGTTTCTTTGGCGGAGCGGCAGGACAGACAGGGAATAAGATGGAACGTGTGCCCATGCTCGCGGAAGGCTACGAGAAGCTGACCGCCGACCTCCAGGCCCTAAGGCTGGAACGCCCGCGCATCATCGATGCGATCGAGGAAGCGCGCGCGCATGGCGACCTGTCGGAAAACGCCGAGTACCATGCCGCCAAGGAGCGTCAGGGCCATGTCGAGGCGCAGATCGGCGAGATCGAGGACCGGGTCGGCCGGGCGCAGATCATCGATCCGGCCTCGCTGTCGGGCGATCGCATCGTGTTCGGCGCCACGGTCACGCTGCTCGACGAGCATGACAAGAAGCAGCGCTATCAGATCGTCGGCATGACCGAGGCCGACGCCCGCCAGGGGCGCATTTCCTACGATTCGCCGATGGGCCGCGCGCTGATCGGCAAGCAGGTGGGCGAGGAAGTGGAAGTGACGGTGCCCTCCGGCGACCGCTTCTACCAGGTCAAGAAGATCGAATTTATTTGAGGCAGTCGGCCGCCACTGCCGACTGCCTACTCCCCCTTCAGCTCGGGCTCGAGCAGCCGGTGCAGGTGGACTATGACGTACTTCATCTCGGCATCGTCGACCGTGCGCTGGGCGTGGGCGCGCCAGGCATCCTCGGCGGCGGCGTAGTTGGGGTAGATCCCGACGATATGGACCTCGTTCAGGTCCTGGAACTCGACGCCCTGCGGATCGACCACCCGGCCGCCCATCACCAGGTGCAGCAGCTGCTTTCCCATCAGTACCGCCTTCAGTTGATCCGGTTGCGCAGGGCCTTGCCGAGCCGCCGCCCCGCCGCGCGGGTGACCGCCATCGCCGCGCCGCCTGCGTCGCTCGCTCGCCCGGCCGCATCGCGACCTACGCCACGCGCAGTGTCGCCGAGCCCGTCGAGTCGCTGGGCGCCGGCCTTGCCGGCATCGCTGGCCGCTTCCATCGCCTGCTGGGCATAGCCGAGCGCCAGCTCGGCGCCGATCGCCGCCAGGCTGCCGGCACGCCTGGCCGCCTTGCCGCCGAGCCTGCGCGTGGGCGAACGCTTGAACAGCCCGCTGATCAAGACGCCGATGGCGACACCGCCGGCCACGGTCGCGATCGGGTGCTCCTTGGCGAATGCGGTGAACTTGTCCTTGGCTTCGATCGCCCGCTCACCGGCGCGGTCGAGGATCGTGGTGCGGCTGCGATCGAGGTGGCGCGCCTCGCCGGCCTGGACTTTTTCCTTGAGGGTCTTGCGCTTGGCGTCGGTCATCCTGGGTCTCCGCTGGAAAGGTCAGTCGTCTTGGGAACGAGCGTCGGCCAAAGTGGGTTCCGGTTCCGCCTCTTCGTCGTCACCTATCAGCCGCCCGAGCGCATCGAGGATCGGCGCGCGCGCGAACCATAGCACAACCGCGGCCACGGCGGCCGCGACCTTGCCCTTGTTTTCCTCCGCAAAGTCGGCTGCCTCGTCGATCACTTCCATCGTGCTTTCGCCAAGCCGGTCGGAGATGCGTGCGCCGAGGCCGCGCTCGTCGAGGTCGGCACGAACCATCGCCAGGTCGGCCCGGAACAGCGCCAGCGCCGAATCGCGCAGCGCCTTGTCCTCGGCCATCCGGCGCTCGATCTCGTTCAAGGCGCGCGCTCCGGCTGGGTGTCGATGGCTTTCATCAGCATGTGCCAGCGCCGGTTGGCCGCGCGCATCCCGAGGAAGGCGCCGAAGCCCAGCAGGCCAACGACGACCGCACTGGCGCCCAGTGCGGTCAGCCAGGGGGTCAGCGCGAAAATCAGCCCAACGGTCAACCCGACCAGCGCGATGAAGGCGAACGCGGCCCCAATCGCGGCGTAGACAAGGGCCTTCTTGGCCTCCTCGGCGACAAAGGCCGCGCGGGTTCGCTGGTAGATCATTTCGGCTTCGAGATAGGTCTTGCCGTCCTCGATCAGCGCCTCGACGTCCTCGCGCAGCGAACGCAGGTCGCCTGCGTCGTCCGCGCCGGGTGCCAGCTCGTCCGCGACTTCGGGCAGACCGGCAGCGCCCCGCGCGGGCGGGGCGATCCGGTCATCCTCCGGCAGGCTCACCGACGGAAGAGGCGGGCCAGCAGGAAGCCGGCGAGCGCGGCAAGGCCGACCGCGGCGGCCGGGCTCTTGCGTACGAACTCGCGCGCGTCCTCGCCGAGGTCCTCGACGCTCTTCTGGTCGAGCCGCGTGGCGGTGTCCGTTAGCGAGCGCGAGGCCGTGCGGGCGTAGTCGCCATAACGAGGCCCGAGCCGCTCATCGATTGCCGGGGCGTTGTCGCCGACGACCTTGCCGAGTCCGGCCAGTGCTTCGCTCGCCTTGCCCTTGCCGTCGCGCGCCAGTTCGGCGGCACGGGTCTTGGCCTCGCCGGCCAGTTCGGTCGCGCGGGTCTTGGCTTCACCGGCCCAGTCGTCGCTGCGGCTGACCGCCTGGGCGCGATAGGTGCCGGCCCGCTCGCGCGCCTCGGCGCCGAGCGCGGCGGCGCCGGCCCTGGCTTCCTCGAGCGCGGCATTGAAGCGCGATTTCGCCTCGTCGCGGTTGGTGCGAACGGCCGGGGTCTTCCCGGCGTTGCTGTTCCTCGCCGCGGGCTTGCGCGGCTTGGCGGTCTTCGTGGTGGCTGCCTTGGCCATGATATCCCTTTCCATTGACCCGAACTGGCTTCGGGCCGGTCCCTCCGCACTCGCAAATCCAACGCGGCTTGCACCGCTCGGTTCCGCCGCATAGGAGGCCCCGGCCACCTCGAAATGGGGGTGTCTTAGCGAATTACAACACCCGTCCCGCCGGAGCGCCCCGATGACTGCTATAACCGATATTCGCGGACGGGAAATCCTCGATAGCCGGGGCAATCCGACGGTCGAGGTCGACGTGCGGCTGGCCGACGGCAGCATGGGCCGCGCGGCGGTGCCCTCGGGCGCCTCGACCGGCGCGCACGAGGCAGTCGAGCTGAGGGACGGCGACAAGTCGCGCTACCTCGGCAAGGGTGTGTTGAAGGCGGTGGACGCGGTCGGCGGCGAGATCGCTGGCCGGCTGCGCGGGATGGACGCCGAGGATCAGCCAGCCATCGACCGGGCGATGATCGAGCTCGACGGCACCGCCAACAAAGCCCACCTCGGCGCCAATGCGATCCTCGGTGTCAGCCTGGCGGTGGCCAAGGCGGCGGCCGCGGCGCGTGGCTTGCCGCTCTACGCCCATGTCGGCGGAGCTTCGGCGCATCTGCTGCCGGTGCCGATGATGAACATCATCAACGGCGGCGAGCATGCCGACAACCCGATCGATTTCCAGGAATTCATGGTCATGCCCATCGGCGCCCCGACGCTGGCCGAAGCGGTGCGCTGGGGCTCGGAGATTTTTCACACCTTGCAGAAGCGGCTCCACGACGCCGGCCATTCGACCGCTGTGGGCGACGAAGGCGGGTTCGCGCCTGACCTCGCCAACACCACCGACGCGCTGGACTTCATCATGGGCTCGATCGAGGCGGCCGGGTATCGGCCCGGCGAGGACGTGGTGCTGGCGCTCGATCCGGCGGCGACCGAATTCTTCCGCGACGGCCGCTATCACATGTCCGCCGAAGGCAAGGTGCTGAGCCCGGCGGAAATGGTCGGCTATTACGCCGATCTCGTCGCCCGCTACCCGATCCGCTCGATCGAGGACGGCATGGCCGAGGACGATTTCGACGGCTGGAAAGCGATCACCGAGAGGCTCGGAGATCGCATCCAGCTGGTCGGCGACGACTTGTTCGTGACCAATCCCGAGCGCTTGCGGATGGGCATCGGCAAGGGGCTGGCCAATTCGATCCTGATCAAGGTCAACCAGATCGGCACGCTGACCGAGACGCTCGAGGCGGTCGACGTGGCGCGGGCCGCGGGCTACACCGCGGTGATGAGCCACCGTTCGGGCGAGACCGAGGACGCGACCATTGCCGACCTCGCGGTCGCCACCGGATGCGGCCAGGCCAAGATCGGTTCGCTGTCGCGCTCCGACCGGCTCGCCAAATACAACCAGCTGATCCGCATCGAGGAAGAGCTGGGCGAGAGGGCCGCCTATGCCGGCGCGGGCTGTTTCGGGCACCTCGCCAGCTAGGCTTGCCAAGCGCGTTGCGGTAGCTTCTATTCTTCCCGGGTCTCTCGGGGGGAAATCAGGGTATGGCGGCAACGGCGGTGGCCGGGACGGCTAAGCGCAAGCTGAGCGAGCGTTTTCTCGATGCCGTCGAACGGCTCGGCAACAAATTGCCCGACCCGGTCGCCATTTTCGTCATCATCATCGTTGTCCTGATGGCCGTTTCGGTGCTCGGTGCGGCGCTCGGCTGGTCGGCGACCAACCCGGTCACGGGCGAGCGGCTTGTGGCCAAGAGCCTCGTTTCCGAGGAAATGGTCCGCCAGACGCTGACCGAGATGCCGCGCACCTTCACCGGTTTCGCGCCGCTCGGCATCGTCTTGACGATCATGCTCGGCGCCAGCGTGGCCGACCGCTCGGGGCTGCTCGCGGCACTGATGCGCAAGGCGGTGCAGCTCATCCCCGACCGCTGGCTCTCACCCGCGGTGCTGTTGCTCGGCATGTTGTCGGTCCACGCCGTTGACGCCGGTTACCTGGTCTACATCCCGCTTGCCGGAGTGGCGTTCGCCAACGCCGGGCGCAATCCGCTGCTGGGGCTGGTGCTGGCGTTCGTCGGTTGCGGCATGGGTCTGGCCGGCAATCTGCTGCCGGGGCAGTACGACGTGCTGATTTTCGGCATCACCCAGACCGGCGCGGCCGTGCTCGACCCGGGCTGGACGATGAACCCGGTTGGCAACTGGTGGTTCATGGTCACGCTGGCCATCACCTTCATCGGCCTCGGCTGGCTGATCGCGACACGCGTGGTCGGTCCCCGGCTGCCGGCATGGGATGGCGTGCATGGCAGGGAAGGCGCGGACTCGGCAAAATTGCTCGACGGCGAGGCTAAAGGCCTGCGCGCCGCCGGGTGGACGGCACTAGCGGTAGTGGCCGGCGTGGCGGTGCTGATGTTCATTCCCGGCTATTCGCCGCTTTACGATCCGGGTGCTGTGCCGGCCGAACGGATACTGCCGTTCTACCGCAGCATCGTCGCCCTGTTGCTGGTGCTGCTGCTGTCCTGCGGCTGGGCCTACGGCAAGGCGGCGGGGTCGATCCACAGCCACCGCGACGTCGCCACGATGATGGCCAAGGGCCTCGAAGGCATGACACCCTACCTGGTGATCGTGTTCTTCGCCGCGCATTTCGTGGCCATGTTCGGGTGGTCGAACCTGGCGCCGATCACGGCGATCAACGGCGCTTCGTTCCTGCGCTCGCTCGACGCGCCGCCTGCCTTGCTGCTGCCGTTGCTGACCACCGCCTCGGCCTGGCTCGATTTTCTGATCGCTTCGGGCTCGGCCAAATGGACCGCGGTTGCGCCGGTGGCGGTGCCGATGCTGATGCTGCTCGATATCTCGCCCGAAATGTCGACCGCCGCCTATCGCGTCGGCGACACCGTCACCAACCTGATCTCGCCGCTCAACCCGTATTTCGTGCTGGTGCTGATTTATTGCCAGCGGTGGAATCCGCAGGTGCGGCTCGGCACGCTGCTATCGGCGACGCTGCCGTTCGCGATCGCGTTCTACATCGCCGGCGTGATCATCACCGCCGGATGGGTTGCGCTCGAACTGCCGCTGGGGCCGGGGACCACGGTCGGCTACACTATCCCGGCACGCTAAGTCCCTCGACCAAGGACCCATCGCGCTCGACCGGCGTTCATTGCCGCGTGGCCGAGTGCGGCCTATGCCGTTCCATCCGAAACCATCCGCGCCCAAATCTCGCGCGTCGAAGGGGAATTTCCATGAAATCACGCCTCATTCCCGCGCTGCTGCTCGGCATCGCCACCGTCACGCTCGGACCCGTTGCCTGCAAGAGCGGGGGCGAGGAGACCGAAGCCGCGGCACCCGGCACCGAACTTGGCATCATGCTCGCCTCGATGGACACTTCGGTCTCGCCGGGCGACGATTTCTACGCCTATGCCAACGGCGGCTGGATGAAGGCGACCGAGATCCCGGCCGACCGCTCGAACGTCGGCGGATTCTGGCTCGCCGACCAGCAGACCGAGAAGAACCTTGAGGCGCTGATCGCCGAACTCGAGACAACCGAGCCCGAAGCCGGAACCGACGCTGCCCGCGTCAAGGCGTTCTACGATGCCTTTCTCGACACCGCGACGATCGACCGGCTCGGCATGACGCCCGTCCAGGCCGACCTGCGGCGCATCGCCAATATCAAGGACAAGGCCGGGTTCGCCCGCGTGCTCGGCGGCACGCTGAGAGCGGACGTCGATCCGCTTAACGCCACCGACATGTCCACCGAGAACCTGTTCGGGGTGTTCGTGACCCAGGCGCTCGCCTCGCGCGAGGTCATGCCCTACCTGCTGCAGGGCGGCCTCGGCCTGCCCGAGCGCGAGTATTACCTGTCGTCCGCGCCCGAGATGCGCGCGCACCAGGCCGCCTATCGTAGTTACATCGAGGACGTGCTGGCCGCCGCCGGAATCGAGAATTCGGCCGTCAAGGCACAGCGCATCTACGATCTCGAGGTCAAGATTGCCCGCGCCCACGCCACCCGCGAGGAAAGCGACGACTGGTCCAAGGCAAGGGAAATCTGGTCCGCCGAAGACTTCGCCGAAAAGGCGCCCGGCCTCGACTGGGCGGCCTTTTTCGACGCCGCGCAGCTGGGGGAGCAGGACAAGTTCAACGCCTTCCACGCCGGCGCTATCCCCAAGCTCGCCGCGCTGGTCGGCTCGGAGCCGCTCGAGGCGTGGAAGGACTGGCTGACCTTTCACCAGATCAACCAGAACAGCGCGGTGCTGCCGAGCGAGATCGATGAGCTTTCCTTTGCCTTTTACGGCACCCAGCTGAGCGGCGCCGAGGAGCAGCGCCCGCGCGCCAAGCGCGCGCTCGACGCGGTCGACGCCAGCATCGGCGATGCGATGGGGCAACTCTATACCGCCAAGTATTTTCCCGCCTCGGCCAAGGCCGCGGTCGTGGCCATGGTCGACAATATCAAGGCCGCGTTCGGCCGCCGCATCGAAGCGCTCGATTGGATGGCCGACGAGACCAAGGAAGAAGCCGTGGCCAAGGCCGAGGGGATGGAAGTCGGCGTCGGCTATCCGGATGAGTGGACCGACTATTCCTCACTCGAGCTGTCACCCGACGCCGCCTACGCCAACCGGCAGGCCGCCGAGGCGCTCCGCTATCGCCAGCAACTCGCCAAGATCGGCCAGCCGCTCGACCGCCGCGAATGGTGGATGAACGCGCAGCTGGTCAACGCGGTCAACCTGCCGGTGCAGAACGCGATGAACTTCCCGGCGGCGATCATGCAGCGGCCCTTCTTCGATCCGGCCGCCGACGCGGCCTACAACTACGGTGCCATCGGCGCGGTGATCGGCCACGAGATCAGCCACAGCTTCGACGATGCCGGCGCCGCGTTCGACCGCACCGGGCTGATGCGCGACTGGTGGACCGACGCCGACCTGGCGGTGTTCCAGCGCAACGGCAAGGCACTCAGCGACCAGTACGACCTCTACGAGGCGCTGCCCGGGCTCCACGTCAACGGCAACCTGACGCTGGGTGAGAACATCGCCGACCTCGCCGGGCTTGCGGCTGCCTACGACGCCTACCGCGCCTCGCTCAATGGCCAGGAAGCGCCGGTGATCGACGGCTTCACCGGCGACCAGCGCTTCTTCATTGCTTATGCGCAGGCCTGGGCGACGAAGTTCCGCGAGGCGGCGCTGCGCCAGCGCATCGCCACCGACGGCCACGCGCCCGGCAACTTCCGCGCGCTGAGTGTACGCAATCTCGACGCCTGGTACGCCGCCTTCGACGTCAAGGAAGGCGACAAGCAGTACCTGCCGCCCGAACAGCGGGTGCGAATCTGGTAAGCGGCTCCCCAAGCGCGCCGGCTCGGCTATAAGGGGCCGGCGCAAGCTGGAGAGGAGCGGGCGATGGCCAGGCACATATGGATGGGCGCCGCGTTGCTCGGCGCGATCGCTTTTGCGACACCCATACTGGCGCACCACTCGTTCGCGATGTTCGATATCCGGCAGGAAGTGACGGTCAGCGGCACGGTTCGCGAGTTCCAGTGGACCAACCCGCACTCCTGGTTGCAGCTCAACGTGGTGCGCGACGCCGCGACGGTGGAGTTCAGCATCGAGCTCGGCAGCCCGAACACGATGTCGCGGCGGGGCTGGCGGCGGACCACCTTCAAGCCGGGTGACCGGGTCACGGTGATCATGAACCCGATGCGCGACGGCTCGCCAGGCGGGGCGTTGATTTCCGCCATCGACGCGCAGGGCAACAGACTGACGTTGCGATGAAGATGCTCGCCAGGTTGTTCTTCGTTTCGGCGATGTACTTGCTGACGACGGGTCCCGCGTCTGCGGCGTCTGGGTTGCCCGACTGGAGCGGGGTGTGGGAGCTGGTCGGCGGGACCCTGTTCGACCGCACCACGGCCGAGCCGCCCAATGCCCGCGCTGGCGATCCGGGTGCGCGCGAACGGCCGCCCTACAACGCCGAATGGGAAACCAAGTATCTCGAGAACATCGCCAGGGTCGCCATCGATCGCTTTCCCGATCCCATAACAGGCTGCGGGGTGCCGGTCGGCTTCCCGCGGGTGATGCAGGTGGTCGACGGCTACGAATTCGTGGTCACGCCCGCGCAGACCTGGATCCTGACCGAGAACGGCCCCAACGTGCTCCGCATCTACACCGATGGGCGCGGGCACCTGGGCGAAGACGACATCTGGCCGACCTACACCGGGGATTCCGTGGGCCACTGGGAAGGCGACACGCTGGTCTTCACCACCGTGGGCCTGCGCGGCGAGGACGGCACCATCGTCGACCGCACCGGCGCGGTGCTGAGCGATCAATCGCGCGGCACCACGCGGTTGCGCAAGCGTGAAGATGGCATGCTGGAAGCGGTCATCACCATCGAGGACCCGGTTGCGCTGACGCGGCCATGGACCGTGACCAAGACCTACCGCCGGCTCGCAGGCGACGTGCGGATCATGGACTACGCCTGCGCCGAGAATAATCGCAATCCGGTCGACCCGGCGACAGGCCGGACGCTGACGCTGGACGCCGACGGCAAGCCGATCGACGTCGATTTTCGGGAAGACGGCGGCGACTAGGCGGCATCCTCCGCCTCCACCTCGCGCCCGATCTGCTCCGCCACCTTCTCGACCCGTTCGAGCACCTTCTTTTTGCGGGGATTGAGCAGGAATTGCCACGCGCGCCAGGCGTTGATCAGCAGCAGGATGGCGTTCATCGCCGCGATCCATTCGAGCGGGCCGTTCATGCGGGCAACAGCGTTTCGAGGACCGCTTGGGTTCTGATGCTCTTTCAAGGAATAGTCCGGCAGGTTATCACCGGTCGGGGAGGATCGGCCCATGAGCCTGTTTACCGCACTTTCGTCCCTCGTGCTGGCGGCTGTGACACCCGTCGCCGGACAGTGCGAGCCGATCCCCGGTTGGGATCAGGTACTGGCCGACGAGCGAAGCCGAATTATCGTCATCGGCGAAGTCCACGGTTCGAACGAGGTTCCAGCCACTTTCGCCAATATCGTTTGCCTGACTGCGGCATCGCGCCCGGTGGTTGTCGCCCTCGAGCAGCCGTCGATGGATCAGGGGGCCATCGACAGTTTCATGGCCTCGGATGGTGGTGTGGAAGCCAGGCGGGCGTTCCTGCGCGCGCAGATGTGGAACGGCCCCATGAAAGACGGCCGGTCGAGCCAGGCCTATTTCCGTCTGTTCGACGAACTGCGGCGGATGCATGCCGCCGGCACGATAGAATCGGTGATCGCCTTTCAGCCATCGAGCTTCACCGAGCGTCCGACGCCGGAGCAGTATGAGCGGGCCATGGCGGACCTGGTGAAGGCGAGCAGCCAGCCGGGAACGACGGTCGTCGCTCTCGTCGGCAATGTGCATGCCATGCTGGCGCCGGTGCCGTGGGAACCGCGCTATACGCCGATGGCAGGCCACCTTCCCGCCGATGAGGTGGTGACGCTCAACGTCGTGGGCGGAGGCGGGGAAGCGTGGTCTTGCCGAGCCGGGCCTGACACCTGTGGGCCCAGGCCATCGGGCAGTCCGCCGAATGCCCCGCCCCGCGGGGTCGTGCTCGATGGGCTTGGCGCAAGTCCCTATTCGGGCGTGCTCTATCTAGGCGGACCGACGACCGCTTCATCGCCGCAGCCCGCCATTCCCGCAGAGGGCTGAACGCTTCCGTCAGCTCCCCGCGGCGGTAAGCCGGTCGAGCTGGTCCTGGCTCAATTCGAGCGTCAGCGCTTCGAACTGCACATCGAGTTGTTCGGGCTTGCTGGCGCTGGCGATGGGCGCGGCGATGCCGGGCTGGCGGGAGAGCCAGGCGAGGGCGACGGCGCCGTGGCTGGCGCCGGTCTCGGCCACCACCGCGTCGAGCGCGGGCAGCACTGTCAGGCCCTTGTCGAAGAACCGCTCGATGCTCGAGCCGCGGTTGTGGCGGGTCAGGTCCTCGCGGGTGCGGTACTTGCCGGTCAGGAACCCGGCGGCGAGGCCGAACCACGGCAGCATGGCCACGCCACGCTCGAGGCACAGGCTCTGGAGGGCGGAACCGTAAGCATCGCGTTCGACCAGGTTGTATTCGTTCTGCAGGATCGTGAACGGCGTCATCCCATTGGAATGTGCTGCGGTGTGAACCGCCGCGAGGCGCTCGGCGCTGTAGTTCGAGGCGCCGATCTCGTGCGCCAGCCCCGATTTGACCAGCACGTCGAAGCCGGCGGCGACTTCCGATAGCGGCGTTTCAGCATCGTCGCGGTGCGCGTAATAGAGGTCGACGTAGTCGGTTTGCAGGCGCTCAAGGCTCTTTTCGAGCTCCTCGGCGACCTTGGCCGGCGCCAGGTCGCCCGGCTTGCCGAACATCCCCGTCTTGGTGGCGATGCGCATGTCGGCGCGCACCCCGCGGCTTGCCAGCCACTTGCCGATCACCGCCTCGCTCTCGCCGCCGACGTGTCCCGGAACCCACACCGAATAGCCCTGCGCGGTGTCCACCATCCGCCCGCCGTGTTCGTAGAACCGGTCGAGGATCGCGAAGCTGGTATCCACGTCGGCGGTGAAATCGAACACGTTGCCGCCCAGCACCAGCGGGATTCCAGCGATAGACCAGTGATTTGTCATGCGAACTTCTCCCGCACCGCGAGCAGCGCCATCGCCGCTTCGGCCGCCGCGGCGCCCTTGTTGAGCTGCGCCGGATCGGCGCGCACCAGCGCCTGGGCCTCGTTCTCGACCGTCAGCACGCCGTTGCCGACCGCGATCCCGTCCAGGGTCAGCGCCATGATCCCGCGCGCGCTCTCGCCGGCGACGATCTCGAAGTGCCAGGTCTCGCCGCGGATCACCACACCGAGCGCGACGAAGCCATCGTAGAGCTCGCTCTCCGCCGCCAGCGCGATGGCGCCGGGCAATTCGAGCGCGCCGGGGACGGTCAGCTTGTCGACCGTGTGTCTGGCCTTCTGAAGCGCAGTCTTCGCGCCCTTGATCAGCATGTCGTTGAGGTGCTCGTAGAAGCGGGCTTCGACGATCAGGAAGCGGGCCATGGCTAGGTTATCGGCCGTTCGCCGACGATCGACAAGTCGTAACCCTCGAGGCCGACCAGCGCGTGCCTGGTGTTGGTCAGCAGGACCATGTCGTGGACGCCGAGCTCGGCGAGGATCTGCGCGCCGACGCCGTAATCGCGCTGCTCGGCGGGCATGTCGCCTTCTTCAGGCGGCTCGCGCTTGTCGAGCCCGCGGATGGCGCTGCTGGCATGATCCGGGGCAGGGCGGTTGATCAGAACCACCACGCCCGCGCCCTCTTCGCCGATGATCCGCATCGCCCCTTCGAGCAGGCCCTGGCGCTCGGTGTCGCGGGCGAATACGTCGTCGAACACCGACAGCGCGTGCATCCGCACCAGCGTCGGTTTGTCGGGGTCGATATGGCCTTTGACCAGCGCCATGGTCTCGCCCCTGGTGGCCTTGTTGTAGAAGCTTATAGCGCGCCAGTCGCCGCCCCAGCGGCTGTGGAAACGACTTTCGGCGCGCTTCTCGACCAGGTGATCGTGGCGCCGGCGATAGGCGATCAGGTCGCGGATTGTGCCGATCTTGAGGCCGTGCAGGCGGGCGAAGTGCATCAGGGCGTCGAGCCGGGCCATCGAGCCGTCCTCGGCCATGATCTCGCAGATCACGCCAGAGGGATTGAGCCCCGCCAGCCGGGCGATATCGACCGCCGCCTCGGTGTGACCGGCGCGAACCAGCACGCCGCCTTCGCGCGCGACCAGCGGGAACACATGACCGGGGCTGACCAGGTCGTCGGGGCCCTTGGCGGCGTCGATCGCCACCGAGATCGTCCGCGCCCGGTCCCCGGCGCTGATCCCGGTGGTGACGCCTTCGCGCGCCTCGATCGAGGTGGTGAAGGCGGTTTCCATCCGGCTGCGATTGGTGCGGCTCATCGGCTGCAGCCCGAGTGCCTCGACCCGCGCCTGGGCCAGCGCGAGGCAGATCAGCCCGCGGCCGTGCATGGCCATGAAGTTGATCGCGTCGGGCGTCGCCATCTGCGCCGGGATGATCAGATCGCCTTCGTTCTCGCGGTCCTCGTCGTCGACCAGCACGAACATCCGCCCGTTGCGCGCCTCGTCGATGATCGCTTCGATCGGCACCAGCACCGGCGTGTCGTCGTTGGCGGACAGGAACCGCTCGAGCTTGCCGAGCGTCTCCGCCGTCGGATTCCAGCTCGCCTCGGTGCAGTCGCGTAGCGTGTTCGCATGCAGCCCGGCTGCCCGCGCCAACCCGGCGCGGGTCATGCCGCCCTGGTCGACGAGGTCACGGACGCGATCGATGGTGGAGGTGGCCATGCCGGCACTTTATCACATCATGATGTGATGACAAGGCGGTTGTATCACATTGCGGCTGTGGCGCTTTCTCGCTTGCGCCCCCGCCGCGCCCGCCGCATGGAAATCCGAATGACCGAGCCGCACCAATCCGACGACGACCTGCTCGACGCCTTCCGCTCGGCCATGCGGCATGTCGCGGCGACGGTCTATGCGGTCACCACCGGGCACGGCGGCGGCCGCTACGGCATTCTCGCCACTGCGGTCAGCTCGCTCAGTTTCGAGCCGCCCTCGCTGCTGGTGTGCGTCAACCGGGCGGCATCGCTGCATGCGCCGCTGGCGAGCGCCGAGGTGTTCTGCATCAATGTGCTCGGCCTCGGCAATCGCGACGTTGCCGAGCATTTCATGAACGGCCGCGCGGCGGACCGCTTCTCGGTCGGCGAGTGGGAGGAGGCGCACGGCGTGCCGATGCTGGCGACCGCGCAATCGAGCCTGGTCTGCCGCCGCGCCCATTGTCACGAGTTCGGCACCCATTCGATCTTCATCGGCGAGCTGATCGCCGCCAAGCACCGCGCCGACGCCGCGCCGCTGACTTACTACGATCGCCACTACATCGACATCAGCCAGGCGCCCGAACGCACTTCGGACTAGTTAGCCGGTGGCGGGAGCCCGGCAGGAGTAGCTCGCCGCCAGGCCGGGATCGCCGCCCTCGTAATGCGGATAGGCGGGATGCGGGCACAGCGGGCGCGAGGCGCTGCCATCGGCCCGGCTCGCAACCAGGTTTTCGGGCGCACGGCCGTTCTCGACCCAGTCGACCAGCGGCCCGAGCAGATCGAACCGGTCGAAGGCGTTGCCGCCGCCGCAATGCATCATGCCCGGGTTCATGTAATAGCGGCTTGCCTGGGTGAACGCCGGGCCGTTGGTCGCGGCGGCGCGCAGCCAGTAGTCCCAGCTGTCGTTGGCGGAAAACCACGGATCGCTGACGCCGTGGAAAAACAGCAACTTGCCGCCTCTTCCAAGGAAGGTGTCGAGGTCGGTCCAGACATGCGTGTTGGTCAGGCGCTCGCCCGCGTCGGCCTCGATCGCGCGCAGGCGGGCGTCGATGTCGATCGTCAGCGCGCGTGTCGCCGGCCCGAACACGCCGGGCGTGCCGGTGGGAATGTATCCCGGCAGGCCAGGCCCGGTGAACACGATCCCGGTATCGTAGGGGACCGGGACGTAGGCGGGATAGCCCGCCGCATCCTTCGGCCCGGCGAAGGCGCTCTCCATCGCCGCGACTTGCGCGCCGCTGAGGCAGCCATCCGCCTTTTCGCCCGCGCATTGCAGCGCGGCGGGCCGGAAGCGGCATTGCGCGACGTTCATGATCATGCCGTCGTCGCGGCCGTCGAGCCCGTCGCATTGCCGGAGCAGGCCCGCGAGAATCGTCTGGCGGTCGGCGGCGGAGAAGATGCGATCGACCAGCGGCAGTCCCTGCGCATCGCGCGGCGCCGCCTGGTTGAACTGCACCGCCGAATACTCGATCGCCAGATTGGAATGGCCGGTCCGCATCGCCGGGGCGCCGACCACGACGCCGTCGAACAGCTCGGGATAGCGTTGCGCGGCAAGCATGCCCTCGCGCCCGCCGGTCGAACAGCCGGTCATGTAGCTGTGGCCGATCGAACGGCCATAGAACCGCTCGGTCATCGCCTTGCCGGCCAGCGCCACCGTGCGCACCGAGGTCTCGGCGAAATCGAGCGCGGCCCGCTGGTCGGTCATGAACGAGGCGTCGAACACGGCGCCCTTGTGGCCGCTGTCGTGGCTGATGACCGCGAAACCGCGGGCCAGCGCGGGCTGGCTGCCGGCCGCGACCGGGCCGATCGGCGCGCCGACATTGCCGTTGAGGCCGCCACCGCCTTGCAGCAGGAAGCGGCCGTTCCATTCGTCGGGCAGCGCCAGCGCGAAGCCGATGGCAAATTCCCTGCCGTCGGCGCCGCGGTGGGGGTCCATCGTCCCTTCGACCAGGCAATGGGCGGGCAATGCCGAGGCGGGCGGGGCCCCAGGCACGGCAGCCGGGCGCGCCAGCGAAGCCGAGCGATGGGTGGCGCTGGTTATGGTCAGGCCAGGGCGTATCTGGGTGCCGGCCATTGCCTCGCAGCGCTGGGCGGGGGATGCCGATTGTGACGCTCCAGGTGAGGGGATTGCCGCCGCGCCCGCCAGCAGCGTCGCGAGAACGAGCGTTTTGCGGGTTCCGAATGCTGATATCATAGCGTCACCACCACCTTGCCGACCTGTTGGTTCGATTCGAGATACTCGTTGGCGGCCGCGATCTGCTCGAGCCCGTTGAAAGTCCGGGCGATCACCGGCTTGAGCTGGCCCCCGGCGAGTCCTGCAAGGACCTTTTCCTGCGCCGCCTTGAAGCGATGCGGGTGGTTCCAGATCTCGCTGGCGACCCAGCCGCGCATCGACAGGCCCTTCATCGCGCACGGCCAGTGCGGATAGGGCGTCGGCTCACCGCTCAGACCGCCGTAAATGAACAGAATGCCGCGCTGGGCGAGCGCCTGGGCGAGGGTGTCGACATAGGCACCGCCGACCGGGTCGAACGCAGTGCGCGCGCCCTTGCCGCCGGTGATCTCCATAACGCGCGCGACCAGGTCTTCCTCCTCGGTGGCGATGACGTGGGCCGCGCCCTGTTCGCGCAGGGCAGCGGCCTTGTCGGACGTCCGCGTGCAGGCAATCGAGACCGAGCCTGCCCAGTTGGCCAGCTGGATCGCGGCAATGCCGACGCTCGACGAGGCGGCGCGGACAATCACCCCGTCGCCGATGCCGATTTCGGCGACCTCGATCAACGCCCAGGCGGTCATGTATTGCATCCAGATCGAGGCCGCTTCGGCAGGCGTCAGTCCGGGCGGGGCGGGCAGCAGCACGCGAGCCGGCACGATCGCCTGCTCGGCCCACAGGCCCAGGCTGGGCTGGGTCATCGGCAACACGCAAACCCGCTGGCCTACCGCGAAACCCTCGACTCCGGCGCCGAGCGCCTCGATCGTGCCGGCGCCTTCGTAGCCCATCCGGCTCGGCAGCTCGCATGGCACCGGATAGCGCCCGGCGCGGTACATCGCCTCGGCGCGGTTGAGGCCGACCGCCTCGACCTTGAGACGCACTTCGCCGGGGCCGGGCGCGCCGATTTCGGTGTCCTCGATCTCGAGGACTTCGGGTCCGCCCTGGGTGTGGATGCGAACGGCCTTGGCCATGGTGGCTCCCCTGCTTGCTTGCCAGCTGCTTGGCGCGGCGCCGCGGCGATTGTCCAGCGCTAACGCGGCCGGTTGCGTCACGGCCAAAGAAAAGGGCCCTCCCCGCGAGGGGAGGGCCCAGAGATTTCAGGCTTTCGCCGTTGGACTAGAAGCGGACGTTCGCACCCAGCCAGAAGCGGCGGCCGTTGGTGTCGTGCACGCCGGTGAGGAAACCACCGCCGCGCGCAGTGCCGGTCGCTGCGTACGTCGTGGCGGTCACCGTCGGGTTGATCTGCCCGAGCGGCGGAGCCTTGTTGAACAGGTTGTCCACGCCGAACCGGATGCCGATATCTTCCGACAGCTGATAGCTGCTGTTCAGGTTGAACAGGTGGTAATCCGGATAAGGCGTGGTGTTCGGCGTGCCGCCCGGGACGAGGATTTCACCCGCATCCTCGAGCGACGGATAGAACTGCCACTGAATGGCAGCCCGGAACGGACCGACACCGTAGCCGACCGTGGTCAGCGTGCGATATTCGAACGGGTTGAGGTTGAGACCGTTCTCGCCAGCGCCCGTCGTGCCGACGTAGTCGACCAGCGGGAGCTGCGGGAACAGCGACGAACTCTCGAAGTCCATCTGGTAGTTGAGCACGGCATTCACGGTCAGCGTGCCCGGTCCGACGTCCATGCCCCAGTCGAGCTGCGCATCGATACCGCGCAGATGCACCTTGCCGGCGTTGGCGTAAGTGATCTGCACGTTGCCGAGCTGACCGGTGCCGTTGCGCGGCAACAGTTGGCAGAACTGGTTTGCCGCAGCGGCGTTGGCGGCCGCGGTGGACGCCGACGCCCCCGTGACCAGCGGGTTGAACTGCGGATCGAAGCACTGCTGCTGCACCGCGCCGATCGTCTGAGCGCCGATCGCGTTCTTGATGGTGATGTCGTAGAAGTCGACCGACATCCGGAGCCGCGACAGCGGACCACCGGTCATCGGCGACTGGATCACCACGCCGGCGGTCCAGGTGTCGGCCGTTTCCGGGATCAGGTTCGGGTTGCCGACCAGGGTCGGGAACGCGAAGCCGAAGCTGCCGACCGCCTGTGGAACGGTAGCCGGAGTACCCAGCGGAACCGCGCCATAGTACAGGCTCGTGGCGTCCGGACCGGCCTGGTTCATCAGCGCGCGGCACACTGCTTCGACGTTAAGCGCCCCAGCAGCCCCGCCGGAGTTACCAGGCGCGGTGGCCGGGTTACCGCCAGGGTTGGCAGAGAAGGTGTTCGGGTTCGCCTGCGAGCAGACATCGCCACGGTTGTTGATGCCGAAGGTCTGCTGTGCCGCGAGGAACAGCTCGCCGATGTTCGGCGCGCGTTCCGAGCGGTTGTAGCCGCCGCGGAAACGCAGCCAGTCGGTCACCGACCAGTCACCCAGGATCTTGTAGGTGTAACTGGTGCCGGTCGTGCTGTAGTCCGACATACGCCCGCCGATTTCCAGGTTCAGTTCCTGGATACCCGGAATGTCGGCCAGGATCGGGATCAGCGCTTCGCCGTAGACTTCCTTGACGTCGATGAAGCCGCGGGCGTCGCCGCTCGGATAAATGCCGAGCGCCTGGTCGAGGTACGAACGACCCTGAGTGGTCAGCGTATCGTTGAGGAACTCGTAGTCCATCTCGCGATAGCTGGCACCGAGCGCAATCCGCAGGTCGCCGTACGGCAGGGCGATCACGCCGCCCTGGACGTTGGCTTCAACGATCGTCTGGCGGAACTTCGAACGGTTCTTCAGGTCGGCGCGCATGGCTTCCATGCAGTCGTTGCTGAAGCCACCCGTCGGCGGGGTGAAGAAGTTGACGCCGGTGGTGCACCTGCCGATCGTACCGCCGAAGAAGTTCGATTCAGCGTTGCTCTGGATGTTGAGGCCGCGGCCGAAGGCCGGAGCGCTCAACACGGACTGGGTCCGCTCGAGCGAATAGACGCCGGTCTGACGGGCGTAAGTGTGCGATTCACCGTGGTTGACGAAGGCTTCCCAGGTGAAGTCCGTGCCCGGGATCGAGCCTTCGAAGCCGGCGATGAGGTTGTAGGTCATCACGTCGGTGAAGGTTTCGCGATCGTCAGGCATGTAGGTGAACAGCTGCCACGGCAGGTTCGGATTGGTCCGGTTGTCCAGCACGGCGCGCAGCGCGGCCGGCAGGAAAGCGGCAATCACCTGGTTGTTGGTGCAGCCGCCCAACGGAGTGGTGGTCAGGTTGGCGCAGGCGAACTGAGTGCCATAAAGCTGCGCGAACCGCGGGTTGGTCGGGTTGTCGCGCAGGTCGCCGGGCGTCGGGTCGACATAGACCGTTCCGGTTGCGAGACCATTCGTCGTCTGGCCGTTCAGGATGACCGAGCTGACATTCCCGGTGCCGAGAACCTGGCCGTTACCCGTAATCGCCGCCCCACTCGGAGACAGCTGGTTCTGTTGCGGGTTGCTGCCAACGTACCGGCCTTCGCCATGCGGCAGGAACACGTCCCAGCCGTTGGTGACCGGGCCGGGCTCGTTGCGGGTATAGGTATTGACGTGGCTGAACAGCGCCTGGCCGAACATGCCGACCCAGTCGTTGATCTCGTAGTTGCCGCGGGCGAACGCGTTGTAACGCGTCAGCGGCAGGATCAGGTACAGGTTGGTGTTGTTGAAGCCGATGTTGCCGCCCGCGGTCTTCTTCCACGGATAGCCGTTGAACGGTGCCTGGTTGAACCCAACCGTACCGCGACGCTGGGGGAAGCCGGTGCCGGTCCAGATCGAGCCGTCCGGATTGGTCTGGACGTTGTAGCCGGCGCCACCCAGGGCCGGTCCCGTGCCGGCGGCGAAGACAGCGTTGATTGCCGTGATCCCCGCGGCTGACAGCGGGTTACCGAACGACAGGATCGCGCCCGGCGACGGGTTGAAGAACGCCGTGCCGCCGGTCAGCGGGTTGTTGAGCTCTGACGCATACCAGTCGCGGTCGCGCTGGAAGTTCGGTTCGCGGGTGTTGATCGCGAGCGCCAGGCTGACGTTGCCGCGCCCGTCGTCGAAATCGGCACCCATGATGCCGGAGGCCTGATACTCGAAGCCGTCGCCTTCCTCGGTGATGCCGACGCGGGCATCGAGCTCGAGGCCTTGGAAGTTCTTCTTGAGGATGAAGTTGGTGACGCCGGCGACGGCGTCCGCGCCGTAAGTCGCCGAGGCACCGCCCGAGATGATCTCGACGCGCTCGATCGCGGCGGCCGGGATCGTGCTGATGTCGGTCACGCCCGAGGCGTTCGACGGTGTCGAGCGACGGCCGTCGACGAGGACGAGGTTGCGGTTGGCACCGACGCCGCGCAGCGACACGGTCGCGGCACCAGGCGTGTTGGTGGCGGTCGGCTGAATGTCGCCGCCCGCGGTCGGGGTCTGTGCCGGAACGAACTGAGGCAGCTTGTTCAGGTTCATTTCGAGCGCGGCGGTCGACGAGTTATTGAGCAGCGCTTCGTCGACGAAGATGGCCGGACTGTTGGAGTTGAAGGCCTGATTGCGCGCAATGCGCGAACCGGTGACGACGATCGTCGCCTCTTCGTCATCGACCTGACAGGCAACGCTGTCGGGCTCGGCGTCGCAATCGACGTCTTGAGCCATGGCCGGAGTGGCCAGCGCGATGGTGCCGGCGCAACCGGCCAGAAGCAGGGCCTTGAAAACCCCCGTGTTGTCCAACTTCCTCACTTCATGCTCCCTTCACAGAAAAAATGCGACCGGCCAGACGACCGACGCTGCAATTCAAACGAATATCGTGGGAAGACGGATGACCGCAGGCGGCCGGAACAACCGGCAGGCCAGTCGCGCGGGCAAGCGCCAATGTCATGTGTAACATTCCTCCCCTCGCGGCCCGCCTTGGAATCGGCTGGGTCCGCTTGGGAACGACACATATGGCCAGCGATTGACAGTGTCTAGGGGAACGAACCGAATCAACCTGCGGAAAATGTCGGCGAAGGCAGGGATTATATAGGAATATTGCGCGGCGAGGGCTGAGCCGCCCCCTGGCGAAGGTGTGGCGAACGGGCGTTTTTTGGCGGAAAACCGCCATTTTTGGCCAGAATCGCAACAAATCGCCGGGGCAAGTGTTGCCAAGCTGCATCGCTCGGCAACTCGATGCCCGGGGCCATTCTGTCCCCGTGCGGGATGGGTTTCGCGTTCACCGCGGTCGGACGCCGGCGCACATGAGCGCTCGGCTGTTCATCGCCGGAAAACCGCACTAGGGTCGGGTCAATGAGAAACGAGGGGTCGGGAGGGCCCGCGCCAATGGGCAAACGGCACGGGCCGCCGGCGGGCGAGGGTTCGGCAGGCAGCATCGAGGCAGATCCGCCGCAGCCCGGCGACTGGCGTGCGGTTCTGCGCGGCCAGGCCGGACGAATCTGGAGCGGTGGCGGGCGCCACGACGCGCTCGGTGCCGACCCTGCGGCGCTGTTGACCAAGGCGCTCGGCCCGTTGGCCGACGATGCGGTGCGGATCGTCGAGGCCTATGCGCTGGGCGCGCGGGGCAAATCCGCCAACACCGCGCCGCCGGCCGAGTTCGGCACCCGGCTCGAGCTGATTCTCAACGGCATCGAAGCCTCGCTGGCATCGCCGGCGCCGCGCGACGCGAGCGCGGACGCACCCCCGCACGTCATCCAGAGCGAGCTGTGGCAGGTCCTGCGCAAGGTCCGCGAGAGCGCCGAGCTGTCGTACTCGCGCGAGCAATACCTGATCGAGCTCGACCGGCGGATACTGTTCCTGCTGCAGGAGCGCGGCCCGGTGGTGCCGGCGGACATCTCGAACGCGGTCGGCGTCGACAAGGCGCAAGTCAGCCGCTCGGTCAAACGCCTGCTCGAGCTGCGGCTGGTCGAGCGCGAGCAGATCAGGGCGCCGCTGTGCCTGACCCGCGACGGCGAGCGGCTCGGCAAGCGTCTGCTGCGGATGGCGGAGCTGCGTAACCGCGAACTGACGATCGACATCTCCGAGGACGAGCTGGCGGAATTCTTCGACACCATCGAAGTGCTGCTCGACCGGGCGATGGCCTTGTACGAGCAGGAGCGCGAGTTGGCCCAGGGCGCCGCTCCCGCATCTGCTCGTACCGGGCCGGGTGATTCCAGGCCGGCCGAGAAAGTGGTCATCGACCGTTCGCGCATTGTCGCGCCTTTGATGACGCTAAGCGCCTATTTCAGCCGCAGCGGCGCCCTGGCGTTCAAGCGCCTGACCGGCCTGTCGACGTTCGAGGCGTTCGTGCTGTCGGAGATCGGCATGGCCCCGCCGATCGACTGGGCGGCGCTGGTAGCAAGCCTGGCGCGCGATCACAGCCAGGCCGGGCGCACGGTCAATGCCTTGATGGGGCGCGGGCTGGTCAAGCGCGAAGGCAAGCCCGGCCGGCGTCACGGCCGCTTCTATCCGAGCGACGAAGGCGCCAAGTTGTACGCGGTGATCCACGAGGCCGGGCGGCAGCGCAGCGCGTTTCTGCTCGCGCCGCTGGCGGCGGGACAGCGCGCGCGCTTTCTCGCGACTTTCGACAAGGTGCGCCGCAATGCGGCCTCGCAGCTCGAGCGCGAGCGGGCCTTCGCCGAGATCGACCGGCCTTAGCCGCCGCTAGCGAATCCGCCGCACCGGCACCGCCGGCTGGCCATCGACCCGCATCAGAAAGCTGCCGAGCGAGCCGCGCTCGATCTCGATCTCGTCGCCGCGCCTCGGCAGGCGGTATTGCGAGTCGACGCCCTCGGCGAACATCCATTGCGCGCCATCCTCGAGCGTAACCAGATAAATGCCGGGCTGGCGCAGCGCGATCGATGCGACGGTCGGGTGAATCTCCTGCATCAGGCCGGGCCGCAGCTGGAACCGCGATGGATCAGACGTGCGCACGTCCTCGTAGCCGAAGCCTTGCGGCCCCTGGTTCTCGATCGGCGCGCTGCCGCCGAGGACGCCGCGTACTTGCCCGGGAACGGTGGAGCGGACCGTGGCGCCGGCCCTGGTCATGTTGTTGTCATAACAGGCCAGCCGCGCAGTGGGGTCGTCGATCTTGGCGCATTCGACCAGGATATTGAGCACGGCCCCCCGCTCGTCCTGAGCCAGGGCGGGCGTGGCCGACAGCGCCAGCGTGGCGGCACTGATCGCCAGGCCGGTCGCCACGAACGACGCGCGCTGCGCAAGACTCGACATGAATGCTCCCTCTTGTCCGATGCTGCGCTTAGTGGCCGCAAGCCGCATATCGCGCAAGGGGCTTACGGACGGCTGAACGAAGTGTCGCGTTATGCTTGCGCTTCGTCCGGCTGCAAGGCGCCGCGGCGCAGCTGGTCTTCTTCCATCGACTTGAACAGCGCGGTGATGTTGCCTTCGCCGAAGCCCTCGTCACCCTTGCGCTGGATGAATTCGAAGAACACCGGTCCGACCATCAGCCGCGAGAAAATCTGCATCAGCAGCCGCGGTTGCCCGCCTTCGGTGGTGCCGTCGACGAGCACGCCGCGCCGGCGCAACTCGTCGACCGGCTCGCCATGGCCCGGCAGGCGCTGCTCGAGCATCTCATAATAGGTCGCGGGCGGGGGCGGGGCGAACTGCAGGCCGCGCCGCGCCAGATCGTCGAGCGAAGCGTAAAGATCGTCGCTGGCGAGCGCGATGTGCTGGATGCCTTCGCCATTGTAGGCGCGCAGGTACTCGGCGATCTGGCCTTTGCCGCCCTGGCCTGACTCCTCGTTCAGCGGAATGCGGATGCGGCCATCGGGCGCCATCATCACCTTGCTGTTGAGACCCGAGTATTCTCCGGTAACGTCGAACTGACGGAACTCGCGGAATCCGAAGATCCTCGCGTAATAGCCTTCCCAGTGCCCGATCCGGCCGCTGTAGACGTTGTGGGTCAGGTGATCGATGGTGTGGAAGCCGGCTCCAGCCGGAAAGCGCTCGACACCCGGCTCGTAGATGAAGTCGATGTCGTAGATGGACAGATCGTCGCCGTAGCGGTCGACCAGGTAGATCAGCGAATGGCCGATGCCGCGGATCGCGGGGATGTGCAGTTCCATCACCCCGGTTCTGATCTCGACCGGCTCCGCGCCGCGTTCCACGGCCAGCTTGTAGGCCTTCGCCGCATCGCGGACCCGAAAGCCCATGCCGCAGGCCGAGGGGCCATGTTCGCCGGCGAAGTAGGCGGCCGGGCTCTTGGGCTCGTAGTTGGCGATGAAGTTGATCCGGCCCTGGCGCCACAGCTGGACGTCCTTGCCGCGATGACGCGCGACCAGGGTGAAGCCCATCCGCTCGAACGCCGCTTCGAGCACGCCTTTTTCGGGTGCGCAGAACTCGAGAAATTCGAAGCCGTCGAGGCCCAGCGGATTGTCGAAAAGGTCGGACATGGTTTCGTCTGTAACCTGTTTTCCGGCGGTGAACAAGCGGCCCGCCGCTTGCCGATAAGCGCAGCATTGTGGTGAAACCACTTGAATCGCCGGGTTAACTGTGATTCTGTCGGCCGGCATGAACACGGGCATTACCAGGCGCGACGTGGCGCGGGAGAAGCTGGCCCGATTCGGCGCGCTCGCCGTCCTGCTGCTGCTGGCTGGCCTGTCGCTGGCCGGTCCCTATGGCGTGCTGTCGTGGGGCGAGAACATTTCGCTGCTCGAACAGCACGAGCGGCGCATCGCCAAGCTTCAGGTCGAGCGTGTCGAACTGCAGAACCGCATCGTCCTGCTCGATCCGGACCAGGTCGATCCCGACTTTGCGGCCGAGCTGGTAAGGCGCAACCTCAACGTCGCGCATCCCGAGGAATACGTCCTCGAGCTCACCCAGCAGCACTGATTCCCCCGCAATCCGGCGCAATCCGGGCGTTGCCAGCGACGCGAATCACCGCCTATAGCGAGCCGCAGACAGCGCCTTCCTTGGGCGTGATATGGGGAAGTCGTTTTGGCCCGAGCCGCCCGTTCCAGTTCCGGCAAGTCGCAGCCAGCGCCGGCCAAGAAGTCCACTGCAAAGCCCGCCGTAAAGCCCGGTAAACGGGACGAAAACTTCGAGTTGCGCAGCCTCCAGGGAACGTTCGAGCAAGACCGCCGCTATGGCGCCAGCCAGGCCGAGCTGCTGACCTTCTACGAACAGATGCTGCTGATCCGCCGGTTCGAGGAACGCGCCGGGCAGCTTTATGGCCTCGGCCTGATCGGCGGCTTCTGTCACCTCTACATCGGCCAGGAAGCGGTCGCGATCGGGCTGCAGTCGGCGCTCGACAACGACAAGGACTCCGTGATCACCGGCTATCGCGACCATGGCCACATGCTCGCCTACGGGATCGATCCCAAGGTCATCATGGCCGAGCTGACCGGGCGCCAAGCCGGCATCAGCCACGGCAAGGGCGGGTCGATGCACATGTTCTCGACCGAGCATAAGTTCTACGGCGGCCACGGCATCGTCGGCGCGCAGGTTTCGCTCGGCGGCGGGCTGGCGCTGGCCCACCAGTATCGCGGCGACGGCGGGCTGTGCCTCGCCTATTTCGGCGACGGCGCGGCCAACCAGGGACAGGTCTATGAAACCTTCAACATGGCCAGCCTGTGGAAGCTGCCGATCGTGTTCGCGATCGAGAACAACCAGTACGCCATGGGCACCTCGGTCAAGCGCAGTTCCGCGGAGACCGAGTTCTATCGCCGCGGCACCGCGTTCCGCATCCCCGGCATGCAGGTCAACGGCATGGACGTGCTCGAGGTGCGCCAGGCGGCCGAAGTGGCCTTCGCCCATGTCCGCGGCGGCAACGGGCCGGTGCTGCTCGAATTGAACACCTATCGCTATCGCGGCCACTCGATGTCGGACCCGGCCAAGTACCGGACCCGAGAGGAAGTGCAGGGCGTGCGCGACCACAGCGACCCGATCGAGGGAGCCAAGGCGCAATTGCTCAAGCTGGGCGTTACCGAGGACCAGCTGAAGGACATCGACAAGGGCATCCGGGCGGTAGTGTCCGAGGCCGCCGACTTCGCCGAAAGCTCGCCCGAGCCGGCGGCGAGCGAGCTCTACACCGACGTGCTGGTGGGGAGCTACTGATGGCGATCGAGCTCAAGATGCCGGCGCTCTCGCCGACCATGGAAGAGGGCACGCTGGCCAAGTGGCTGGTCAAGGAGGGCGATACCGTCACGTCGGGCACCGTCCTGGCCGAAATCGAGACCGACAAGGCGACGATGGAGTTCGAATCGATCGACGAAGGCACCGTCGGCCGGATCCTGGTTCCCGAAGGCAGCGAGAACGTCAAAGTGGGCACGGTGATCGCCGTGCTGACGGGCGAGGGTGAGGAAGCCTCAGCGGCTCCCGCAGCCAAGGCCGAGGAGCCCGCCGAAGACCCAGCTCACGCCAAGCAGGCCGCCGAATCGGGCACGCCCAAAGCCAAGGCGCCGTCGGGCACCGAGAAGCTCGCGTCGTCGGCCAAACCCGCCGCCGACCCGGACATTCCCGCGGGCACCAACATGGTCACGCTAACTCTGCGCGAGGCGCTGCGCGACGCGATGGCCGAGGAAATGCGCCGCGACGAGCGCGTGTTCGTGATGGGCGAGGAAGTGGCCGAGTACCAGGGCGCCTACAAGGTCACCCAGGGGCTGCTCGAGGAATTCGGCCCCAAGCGGGTGATCGACACGCCGATCACCGAATACGGCTTCGCCGGCATCGGCACCGGCGCGGCGATGGGCGGCTTGCGGCCGATCGTCGAGTTCATGACCTTCAACTTCGCCATGCAGGCGATCGATCACATCATCAACTCGGCGGCCAAGACCAACTACATGTCGGGCGGGCAGATGCGCTGCCCGATCGTGTTCCGCGGGCCGAACGGCGCGGCCAGCCGCGTCGGCGCGCAGCACAGCCAGAACTATGCCCCGTGGTATGCCAGCGTGCCCGGCCTGATCGTGATCGCGCCGTATGACGCGTCGGACGCCAAGGGCCTGCTCAAGGCCGCGATCCGCAGTGACGACCCGGTGATCTTCCTCGAGAACGAGCTGGTCTATGGCCGCACCTTCGAGCTGGCGCAGCTCGACGACCATGTCCTGCCGATCGGCAAGGCGCGGATCGTGCGCGCAGGGACCGACGTCACCATCGTCAGCTATTCGATCGCGGTCGGCCTGGCGCTGGAAGCGGCCGAGACCCTGGCGGGCGAGGGCATCGAGGCCGAGGTTATCGACTTGCGCACCCTGCGCCCGCTCGACCGCGAGGCGATCCTCGCCAGCCTGGCCAAAACCAACCGCCTGGTCATCGCCGAAGAAGGCTGGCCGGTCTGCGGAATCGCCGCCGAGGTGATAGCCGTGTGCATGGAGCAGGGCTTCGACCTGCTCGACGCGCCGGTGCTGCGGGTGTGCAACGAGGATGTGCCGCTGCCCTATGCGGCCAACCTCGAGGCGCTGGCGCTGATCGATGCGGGCCGGATCGCCGAAGCGGTGAGGAAAGTCTGCTGCCGCGACTGAGTGGGCGTGTGCGCCATCAGCTGCAAACGGACGTGGTGGTGCCCGACAAGCCGTCGCCGCCGCCACCAGTAAGGTTGCGGTCGTCGCGGACCAGGAACGCGGCTTCGTGCGCGAAGATCTTGTCGTCCATGAACATTGAACCGAACAGCGGCCGGTAAGTGTAGTAGACTTCCACGAACATCACCGCCTGGCCGGCGGCAGCGGCGACCTGGCGGCCCGCCTCGCCGAGGCCGGTGAGCGGCGTCCCGCTCAGTCCGTTATTGGTGGTGTCGTTGCCGTAGTGCGAATCGCGGTCCATCTCTCCGGCGCAACGCTGCCAATGGAGGTACTGGCGGCCGGTCCCGGCGTGGCGCTCGAGGCTGGTCAGGATGACCCTGCCGTTTTCTTCGAAATCGAGCTGCTGGCCCTGCCGGACGGCGCCGAACATGACCGCATCGATGTCGGTTTCCGCGACCGTCGGCGAGATGGCGCTGTTGTCGGTCTGGCCCAGGCGCGAGGCGTTGTCCGCCACGCCGAGCGCGAGCTGGCTGACCTGCATGTTGACCGAAGTCATGTAGGCAATTTCCACGCCGTACATGCCCAGGGCGACGAGCACCGGCAGGCACAAGCCGAACTCGACCATCGAGATGCCGTCCTGATTGCGGAGCAGCGAGCCGACAACTCGGCGGCAGCCGGCGGCAAGGTTTTTTGTCGGAGACGAAGGCTTGGTCATTGGCCTAATCCACGCAAGTGCGGGCGGTGGTCGCCGGGGCTGGCTGGTCGCCGAACGGCTGGTTCTTCTTGACCGCCGATGCCGACAGGGACCGGTCGACCCAGGCTTCCGGCATGAACGGAACCTTGAACAGCGGTTCGTAAGTCGCCCTGACGGTGTAGACGACGACATCGTTGGCGCCGCCATTGCCGCTCACGCCGACGTCCGCTTCCCACTCTTCCGAGCCGTTCTCGTCGATATAGGCTTCGCCGTTGTCGCACACGTCATTGCCGTTCGCGTCGGTGAACTGCTCCGGACGAGCAATATCGGCGAAGTCGAAATAGCTGGTGCGTTCGGTCTCCAGCTCGACGCCGGGCAGGACCGGGTTGACGATGCGCAGGACCATGGCGTCGGCTTCGTCGGTATCGCCGGTTTCGAGCGATGCCTCGCGGGCGGCACGCTCGACGGCGCCGTCGAACACCACCCGCGCGTAAGTCATGTGCCCGATGTCGAACATGCCCATCACCAGCAGGATGAACACCGGGGCGATCAGGCCGAACTCGGTCGCTGCCAGGCCCTGCTGCCCGCGCAGCACCCGGCGCAGGGCCCGGAGCCTCAGCGGTGCGCGCAGGGCCCGCATTACTGCGTGACCCTGAGCTCGCCGACCTGGTTGGCGATTTCCTGGAAGTAGGTGTTGAGCTGCGCCGCGTCGTTGGCCTTGAACGCGCTGTCCGCCGAGGCGCAACCGGTGAGATCGCTCGACAGCGTCACGCCCGAACCGAAGGCGATGATCCACAAGCGGATGCCGCGCGCCTTGATCGCTTCGCACATGGCCCGCCAGCGCGAACGGTGGCGCGAAAGCTGCGTCGAATCGCTGGTGCCCGTGCCGGTGACGCGCATGTCGTGCCGCTCGATGCCATAGGCCGTGTTGGCGAACCGGTCGGTGTCCAGTTCGCCGTCGGTCATGAAGATCATGTGGCGCGATACCGAGCCGCCGTTTTCCGGCTCCTCGTTGACGAGGTCGGACCACAGCCCGGTCGGCGAGCTCAAGCGGGCACCCCAGATCATGCCAATGTCGTGATAGGTGCCGCCGGTCGGCTGCATCGTAGCGACATAATCGTCGAAATCGTCCTCATCCATCTCGGCGAACACGGCCGCCGTCTGGGGGCAGGGCGTGCTCGCCTTGTTCTCACTGATCTCCGAGGTGGAAACCGCGCCGTTCAGACCGTCGTCGAGATCCTCGAATCCCACCTGGCCGTCACGCTCGAATGTGACCTGCGGCCATTGCACCTTCCAGCGGCTCGCCTCGCTCGTCGGCGCCGTGTCGATGTCCAGGTCGACGGCCGCGCTCGGATCGATGCCCGTCAGCAGGTCCACGAACGCGAAGGTGGCGTTGGTTACCGTCTGGCGTTCCTGGATGCAGCCGTTCCAGGTCATGGAGATGTTCTTGGTGCGGTTGGGGGTGGCTGTGTTGATGTCGAACGGCATCGTCACTGCGCTGAACGCCTTGTAGCTGCTGGCGTCGAACTGGCGCGACTGCAGCACCGCCGTGGTGAACGTGGCGTTGTTCGTCGTGACGTGGATCGGCGTGCGTTCCTCGTAAACCGTGCTGCGCTTGGTCCGCGTGCCGGTGCGCTTGTCGACGTACCACTTGCTGCTTGTCTGCCGGCACTCGTAGTCGATGAAGGTCTGCGGCTGATGGATGCCGTTGGTCTTGACCTGGTTGCCGCTGTCCGCCTCGACGGAAGTGCTGGTCGAGTTGACGGAGGACGCGCCGGTGTCGACCCAGGCCGTGTCGGCCGGCTTGTTGTTGTTGCAGGTGCTCGATGAGCTGTATTGCGTGTTCGTGTGGTGCACCCAAGAGTTGTAGGTGGTCGAGGTGTAGGTGAAGTTGGGGTCGGTCCAGGTGCTGACCGGGTTGGTGCTCCAGTTGACCAGCTTGTACGACTGCACCGTGACCGAATTCGAGATGTAGCTGGTGTCGAGATCGTTAAGCAGCTGCCCCACCCGCACAGTGGTGCTGTAAGGGACGAAGCCGTAGCGGATGCGCGCGTTCGATCCCGAATTGGTCGAATCGACCGTGTCGTAGAAGTTCATCATTGCCTGCTTCAGCGCGTACATGCGCGTAAGCGATTCGGTGCTGGTGGTGTCGCCGTTGGGCTTCCACGCCATCGACCCTGTGTTGTCGAGGACGAACATGATGTCGCTGTTGCCGATGCCCATTGAGGCCGAGCACACGACCGAGATGTCGAGCTCGTCGTAGCCGAACACCCCCATGACGATGGTAGGCATATCCGCGGTCGCGGTGCCGACGACGGTATTGCCGTCGTCCTCCGAACTCGAATCGAACACCGCGCCCGGAGTCTGCTGCGCATCCGCGTCGTAGTTGGCGTTGAAGTAGGTGTTGGCTTGCGCCTCGGCGGCGGCGTTGTAACCGTCGCTACCGACAGCGCGGCGGCCCGCCAGAACCCCGGCGTCGCAAGCCGACTGCAGTCGGCGCTCGGCCTTGTAGCCGCGCGCCATGTCGACGCTCGAGCCGACGATCCCGGCCAGGATGAGTGTGACCGCGGCGGTCAGCGGCAAAACGTTGCCGGCCGCGTCGGACCAAAACCGATTGGCGAGCGACGTGCCGCGGAGAAAATCCGTTCGCCTGGTGCGCCGGTACATGCCGTCAGACATTGATGAGCCCCTCGAAACTTCAGTCACACACGCAATTAGCGAGACAACACGAGCATTCCTTTGAGGGACGCGGTTAAGATATCGTTAGGCGCAGGGGCTCGGATCGGGCCTAACTCGCTGCGGCACAGGAGGTATTTCGGTTGACGGGTCAGGGTGTTCCCGAAGCTGCCGGGTTATCCGCCATTAACCGGCTGGCGTTGTCCTACGCCCCGGTCCGCGCCCGATCCGCGACCCTGGCCTTGCTGGCGCTCGACGAGCGGCTGGCGGCCATCCTGCGCGGGCTGTTGACGTTTGGCCGCGAGCCGATCGCCGCCCAGCTGCGACTGGCGTGGTGGCGCGATGCGCTGGCGCGGCCCGTGGCCGAGTGGCCGCGCGGCGAGCCGGTGCTCGAAGCGCTGCGCGGCTGGCGCGACCCGGCCGGCCTGGCGGCGCTGGCCACCGGCTGGGAAGCCCTGCTGGCCGAAGACCTGACGCCGCCGGCTATCGCCGAGTTCGTCGATGGGCGTGGGCAGGCCTTCGCTTGCCTCGCGCGAGAGCTCGGCGTCGAGCGCGAGGAGGATGCGGCGCAGGCGGCGCGCCTGTGGGCGCTGGCCGACCTCGCGGCAAATCTCTCCGACGGCGCGGAGCGGGCGCTGGTGGTCGATTATGGCAGCGGCCTGACACTGCCGGCCTTGCCGGCCAGCTTGCGCCCGCTGGCGGTGCTCGCCGGGCTCGGCGCGGCGGCGCTGCGCAAGGGCGGTGCGCCGCTGCTCGATGGACCGGGCAGCACGCTTCTGGCCTTGCGGATCGGGCTCAGCGGGCGGTAAGTTGGGGCAACCGAAAGGGTCGCCCGTGAACCGTGCTTCGACTTCGCTCAGCACAGGCATCGTGCTGGGAGCCTTCGCCGCGCTCGTGCTGGTCGGCATTGGGCTGTTCTGGCTTCAGGGCCGCGCCGAGGTCGAAGCGGGCGCTCCGCCGCCCACTGCGCCCGCCGTTCGCCCCACCGGCATCCCCAGCGCCGATACGGCCGGCCTGGCAGGTCCGGCGCCGCCCGAGGCGACCGAGCTGACCCGCGAGGAGCAGCGCTTCTTTCGCTACGACCGCAACCGCGACCGCAAGATCACCCGCACCGAAATGCTCTCGACCCGCACCAACGCGTTCCGCGCTCTCGACAAGGACGGCAACAACCTGCTGACTTTCGAGGAATGGGCGGTGACCACGGCGACGCGGTTCGATCGGGCCGACGCCAATGGCGACCGTGAGCTGACGGCGCGCGAATTCGCCACCACCGCGCCGCGGCCAGCGGCAACACCGCGCTGCAACTGCTAGGCGGGCACCGCCTCCGCGCCCGCCAGCCACTCACCGAAGTCGGCCTTGGCGCGTTCGGTGTAGGCGAGCTTGCGCGCCTTCTTCTTCACCTCGGGCAAGGGCGGGAACAGGCCGAAATTAACGTTCATCGGCTGATAGCTGTCGGCCTCGGCATCGCCGGTGATGTGGGCCAGCAGCGCGCCCATGGCGGTGGTGGGGGGAGGGGGAGCCCAATCGCCGCCTGCCAGCTCGGCAGCGGCCATCAGGCCCGCCAGCAGGCCCACCGCCGAGCTTTCGACATAGCCCTCGCAGCCGGTGATCTGCCCGGCGAAGCGGATGTGGGCCGCGGTTTTCAGGCGCAACTGCCGGTCGAGCAGCGTCGGCGAATTGAGGAAGGTGTTGCGGTGCAGACCGCCGAGCCGGGCGAACTCGGCGTTCTCGAGCCCCGGGATGGTGCGGAACAGCCGCACCTGCTCGGCGTGCTTGAGCTTGGTCTGGAAGCCGACCATGTTCCACAGAGTGCCGAGCTTGTTGTCCTGTCTGAGCTGGACCACGGCATAGGCCCAGCGGCCGCCGGGAAACTCCGCTGACGCGCTATGCGGATTGTCGAGGCCCACGGGCTTCATCGGGCCGAAGCGCAGCGTATCGACCCCGCGTTCGGCCGCCACCTCGATCGGCATGCAGCCCTCGAAATATGGCGTGTTGGCCTCCCACTCCTTGAATTCGGTCTTCTCGCCGTCGAGCAGGCCCTGGTGGAAGGCGAGGTACTGCTCCTTGTCCATCGGGCAGTTGATGTAATCTTTCCCTCCCTTGTCCCAGCGGGCGGCCATCCAGCAAATCGACATGTCGATGCTGTCGTGGTGGACGATGGGCGCGATGGCATCGAAGAAGGCGAGGCTTTCGGCGCCGGTGGCACGCCCGATGCTTGTCGCCAGCGAGGCGGCCGTCAGAGGCCCGGTGGCGACGATGGTCAGGCCTTGAGTGGGCAGCGCATCGATCTTCTCGCGCACAATCTCGATGTTCGGGTGCGCTTCGAGCGCGGCCTCGACCTCGCGGCTGAACACGTCGCGGTCGACCGCCATGGCCGAGCCCGCCGGCACCCGCGCCGCCTCGCCCGCGCGCATGACCAGCGAATCCAGCCGGCGCATCTCGTGATGTAGCAGGCCGACCGCGTTGTGCTCGTGATCGTCCGAACGGAAGCTGTTCGAGCAGACCAGCTCGGCCAGGCCATCGGTCTGGTGCGCCGGCGTCGAGCCGCCACCTCCGCGCATCTCCGATAGCCGCACCCGCACCCCGCGCTCGGCCAGCTGCCATGCCGCCTCGCTGCCGGCGAGGCCACCGCCGATGATGTGAACCTGGTGCGCCATGTGCGGGGGCGCTTGCTCCGCGCCGTTCATCGCGTCAAGGGAGGCGCATGTCGCGCCGCGCCCTCGCCGAGAAACGCCCGTTGCTGCTGGCCAGCATCGCCGCCGCGTTGGCGTTCTACTACTTGCGCTGGGGGCCGTGGCCGGAGCTTTACCTGATCCCGCTCAAGGGCGCCTCCGTTGGCCTGCTGGCGGTGTACCTGTGGCTGCGCCATGGCAGCCCCGATGCGCGGCTGCTGGCCTGGGCCTTCGGCGCCGCCGCGCTCGGCGACATGGCGCTGGAGATCGAGACCGACCGCATGATCGGCGGGCTGCTGTTCTTCGCCTATCACGTCATGGCCATGGGCGTTTACCTGCGCAACCGCCGCCCGAGCCTTTCGCCGAGCCAGAAGGCGGCGGTGGTAGCCATGCTGCTGGTGACCCCGGTGATCGCCTGGCTGATGCCCGCCGACCGGGGGCAAGCCTTCAACGTCGCGCTTTATGCGCTGGCATTGGGAGCGATGGCGGCCAGCGCCTGGGCGAGCGTGTTCCCGCGCTATCGCGTTGGCGCGGGCGCGGCGCTGTTCCTGCTTTCGGACCTGCTGATTTTTGCCGAAATGGGCCCGCTGCAAGGGCACATCGTGCCGCAGGTCCTGATCTGGCCGGTCTATTACCTCGGCCAGCTGCTGATCGCGACGGGCGTCGCGCAGACCTTGCGCAAGCGCGATCCCGAGCTCAAGATCATCGTCAACAACTAGGCCCGCGCGGCGTAAGCCTTCATCGCCGTCGTCAGCCAGTCGAGGAATCCGACGCCGCGCTTGTCGAAGTGCGTCCGGAAATCGGGATGGGCGAGGTACATGTCGGCCATGCCGGCATAGCCCTCGCGCGCGCACTCGCGGTCCCACATTTGCGTCACCCAGGCGCGATGGCGGTCGAACAGTGGGTCGAGTTCGGTGGATTCAGGCTCCGTTCCGGCCAGGAAGCGCGTGGCGAGTTCGGCTTCGGCCGTTTCGCCCTTGGCCAACGCGGCCTGCATCGCTGCCGGCCCGGCCTTGCCCCAGTGCTCCTTGCCGGCATCGATCCCCTGGCGCACGCTGTCGCCGTAGTTCTCGACCAGCCATTCCTCGTATTCGGCCTGCTTTTCCGGCGCGAAGCCGTGGTAGAGGTCCTTGTCCTTCATCGTGCCGTCTCCGCTCAGTTCCGCGATCGTGCGGTCGATCGTCAGGAGGAGTTGGCGAGAACTATCAATCCTTTCAGCCAGCATCTTGCGATGCTGTGAGAGGATTGCCACGCGGTCGCGGCCATCGGTTTCGAGCAGCCTGGCGATCTCCTGCAAGGGCACGCCCAGTTCGCGATGGAACAGCACGTCCTGCAGGCGCAGCAGCTCCTCGCGCCCGTAGTAGCGATAGCGGTTCTCGCCGATGAACGCCGGCCTGAGCAGCCCGATCTGGTCGTAGTGATGCAGCGTGCGCACCGAGACTCCGGAAAGCCTGGCGAGCTGCTTGACGGTGTACATGCTCATGATCGTCGTCCTTCCGCGAGGACGGCCGATAGTCCCTCACGCCGGGTGAGGGTCAAGCGTGAAGAGAATTATTCTTCGGGCTGACCTTCGTCTGGCACTGAACTCGGCTCGGGCACGGTTTCCACCCCGTCGACACCAATCGCTTCCTCGGCCTCGTCCTCGACCTCGTCCTGTTCGTCGAGGCGCACCGCGCTGACCACGTGCTCGTCGTCGGCGACGTCGAACAGCTTCACCCCGGCGCTGTTGCGGCCGATCACGCGCAGGCTGTCGAGCTCGATACGGATCAGCTTGGCCTGGTCGGTGACCAGCATCAGCTGGTGGGCCTTGGTGGCGGTGAAGCTGGCCACCACCGGGCCATTTCTGGCGATGTTGTCGATGTTGAGGATGCCCTGGCCGCCGCGCCCGGTGCGCCGGTATTCGTAGGCCGAGCTGAGCTTGCCATAGCCGTTGGCGCAGACGGTGAGGATGAACTGCTCGCTTTCCTCAAGCGCCGCGAAACGCTCGGGAGCGATGTTCTTCGGCTCGCCTTCTTTTTCCGCCTTCCACGGCGCGAAGCGGAGGTATTCCTCGCGTTCTTCCTGGTCGCGCATGCCGACGCGCCGCAGGATCGACAGCGAAATGACCTCGTCGTCGGGCTTGAGGCTCATCCCGCGCACGCCGGTCGAGGTGCGGCTCTGGAACTCGCGGATGTCGTCGGCGGCGAAGCGGATCGCCTTGCCCTGGCGGCTCGCCAGCAGCACGTCGTCGCCTTCCTCGAGTAGCGCCACGCCGATCAGGCGGTCTTCGCTGGCCCCCCCATTACTATCCGGGTCAAAACGCATGGCGAACTTGCCGCCGCGCGGGATGTTGGCGAAGGCATCCATCGAATTGCGCCGGGCGCGCCCCTTGGCGGTGGCGAAGACCACGTTGAGCGCGCCCCAGGTCTCCTCGTCCTCGGGCAGCGGCAGCACGGTGGCGATGGTCTCGCCGGGGTCGAGCGCGGGCAGCAGGTTGACGATCGGGCGGCCTCGGGTGGCCGGGACGCCCTCGGGCAGCCGCCAGACCTTGAGGCGATAGACCTTGCCCGCGGTGGAGAAGAACAGCACCGGATTGTGCGTCGAGGTGACGAACATCTCCGAGACCGCGTCTTCTTCCTTGGTCGCCATGCCGGCGCGGCCCTTGCCGCCGCGATGCTGGGCGCGGAAGGTCGAGAGCGGGGTGCGCTTGATGTAGCCGTCGAGCGTGACCGTCACCACCATCTCGCCGCGCTCGATCAGGTCCTCGTCCTCGATCCCGTCCCACGCCGGCGCGATCTCGCTGAGGCGCGGCGTGGCGAAGGCTTCGCGGATCTCGGCCAGCTCCTGGCGCATCACCGCGTAGAGCCGCGCCCGGTCGCCGAGAATATCGAGGTAGTCGGCGATCTTGACCGCCAGTTCCTTGAGCTCCTCGCCAATCTCGTCGCGCCCGAGCGCGGTCAGGCGATGCAGCCTCAAGTCGAGGATCGCCTTAACCTGCGCCTCGGACAGGCGATACTTGCCCCTGGCGGCGCCGAGGTCGGGCTCGACCGCCTCGACCAGCGTCAGATAGGGCGCGATCTCGCGGGTCGGCCATTGCTTCGCCAGCAACTTGGTGCGCGCTTCGAGCGGGTTCTTCGAGCCGCGGATCATCGCCACGACCTCGTCGAGGTGCGACACCGCGACCACCAGGCCAAGCAGGATGTGGGCCCGGTCGCGCGCCTTGTTGAGCTCGAACTTGGTGCGCCGGGTGATGACCTGCTCGCGGAACTGGACGAAGGCCTGGATGATGTCGCGAAGGGCGAGCGTTTCGGGCCGGCCGCCGCGGATCGCCAGCATGTTGGCGGGGAAGCTCGCCTGCGCCGGGCTGTGGCGCCACAGCTGGTTGAGCACCACGTCGGCCGTCGCGTCGCGCTTGAGTTCGATCACCACGCGCACGCCCGTGCGGCTCGATTCGTCGCGGATGTCGGAGATGCCCTCGATCCGCTTGTCCTTGGCCGCTTCGGCGATCTTCTCGACCAGCCCGGCCTTGCCGACCTGGTAGGGGATGCTGGTCAGCACGATCGACTGCCGCTCGCCGCGGCCTTCCTCGATCACGTGGCGGCAGCGCATCAGGATCGAGCCGCGCCCGGTGGTATAGGCGGCGCGGGCGCCATGGCTGCCGAGGATCAGCGGCGCGGTCGGGAAATCGGGGCCGGGAATGAACTCGATCAGCTCTTCCGAAGTGATCGCCGGGTTGTCGAGGTAGGCGAAGCAGCCGTCGATCACCTCGCCCAGGTTGTGCGGCGGAATGTTGGTCGCCATGCCGACGGCGATGCCGCCGGCGCCGTTGACCAGCAGGTTGGGGAAGCGGGCGGGGAGGACCGAGGGTTCCCGCTTGGTGCCGTCGTAGTTGTCGACCCAGTCGACCGTATCCTTGTCGATGTCCTCAAGCAGCGCCATCGCCGCCTTGGCCAGCCGCGCCTCGGTATAGCGCTCGGCCGCCGGCGGGTCGGGGTCCATCGAGCCGAAGTTGCCCTGGCCGTCGATCAGCGGCACGCGCATCGACCACCACTGCGCCATGCGCGCCAGCGCGTCGTAGATCGCCTGGTTGCCGTGCGGGTGATAGTTGCCCATCGTATCGCCGGTGATCTTGGCGCATTTGCGGTATGGCCGGCCGGGCACCATGCCGCCTTCCTGGCAGGCCCACAGGATGCGGCGGTGGACCGGCTTCAAGCCATCGCGCACGTCGGGCAGCGCGCGGCTCACGATCACGCTCATCGCGTAATCGAGGTACGAGGTCTTCATCTCATCGACGATGTCGATGCGTTCGAACTCGCCCGGGGTGGCGGGCGGCTCAAGGGTCTCGGTCGTGTCGTTCACCTGCGCGGTTTGCCCGTCTCGTCGTCGTTTCTCGTTGTCGCCTCGACCCTAGGACATCGTCCCCTTGCAGGCCAGCGGACGGACCCTGGCACGGCGGCGTAATGCCCCGTTTTCCACAAGTCGGGCCAGGCGCCACCCTGGCACCTGAACGGCCGGCCCGTCGCTGGTTAAATCGGTATTCAGGCGCGGAATTCCAGGTCCCGAATTGCAATTGCCGGCATTTCCCGGCAGTAGGCCGCCGATTTGAAATACGGCCCGTCATGGCGGCCGTGCCACTCACCGGGAGAACACCCGCAGATGCTTCGTTCGTCCATTACCACGCGGGGCAAGGGCCGCGGCATCGGCGCTGCGCTGGCGCTTGCGCTCGCGGGCTGCGCCGCCGGTGCGATCGCCTTCGCCTCGCCGGCTCTAGCCCAGGTCCAGCCCGAATTGAGCCCGTCGCGCGGTTTCAACCGCGTGTTCCAGCCGGTGGCCGCGATCGCCAATGCCGCCGCGGGCGATTTCGCCGCCGCCAAGGCGCAAGTGCCGGCGCTGCTGGCGGCGGTCGAAAATGCCGACGACCGCTATCTCGCCGGCAACGTCATCTATGTGCTCGGGGTCAAGCTGACCGAGCGGCCGTTGCAGCAGCAGGGCATGGAAATGATGCTGCAGAGCGGCAAGGCAACCGCGCTCGCCGCGGCCGAAATGAACTACTTCCTCGGTGAGTGGGCCTACGATGACCAGCAGTGGGCCAAAGTGCGCCAGTACATGCAAGCGGCGCGGGCCGGCGGCTACACGCAAGGCAACGCAGAAGGGCTGACCGCCGAATCCTACTTCCGCGAACGGCAGCTCGAGCCGGGCCTCGCCTACCTCGAGGGCATGATCCAGCAGCGCGTGAGCGCCGGCCAGCCGGCGCCCGAGCCGTGGCTGAGGCGCGGGCAGCAAGCCGCCTTCGACGCCAGTAACGTGGACCTCACGACCAAGTGGTCGACCTTGCTGCTCGACCACAATCCGTCGCCCGAGAACTGGACGCGGACGCTGCAGATGGTCGGCGCGTTGCAACCACTCGAGCGGCAGGCCCAGCTCGACCTGCTGCGGCTGATGGCGGCGACCAACTCCCTCACCGGCCGCGCCCTGTTCGAACGCTATATCCAGGCGGCGGACCCGCGCCTGATGGCCACCGAAGTGCGCCGCGTGCTCGAAGCCGGCGTCCAGGCCGGCGTGTTCGATACCGGCGAGGAGTTCTACACCCTGACCAGGAGCACGGTCGACGAGCGCGCTTCGGGCGAGCCCGCCGATGCGGCGGCCTATGCGGCGGACGCCCGCGGCGCGACCTCGGGCCGCGATGCGGCGAGTGCCGGCGACCTGTACCTGGGCCTGCAATCCTATGCCGAGGCCGAGACAATGTTCAGCCTCGCGCTCGAGCAGGGCGATATCGACCGCGATGCGGCGCTGACCCGGCTCGGCATCGCCCAGATCCAGCTGGGCAAGATCGACCAAGCGCGCGCTTCGTTGCAGCAGGTCACCGGCCCCCGCGCGGTCGTCGCCCGGCTGTGGAGCGCTTACGCCGGCA
>Ga0307505_10000363_pt1 | contig 51782 bp, 49 predicted proteins | sample 23_S_MG_FD_202183 | JGI IMG/M metagenome (GOLD analysis project Ga0307505, IMG submission 202183) | Soil microbial communities from Populus trichocarpa stands in riparian zone in the Pacific Northwest, United States - 23_S | ecosystem: Environmental > Terrestrial > Soil > Riparian zone > Trees...
CGTGCTCCGGCTCCACCTCGAACCACAACGGCATCCCATCGACTTCCGTCGAGACGCGGACTCCACCTCTCGTCTCGGATCGCTGGGGTGGGGTCGTAACGGTAGGCGCCATGCGGCTCATTGTGCCGCAGTCCGGTTATCTCGCGCGAAGCGGTGAACGGCCTGTTCGCAGCACCTGCGACATCCCGAGCGGAAAGGGCGGCAGATGTGGGATCACCTCGGATAGCGATCCGAGAGCACGCTCCAGCGAGTCGCCGATGCGGCGTACCTGGTCCGCATCCACCTGCCCGGCCGCACGGCTGATCTGGTCGATCGTCATGTCATCGTCGAACGCGACGAACCGCGTACGCCCAGGGCTCACGGCCGACTCGTAGTCGCGGAACTTGAAGTCACCGCCGTCGAGGGGCGGATCGAGCACCGTCCAGACCGCGGGGATGCCGAAGGAGTCCGCCGTGACCAGCCCGTGGAGTGACGTCGTCAGCACCACGGCGCATGACGCGATCTCCCGCACGGCAGCCCGAGCGCGCTGATGCACGTTGATCACGTGGACCCTCTCAGCCCCTCGTGACGCGAGCCACGCGAGGCCCTCGTGACTCCGGTGATGACCGTGCGGCACGACTCCGAGCTCCCACCGCACCCTCGGGCGCCTCAGGTGACGCGCAACCAGGATCCCTGGGTCACCCACTGCGACGGAGTCAGATTGACCGACCAGCTCTCGAGTGTGCCGGCCGCGCACGGCGAGGAACTTCGCTGCCGGAAGCATGCGTGGACGCTCTTCGATCAGTCCAGAGCCCCATATCGCGCCATCGAACGAGTCGGGCAGGAATTCGATGATGCTGCCCACGCCGGCCAGTCGAGCTTCCTTGGGCGACCGATGCACAGGGACGAGACCGTAGTCGGGAAGAAGCCACGGCGTGAGGTCGTCGCCGAAGTTCGGGTGCCCATCCCACCAGTAGGTCGGAACGACGAGTCCGGTGCCCCAGAGCTCGGTTCGGGCGGACGCCCGAGCCAGCCTGTCGACTGTGCGCAACCGTCGGGCGAGAGGGCTCTCATACTTCATTCTCGAGCCCCGCGGCTCCTGTCGCGCCCACCGCTCGGGGTGATACTCGCGTAGAGCCGAAGATACGCATCCGCCACCGCGCGCCACGTGAACTCGGGAACTCGTTCACGACCCGCCTGAGCGAGCCGGTCGCGGAGCTGCGTGTCGAACGCTACTCGCCGCATGACGCCGGCCAGCTCCACCGTGTCGGTGGGATCGACGAGCAGGCCGTCCTCACCATCTCGGACGAACTCCGGCGCGCCGCCCCGATCAGTCATGATGAGAGCCGAACCGGCCCGCCACGCCTCGAGCGCGACAATGCCGAATGCCTCCATGCGGCTGGGCACAACCACCGCCAGCGAACCGGCCATCACGCGCGAGACTTCGTCCGGCGACAGTCGGCCGAGCATCACGACACGTCCTTCGAGTCCTGTTTCGGCGATGAGGAGATCGAGAGCGCCCCTCTCCGGACCAGCTCCCCCGATGAGCACACGGTAGCCGCTCGGCAGATCAGCGTGCGAGAACGCCTCGATGAGGAGGTCGAACCCCTTCATCTGCCCCAGCCTGCCGACCGACGCGAAGTACGGTCCGCCATGGCCATCGAATGTGCCTTGAGTGTCCACCCGCAGGTCCACACCGTTCGGAACAACGTGTCCGTCCCTCAGCCCGTAGGTGTCCCGCAGGTCTGCAAGCGTGAATCGGGACGGCGCCGTCACGATCTCGGATCGCGCCAACGCATCCGCCAGACCACGCCGCAGAAGCGCCGAGCGACGGAAGATGCCACGGTCGTCTGCGAGCGTCTCACCGTGGGATGTCACCGCGAGCGGAATCCCCGTTCGTCTCTGCAGGGCGAGAGCGTAGAGCCCGTTCGGCCCGAAGCAGTGCACGTGCAGCAGATCGGGTTGAAACTCCTCGGCGGCACGGCGCCACTCACGCCATGCCGAGGGTGCTTTCCTGGCGAACGAGTACAACGCCGCGCCCGTGCGAGCGGGCAACGGTGTGGGCAGGTACCGGACCTGCACACCGTCGACGACGCGCGCGCCCAGACCGTCCCCGCGGTCGACAGTCCACACCTCCACCTCCACGGCGCGATCCGCGAATTCTCGCGCGACTTGACGGACGTGCTCCTCGACACCACCGACATGCGGCCAGAACGAGGACGCGATCAGCGCGACGCGTGGGCCGGCGTGCATTCCAGGACGCCTCAGCCTCGCCGCGTGCGGTCGCTGGGCACCCTCTCCTTCGGCTTCGGGGCGTCGGCGACCGGGGGCGACTCGAACACTCCATCGAGGTTGAAGTCGTCGTCCGCCATCGAGCTCGACCCTGCGGCGGTGCGATCGGAGATCCCGTACTCGAGCCGATAGTCATATGAGTAGGCTGACGCGTCGACGCCCTTGATCGGCACCTTGTTGAGCACCACCCCGAGCGCGCGCCCGCCTGCCTTGGAGAGGGTGTCGAGGGCCTTGTCCAGGAGGTCGTACGTCGTCTTCCCGAGACTGACGACCAGAAGCGCGCCGTCGGCCTGATGCGCCAGCACGGCTCCATCCGTCACCGGGAGAAGGGGCGGCGCGTCGATGATCACGGTCGCGTGCTCCGCCAGATCCGCGATGAGCCTGTGCATCCGCTCGGACCCGAGCACCTCGCTCGGGTTCGGCGGCGTGCTGCCGGCCGTCAGCACGAAGAGATTGTCGAAACGCGGTGAATGCTGCAGCACGTCGGCGATGTCTGCCCGCCCCGACAGGACATCGCTCAGCCCTGCCCCCCCGGGGAGGCCCATCGTCTTCGCGACTGTCGAACGGCGCAGGTCGCCGTCCACGAGCACGACGGGCTTGCCTCCGGCTGCGAGCGTGATGGCTAGGTTGCAGGCGATCGTCGACTTCCCGTCGCTGGGCAGCGGACTTGTCACCACGATCGATCGCGGCGGGTTGTCGACGTCCATGAACTGGAGGTTCGTGCGCAGCGAGCGCAATGCCTCCGAGACCGCGAAGCGGGTGCCGGTGTCGCTTGACGAGCTCAGGTCGAGGAGCCGGCTGTCACCGCCGCCCTCCGTGAGCGGGATGGTGCCCACGACAGGGAGTCCGGTCCGGGACTCCAGGCCCTCAGCCGCGCGGATTCGACGGTCGGACGCCGTCCTCATGAGCGCGAACGCGATCCCCAGGCCGAGGCCGAGCACTCCGCCGACAATCAGCGCCGTGCGGAGATCCGGGAAGATGGGCGCCTCCGGCAGGATCGCCGAGGCTGTCACGAAGATCGTGACCGGGGCAGAACCCGGGGTGCCATCGCCCTCCGTCTGATCGGCTGCCGCGGCCAATGACGTCAGCCAGGCCTCAGCGAGCGCGGCGGCCTCCTCCGGCGTGGATCCCGTCGCGGTGATGCGAATGATGTTGGTCTGCGACGGGTTCTCGGCCGTGACTCGCGTCACGACCTGTTCCGGGCTCGCGCTGATCCCCAGTTGCGCGATCGCGCCGTCGGCGACGATCCGCCAGGTGGCCATGTCCATGTAGGTGGGCAGCGATGCGCGGGCGAAGCTGTCGATCTGAGGGTTGAGGATCAGCTGCTGATCTTCTTCATCCGGCGTATCGATGTCCCGTGTCTGGAGGACCCCGATCGCGGTCGCCTGGTAGACGGGCGTTTGCAGCACATACCATCCGTACGCCGCCACGAGCCCGACGAGGGTCATGAGCGCGATCGCAAGCCAATGACGTCGCAAGCCGCGAACGTAATCACGCAGCTCCATCGGCCCTCCAGTTGTTCATGAATCCTGCCCCGACGGCACCCCAGTGTCGCGTGCGGAGGTGGCTCCATCGTATGTCACGCCGCTGAGCCTCCTGCCGTCGCGCGCGCTCCGGCCGAACGACGCGGGGCGGGTGAGATCCGCGCCGCGAGTCCCGATTCGGCGGAGGTCTGACTCCAGCGCCTGAGCACCGAGACAGATCCCGGCGATGACGAAGGGGATGGAGACCTGCCCGGCGACCCAGAACAGATCGAACTGGGCCTGGACGATGCGGCTGCCCACAGCCGCGATGGCAAGCGTTCCGAATCGCGGATCCACCCGCCACAGGACGACGATGAAGCCGATCCACATCGCGATGAATCCCAGCAGACCGACCACCCCCGCCGACGCGACCACCTCGAGTTCGGCTTGCGGCGGCTGGAAGCGGCTTGCGGCATCGGTGTACCAGTAGCGAAGTCCGTGCCCGAAGATCGGGGAGTGCTTCCAGAACGCGTAGACCTCTCGGAACCAGTCGAGGCGCTGGTAGACCGAGTTGAATCGGTTCTGCGACTCCACCTGGTCGATCAAGGTCCAGGCGATGAGCCAGGCAGCCGGAATGAGGAGCAGGAGCGCAAGGCGCGACTTGCCTTGCACGCCTCGTCGAAGGACCACGAAGATGATCGCGACCACCAGTCCGATGAGCGCCTGCCTCGATTGGGTCACGACGATCGCGAGGAGGAGTGTCCAGAACACAGGAGTTCTCATGTGTCGCGACCAGCCGACCCAGTCGGGATTGACGAACACCGTGATCGCCATGAAGGCCATCACCGTACCCGCGAAGTTCTTGTGCATAGGGAACGGCCACATCGGATAGATCTCGCCGAAGTTGCCGCTGGCGTAGGGCACCAGTGCCGTCGCGAAGGTGCCGAGTGCGATCACCATCGCCGCCACGACCATCAGGTTTAGCGCGAGGCGAGCGTAGCCGGCCCGTCCGACGGCCCAGCCGATGAGCATTCCGCCGGAGATCAGCAGCCACGCGTGGAACCACTCGACCGTGTTGGCCGTGAACGGGTTCACGATGACGGTGAACAACGTCGCGAACTGGTAGACCAGGTTCACCAGCAGCATCGCGCGCAAGGGGCGGCTGTAGGGGCGGTGCCCCAGCAGAATCGCGGTTCCGAACGCCGCCGCAAGCGCGACGTCCGACACCGAGAGATCGGTGCCGCCGAAGCCGACCCGTTCGGAGATGAAGAGTGCCGGCATCGCCATGAGCACGATCGCCATCGGCTTCGAGAACGACAGGACGACGCCGACGACGAGCACGCCGATGGCGGCTGCGACGAGTGCGCCGTTGTGGACGCCGCGCTCCAGCAGGAGGTAGGCGCCGAGCACCGTCCCCGCGGCCATCAGCATCCATCGCCAGGTGCCCGACCACAACTCGGCGAGACGGCTGCGCCAGGCCGCGCGCGCGCTCGTGTCCATCGACCCGCAATCCTCTCGAAGAGATCGATCAAGTATCGCAGGTGCCGGAATCCCGCCTCACTCGGCGGTGAGGAGTCCTTCCTGCAGCAGCGAGTCGATGAACCTCTCGACGTCGCCCCGGATCGTCTCCACCCGCTGTCCGGTCACCTTCGCGACGCGATCGACGACGGACGCCCGCTCCACGCCGCACGCCTCCCTCCAGATCACGCCGGCGACGTCGGCGAGCACGATGATCGGGCCGTCTGGAACTCGTGCAACGTAGACGGTGTCGTCATCGTGGATCGTCAGGAGGCGGTCCACGGGAGCCAGCACGCTCACGACCCCGCCGTTCGCCGTCGATTCCATTGGTCGATGGTCTGCCGCGTCGCGCGCACGGGCCGCGCGAAGAACTCGCGGAGGATCTCTCCGCCCGTCGGTCGCCGTCCCAGGCTGTGAGTCAGACGATCGACGTTCACCAGCGGAGCGCGCGCCAGCGTTCGAACCGCTCCCCCCACCGTCTGCTCGGCGCGCACGCGTCCCCACCACTCTTCGAACCGAGTGCCACCCTGCGACGAGACCTTCCACAGAAGATACTCGCGCCTGCGACGATAGCGGTCCAGATCCCCCACTGCCGCCGCGAACGCCACCTCGGCGTCGAACGCGGCGACCAGCTTCGAGATCTCTGCTCGACGGTCGTCGGGTGCCTCGTACCAGATGCTGCGCAGGCCGACACCGCGGGTCCCGCCGTCCCGCGCCGCGTTGAGCAGGAGCAGGACCGACTGAGCCAGGACATCCGGAACGGGGCAGGCGACACCCGTGACATCCACCGTGGTCCGCGCCCCCCACAAACGGTCGAACGCGGCTTCGGGGTTGAGGCGTATGCCCGGAAAGGACCGGTGCACGTCCAGATACCCCCAATGATCGTGCAGGTAGGTCTGTGCGTGCCCGAACGGCGAACCGTACTGGAAGGTGCTGTACAGCTGCCACCCGTGCGCGCGCAGTGCGGGGTCGAGCAGCTCGACATGCGACGGGCGGACCATGACATCGACGTCGCTGCCCGAAGCCTCCGCCTGTCGCAGCGAGGGATCGACGGCATCGCCTTTGATGTGGAGCAGATCGACGCCGACCTGATCCGCGACGATCTGGGCCGCCGCGCGTCCGAACCGAAGACGTATCCGGATCGGCACATCGACGCGCGCCTCTGAGCCCTCGGCGACGTCCACGTCGTCAGCCTAATCCGCGGTCGTGCCTCGACTCGCGTGCGCACCGGCACGTCCGTGTCAACGGCTCGCCCGGTCGGCCTGACCGGCGATTACCTCCGGGATGCCACGCGGGAAGGGCGGCAGCGCACCGAGAACCTCCGGCAGACGAGCGAGGGCGGTCTCGAGGCCGTCGGAGACACTGTCGACGGTCGAGCGCGGAGCGGGAGCCGCCTGCGCCATGAGGTCCTGCAGTGTGGCGCGGTCATCGAACGCGGCGAAGCGAGTCGTGTTCGGGGTGATCACCGACTCGTAGTCGTGGAACTTGAAGCTCCCGCCTCCCAGCGGCGGCTCCAGTTGCGTCCACAGAGCCGGAATGCCGAAGGCGTCGGCGACGACGAGGCCGTGCAGCGACGTGGTCAGAATGACGTCGCACGCCGCGATCTGACGCACCGCGTGCGACGCGGTGCGCTGCACATCGATCACGTGCGCGCGAATGCCCGGTGTCTCGGCGAGCCCGACGAACGCCGCGTGATCCCGGTGAACTGCGTGCGGGACCAGGCCGACATCCCATCGTCTTGCCGGGCGTCTGATCCGGCGCGCGACAAGCAGGCCCGGCTCTCCGAGAGTGACGTCGTCGGGGGCCCCGATGCGTTCTCGCGTGAGGTGCCCGCGTACGGCGAGGATCTTCGCACTCGGGAGCGGATGAGGGCGGTCCATGATCAATCCACTGCCCCAGATCGCCCCGTCGTATTCGGATGGCAGGACTTCGAGGATGCTCCCGACCGCGGCGAGGCGCGCCTCAGGTGCCCGCCGGTGCACGGGTACAACGCCGTAGCGCGGGAGGATCCACGGCGTCAGGTCGTCGCCGAAGTTCGGCTGCGCGGCCCACCAATAGGTTCCGACCACGACCCCCCGCCGCAGCGTGCGTGGTTGCGTGGCCGCGACGGCGAGCTGCTTCAGAGCGCGCGACCGACGACGAATCGGATGCGTGAACTCCATCGCGAAAGACCTCCCGTTGACCGGCACCAGTATCGCAGTCAGACGACCGTGCGCCTTTCGACGACGACTTCCGGCCCGAGGCCCGAGGCCTGGGACGACGGCATCCGTTCTACTGCAGTGCGCTCGTCAGCCGCGCGAGGTTGTCGAGCACCGTCGAGCGCAGCGGCTGCTTCTCCCACTCCTCGAGTGTGAGCTCGCGGCTCAGGTTGCGGTACATGTCCTCGACGGAACGCATCTCGCGGATGAACTCCTCGCCGCGCACCAGCATCGAGACCTCCATGTTCAGACCGAACGAGCGCATGTCCATGTTGCTCGACCCGATGATCGCGACCTCGTCGTCGATCGTCATCGACTTCGAGTGCAGGATGTAGGGCCGCTTGTACATCCAGATCTTCACGCCCGCGCGCAGCAGCACCTCGTAGTAGCTGCGCTGGGCGTGGTACACGATCGCCTGATCGCCCTCCTCGGAGACGAACAGCTCGACCTCGAGGCCGCGGTGGCACGCGGTGGTGATGGCCAGGAGCAGCCCCTCGTCGGGGACGAAGTAGGGGCTGACGATGATGATCTTGCGCTGCGCGTAGTACATCAGGCCGAGGAACAGGCGCAGGTTGTTCTCGAACTCGAACCCCGGCCCCGACGGCACGATCTGGCAGTCCAGGTCGCCCGGCCCTGACCTCACGTCGAAGAGGTCGATCTCCTCGGTGAGCACCTCGTCGGTCTCGCTGTACCAGTCCGAGAGGAACACCGCATTGACCGAGGCGACGACCGGCCCCTCCAGCCGCACCATGAGATCGACCCAGTGCAGCCCGCGCTTGATGTTCTTTCGCAGGTTGTAGGTGGAGTCGGTCACGTTCTGCGAGCCCATGAACGCGACGCGGCCGTCGACGACGACGAGCTTGCGGTGATTGCGCAGGTCGGGGCGCTGGTACTTTCCCTTGAACGGCTGCACCGGCAGCATCAGATGCCACTGCGCGCCCATCGCGTCGAGGCGCTTCAGAGTCTGCTTGTAGAACGGCTTGCTGCGGTTCGCCCAGTGGTCCATCAGCACGCGCACCGTCACACCCCGAGCGCAGGTCTCCTCCATGGCGCGGAAGAAGTTGTCGGTCGCCGCATCGGCCTGCAGGATGTAGAACTCCACATGGACGTACCGGGTCGCGGCGCGCATGGCATCGGCCATCGCATCCAGGCTCTCCTGGTAGTCCGGGATGAGGTGCGCCCCGTTGTCGCCCGCCAGCGGCATCGCGCCGAGGTTGCGGTTGAGGGTGACCATCGAGGTGAACCACTCCGGCGCGTTGGGGCGCAGCGTTCCGAAGTCGAGGGAGGTGCCGGTGTCATGGATGTAGCCGTTGATCCGCTCCTGCTTGCGACGGCGCTTGCGCGGCAGACGCGGGTTGCCGATCAGGAGGAAGAGGAAGACCCCGATCAGGGGGATGAAGTAGATGGCCAGGAGCCAGGCCATCGCCGCGGTGGGGCGACGGTTGCGCGGCACGATGATGATCGCAGCGATGCGGATCGTGAGGTCGAAGACGAAGACGAGCACCAGCCACCACGTCGCGTCGAACGTGATGCTGATCACCCTGCCCCCTTCACACTCCCCGGTGTGCCCAGCGTAGCGGCGGGCTCGGTCGACGGTCGGATGCCGCTGTTCACTCCTCGCGCCGACTTGCCGCCGCCGGAGGCACGGCGGTCTTCGCCCAGCGGATGCACGGGAGCTCGATCGCCACGAAGAGCGCCTGCCCGACGAGCAGCACGGCGGCGAATCCGACCGTCCAGAGCAGTGCGAGCAGCAATGGGCCTTCCTCGACATGAAGGAACTTCTGCAGGAACTCCGATGCGTACCAGATCGTCGGCTGATGGATGAGGAACATGCTGTAAGACCGGAACCCGAGCCACGACATCGGCTTCCACGCGAAGACCGCGTCCGCGGCGGGCACAGTCAGCACGAGCACGATGAGCGATCCGAACAGCACCGAGAGCCCGATGTCACGGACCGGGAAGATGCTCCCCCGGAAGAAGGGATGCGTGGCGACGAGGTACGAGACGACCATCACGCCGATCAGCGCGAAGACGTGCGGTCGGCGGATGCGCTCCGCCACACGGAAGCCGACCAGTGCCGCCAGCATCCCCGAGACGAACTCCGTAAGGCGTCCCAGCCCTGATGCCGCCCAGAGGAACTGGTCGGGGAAGTCCGGTCCCGGCACGAACAGCGCCACACCCATCCGGAAGAGCACCGACACGACGATCGCGCCGATGAGCACACGCATGCCCCAGCGCGATGCGGCCACGAGAAGCAGCGGGAACAGGAGGTACAGCTGCATCTCGAGGGACATCGTCCACAGACTGCCGTTTATGGATGCCCAGTACTCGGGGAAGAAGAGATGAGTGAACGTGAGATGGCTGATGATGTCGCCGATGCTGGGCATCGGCTGCCAGGAGGCCTCGCCGCCGAGAAGGCGCACGAGCACGACGAGAGCCTGCGGGAGCACCATCGCGTACAGCAGGGCGGCGTAGTAGGGCAGGATGATGCGGCGAAACCGGCGCCGCAAGTACGGACCGGTGGCGAACCTCCCCAGGCGATCCGGGTCGCGCGCGAACGGCAAGAACAGGACGAAGCCCGTCAACACGACGAAGAAGTCCGGCCGGATATTCTGCGAGACCACCGAAGCCAGGACGGGGATGTCGGGGCGGCCGGCGAATTCCCACGAGTGGAACGCGAAGACGGCCAGGAACGCCAATGCCCGGAGACCGTCGATCGACGCGATACGCGCGGGCGGCTGGCGAGCGTCGGTCGTCACCGGCCTAGCGTATGGCACCCTCGTTTCCGAGAGGTTCCGTGGCGAACCGCACCCCTGCCGCCCGCGACGACATCAGCGGGTATCAGCGCCCGGCCGGTGCAGACGCCGGCGGGAGTCCGCGCTTCGCGCGCTCCTGCGCCTCGATGCGCGCGTACTCGCGGCGCTCGGTGCGGTCGGCGCGGATGATGCTGCGGAGGACGAAGAAGAAGATCAGGCTGACGACAACGGTCGGCAGCAGCGACCACACGACCGCGCCCCAGTAGTCATCCACCGGTCCAGGATACCTCGGGGCTCGGCTGCCACTCTTCCTCCCCACGCGGCCCCGGACGGGCCGCGGGCACGCACTCATCCCCAGCCTGGCCGATCGCCTCCCACGCCGGTCTCACGGCCGTCACGATCGAGCGATGACCACCATCGTGACGGCCGCGAACGCGGCGGAGTTCCTGTCCCTCGTCCCGCGGCTGCTCGGGTACCGCCCGACCCGCAGCCTCGTCCTCATCCCGTTCGCGGCGAAACGCACCCTGGGCGCGATGCGCGTGGACCTCCCGCCCGACGGCGACGACGCCGACTGCACCGCCGCCACTCTGATCGGCATGGTGTGCAAGGTCGCCGCCGCCGACGCGGTCGCCGTCGTGTCGTACACCGACGAGACGTTCGGCGCCGGTCGCGGCATCCCCCATGCACAGCTCGCCCGAGCGCTCGAGAGTCGTGCCGACGCGTGCGGGCTGCGGATCGTCGACGCCCTCTGCGTCGCCGCCGACGCGTGGGGGTCGTATCTCGAAGGCGACTCCGCGGGCGAGGGCCGTCCGCTCGCCGAACTCGGGATCGACCCGCCGGGGCTGGAGTCGCTGGCGCTGCCCGAGGGGGATCAGTCGACTGGCGCGGAACTGCCCGATGCCGACCCGGCCGCGCAAGAGCTCGTCGCGCGCGCACTGCGCTCGGTCGCGAGCGCCGTGACGATGCTGTGCGGCGAGGAGGCCGGCCGCGCGGCGCCGCCGGCCTCGGGCGAGACTGGCGCGGCGAAAGCGGATGCCGCCGGGACGAGGGATGCCGCCGCACCGGGCGTCGCCGCCGCACCGGGCGTCGCCGCCGAGCCGGGTGCCGCCGTGCGAGGCGCAGCGCCGCAGGCGGTCGGACAGCAGGCGGGCGACGAGCCCGAGGAGAGCGGCCGCGTCGATCCGCGCGCCCTCGCGGCGGTGTGTGCGCTGGACGACCTGCCGCACCTGTTCGAAGCGGCACTGGGGTGGGATGCCGAGACTGTCGACCCCTTCGACGCGGCTGTGCTCGCGTGGTGCCTGAGCCGTCCGGCGCTGCGCGACATTGCGCTCATCGAATGGTGCTCGGGCCTCGCGGCGGGCGACACGGCCCTCGACGCCCAGCTTCGGTGGGAGCGCGGCGAGGAGTATCCGGCGCACGTCGCGATGCGCATGTGGGGCGAGGGCGAGCGCCCCGACCCGGAGCGTCTCGCGACGGCGCTGGAACTCGTGCGGCACGTCGCCGCCCTCGCGCCGCGCGGTCATCGCGCCGGACCGCTTGCGGTGAGTGGCTGGCTGGCATGGGCATTGGGGCGCTCGACCCACGCCGGGCGCTATGCCGATCTCGCGTGCGAGCTCGAGCCCGAGCACGGCCTCGCCGAGATCGTGCGCTCGTTCGTCCACGCCGGGCACCTGCCCGAGTGGGCGTTCGAACGCCGGTGACCCACGGTGATCGAGTGCGCGCAGCCGCCCCACCCCCGATGATCGAGTGCCGGCGCGGCCGGTGTATCGAGGTCCCGCCGCCTACTTGACCAGCGGGAAGAGGATCGTCTCGCGGATGCCGAGCCCGGTGATCGCCATCAGCAGACGATCGATGCCCATGCCCATGCCGCCGGTGGGCGGCATCCCGTGCTCGAGAGCCCGCAGGAACTCCTCGTCGATCCGCATCGCCTCGAGGTCCCCCTTCGCGGCGAGCTTCGCCTGCTCGGTGAATCGCTCGCGCTGGATGACCGGGTCGACGAGCTCGGAGTATCCGGTCGCGAGCTCGAACCCTCGCGTGTAAAGGTCCCACTTCTCGACGACGCCCGGGATCGAGCGGTGCTCCCGCACGAGCGGACTGGTGTCGAGGGGGAAGTCCATCACGAACGTCGGACGGGTGAGGCCGGTCTTGACGACGCGCTCCCACAGCTCCTCGACGAGCTTGCCGTGGATGGGATGCGGTGGCAGCTCCACGCCTTCGTCCTCAGCGAGCGCGACGAGTTCGTCGAACGGGGTGTCCGGGGTGATCTCGCGACCGACCGCCTCCGACAGCGACCCGTACATCGAGAGGCGGTCCCACTCGCCGCCGAGGTCGTACTCGGTGCCGTCCACCCAGGTGACGAGGGTCGATCCGGTGACGGCGATCGCCGCGTTCTGGATGAGCGTCTGGGTGAGATCGGCGATGCGGTTGTAGTCGCTGTACGCCTCGTACGCCTCGAGCATCGCGAACTCCGGGCTGTGCGTGGAGTCGGCGCCCTCGTTGCGGAAGTTGCGGTTGATCTCGAAGACGCGATCGATACCCCCCACGACCGCGCGCTTGAGGAACAGCTCTGGCGCGATGCGCAGGTACAGATCGGCGTCGAACGCGTTCGAGTTCGTCACGAAGGGCCGAGCGGATGCCCCGCCGTGCTGCACCTGCAGCATCGGGGTCTCGACCTCGACGAACTCGCGGCGGGAGAAGGTGTCGCGCAGGCTCGCATTGACCTTCGCGCGGGCGAGCACCGTCTCGCGCGCACGGTCGCGCACGATGAGGTCGAGGTAGCGGCTGCGCACGCGGCTCTCCTCGCTGAGCTCGGTGTACATGTTCGGCAGCGGCAGGATCGCCTTGGCCGCGATCGCCCAGTCGGCGACCATGATCGACAGCTCGCCGCGGCGGCTGGAGATCACCTGGCCCGAGACGAACACGTGGTCGCCGAGGTCGACGAGCTCCTTCCATGCCTGCAACGAGTCCTCGCCGACGACGGCGAGCGACACCATCGCCTGGATGCGGCTGCCGTCTCCCGACTGCAGCGTCGCGAAGCAGAGCTTGCCGGTGTTGCGGCTGAAGACGAGACGTCCGGCGACGGATGCCGTCTCCCCCGACTCCGCCCCGGCCTCGAGGTCTCCGAATCTATCCCGCAGCGCGGAGATCGTGTCGGTGACGGGCAGGCTCACCGGGTAGGGGCCGCCCGCGGCATCCGTCCTCTCTGCGATCAGCCGCTCGCGCTTGGCGAGGCGGACGGCCTTCTGCTCGAAGACGTCCTGTTCGGACGGCTCGGCGGGCGCGTCGGACGGCGCGGACGTGTCGGTCATTCGGGGCTCCTCGGAAAGTCGCGCCCAAGTCTATCGGCGGCGCCCGCACCGGTACCTCGGTGCTGGTGCGCCACGCAGACGGTTCCTGAGCTTGTCGAAGGACGGCCGGACGCTTCGACAAGCTCAGCGACCGCAAGAGGCGCGGCCGGTAGCCGCGTGGGCGCAGCGAGAGACGCCCGAGGGGGCAACGCCCGAGCTCAGCCGATGTAGATCTCGGCGTTGTCGATGAAGCGGTGGCCGGCGACCGTGGCCGCGATCAGGGCGCGCGCCGGACCGCGATGACCCTCGTCGACGGGGAGGAAGGTCGCCGGGTCGACGACGCTGAGGTACTCCAGGCGAATGCGGGGCTCGCCCATGAGCGAGGACTGGGCCGCCGCGATGCACGCGTCGACACCGCGGTCGGCGTTCGAGGCGGCGGCGTCGAGGGCTGCGGGCAGCTTCGCCGCTGCCGCGAGGTCGCGTTCCTCGAGCAGACCGACCCGGGTAGAGACCGGCAGGCCGTCGTCGCCGCGCACGGTCTCGGCCGTCGCGATCTCGACGTCGAAGTACAGGTCCCGGACCATCCGCTTCACGAGGAAGATGCGCTGCGGGTCGCGCTCGCCGTAGATCGCGACATCGGGCTTCACGAGGTGGAACAGCTTGGCTTCGACGGTCAGCAGCCCGTCGAAGTAGAACGGACGCGAGCGCCCCTCGTAGCGCAGCCCGAGGTCTCCCGCCGACACTCTGGTCGTCGCCGAGCCCGACGGCAGCAGCTCGGCCGCGGTCGGGGCGAAGACGACGTCTGCGCCGAGCGAGTCGAGGAGGCGCTCGTCGTCGTCCGGAGTGCGCGGGTACGCCTCGAACTCGGCCGCGTTCGCGAATCGCAGCGGGTTGACGAACACCGAGACGACGACGATGTCGGCGACTTCGCGGGCTCGGTGGATGAGGTCGATATGGCCGTCGTGAAGCGCGCCGATCGTGGAGATGAGCGCGATCCTGGCCCCGTCCGGTGCTGCGGCTCTGACCTCGGTCAGTCGGGTGCGCAGCCCGTCGATGGTGCTGATCATCCGTCGATCGTATCGGCGGAGCCGTCTTCCGCCGCGGACCCCGCGTCGGCGAGCGCGTGGTCGATCGTCGAATGCGCGAGCGCGGAGAGGTACAGTCCGGGGTTCGGCACTCCGGCGCGGGTGAGGAGCCCCGCCGCCTGCCGCACGATCGATCGCGAGAACTCGGTGGCGGTCGCGATGCCCTCCGCGTAGGCCGCACGGTCCTCCTCGGCGATCACGACCGGCTCGCAGCCCAGCTCGACGGCGAGCGCCTGCGCGATCGGGAGCACGGGACCGGGGGCTGTGACGGCGGCGAAGGAACCCGCCAGCTGCCGTCGATCGATCGAGGTCCCCGTGAACGCGATCGCGGGGTGGACGGCGAGCGGGATCGCACCTCTGGCGGCTGCGGGGGCGAGGATGCCGGTGCCGAAACCGGGATCGGTGTGGAGCACCAGCTGTCCGCTCTGCCACGCGCCGACCTCGGCGAGGCCGGTGACGAGCCCTTCGAGCTGGTCGTGGGGCACGGCGATCACGACCAGCTCGCTGCGGCGGACGACTTCGAGCGCGTCCAGCTGCGGGACGCCGGGGAGAATCGCCTCGACGCGCTCGTCGTCCGAGCCGTGGGTGATGCCGACGAGCGCATGCCCGGCGCCGGCGAGCGCGGCGGCGATGACGGGACCGACGCGTCCCGCGCCGATGACGCCGACGCCGAGGCGCCCGTCACGCGTCACTCCGATCCCGCCCAGCGATGGGTGCGATCTGATGCGGTGGCAGCGATCACGCCCGCCTCAGCGCGCTCGAACACATCGAGCACGGCATCCCGATCCACGATCCCGAGCGAACCCGAGACCCGCCCCGTGATCGTGTGTGCCCGCAGGTTCGCAAGCGCGAGCTTGCGGTCCACCGGTCCCTGGCTCACGCTGATGCTCTGCAGCCGCGCGAGCGGGAAGACCGCGAGCCCCCGCCACACGATCCCGCGACGAAGGAACAGGGCGTCGGGCGTGAGGAAGAACCCGTTGCGTCGCCACGACAGCGGGCGCAGCAGCCGCGCGCGGCGCGGCGTGTTCGTGTACGGGTCCTCCTCGGCCGGTCCGAGCAGGCCGTGCTCGAAGACCAGCGGCCACTCGCTCTCGGGCAGGTGCGGAAGCAGCAGCCGCAGCACGGCCTCGACATCGGCGCGCGTCCCCACCGGCAGCACGGTCGTGAACTGATCGGTCGTGGTGTCGGTCGATGCCTTGCCCGAGAGGCGGTTCACGGTCACCGACCACCACCCGGCGGGTCGCCACAGCAGCGACTGCGTCACCTCGACGGCGTGCACCCGGCCGGGCGGCACGATCTCGGTGACCGTCGTGAACAGTCCGAAGGTGATCCGCACACCGCTCGGGGTCGGCGCGATGGAGTATCGCAGCGAACGGGTGATCGTGCGGATCCAGTACACGCCGAAGCCGATGACCGCGGGCACCATGCCGAAGAGGATCCACGGCGTCCCGACGATCGATCCGACGACGATCACTCCGATCGCGAAGAGCAGGCCGATCGTCGCTCCGCTCAGCAGGTGCGAGCCGATGAGCCGGCCGAGCGGGATGTGCACGACCGACTCGGGCTCGCCGATCGGCTCCTCGGCGCCGGTCAGGATGCCGGTGATCCCGGCTCCCACGACGGATGCCGCGGCTTGCGCACGCGATCCGGGCGACGCCTGCTCTCCGTGGCCGCGCTCGGCGAGCTGGCGGCCCGACGCGAGTCGCAGGATATCGGCGCGGACGGCCTCGGCGTGCGCGGTCGCGAGGTACTCCAGCTTGACGTTGGCGTCGAGCCCGGCGCCGACGACCTCGAGCTTGGCCATGCCGACGAGTCGCGCGAACATCGGGCGGGTGAGGTTCACGCCCTGCACGCGGTCCAGCGGGGCACGCCGGTGCGTGCGGAACAGCACGCCGCTGCGCACCTCGACGTCGTCGCCGGTGATCCGGAAGGTGTGGAACCGCCATGAGACGTAGAAGATCGCGACGAGAAGGAGGACGACCCCGAGGAGGGCGAGGAGCGCCACCGCATACAGGTTGTTGGCGATGATCCAGTCGATCGGGTCGCCGGTGCCCTGCCACTCCTCCGCTTCGATCTCGAAGTCGATATCGTCGCTCAGCCAGGGCAGAAACAGGAACACCAGACGATCGCGCAGGTTGGCGATCACGATGCCGGCCACGACGACGAGCACGAACCCGCCGCGGAACAGCGGCGTGAGGGGGTGGAGGCGGTGCCACTCCCCGTCGCTCAGCGGCGAACGGGTGAGCTCCGTCGCGGGTGCGGTGGGCGCGAAGACGGGCGCCTCGGCGCCAGCATGATCGGGCGCGGCCGGGCCGGGCTCTGGCGCAGCCGGGTTCCCCACGGCATCCGGCTCCGGCGCGGTCGGGTTCCCCACGGCATCCGGCTCCGGCGTCGACGGATCGCTCACAGGCCCGTCCGGCGGGTCTCGGCGACGTCGACGAGGGTGTCGCGCAGGCGTTCGGCGGCGTCCTGCGTGAGCCCCGGGATGACCACCCCGGTCGCCGCCGCCGCCGTCACGAGCTTCAGCTGGGCGATCCCGAAGCCGCGGTCGAGGGGCCCGTGCGTGATGTCGATGAGCTGCATGCGACCGTAGGGGACCGCGACGACGCGCTGCCACAGGATGCCGCGGCGGAACACCAGATCGTCGCGACGCAGCTGGTATCCGTACGAGCGCGCCTGCCGGGGCGTGATGATCATCGTCCACGCCATCAGCACCGTGACGATGCCGCCGGGAATGAGCACCCACCACTGGTCGAGGACGAAGAACAGCACCGCCACGGCGGCCAGCACGAGCACGAGCACGATGCCGCTGGAGATCAGCTGCACCCACACGTACTGGCGCGCGAGCTGATGCCACGTGCCGTCGCCGAGCGGCAGCCGAGCCTCACCGCGCGGTTCGCGGATGTGCTCGAACGTGTCCTGATCGAGCACGCCGTCAGTGGCTGCGGAGCCTTGGTTCGAGTCCGGGGTCGCCTCCGGGATCGCCGCCTCCGGGCTGTTCGTCATCGTCGTCCTTCCGGATGGTGCACAGGTGTTCCGCGACGAGGCCGGCCGCCACCAAGAGCGCGCCGCAGACCGCCGTCGCGATGGTCGTGCCCAACGAGCCTACCGAGGGCGTGACCGGTCGGGTGAGGAGGTAGAGCAGCAGTCCGAGCGCCATTCCGCCCACGGCGGCGCCGACGATGCTCGACGCCTTCGCGAGCATCGCGATCCGCAGCGCGCGGAACGGGTTGACCGGCGCGGCGGGCGCGCCCGGAGCGCGGTGCGTCGCGCGCCGGATGGGCACGGCGAGCGCGATGACGAGCGCGCCGAGCAGGACGAGGAGGATCGGGAGCGTCACGGCGGGCGTGAACGTGGGGCGTCCCGTCGAGGTGAGGACCTGGTCGAGAAGGAAGCCGGCCGCGATCCCCAGCGCGGCGGCGACGAGCAGGATGCCGGCTCCGGTGCGCTTCACTGCGAGGCCCGCAGCTGTTCGATGAGAGCGTCGACACGTCCCGCGCCGGGGAGCACGGCATCGGGGTCGAGCGACAGCCACGGCACGAGCACGAAGTCTCGTGCCGCCGCGCGCGGATGGGGAACGGTCAGATACGGGCCGGCGCTGCGCACGTCGCCGAAGGCGATGAGGTCGAGGTCCAGGGTGCGGTCCCCCCACCGTTCGCGACGCTCGCGGCCGTGGCGCTCCTCGATCGCGTGCAGGTAGCCGAGCAGCACCGACGGCGCGAGACGGGTGGTGACGAGGGCGACCGCGTTCAGGTAGGCGGGAGCCTCGGCATCCGGTCCCTCCGGCTTCACCGCGACCGACTCGACCGCATCCGACACCCGGACGGCGTCGACGAGCGGCAGCCGGGCGAGATCCCCGGCCGCGGCGGCCAGCGCCGCGGCGCGGTCGCCGAGGTTCGCGCCGAGCGCGATCACGGCCTCGACCGGTGCGCGGCGCGGGCTGTCGCCGTCGATGTGGATGCCCTCGGCGAGTCGGCGGTCCATCAGTGCTCCTTCGTCTCGCGGATGCGGGCAGTCTCGCGGGGGCGGGCAGTCTCGCGGGGGCGGGCAGTCTCGCGGATGCCGGCAGTCTCGCGCGTGCTGCGACGCACCGTGACCGTGACATCGGCGAACGGCAGCGGGATCGGCGCGTCGGGCTTATGGACGGTGACGCGCACCGCATCGACGAGTGGAATCGCCAGCAGTGCGTCGGCGATGCGGGCGGCGAGGGTCTCGATGAGGTCGACGGGCTCGCCCGCGACGATCCCGGCCACCAGCTCGGCGGCCTCGCCGTAGTGCACGGTGTCGCGCACGTCGTCGGATGCCGCGGCGGGGCGGGTGTCGAGCTCGAGAGTGAAGTCGACCGTGAAGTGCTGGCCGATGCGGCGTTCGTCCTCGTAGACGCCATGGCGGCCGAAGACGCGCAGTCCGGTCAGGGTGATCTCGTCGCCCATCGGCTCTCTCCCTCCCAGCTCGCCGCGACCCGCAGCGCGTCGCGCGTCACGGTCACGTCGTGCACCCGCACGGCCCACGCGCCCGCCTGCGCGGCCAGCACGCTCGTCACGGCGGTCGCGAGGTCGCGGCGCTCCTCGGAGACCTCGGCTGCGGCATCCGGATCCAGAGCCTCCGCGAGGAACCGCTTGCGGCTCGTGCCGACGAGCACGCGCGGGCCGAGCGCCGCGAGCCGTGGGAGTGCCCGCAGCGCGGCCCAGTTCTGCTCGTCCCTCTTGCCGAAGCCGATACCCGGGTCGAGCACCACCCGCGACGGGGCGATGCCGGCCGCGGCGGCCGCCTCGACGCGCGCAGCCAGCTCGGTGACGACCTCCATCGCGACGTCGGCATACTCGGCGCGTGCGTACATGTCGGCCGACGGTCCCCGCCAGTGCCCCAGCACGATGTCGGCACCCGTGGCCGCGACCGCGGAGAGGAGATCGGGGTCGGCGAGGCCGCCGGAGACGTCGTTGACGATGCGTGCACCGGCCTCGATCGCGGCGACCGCGGTCTCGGCGTTCATCGTGTCGATGCTCACCACCGCACCGGCCGCGGCGATCGCGCGCACGACCGGGATCACCCGATCCCGCTCCATCGACGCCGGCACGCGCGCCGACCCCGGGCGCGTCGACTCGCCGCCGACATCGAGGATCGCGGCGCCCTCCGCCCGCAGGGCGAGGGCGTGGGCGATCGCGGCATCCGCGTCGAGATAGCGGCCGCCATCGCTGAACGAGTCGGGGGTCACGTTGACGATCCCCATGATGAGCGTCGTCATCCGCGACTCGCCCCCATCAGCGCGATGAGCTCGGCCCGCGCCGCCGGGGCGGTGAGCTCACCGCGGGCGGCGATCGTCACGGTCGAGGCATCGGCCTGCTGCCCACCGCGCATCGTCACGCACTCGTGCGTCGCATCCAGCACGACGAGCACCCCGCGCGTGTCGAGCGAGCCGGCGATCGCGTCGGCGATCTGCTCGCCGAGCCGCTCCTGCACCTGGGGCCGCGACGCGAGCACGTCGACCACCTTGGGCAGCGCGCCGAGGCCGACGACCTGCTCGCCGGGAAGGTAGGCGATGTGGGCGTGACCGCGGAACGGAAGCAGATGGTGCTCGCACACCGAGCGGAAGCGGATGTCGCGCAGCATCACCGCGCCCGAGGGGAGGGTCTCGGGCGCCGGGCCGCGAGAGACCGAGATCGTGTGGGCCAGAGGTGCCGCGGCATCCTCCCCCACTCCTGAGAAGAACTCGGCGTAGGCGTCCGCCACGCGCCCCGGGGTCAGCCGAAGACCCGGGCGATCGGGATCCTCCCCGATCGCGTCGAGGAGTTCCCGCACGAGCGCGGCGACGCGCTCCCGATCGACGGCCACGGGCCGAGCCTACGCGGTCGCGGGCCGGGCCTGACCGGTCGGCAGGCGCTTGGGCGCCTTCTCGGCGGCGGTCTGCTCGGCCTCGACGGATGCGGCGACCGGGTCCGGCACGATCCGGCGCGGCACGTCCACCGGGGGCAGCTCCGACACGGGACGCTGTTCGCTGGAGAGCCACTGCGGCCGCGGGGGCAGCTTCCGCACGTCCTTGAAGATCTCGGCGAGCTCGATGTGGTCGAGCGTCTCCTTCTCGAGCAGTTCGAGGGCGAGCTTGTCGAGCACGTCGCGGTTGGAGTTGAGCACCTCGTACGCCTCGTTGTGCGCCTGCTCGATGAGCGCGCGCACCTCGGCGTCGACCCGCTCGGCGACGCGCTCGGAGTACTCGCGGCCGTGTCCCATGTCGCGCCCCATGAACACCTCGCCGGAGGACTGGCCGAGCTTGACCGGTCCGACATCCATCGTCATGCCGTACTCGGTGACCATCTTGCGCGCGATCCCCGTCGCCTTCTCGATGTCGTTGCTCGCGCCGGTCGTCGGGTCGTGGAACACGATCTCCTCGGCCACCCGGCCGCCCATCGCGTAGGCGAGCTGGTCCTGCAGCTCGTTGCGGGTGACCGAGTACTTGTCGTCGAGCGGGAGCACCATCGTGTAGCCGAGCGCCTTGCCGCGGGGCAGGATCGTGACCTTCGTGACCGGGTCGGTGAAGTTCATGGCCGCCGCCGCGAGCGCGTGCCCGCCCTCGTGGTACGCCGTGATGAGCTTCTCCTTGTCCTTCATCACGCGCGTGCGCCGCTGCGGACCCGCGATGACGCGGTCGATCGCCTCGTCGAGCGCGCGGTTGTCGATGAGCTGCGCGTTGGAGCGGGCGGTCAGGAGGGCCGCCTCGTTGAGGACGTTCGCCAGGTCTGCGCCGGTGAAGCCGGGCGTCTTGCGGGCGACGACCTCGAGGTCGACGCCGTCGGCGAGCGGCTTGCCGCGCCCGTGCACCTCGAGGATCTTGGTGCGGCCCTTGAGGTCGGGGGCGTCCACGCCGATCTGCCGGTCGAAGCGGCCGGGGCGCAGCAGCGCCGGGTCGAGGATGTCGGGGCGGTTGGTGGCCGCGATGACGATCACGTTGACCTTGGGGTCGAAGCCGTCCATCTCGACCAGCATCTGGTTCAGCGTCTGCTCGCGCTCGTCGTGACCGCCGCCCATGCCGGCGCCGCGGTGACGGCCGACGGCATCGATCTCATCGATGAAGATGATGGCGGGCGAGGTCTCCTTCGCCTGATTGAACAGGTCGCGCACGCGGCTCGCGCCGACACCGACGAACATCTCGACGAAGTCCGAGCCCGAGATCGAGTAGAACGGCACGCCGGCCTCGCCCGCGACCGCGCGGGCGAGGAGGGTCTTGCCGGTTCCGGGAGGGCCGTACAGCAGCACGCCCTTGGGGATCCGGGCGCCCACCGCCTGGAACTTCGACGGGTCCTTCAGGAAGTCCTTGATCTCCTGCATCTCCTCGATCGCCTCGTCGGCGCCGGCGACGTCGGCGAAGGTGACCTGCGGCATCTCCTTGGTCACGAGCTTCGCGCGCGACTTGCCGAACTGCATGACCTTGCTGCCGCCGCCCTGGGCGCTCGAGATCAGGAACCAGAACAGCAGGCCGAGCAGGAGGATCGGGATGAGGAGCGAGAGGAACCCGTCGAACCACGACGGGCGCGGGACGACATCGTTGAAGCCGTCCTCCGGGTCGGCGGCGTCGATCGCGGCGACGACCTCGTCCGCGCGGGCCGAGTTGTAGTAGAACTGCACGTCGCTCGCGCCGTCGAAGTCCTCCGACAGCTTCATGTCGACGCGCTGGTCGCCGTCGGTGGTGACCACCTCGGTGACGGTATCGCCCGCGAGGAGCTGAAGGCCCTCCTGGGTGGAGATCTGCTTCGCGCCGCCCAGGCTCGAGATGAGCGAGAACCCGACGATCAGGAGGAACCCGATCATCAGCACATAGAAGAGCGGGTTGCGGGTGATCTTCTTGAAGTCCATGGTGCGGGCGACTGCCCGATCCCTTTCGTCGACGGACCGCGGACAGGGCGGCAGGATGCCTCGACAGCGGTGGATTCAGGGTATCGCGGCGATTCTGTGCCCAGCCTGCGGATTCGCCTACGGCGTACGCGTCACGAGTACACGTGGGGTGCGAGGACCGCGACGTCGCGCAGGTTCCGGTACTTCTCGGCGTAGTCCAGCCCGTAGCCCACGACGAACTCGTTCGGGATGTCGAATCCGACGTACTTGCAGTCCACCTCGACCTTTGCGGCATCCGGCTTTCGAAGCAGCGCGAAGACCTCGATGGATGCCGGACCGCGCGACGCGAAGTTCTCCAGCAGCCAGCTGAGGGTGAGCCCCGAGTCGATGATGTCCTCGATGATCAGCACATGCTTGTCGTGCAGGTCGGTGTCGAGGTCCTTGCGGATCTGCACGACGCCGCTCGACTTCGTGCCCGCACCGTAGGAGGACACCGCCATCCAGTCCATCGGCGCGGTGCCGGGGAGCGCACGAGCGAAGTCCGCCATCACCATGACCGCGCCCTTCAGGACGCCGACCAGCAGCAGGTCCTTGCCGGCGTAGTCGGCGGCGACCCGCGCCGCGATCTCCTCGAGCTTGGCGAGGATCTCCTCCTCGGTGACCAGGACCTCGGTGAGCTCGTGCTGGATGTCGGCCGCGCGCATGGTGAGAAGTGTATCCAGAGCTCAGGCCGGGGCGGTGAACTCGATCCGTCCGCCGACGCGGCGGGCGCGGCATCCGGGAAGGTCGATCCGGCCCTGCCCCGACCAGTCCGTGGCGAGCCGCGACACCTCGAGGGTCTGCGCGCGGGTGAGGCTTGCGCCGAACTCCGACTCGACGACGTGGCGGATGATGCGATGCCGCAGCGCCGCGGGATTGGCGGCGAGCGCCGCCACCGACACCGAGATTCCGGCCTCAGCGTGCTCCACGATGTCTTCGATCGTCTCGTCGATCATCTCGTCGAAGGCCTGGGCGTCCTCGCGCAGCTGCGCCGCGGTACGGGCGAGCGCCTCGGCGATCCTCGGTCCGAGTTCCGCCTCGAGCACGGGCAGCACCGTCTCCCGCACGCGCACGCGTGCGAAGCGGTGCTGCGCGTTGTGCGGGTCCTCCCACGGCTCCAGTCCCTCTGCAGCGCAGGCGGCGCGGGCCGTGGCGCGGCGCACCGTGAGCAGAGGACGCAGCAGCGGAATGCCTTGAAGATCGGATACCGCGGCCATGCCCTGCAGGCTCGCGGCGCCGGATCCGCGCGCGAGGCCGAGCAGCACCGTCTCGGCCTGGTCGTCGAGGGTATGCCCGGTGAGCACGGCGGCCGCGCCGGATGCCCGCGCCTCGGCGGCGAGCGCGGCATACCGTACGGCGCGGGCCGCGGCCTCCGGCCCGCCGTCGCCCGACACGTCGACGGCGACCACGCGCGCGTCGATCCCGAGGGCGCGTGCGCGCGCGGCTGCGGCAGCCGCGGCATCCGTCGACCCGGGCTGGAGACCGTGGTCCACCGTCACCGCGACCGCGCGCAGCCCGGCCTTCGGCGCCTCGAACGCGACGGCCGCGGCGAGCGCGAGGGAATCAGCCCCGCCGGACAGCGCGACGACCACGGTCGAGCCGGCCGGGACACCCGCGAGTGCCCGGCGGACCGCAAGCCGCACCTCGGCCACGGCGGGGTCCAGGCTCGGGCGATGCTTCACCTCGCCCACGCTACTCGCGCTCCGTGCGGACGCCCTTGCGTACCGTTCTCAGGATCGCCGACGAGGACCGCGTGCTCGGAACACGCGATTCCGCGGCATGCCGGGCCTTCTGCTCGCGCCGGTCCTGAGAACGGTACAGCCGGCGTGCCACAACTCAGCCTGAGTCACGGAATTCGACCCCGGTTCGACACTTCAGTGTTTTGTCAAAGCTGTTCGGGCGGTGCGTCGTAGGGAGCGTTGATGCCCGGTCCTCCGGGACGAGTGGCGATGGACTCCTGGGCGGCTCGCCGCCCAGAGGATTGTGAAAGCGGCGTGAGTCGGCTCAGTCCTTACGCGATTGCCTGATGACGTGGAAGGACGGCATGGTGTAGTCGCCGTCTTGGACGCTCTGGCTGGGGCCGTAGAGGCGCAGGACGAGGTAGCTGTCCTTCTCGGGGATCGGGAGATAGTTGGGGTTGTCGCGGTTGGCGTAGTCGTCGGCGCCCAACTCGATCGTGTAGTCGCCGTCGGCGTCGGGTGTGAGGGTGCGGTCGCCGCGACTGTGTCGGTTCAAGACGTTGTGTGCCATGAGCCGGTTGTCACTCCCGTAGACGGTGACAGACCAGAACTCGCTGACGTCCGGCGCTCTGAATCGTGCCCGGTAAGTCTTCCCGTCGGAGCCGTTGATCGGTAGTCCGTCGGAACCGGTCTCGGTCTTCAGATAGACGGACTCGACGGGCGGGAGCCCCCACTGACCGAGGAAGGTGCCTTCCGCGAAGACATCGCGCTGCTCGTGCTGGAGATCGTCGCGAGTGCCTAGGAGACGCTTGGAGTCGGTGATGGTTGGGGCGAGCTTGCGGATGTGTTCCATTCCGAGCCGCTGTCCTCGCTCAGCCGCATTGAGCTGTTGCGGGGTGAGATCCGTGTCCCCGGGTGCCAGGCCGATCTCCTCCAGCGGCCTGAGCCATTCGGCGTCGGTGGTTGCCATCGATCCGTCGGCGAGCACGAAGTTCACGCGTTCCAACCAGTTCGTGGAATCGGGGTCGGGAAACGCGCGAGGAATGGCTGTGGTCGATGGCTGCTCCGTGAAGGAGGACAGTGTCCGTAGTGCCCATCGGTCCTGCAGATCGCGAGCGAGGGTCAGGTCGTCGTCGCCGATCGTCATGATGCGCCCCATCACCTTGATGAGGTTCGAGTCTGATCGAACGACCTCTTCGATGCCCGGGGGAACCGCCCCGTCCCAACCCCGTGCGGCGAACAGGAATCGGCCGCCCTTGGTGCCCCGGGTGCGGGAGCCGATCATCGCGGTCGTGTAGTGGCCCAGGTCCATGGTGTGCAGGATCCAGTACCTGCCCTCATCGAAGTCGGGGATGGTGACCACGACGGGTTCGGCGGCGACGTCGAACCAGCCTTGCAGGTGCAGAGTGTCGTTGTTGATCGTGGGATGCGCGGTGTAGGTGTCGTCGGCCAGATCACGCAGCTTCTGGAACTCGTTCAGCGGCAAGCCGGGCTTGATCGTGGTCTCGTAGAGGAACTTGTAGGCCTCATCGATCGAGTACCCGTAGAGGTAGGCAGCCGTTGCCAACTCGTCCGAAATGCGCGCGCTCGTCATAGCCGAAGCCTATTGAGCATCACGCCCGCAAGGAACGCCGCTGCCTTCCCCTCCGACGGCGACAGGGTAGCGGGGAGGTGAAGCCCGAGGTGGGCGCCTGATCGGATGCACGCACCCGCGCGACTAGGCTGGTCGGCGGCATCCCACTGTCTTCCGAAGGAGTTCCCACATGGGCGCGTACGACGCCGTCATCGAGATCCCGCGCGGCAGCCGCGTGAAGTACGAGGTCGACCACGGCACCGGCCGCGTGTTCCTCGACCGCATCCTCTACACCGCCTTCGGGTACCCCACCAATTACGGGTTCTTCGAGAACACGCTCGGCGAGGACGGCGACCCGCTCGACGTGCTCGTGCTGCTCGACTTCGACCTTGCGCCGGGCGTGCTCGCGAGCGTCCGCCCCGTCGGCGTGCTCAAGATGAGCGACGAGGCCGGCGGCGACGACAAGGTCGTGGCGGTGCTCGGCAAGGATCCGCGCTGGGCGCACATCCAGGACGTGAACGACATCCCGGAGTTCACCCGCAAGGAGATCGAGCACTTCTTCGAGCACTACAAGGACCTCGAGCCGAACAAGTGGGTCAAGGTCGACGAGTGGGCGAGCGCGGCCGAGGCCGAGCGCCTCGTCGGCGAGGCCTTCGACCGCTTCGCCGAGCACGAGGGCCAGACCAAGACGCAGGGTGAGGGCGTCGCGCCCAACACGCTCTGACGGGTCCGACGTGCGTCAGACCTGAACGCCGCGCGCTCCCATGAAGTCGATCGGGTTGACCGGGTAGCCGCTCACGTACGTCTCGAAGTGCAGGTGGCAGCCGAAGGAGTTCCCGGTGCGCCCCTCACTCGCGATGAGCTGGCCGGAGTTGACCCACTGGCCGTATCCGACGAACAGGCCCCCGGGACGGATGTGCGCGTAGCCGGTTCCGATGCCGCCGCCGTGGTCGATCTTGATGTAGTTGCCGTAGCCGCCGTTCGCGCCCGAGTACACGACGGTTCCCGAGTAGGCGGCGTAGATGCCGGCGCTGCATCCCGCCGCGAGGTCGACGCCGTAGTGGAAGCCGCTGGAGCAGTAGCTGTTGCCGCACTGAACGGTGCGCGAGCCGTAGCCGGAGCTGCGCCAGCCCGATGAGGGCCGCGCCCAGCCGGTGCCGACGACTGCGCCGCCGCCGCCTGAGCCGCCACCACCACCACCGCCGCCTGATGCGGCCTGCGCCCGGGCAATGCGATCGGCCTCGGCCCTGGCCCTGGCTTCGGCCTCGGCTCTCGCCTTCGCCTCCGCCTCCTTGCGCAGCCGCTCGCCCTCTTCGTACTGCGCGACCGTGGCCGCCGTGGTGTCCCTGAGCGCCGCGAGCTGGGCCTCGAGCTGGCCCTGGCGGAGCTGCTGCTCGTCCAGCGCGGCTTGCGCGGCATCCGCTGCCTGCTGCGCGGCGACCATCTTGGCCTCCGCCTCCTTCTGCAGCCGGTCGCGCTCCGTGCGGGCGACCACGGCCTGGTCGCTGAGACTCTGCGCGGAGTCGCGTGCGGTGATCGCCTCGGCGTAGACGGCGTGGTTGCGCGCGATGAGCTTGTCCATGGTGCCCAGGCGCGCGAGCAGGTCATCGGCGGTCGCGGCCGATCCGGAGAAGAACAGCTCGAGCGAGGTGTCGTCGCCGCCCTTGCGGTAGAGCTGCGCGGCGACGCGTCCGGCCTTGTTGGCGGCGTCCAGCGCCGTCGCTGCCTGCTCATCGGCCTGCAACTGCAGCTGGTCGGCGCGCAGCGCCGCGTCGAAGTAGGCCTGCTGGGCGACATGGAACTCGTCGGCCAGCTTCTCCGCGGCCGCGCGCTTGGCCGCGACATCGGCGACGAGGTTCCTGATGAGCGCTTCGATCCGCTGGATCTCGCCGGCCTTGGCCGTCTCGTTGGCGCGTGCGCGCTCGACGTCCTCCCACGAGGGGTAGTCGGCGGCGAAGGCGGCGGGCAGCAGCGGACCGCCGATCGCGCCGATCGTCGCGATCCCGATGATGCCGAAACCGAGGGCGCTGCGACGACTCATGGCAGGCCACAGCAGACGCCGCTCACGAGCGTTCGGCGCGCAGCCGCACTCGTCGAGGTCCTGCTCGGTTTGCACGAGTCCCACCCCAATCCGGGTCAGCAACATCGTTCACACTAGCAACATGAGTCACAAGGCGCACGGATGCCGTGCATCTATCCTGCTCCTGAACGGGCGGATGCGCACCCGTCAGTCTCAAACACGAGCGAGCGGATGCCGCGGCGGACCCGGCCTCGATTGGCGCATTCTCCGAGGATTGCGTATGCTTGAGCGTCGGTAAGCGTGAGCCCCTGGGTTCGCTCGGCCCCATCGTTTAGCGGCCTAGGACGCCGCCCTTTCACGGCGGTAGCACGGGTTCGAATCCCGTTGGGGTCACCAACCCGGCACAACTTAATACGCATGGCCCTGTAGCGCAGTTGGTTAGCGTGCCGCCCTGTCACGGCGGAGGTCGCGGGTTCAAGTCCCGTCAGGGTCGCTCTGAGCGACACGCCCTTCTCGGAGGGCGTTTCGTTTTGGTCGCCGTCTGTCAGATGCGACTCCGATGGTCCCGATGACCCATGTCTCAGCGGACTCGGCCTGGTCCGGAGGGTCGGTCGGCCGGTTCGGACTAACCGAGAGTCAGCCGACACCATGTCGGGAGACCGCTCATGCGCTAGGAAGAGCGGCGGCTCTTGCGGGCCGCGCTCCTCGTCTGGCCCGCGCCCCGAACGGTGGCGGCCGTTCCGTCGCGCGAGGCCTCGGCGAGGAGGAAGACGACGAGCAGGCAGAGCACAGCCAGCTCTCCCCCGTCCTCGAGGGCGATGAGGAGGGGGTCGACCACCGGCATGTCGATGAAGGGCGCGTGGATCGCGTCGATGCCGACGCCGAAGAACACCAACGCGATGAACAGGCCGGCGATCGTGGTCGACGTGCGTCGCATCGCACCGCTCGATGTGAGGTGCACGGGGATCAGGATGCACACAGCGATCAGCCCCACACCCAGCATCCACAGGGCCTCACCGATGTGCCCGGTGATCCGGCCCACGTATGGCGCATTCTGGGCGTAGAAGGTGCCGAACCGTTCATGCCACTGCAGGGAGTCGTCCAGTAACAGGTACGTCGTGATCGCACCCCAGACGACGAAGACGGCCGCGCGCGTTCTCACCGCGAGCACGACGAGGAGCACGATGCACCACCCGGTGAGGGTGTACTGGAAGACTTCGGGGTACCCGCGCTCCGTCCCCAGATCGAGCAGACGATCCTCGGGTTCGCCCAGGAACCGGTGTGCCAGATGAAGCGCTACGAACCCGGCGGTCGTCAGCCAGAGCAGGCCGAGCAGGGTCAGCGACCGGCGCTCGTCGAGATACAGACGGCGTCGCACCTCGACGATGTCGAGTCGTCGCGCACGCCGGATCACCTCGCTTGCCGCCACCCGGCTCACTCTGGTTCACCGATCGAAGGGGATTCTCAACCCGGGATGAGAGATCCCTTAGACGGGTCAGCGTGCCACAGAACTCTTGGTCGCGGGGCCGGTTGGGCGGCCGAGCGGAGCATCGACCAGCCCAACAGCGCTCTCGTCCCCGAAGGCGCCCACGACGACCTCCCACGGATGCGGGAGTCGGGGATCGGACATAAGGTCGGCGGCAGACGGATGGAGATCGAATGAACACACCGCCGGTCGTGCATCGCGGCAGAACGGCGACGCGACGAGTCGCCGCCGCCCTTCTGATGGGTTCCGGCACCGTGTTCCTCGCCGGGGCGCTCATGTACACGGGTCGCACGTTCTGGGCCTGGCCGGCGGACGGCGCGTACGTCGCATGGGAGCGAGGATTCGTCATCGCCGGCGTGCTGATCAGCGTCGGCGGCTTCGCGCTGCTCGAGCTGCTGCTGCGTGAGGCGCGAGCCGTCATTGTCCCGCGCCTGGCCTTCGTGACGTACTTCGCCGGCTGTATCGTGCTGGTCTCCGCGGAGGCGTCCAACATATTCGGCCGCGGCTTGAGCACCGCGCAGACGACTCTCTTCGTCGTACTGGCGATCGTGGCTCAGGTGGGTTTCGGCGTCGCTCTCATCGTCTCGCGCATCGTCCCGACATGGGTCGGGTGGGCGGTGATCGTATGGAACCTCGGCGCCGGAGTCCTGCTGTTCGCCCTTTCTCCCAGCAACGTGTACTTCCCCTTCGTGCACTTCGTCGCACCGCTGCTGATCGGCGTCGCACTCTTGACCCGCGCAAAGCAGGCTCCCGTCCATGGAACAGAACAAGGACCAACGACATGACGGAGCAGAACTGAAGCGTCACAAGCACGACCCTCGGCTTTATCGGCAGATCGGGATCTATCTGTCCGCGCCGAGGGTGGGCACGGGCGCGGCGATCCTCTCCGAGCCCGTATCTGCAGCCGGCGATGGCTCGAGCCGCGCCGTATCGCGAAGCGATGTTCGACCACTCGCATCAGACACGGCATCGACCGCTCTCAGCGTCGTGATATCCATCCAACGTGATGCGCGCGGCCGGTCCGCGTCAGCCCGCACCCTCGCTTGACCACCGAGGCCCGGGGCGGCAACCCCCGCAACGTGCCCACAAATCGCCCACGAACGAGCACGATCCAACCCGATGCAGAGCGAATCGCCCCCGGCTGCTCACCGGTCGCGTCGACGCGCCCACGTCTGCTCCTTCGCGGGATGACCCGCCACCATCCGCGGATTCTCGGGGATGTTCGGGGTAATGGTATCCTCGTTCGGTCCCCTCCCGTGATCCACGGGAGGGTGCGGCTCTGTAGCTCAGTTGGTAGAGCGCACGACTGAAAATCGTGAGGTCACGGGATCGACGCCCGTCGGAGCCACTGGGACCCTCGTGCGGCTTCTACGCACGGGGGTTTCTTCAGTCTGGCTGGTCAGCCGCGGTTCTGCCAGCGACTCCCTATCGAGCACTTGACGGCCAAGCTCCGTAGATGTTCGAACATGATGTCGCTTCCGGGGGGTGTGCCGGGTATGCGCCGGGAACTCGACAACATCCGGCGCCCAGAGACCTCGGCCATGAGCCATGGGTTCCACTCTGGACTTCCGATCACGCGCAGTGACATCCAGCACCGCCGGCGCACTCCAGAGCACGAGTCATCACGGTCGGGCCCATCGGACGGCTCCGTGCCGTCGTGCGCACGCGAACGGCGTTCGGCGCGCCTAGCGCCTGAGCTCACGCTGGTGACCCGCTTCTGCACATCAAAGTGGCTAATGTCACCACCTGAACCGATCCCCCGCGCGCGAGGACATCAAGATTCCTGAAGAGGCCCTCTCGCAGTTCGCTATCGACCTGACGCGATGTATCGGTGACGTCGGGTGAGGTGCGCACAGGTCGCTCGTGAACAACGCTGTCGTGGACGACGGCGTCCGTAGCACGGGTTATCGCACTGAATCATCGGTGCGTGCCGGGATGAGCTCCACCTAGGCGGTCCCGGCCAAGAAAAGGAGGTACGACGGCTCGGTCATCCTCGCCAAGGGCACGGCTCCTCGCCCGGGCGATGTGAAGGGACATCCTCGCGCCCGCCTCCATCGGATCGCCCGAGGCGATGGCATCGAGGATCGACCGATGCTCGACCGCCGCAGCCGACGACGCCGCCGCAGTTGCGTTGGCGCCGCGACGGGCGATCAGACGGAACCGCTGAATCTGGGGACCGAGGGCACGGTATGCGGAGAGAAGGAAGACGTTGCCGGCTTGCTCCGCGATTCGGGAGTGAAACTCGGAGTCGGACTTCCAGTACGCCCTGAACGCCTCAGCGCCAGTACCTGTGGACGCGTCGCCCAACGTCCCGACCGTGCGTTCGAGCGACTCGAGGAAAGGTGCGGTGCGCTCGACCGTTGCCATGTAAGCGAGCTCCGGCTCGATCAACTGCCGCACATCCATGAGCATCGAAAGTTCTTCGTTGGTAAACAGGGGCGCCACCCGGTAACCCCGGAGCGCCTGCCGACGCACGAGCCCGGTGTGCTCGAGGCGCGCGAGTGCCTCGCGGATGGGCGTCTGGCTCATGCCGAACTCCGCCTCGAGCACGGGGATGTTGAGCGTGTCATTCGCCGCCCTGACACCCTCCATGAGTTCGTCCAGCAGCCGGTCATGAACCTGGTCGGCAAGCGAACGGCGTGTCTCCTGGCCTGCTCTCGCCATTGGCGCCTCCGACGAGATCTTCACGGTCATATGTCCCCCGAGTCTGCTCCCAACCCCGACTCGGGCACGATCAGACCTTCATCGCGGTAAACCTGGTCGGCCGTCCCACTCTTGAGGAAGGTGAGGAGAGACTCAGCTTTCGCGCGGCGACGAGCGTCCGTAGGGAGTGCGAGCGCGCACGCGAAACTAGTGTAGCGCTGGCACTCTTCCGGAAGCGGACCAACGACGTCGACGCCTGGTACGTAACGCAGTTCGCTGATCTGCTGGATCGCGATGTCCGCACGACCGTCGACGACCGCCTCTCCGCTGAAGCCCGCGTCGAGCGCGGTCGCGTTGGGTAGCACGCGCTCGCTGATGCCGAGGCGCTCGAGCAGTTCGACGAAACGGATGCCACTCTGACCACTGCGGGAGTAGGCGACTGACCTCGCGTTGAGCAAGGTCGCCACCAATTCCGCCTCCGTGCCGATCGACGGCCGCGGCGATCCGGCGACGACGCCGACGCCGATGCCCGTCCGCACCAGCGGCACAGCGGTCCTTGGGTCTATCCCGCGCGGGGAGGGCGCGGTGAGCGAGTTCGTCGTCGAGATGATCAGATCGGGCGGCTCCTCTACGAGGAGCTTCTCCATCAGGATCGTCGTCGGTTCGAACACCGGGATCACAGGGATGCCCGTTTGCTTCGTGAACTCGGGCAACAGCACACGCTCCACCGCGCCCCGGACCACCAGTGCACTCCAGACCGAGATCGCCCCAACGTTAGGCATTCGAGCCCCCTTCGGATGGTTTGGCCCGCGACTGCTGGCGCAGGGCACGCACAAGGAGATCGGGATCGTCTAGAGCGCTTCCCGATTCCAGCAGCACCGAAGCGTCGGTTGCTCCGAGTTGGCTCTGGATGGCCGCCAGTCCGTCGGATGCGACCGAGCATGAGATCACCGTTCGCAGCCCAGCGCAACGGAAAATCGCGGTGACATCGCACCAGTGAAGTAGTCCGCTGTCACACTCAACATCCGTCGTGCGAGTGGCCAATTGTTTCCCACGTCTCCTCCCCTCACTATAGTGGTGACTATAGTCATCACTATAGATGAGGAAGTGTGGGCTCACGGTGGCAGCGAAAGCGGTGATCGCGGGAGGCGGCATCGTCGGCCTGGCCACGGGATACCAACTCGCGCGTCGCGGCCTGGAGGTGACCATCCTCGAGAAGGAATGCGCGATCGCGCAGCACCAATCAGGCCACAACTCCGGAGTGATCCACTCCGGGCTCTACTACACACCCGGGAGCCTAAAGGCGACCCTCGGGGTCGCAGGCGCGCTGTCCATGCAGGCGTTCGCGGAGGAACACGAGGTCGCATTCGACATCTGCGGGAAGCTCGTGGTCGCCACTTCGGATCGGCAGATTCCTGCGCTGAAGGAGCTACTTCGACGAGGAACCGCGAACGGCGTCCCGTGCCGCCTCCTCACCCCGGAGGAAGCACGGGAGTATGAACCGCACGTCGCCTGCGTTCTGGCATTACGCGTGGAGTCGACGGGCATCATCGACTACGCCGGCGTCTGTAACGCACTCAGCCAGCTCATCAAGGAGGCCGGTGGTCAGATCCGTCTCGGCGCGGAGGTAGAGGAGATTCGAAGCGACTCGACTGGCGTCACCGTAGCATCGACGGCTGGCGTCTTCCGTGGGTCCGGCTTCGTCAACTGCGGTGGTCTGCACAGCGATCGGATCGCAAGCATGGCGGGACTACAGCCAGAAGTGCGGATCGTCCCGTTCAGAGGCGAGTACTTCGAGCTCGCGCCCGATCAGGCGGGCCTCGTCCGCGGGCTCATTTACCCGGTACCCGACCCGACTCTCCCGTTCCTGGGGGTCCATCTCACCCGTATGATCGGCGGCGGTGTGCACGCGGGACCGAACGGCGTCCTCGCGCTGTCCCGAGAAGGGTATGCCTGGAATCAGATCAACCTACGGGATCTAGTCGAGAGCGCGGCCTGGCCGGGACTCTGGCGACTTGGTCGGCGGTTCTGGAGGACCGGGATCGACGAAGTGGCTCGTTCGTTCTCGCGGCGTCGCTTCCTCGCGAGTGTGCGCGAACTGGTTCCGGAACTCGGTGATCACGCGCTCATCCCGGCGCACGCCGGTGTTCGGGCGCAGGCGCTCCATCGCGATGGGAAGCTCGTGGATGATTTCTTCGTCCAGAACGCAGCCCGACAGGTGCATGTGTTGAACGCGCCGTCGCCAGCCGCGACGGCGGCATTGGGGATCGCCCGGCGCGTCGCGGACGATCTCATGGAGGTCGCGTTTTGAGATTCGTAAGGTCACCCTCAGGTCGCGATCAGATGCATGGCACCTCCACGAACTTGGCGGGGCGCATCTCTACCTCGTGCAGCGCGCCCGTCCTCGCGGCGTCAGGGGTGGCGGGATGACGCTGCGCTTCGCTGCCAACCTCAAGTTCCTCTTCTCGGAGCTTTCATTTGAGGAACGGTTCGACGCGGCGGCCAGCGCAGGATTCGCGGCTGTGGAGTACTCCTCGCCGTACGAGTACACGCCGAGCATCCTTCGACGTTGCCTCGACGATGCCGGACTCCGTCAGGTCCTCATCAACACCCGGCAAGGCCCAATGGGGAGCCCAACCAGATCCGGACTCGCCTGCATCCCAGGCCGTTCCGACGACTTTCGCGCGGTGCTCGTTGAAGGGCTGGCGTTTGCGACGGCGCTTGACGCGTGCTTCCTGCATGTCACCGCCGGTATCGTGCCGTCCGGGGTTCCGCGCGACCAGGCGTTCGCGACGTACGTCATCAATCTCGCCTGGGCTGCCGATCAGGCGAAGACCACGGGTGTCCGGCTGGTGATCGAGCCCCAAAACCCGCGCGATGTTCCGGGGTACCTGTTACGCACCCAGGCTGACGCCGCCGCCGTCGTGCGCGCCGTCGGCTCCGAGAGCCTCGGCGTCCTGATGGATTTCTACCATCTGCAATTGACCGAGGGGGATCTGATCGGGACGTTCGATCGGTACCGGGACCTCGTTGCACACATCCAGCTGGCCGACCCACCGGATCGCGGGGAGCCGGGATCGGGTGAGATCGGCTGGCGAGCGCTGCTCAGCCACCTTCGCGACACCGGGTACTCCGGCTGGATCGGTTGCGAGTACATCCCTACGGGAGGCACCGTCCAGAGCCTCGACTGGATGAGGGAGTGGAAATGAACTCTCGACCGAGGATCGCCCTGATCAGCGCCGTACGGGCGGCGATCGAACCCGCCGAACAGGCGATCGCACGGCAGTTCCCATCGGTCGACGTCTGGAACATCCTCGACGATCGCCTGTTGGAAGACGCTCGGGCGAAAGGAGGGGTGGATCCCGCATTGAAAGGTCGGATGCGCCGGCTCATCGACCACGCGATCGCTGAGGGGGCCGATGGTGTGCTACTCACCTGTTCGCTCTACGGCTCGGTCGCATCGGGCGAATCTAGGCGAGTGCCAGTGCTCGCACCGGACGAGGCGTCGTTCGCCGATGTCGCAGCGGGCGGGTTTGAGAGTGTCCTCGTGGTCGCTACCCTCGATTCCGCTTTGACCGATTCGACCGCACGGTTGACCGAGTTCCTCAGGCAAGCGGGCTCTGCCACGCGGGTCGTTGGACTCCTCGCCGATGAGGCGTTGGGGGCGAGCCGAACCGGCGATCATCATGCCATGCTTGAGACGCTGAGCGAAGCGTGTAGGGACCGTACCGAGGGGGGTGTGCTGCTCGCCCAGTATTCCCTGGCGCTGGCTGCAGAAGAGCTCGCGACCCGGCTCGGCAAGCCGGTCCTCTCGGGGCCGAGGAGCGCCGCGGCGAAGATGTTCGAGGCGACGAGCGGGCTGTAGACGACGTCACAGCAGGGCGGCCGCGAGCCGTTCGCTTTCGTGTTCCGTCAGAGTCAGTTCCACGGCGGAGAGGCTTGCGAGGATGCTCTCCGGCCGCCGCGCGCCGACCAGGGGAATGATGTCGGACGAGATGCCAAGCTCCCACGCCAGGGTGGCGACCTGCAGAGACACGCCGTGCGCGGCGGCGATGTCGGTGAGTATAGCGAGGAGGCGACTGGTCACCGGCGACGGGGATGAACTGGCATCCGCCGCGAGCGTGCCACGCAGCGAGCCCCAGCCTAGGAAGGCAACATCGTACTCAGCACACAGCTCGATCTGGTCGGCCGGAGGCGGCACCAGGACGTTGAGCGGGTTCTCGATGGCGGCCACAGGTCCGAACTCGAGAGCCGTTCGGAGCATCGCCGCGTCGACGTTTGACAGGCCGATCGCCGCAACCTTTCCCTCGTCTCGCAGTGCGGCCAGGGTCTCAAGCGACTCGAGAAAATCATCCCCCGCCCGCGCGCCGGTCGGCGAGTAGTCCGCTGGCAACCGGTGCAGCAGATACAAGTCGATCTGGTCGACGTCGAGTGCGCGCCGGCTCGCCTCGCAGGCCGACCGCAGGTAGTCGTGACCGCCTGTGAAGCGGGGAGTTGCGCCATCCCACCACTGGCCGCCCTTCGTGGCGATTGTGATTGAGGACCGGTCGCCATCCCAGCTGTCGATCGCATGCCGAATGAGACGCTCATTGTGACCCGTGTCCTCAGCATTGAGCGCATAGATGTCGGAGGTGTCCACGAGGGAGCAGCCGGCGGTCCAGGCGGCATGGAGCGTGCGTACACTCTGCGCCTCCGACGGACGGTCCTCACGCAACGAGAGCTTGGCTCCGCCGAGACCGATGGCACTGGTGATGCGGTCTCCGAGTCGGCGATTCTTCATCGCGCTCATCCCTTGACGCCCGAGCTGAACCCCTGCATGACCCGCTTCTGCATCACGAAGTAGAGGATGAGCAGCGGCAAGATGCTGATAGTCACCGCCGCGAAGATGAGCGTCCATTGCGCGGTGAATTCGCCGACGAATCCGAAGATCGCGACGGGAAGCATCTTCAGCCTTCCCGTGCCGAGGAAGAGCAGTGGCACGAGGAAGTCGTTCCAGATCCCGATGATGTTGAGGATCACGACGGTTCCAGTAACCGGACGGACCAACGGGAAGACCACCAGCACGAACGCCTTGAAAGGACTGCACCCGTCGAGCAAGGCCGCCTCCTCGTAGTCGAGCGGGAGTTCACGAAGGAACGCCGTGTACAGGAACACGGAGAGCGGGAACTGGTGTCCGGTGTAAAGGATGACTAGCGAAAGGGGTGAGCCCAACAGGCCCAGCACGTGCATGGTCTGATACAGCGGAACGAGTGCGATGAAGAAGGGGAGGGTCAGGCCGAAGATGATCAGGTAGAAGACCCACTTCGACCAACGTGCCGTGATCCTGGCGAGGGGGTACGCCGCCATCGACGAGACGATGACCAGCAGCACGACGCTTGCCACTGTCACACCGGTCGTCGTGAGGAGCGCCATTCCCAGTGCGCCCTCCTCCCACGCCACCACAAAGTTGTCGAGGCTGGGATTGGCAGTGGGGATCAGCGGGGACACCTGGGTCGCGCCATCGCCCAGAGCTAGGTTGAGGAGGATGTAGACGGGCGACAGGAAGGCGAGCGCGAGCAGCACCATCACGCCTTCGCGCACGCCGGTTCTCCAGGTGTAGCGCATCAGATCCTCCTTCCGCGTCCGGCTAGTCCGTTCAAGCCGCCCACCATGACCATGACCACGACTGAGAGCACCACGGCCAGAGCGGTCGCGTATCCGAAGTTGTTGAGCGTGAACGCCTCGATGTACATCACGGTCGCGATGGTCTGCGTGGAGTTGCCCGGCCCACCTTGCGTCATGATCCACACGGTCTCGAACTGCTTGAGCCCCATGATCAGCACCAGGGTCACGTTGATGATGATGGCGGGGCGCAAGAGTGGGAGGGTGACGTACCATGTGCGTTTCACGGCGCCCGCACCGTCGACCAGCGCGGCCTCCTGCACCTCGTCGGGGATGCTCTGCAGGCCGGCCAGGAAGATCACCATCGAGTAACCAGAGAACTGCCAGATGATGACGGCGGCGATGCTCCACAACGCGAAGTCCGGTGAGCCGAGCCACGACACCGGCTCGAGCCCCATCCAGCCCAGAAGGGAGTTGAGCGCGCCGAACGGACTGAGGATGTACTTCCACAGGAACGAGATCATGACCGGCGCGACAATCACCGGGGCGAAGAAGGCAACCCGGAGTAGGTTCCTCGTGCGCACCAGCGCTCGCAGGGCGAGCGCGAGCAGCAGGCCGGTGAAGGTCAGGCCGACGGTCATCGCGACCGTTAGCAGGAGCGTCTGGCGGATCGATGCAACTGCGCGTTCGTCCGAGGCGATCGCCACGAAGTTGTCCAGGCCGATGAACTCCTGCGTCGCGCTGAGACCGTCCCAAGAGGTGAAGGCGTACGCGACCCCGCGCAGACTCGGGACGATCACGACGAACACGTAGAACGCTAGACCGGGCAGCAGGAACCACCACAATCCTCGGTACTGCGACCGACCCGGGGGCGGACGCTTCGACGCCGATGCCGCTACTGCTGATCTAGAGTGCACCGTCGCACCTTTCATCTGTTCGAGTCACGTGCGGAGCGCGAGGTCAGGGCATGGCGAGCAGCTCCCCGCCCACGCCGCTGACCACGAACTCGTATGTGCCGCTCGTCACGTGCATCGCGATCGATCCGATACTCTCAAGGACCTCGGAGACCCCCACCGCCTCGCTGAGAACGGTGTCCCGCTCCCGCACCTCCGCACCGGGCGCGAAAGGCAGGGTGACGGCGGCGGACGATCCAGGGGGGATCTCCAGGGTGAACAGGACCGAATCGGCTTCTCGGCTCCAGCGGGAGTTGACCCGACCTCGCGGGGTTTCGAAGGTAGCCTGCGCCCACGTGAGCCCACCGCCAATCTGCGGGCGGACGGCAAGCCGATCGAACGCGACGGAGTGCGGCAGCTGATCGATCCCGGCGATGTCTCGGTAGAACCATTCGCCAATCGATCCAAGGGCATAGTGGTTGAAGGAGTTCATCCGCGGAGACTGGAACCCGTTCTCTGAAGTCCATCCGTCCCAACGCTCCCAGATCGTCGTCGCACCTTGGCGCACCGAGTAGAGCCACGACGGGTAGGAGTCCTCCAGCGCCAGCCGGTAGGCGAGGTCGGACCGGCCGATCTTCGTGAGGATCGGGCAGAGCAACCCGACGCCGACGAAGCCGGTGGTGAGGCTGAACCCGTGCTCCTCAATGTTCTGCACGAGCTTCTCGGCGAATCTGTCACGGAGGTCCGGTCCGAGCTCGAACTCGAGCGCCAGCAGGTAAGACGTCTGGGTGTCCCCGTCGATCGTGCCGTCCGGCGACACGAACTCGTCGACGAAGCTGTCGCCGATCCGCTCCGCGAGATCGCTGTAGTAGCCGCCTTCGGCGGTTAGTCGGAGCACCTCGGCCGCCCGCGCCACGATCCTCGCACTGTTGGCGAAGTAGGCAGTGGCCAGTACGTCCCGGCGCGTCTCGGCATCAATCTCCAGCCAGTCCCCGTAGTTGGCGCCCACCCTGTTGCGCCAGATGAGATCTCGGTTGCTTCCATGAATGTAGTCCACCCAGCGGCGCATCGACTCGAACGAATCGGCCAGCAGTTGCCGGTCGCCGTACATCCGGTACATCTCCCATGGGATGATCACGCCGGCATCGCCCCATGCAGGGGCACCGTCGGAGACGATCGTGATCTTGGGTGCGACGTTGGAGAATCCCCCGTCTTCCGCCTGGGCGTATCTCACGTCGTGTAGCCATCGCGTGTAGAAGGAGGCGACATCGGCGTTGTAGACGGAGGTGCGGAAGAAGACCTGAGCGTCGGCAAGCCAGCCCAGCCGCTCGTCTCGTTGCGGGCAATCGGTCGGCACGGCGACGTAATTGTCGCGCTGACCCCAAGTAATGTTCTGCTGCAGCTGATTCAGGTCGTGGTCGGAGCTCTCGAACGTGCCCACCCACGGGATGTCGTTCCGGAGCACAATCGCGGTAGCCGATGCTGGCTCCGGTGCCGAATGAAGCCCGGTAATCTCGGCGAACTGGAAGCCGTGCGACGTGAAATGCGGCTCGAACACTTCACCCGGTTCGCCCGAGCAGGTGTAGACATCGGTCGCCTCGGCGGTGCGGAGATTCTCGGTGTAGAGGTGCCCATTCGCGTCGAGCATCTCCGCAAACCGGATCTGCACCTTCGTGCCCGCCTCCTCGGGCGGGAGTTCGAGTCGCATGCGCCCGGAGATGTTCTGCCCAAAGTCGAGGATCCAGCCGTCGCCGACCGCCCGCACCGACTTCGCCTGGAGACGCTCCATCTCACGGATAGGCTCATCGACCATCGCGCAAAGGGTGTTGTCCGAGATGTCGCGCGTACTCACCGGCGCCCAGTCGCTCGCGTCGTGCGACGGCGACGTCCACTGGCCGATCGAGCGGCGGGCGTCGATGCGTTCGCCCATCAGCAGGTCTCCATAAAGGACTTCTCCGTCGGAATCGCTCCAGGTCCGATCGGTGGCAATGACCTGCCTCTCGCCATCCGCGTAGTCGACGAGTAGCTGCGCCCACGCCTCCGGAGCGCGGCCGTAGTGATATCCCTGTCCGCGCCGATCGGATCCGTAGAAACCGCTCCACCAGCCATCGCAGATCACGACACCAAGCGCATTCGCGCCGTCCAAGACCGTCGAAGTCACATCGAAGGTCTGGTACATCACCCGGTCGTGGTAGTCGGTCCAGCCGGGCGCGAGCTCATGATCGCCGATACGCTCGCCGTTGAGGAATGGCAGGTACAGACCGTGGGCACTGACGTACAGCCGAGCGCGCACAATCTGCTTGGGCTTCGTCTCGAACGGCCCTCGCAGGAATCTCGCGGGTGGGAGCCGGCGGGTAGCGAGGCTCGGGGTCTCGTTGCTCGGCGCCTTCGCCGTCATGTCCCATTTGGAAGGGTCTCGGGAGATCCACGCCCCGATGAAGTCGTTTCGCGACAGGAGGGCCGTCTCGAACCACGATTCACCACCGTCGACCTCCCGCCCAAGGTCGTCGCGCAACGTCAGAACCCAGCGGTACCTGGTGGACGACTGCAAGGAGATGTCCCCGAGCTCGTGACCGAACGAGTCTGCGGATCTGGCCCAGCCACTCGTCCAGACCAGACTCTCCGCGACTCCTGGGATCGGGCTGACTGCAAAGACCTGGATGAAGAAGTGCGTCTGAGCGGCCCCACGGCGGGCGCCCCGCAGCCGCCAGCTGAATCGGGGTCGCCGGCTGTCGATGCCCAAGGGTTCGACTCGGTACTCCGTTCGGAGGTCGTAGGTCTCAAGTGGAGGTCTGTCGTTCACGTGGCATTCCCTCTGATGGGGGCGAATGGGTGGGTGGCGATCGCAGGTCCCGGGCGTATCCCCCAGGACCTGCGAGCGCCATCGAGGCGGGTGAGTGGTGCTCTAGTTTCCGCGCACTTTGCCCGCGAAGACGTCCTCGTATCCAAACTCGAGCAGGGAGATCAGCAGGTTCTCGGACGGGATGCCGATGGCCCCGAATCTCTCCGCCATGGCCCGGAAAAACTTCGACTTCGTCACCACGTCGAACTTCGGCGGGGCGAGCACCTGAACCCACAGCAGTTCTGTACGGTTCACACCCCCGTGCGTCGGGCTGAACACAATCTGGTCTGCCGGGTGGTACCGGAAGACCTGGAATAGGTCTGTCTCGGGGGCACCGAATCCGTCGACCATCGCGTTCATGACGCTGGCACTGATCTCTGCCTGCCGATCCTTGAAGGATTCGTTCAGGTCTAGTTGCACGAGTGGCACTGGTCAGATCTCCCTTTGTCGTTTGCTTACACCAGTAGCGGTGCGCTCGGGTACTTGATCCCGGTCTGCTGGTAGGTCTCGTCGATGACACGCATCACACCCAACGTGTCATCGAGGGGCATCAGAGGGCTCTCCAGAAGTCCTTCGCGGACGCACCGGGTGGCTTCGGCCGCTTCCTCGACGTAGCCGTTGCCCACCTTCTCGCGAACCACTTCCTCCGGGTCCTCGCCACGGCGATGGATGACATACGCCTCCGGACAGAACATGCCGGTCGGCACGTCGATCCACCCTTCGGTTCCGATGATCACGCCATCGCTTACCGGGCCCTTCGCGACGCCCCGCGCGATGCTGCTGGTCAACACAGCCTGAGCGCCCGACTCGTAGCCGAGCAGCAGACTCGTGGCATCGTCAATCCCCTCCTTGAAGTGCGCCTTCGCCGCGACCGAGTTGGGTTCACCGAGGAAGTGCGAAGCGAATGCGAGGGGATAGACGACACACTCCAGCAGGATGCCACCACCGAGCGAGAGGTCCCACAGGCGGGGGTTCCTGCCCGACGAAGGTCCGAGGTTCGCACGGACCTGGAGGAGCTCCCCGATGTCCCCGGCAGCGATCCGCGACTTCATCTCCACCATCAGCGGGTTCAGGCGCGTCCACATCGCCTCCATCAGGAACACGCCGCGCTCTCGTGCCAACTCGACGAGCTCCTGGGCGTCCGATAGGTGCACAGTAAACGGCTTCTCAACGATCACCGGCTTGCCCGCCTCGAGACACAGCTTGACCGCGGTGTGATGCGCGCTGTGGACGGTGGTCACGTACACGATGTCCACCTCGGATGACTCCGCCAACTCCGCATAGCTCGAGAACGCGTTTGGAATCTCGTTCTCGTCGGCCCATGCCTTTGCACGATCTCCGTCGCTGGCGGCCACAGCAACGACGCTTGCGCCCGGAACCCGTCTGATATCTGGTACGACGCGCCGGGCGATGTTGCTCGCTCCGAGGACGCCCCACCGGATCGTCTGCTCACTCATAGAACGGTGTTTCCTTTCTTAGGAGGCGCGATGACCTCGATCGGTTCTGTGTGCGTGCGACTCTTCTGAGGCTTACTACCTCTCGTCCCAAGCCGCGTCCATCGCTTCAGCGAGCTCAAGCGGTGTCGCGTCGCCGGCGATCATCTTCTGGTTCATCGTGATCCAGGTGAGGCGGACGTTCGGGTTCGGGAAGAACTGGTCAGGCACGAGGGTGAAGTTGCCGGACTCCAGAGCTTCGACCTGAGCTTCCGTGGGGCCGGACACCTTGAACTCGGGGTCTGGAATCGCCGGTACGCTCGACGTGGCTTCGGCGATCTTCCGAACGTTCTCGGGCTGCATGAGGAAGGCAAGGAAGTCCTTTGCGGTGTCGAGCTTCCCCGGGTCTGTCTTAGCGTTTACGCCGAAGCTCCCCTGCAGCGCGATAGACATGCGCGTCTCGTCCTCGTCGTCCGTCGCGGGGAACGTGGTGTGGACGAACTTCTTGTCCGTCGCCAGTGCCTCGAGTTGCGTGAGCTGCAGCGACTGGCCGAAGTACCCGAGAGCCTGTCCCTGGGCGACCATCGCCTGCAGGGCGGTGATGTCCGTGCCCAGCGGGTCTCTCGCGAAACACCCATGATCGAACAACTCCTTCTGCTTCTCGAAGACGTCAACCCATGGCGAGTCGGCGAACGTCGTGTTGCCGGCGAAACGATCCTCGATGAAGTCCGGTGCGTCGTTGCCGACGAGCGTCGCCTCGAGGACGAAGCTCAGCATCTGGTTCTGGTAGTCGGTGGCGGCGGCCATTCCGAACGCGCTGGTACCGCTCGCCGCAGCGTCGTCACAGAAGTCGAGCACCTCTTCCCACGTTCTCGGGATCTCAAGACCCCGCGCCTCCAACTCGGTCATGTTGTACATTGCCCCGATCGCGATCGTGGAGATCGGGGGAACGTAGAACTTGCCATCGAATGTCGTGTAGTCGACGTAGTCCTCGGGGATGTTGACCACCCAGGGCTGGTCCGACAGATCGACCAGGAAGTCCTGCCCCGCCAGCGTCTTGACCGCCTGCGCGCTCGCGCTTCCGGGAGACACTCCGATGATGTCGCTCGCCGTGCCGTTGGAAAGTTGGGTCCCGATCACCTGCGCGTGGTCGGCTGACGGAGTGAATGTCGCCTCGATCTCCACGTTGGGGTGATCCTCCTGGTAACTGTCGATGAGCTCCGGGAGAACCTTCTCGAAGTACGTCGTAGACGCGATCGTCAGGCTGACGGGGTCGCCGTCGGCGGGCTCAGACGCGGACCCGGTGCATCCTGCCACCAGCACCGCGATCGCCGGTATCGCCATCAGAGGGAGAGTGCGGCGCAGTCGCACCGGCTGGCGGGCCGGTCCTGTGGGTGCATGCTGATTCATGGCAGTTCCTTTCCAGCGACATTGCTGCTCAGAAGTTGGTCGATCGACGCAAGTACAGCGAGAGACAGTCCTCGGTTTGCAACGATTCAATCAGAATCTACCATTCGGGCTACACGGTGTCAATCATGCGAATCCGGACTTGTGTCTCTCGCTAGCCGCATCAGCTAGGCGAGATAAATCTGATTGATTGCAACGTTTCTACATCGCTTTGACTCTGCGGCCGGTAGACTTGGGGCTGACTTGGGCGGAGCCGTGGGAGCACACATGAGCAGGGTTGGAATCCGCGATGTCGCCGAGCTTGCCGGTGTCGCCCCGAGCACTGTGTCGAACTTCTTCAACCATCCCGATCGCGTCTCACCCGACAAGGCCCAACGGATCCGGTACGCCATCGACACATTGGGTTTCGTGCCCAGCAATGCGGGCCGGCAACTCCGTCTCGGAGTGAGTCAGGTGATCGGGTACATCGCGCCCGATGTCAGCAACCCGCACTTCGCCGAACTGGCGAACAGCGCCGAGCAGCGCGCGCTCGAGAAGGGCGTTACCGTCTTCTTCGCGAACTCACGCGGCAGCAGGCAACGTGAGGATGCGTACATCGAGGTCTTCGAGCGTCACCAGGTTCAGGGATTCCTGGTCGCCTCACACCTCCCGATCGAGGAGCGTCTCACGCGGGCGCGGAGTCGCGGCACCCCGTCGGTGCTGATCGGGCAGCGCGCTCGCTCGTTCGAGCAACCATCGGTCTCAGTGGACGACGTTGCTGGTGGGCGGCTCGCCCTCGAGCATCTCTTGCGGGTCGGCTGCAGACGAATCGCCTTCGTCGGCGGCCCCCTGGACACTCCGCAGGTCGCCCATCGCCTCACCGGCGCCACAGAAATTGCGCGGCGGTCCGGGAATGCGACGCTCGAGGTGATCAACACGTCGGATCGGTCCGTGCGCGGCGGACATGAGATCGGCGAAGCGATCCTGTCGCGTCCGCCGGCGATGCGACCGGATGGCGTGTTCACGGTGAACGACCTCCTTGCGCTCGGAGTGCTGCAGGCAGTGGCGATGGGGGGGATCGACGTGCCTCGCGAGCTCGCGATAGTCGGATACGACGACATCGAATTCGCAGAGGCGTCCGTGATCCCGCTGACTAGCATCAACTCGAGCCCGGGAGACTTCGGCAGCGCGGCGATGGATCTGCTCTTCAAGGTGATCGATCGCGAGCACCCGGACAAGCCCCATCGCGTCTTCGATCCCGTGCTGGTCCCGCGGGCGAGCACCCTCGCATTCGCACGATGAGGCCGCCGGACCGCGGCGAGGTCAACAGGGCGTGTGCTTCCTCGAGTTGAACGTCTTGCCGTCGGTCGAACAGTTCATAGCAGGTGAGTCCCTGCGTAGTCCCACATGGCGCGACGAGCGAAGCTTTGCCTACCGGAGCCTGGCGACAAAGCTCACGTGGCTACCCCTGCGGTAAGCAAGAAAGGTGCTCCGCACGAAGCACAGATGCGGCGAATCTGGCCGACTAATCGTGCGGGCAAGGGTATGCCTCTAGCGCCCCGCTCAGCGCGTGTCTCCTCCTCAGGATCCCCGGGGATTCGAACGCCAGGCTCGTCATGCTGTACAGCTTCCAGGATCCGGTCGACATTGCGCGATACCGGTTCGCCCGGAACAACGACCGAAGGATCGATGGCCATGAAGAAGTGGCCGAGATCGTCATAGTGCCCCCGCACCCCAGGGAGCGCAGCGCCGACTATCGCCGCACTAAGCACTTGTACCATCAGACTCAAGCCGAACCCCTTGTGGCCACCGCTCTCAATAGTCAACCCACCGAGAGGAATGAGCGTGGCCCCGCCGTTCGAGAGAAGCGTATGCGCGGTCGATGCATCCGAAATCGGTCGCCCGACCAGATCTACAACCCAACCATCGGGCAACTCCTTGCCAGCGACGGCGTACGCCTTCACCTTGTTCATCGCGACGACGCTCGTCGACAAATCGACGACAAGCGGCTCACTCGAAAGACGAGGCGCCGAAAACGCGATGGGGTTCGTCCCCAAGACCGGCGTCGTGCCGCCGAGGGCAGCGACGACGGGCGTCCGAGTGCTTGTGGTTACGAGTGCGAACATTCCTTGCGTCGACGCAATCCGCGCGTAGTATCCGAGAGCGCCGAAGTGGTTCGACCTAGCTACGACAGCGATGCCAACACCAGCAGACCGGGCCTTCGTGATGGCTGACTCCATCGCTAGCACGCCCGCCGGGTGACCAAGTCCGTGTCGCGCATCGATCACGGCAAAGGCCTTGCCATGGTGGGAGATTTCGGGAGTCACGTCTAGGTCAAGGCGACCATCGTTGCGGAGGGTTTCGTACATCGTCAGCATCAGGATGCCGTGGGAGTCGATGCCGGAGAGGTCGGTGTCGACCATGACGTCCGCCGTCGTTTCGGCCAGGTCTAGCCGCATCCCCCAAGCGCGCAGAATGCCCAGGATCTGCTCACGAACGACTCCGGCAGAGAACCGGACCACGCCGTCATTGTCGCTCATGCGGCAGCCGCCATCGGCTCATCCACGATCGGTCTACGAACCGTTGGCGAAGTCGCCACCGTCAGTGATGGCGTGCGCGGCACTCCTACCCGACGTGGGCCACCCGGACTGAAGACGTCATCGACCAGGACACTGTTTCGGGCAGGCACCTGAGCCCGAGCACTCGGTGAAGACGGCATCTGAATCAACCACGTCGCGCCTGCAAGCAGGTCGGGCTCAGTCACTCGACCCCAGTCATGCTGCTCAAGACACTTGCCGGGAAGACTAGCGATTCGTGCGGCGAGGGGAGTCGCTGCCGCAAGCGCGACCTCGTCACTGTGGAGACGATCGCAGTTGATGAACCAACTTGCGCGTAAGCCGCCCGAGGTTGACGACCGAGACACCCCGGCAGAATCACTTCGGATAGCACGCTCCTCCCCGCCACGGGGTACTTCGCCGCTGGCATCTTGAACGGATCGGGAGACACCGTATCCGGTCGACTTCATGGGACTTCCGGACACGCATCCGACGCGTGGCTCATGCTCGCCCACGTCGTTCGGTGTCATCGATCGCCGCGGCACTCTCCGCTTCTGGCACGCGTCCGCGGCGACGCCGGGCAATCGTGCGAGGTCCTTCATCGACCACACACTCGCTGTTCGGAGCGGTGCCTTGAACCCGCCAGGTACGTGGCAGGGCACCGCATGGAACAAGCCCAAGCGGCACGTCTCGTGCCGCGCGATCGCTAGCGCATTCTCCATGCCAGTTACCGTGAAGCCGCGGCGAGACTACGTGACCCATCGCGTGTGGGGAGCCCGACGATTCCAGCCCCAGCAATGACCACCCGAACAGACATGTCTCCTCCTGCAACGCGATCACGTAAGCGACAGCAAGGACTATAGTCCAGACTATAGTCCATGCTATAGACAGCAAGGGTTGGGTCCGAGTTGCGCCGAACGTGCGATCCCCATTCTTGGAAGCCCCGGCGGCCACTCGAACGTATCTAGACGAAGGGTTGACATGCGTCGCAATCAACTGAGAGAGCGTTTGAATGCTGGGCGCCCAACCGTCGGCACCCACATCCTTTCCGCATGGCCGACCTTGGTCGAACTGATAGGCCAGTCCGGACAGTACGACTACGTCGAATTCACAGCTGAGTACGCACCCTTCACGATGTACGATCTCGACAATCTGGGTCGCGCGTTCGAACTCGCGAATGTGGCGGGGATGCTCAAGATCGAGCAGACGCAGTATGCCCACCAGGCGATGCGTGCGATCGGCTCGGGCTTCCAAAGCGTACTGTTCGCGGACATCCGCTCTGAGCAAGACGCCAGGCTTGCTGTGGACGCTGTGCGCGCCGAGACGACGATGGCAGAGGGTGCCCGCGGCCGCGGGCGAGCTGGTGTAGGCCTGCGCAGGGACGTCGGTGTTGTGCGAGAAGGCGGCACGCCGGCCTACGTGGACGCTCTCGACAACATAGTGATCGCCATCATGGTTGAGAAGAAGTCCTGCGTCGACGACCTCGATGCCATACTCTCCGTGCCGGGTATTGACATGGTGCAGTTCGGGCGATCGGACTACGCCATGAGCATCGGCAAGACAGGCCGATACGACGACGCCGAGGTCATCGCCGCCGAAAGGAAGACGATCGAAATGGCGCTCGAGAAGGGACTGCATCCACGAGCCGAACTGCACGACCCCAGTCGGGCGAGCACATACCTGGACATGGGCGTCAAGCACTTCTGCATCGGCTGGGACGTCCGCATCCTGGTGGAGTGGTGGGACAGCAGGGGATTGGAAATGCGCAATCTCCTCGAAGGTGAGAATCCCGAGCGCTCCAAAGCCCCGACCAGAGAGGGAAGCTACGCCACCGCATCGACGAGGAGACGCCCTTGACCAGCAGTTCGCAGGCCGGATACGCGCACACCCTGCGACACCCCGACACGGACGATGGGGCTGGCTGAGGTGAATAGTCCCATCGAGTACTCGGTGAATGGCTCAATCCTGCTGACGGAGTTTGCGTTGCTCGAGCGACCGCAGCGAGCGAAGGACGCGGGATTCGAGGCTGTCGAGTTCTGGTGGCCGTTCAGCTCTTCCGTGCCCGGCGGCGCCGAGGTCGACCGCTTTGAAACCGCGATATCGGATGCGGGAGTGCGGCTGACCGGATTGAACTTCAACGCCGGCGACATGTCCGCCGGCGACAGAGGGCTGGTCTCCTGGACTGGACGATCGAGTGAGTTCCGCGACAGCATCGATGTCGCGGTTGGCATCGGTGAGCGGCTCGGTACACGCTCATTCAACGCCCTCTACGGCAACCGGCTCCCCGACGGATCATCCGAAGAGCAAGACGAGATCGCAGTCGAGAACCTCGCAGCTGCCGGCGAAGCAGTTTCAAGGATCGGAGCGATCGTGCTCCTGGAACCCCTCAGTGGCGCCCCTCAGTACCCGCTACTGACCGCCGACGACGCGCTCGGGGTCATCAAACGTGTCCGCAACACTACCGGCGTCGACAACATCAAGCTGCTGGCCGACTTCTACCACCTGGCCGTCAACGGTGACGATGTCGCGGCCGTCATCGAGGAGCACGCACTCGATTTCGCGCACATTCAGATCGCGGACAGCCCGGGCCGCGGTGCGCCGGGCACCGGCCACCTGCCGCTTCAGACCTGGATCGAACGCGCCATCAGGCTCGGCTACACGGGATACATCGGCCTCGAGTACAAGCAACCAGCCGGGACCGCGTTCGACTGGCTTACATCCTGACCGCTCGCTGCTTGGCAAAGGAACCGCACCATGCGAAACATCTCCGTCATCGGCCTCGGCATCATGGGACTCCCGATCGCCATCAATCTCAAACGGGCCGGACACACCGTCACTGGCTACAATCGCAGCCCCGAGCGCATCCAGAAGTTCGTCGAGGCAGGCGGTCATGCGGCGCGCAGCATAGCCGAGGCCACCCGAGGCGCGGAAGTCGTCGTCACTATGGTGCCCGACTCGCCCGATGTCGAAGCAGTCGTCGCCGGTTCGGACGGGGTGTTTGCGCACGCGGCTCCCGGCACGCTATGGATCGACGCGTCCACTATCCGACCCGATGTTGCCCGCCGGCTGGCCGATGTCGCGCGAGCCGCTGGCATCCGACCCCTGGACGCACCCGTCTCCGGTGGTGAGCAAGGCGCGATCGACGCGACCCTTTCCATCATGGTCGGCGGGGCCCGCGCCGACTTCGATAGCGCCCGCGGCGTGCTCGAAGCCATTGGGCAAACGATTGTGCATGTCGGCGCCTCCGGCTCCGGGCAGACCGTCAAAGCCGCGAACCAGCTCATCGTCGCCGTCAACATCGAAGCCCTCGCTGAAGCCGTAGTCTTCCTCGAAGCGCAAGGTGTCGACCCGAAGGCCGCGCTAACGGTGCTGGGCGGCGGTCTTGCCGGCTCAAAGGTACTCGACCAGAAGGCTGGAAAGATCCTCTCACGCAACTTTGAACCCGGGTTCCGTCTGGCCCTCCATCACAAAGACCTCGGCATCGTCACCGCCGCCGCGCGCGAGGCTGGAGTCATCCTCCCGCTCGGAGCGATCATCGCGCAACTCGTCGCCGCTACCGTGCAGCGAGGAGATGGTGGACTCGACCACTCCGCGCTCTTCAAGCAGGTGCTGGAGCTATCCGGCCGGGGCTGAGAGGGGTTCCGTTATCACGAGTTCGTCCAAAACGCCGCTCGGCGAGGCGGCCGAGCCATCGCATCAGCTGACCGGCGATCGGGTCCAGCAGAGTGGGCTGCGGGACACGGTGGCAGGTGAGGACCCGACATCCGTCCCGCGTCGGGCTGGCCCCACCAAGCCAGCCGTACTCCGTGACTTCCCGGCCTCGTCAAGCGTCACAGATCTCCCAGGTCGAGTCGTTTAGCACCCCGTCACGTCGGACGTGAAGTGGACAGCCCCAGCGCGCGCAGGAGCGCCTCGATGGCGGAATGATCATCGTCCGTCAACCCAACCTGGGGCCTCGCCGTTGTTGCGCGATCGATCATTCCGCGAGCCACCATGGCAGACTTGATCGCGCCATAGGCCGCGCTGTCGAATCCGCTCGACGGCCTGCTTCCGATCCTCAGCAACATCGAGAGCCCGAGGCTCCGACGGTGGGTGGTCCCCACCGAACCGAGGTCTCCTGCGCTGACCCCGTCGCGAATCTGGACGCATGCTGCGGGGTCGACGTTGCACAGCCCCGGCACGACGCCGGCCGCGCCCACATGAGAGCCGCATCGGCGAGCAGATCGTTTCCGGTGAAGACGGCGACGTGTGGATACTCCTGCAGTTCGAGTAGGAGAGTCTGAGGGCGCCGGCATCCGGGCCGCTGCACTTCACGCCGACGATCAGATCGGCGGTGACCAGCTCCAAGACAATCGAAGGGTGCACCTGGTAGTGGGTGCGCGACGGGATGTCGTAGAGGAGCACCGGCACCTCGACTGCGGTGCTCACCATCTGAAAATGCCGTAGCACCTCTTCGCTGCCACTGGTTACGTCGAACGGAGCTGCGCATACGATGTGGCCCAGCCACCTCGGCGGACACGACGGAGACGATCCGCAATCGTTGCGCGTCAGTGAGGCAACCGCCCTCTCCCGTGGAGCCGAGCAGAAACAGCCCGTCCACCCCTGCCTCGACCATCAGGGCAACCAGTCGCACGAAGCTTTGTTCGTCGACCTCACCGTTCGGCAGGAGCGGCGTGACCAGCGGGGAACGATGCCGCCGGGCGCGGCTCGTCGACTCGCACGGCGACTGGCGTACGCTCAGGCCGGACTTCCTGTTCTTCGTCAACACCGACGATGGGGTCCGCGCGAGCATCGTCGATCCGCACGGGCACTGGCTGCCGGACGCGACATGGAAGCTGCACGGCATGGCGCGGTTCGCCGAGGCCTACGGCGACCACTTCCATCGCATCGAGGCAATCAGCCGTATCGACGGGAAGCTGCGAGTGCTCGACTTCAAGCTCGCGGACGTGCGCGCGAAAGTACTTGACGAGTCGGATGCTCGTGTCCGATGACATCTGATCTGCAGTTTGTGCCAGAGAATCTGTCGCGGATGTAGGCGGGGTTCCGCGGGCACGTCTCCGGTCTGCAGCGTCACGAACGCGGTGACAATGCCAGGACATTTGTAGTTCAGCGGAGCCAGATCCTCTCGCAGCACGGGTCGGCGAGGGCCCAGAGATGCCTATGGATTCAAGACGCGGAGCCGTGACCGACCTCGTGCATTTGCCCCCCCCCCCCCGGGGGCTTGTGG
>Ga0307505_10000364_pt1 | contig 51713 bp, 46 predicted proteins | sample 23_S_MG_FD_202183 | JGI IMG/M metagenome (GOLD analysis project Ga0307505, IMG submission 202183) | Soil microbial communities from Populus trichocarpa stands in riparian zone in the Pacific Northwest, United States - 23_S | ecosystem: Environmental > Terrestrial > Soil > Riparian zone > Trees...
ATTCTGCACGAAGGACGGGACACGACTGGTAGCCGTGAGTGGGGGAGCCGCTGCGCCTGCGGCGCCGGCAGCAACACCCGCAGGCGCAGGAGGCGCGGCGGCCCCGGCGAACCCCATGCTGGTGAGCGCGTCGCGCGCCACGGCGGCGGCGGGGCGCGGTGAGCCCAAGCCGGCCGCGGCGTATGCGAACCTCACGGGACAGGTGCTCGACAAGCGCTACAAGATCGAGCGGAAGCTGGGTGAGGGCGGCATGTCGTTCGTCTATCTCGCCACCGACGTGTCCACGCAGCACCAGTTCGCGATCAAGGTGCTCTCGGAGGCGCTGTCGCAGGACGGGAACGCCATGGCGCGGCTCCGCCGCGAAGCGGCGCTTGGCATGCGGCTCGCGCACCCGAACGTCTGCCACATCATGCGGCTCGGCGAGACCGAGGACGGGCTGGTCTACGTGGTGATGCCGTACGTCAACGGCGAGATCCTCGCGGACCGCAACAACCGGCTCGGCCGGCTGTCCCTCTCGGACACCGTCCGATTCGTGAAGGACATCGCCGCCGGGCTCCAGGTGGCGCACGAGCTCAAGATCGTGCACCGCGACCTCAAGCCCGAGAACATCATGATCTGCCGCGGCCCGAACGCCACGGAGTACGCGGTCGTCATGGACTTCGGACTTGCCAAGGAGCGCAAGGCCGAAGGCGAGCTTCAGAAGCTCACCGCCACCGGCATCATCCTCGGCACGCCGGAGTTCATGAGCCCGGAGCAGCTGCGCGGCAAGCCGCTCGACCCGCGCACGGACATCTACTCGCTGGCACTCATGACCTACGAGATGCTCACGGGGAAGCTGCCGTTCCAGGGGCGCAACCAGCAGGAGATGATGATCGCGCGCCTGCGGAGCGACCCCATCCCGATTCGTCGCATGCGCCCGGATTTCGACATTCCCGAAGCGGTGGAGAAGGTGCTGAACAAGGCGATGGCGCGCGGCGCGGACGACCGCTACCAGACCGTGATCGAATTCGGCGACGCGTTCGCGGCCGCCGCGGGAGGCGTGTCGGCCGAGAGCGGCCTGCTCGGCAAGCTGTTCGGCCGCTAGCCAGGCCTGGCAGGCAGTCATCGCGACGGTCGAGAGCCGCGAGGCGAAGGTCGAGGCCTGGGCGCTGAGATCGCGAGGAGACAGATGGCGGCAGTGAAGTGGGTGTGGATCGCGATTGCGGTTGGCGCGACGCTGGCACCGAGAACCGGGGCGGCACAGTTCGGCGTCTGGCGCGCTGATTCGCTGCTCGCCGCCGGTCGCCTCGACGACGCCGAGTCCGCCTACTACGCGGCATCCCGGGCGCGCCCGCGCGATCCCGTCGTCCGCGCCGCGCTGGGCCGCTTCCTCGCGGCCCGAGGAGCTCCCCGTGTCGGCGCCGTGCTGCTCGAGGAGGCGCGCCGGTTCGGCGGCGACTCGGCGCGGCTCGCGACCGCGCTGGTCCCGATGTACATGAGGTCCGCGGACTACGCCGCGCTGGTGGCGCTCCGTCCGGACGTGCTCACCGAGGCGGAGCGTCGGCGCGTGCGATTCCTTCGGGACAACGCACCGCAGGCGCGGCTGCGCGACAGCATCGCGATGGTGACCTATCGGCCCGGAGCCGACGGCGACGGGTTCGGCACCGTGATGGTGCGCGTCGGCCGGGCGGAGCTGCCGGCGAAGATCGACCCGCGGGTCTCGGGCATCCTCCTTCCGGCCGCGAATCGAGGCGACGTGCGCGACTTCGGCGCAGACGGCGAGCGGCGGCTCGGCGTGGTTCGCTCGTTGCGGATCGGCGGAACGGTGTTCTCGAACGTTCCCGCCACAGTGGGCCATCCCGACGAGGCGGTCCGGATCGGCTTCGACGTCCTGGCGCCCTATGCGCCCACCTTCGACCCGGCGGCAGGCCTCATCACGCTGCGTCGCGTGAGCCGCCGCGACCCCGTTCCCCAGGGGGCGCGACACCCGGCGCTCTTCGACGCGAACGGGATGCGCGTGCTGCTCGGAAGCGCATGGTACCAGAGCGGCTCGTCAGCCGCGGCAATGCTGCTGGCAACGCGACGCTGGATGTGGGACACGCGCCGAGGGGACATCGTGCTGCGCTAGTGCCCCTGCTCTATCGGTGGTGCTGGAGCTCGACCATGAGGCAGCGGTCCTGCACGACGTCTATCCCCGCCTTCGCCAACCGCTCGGCGGCGGCGTCGTTGCGAATGCCGAGCTGGAACCACACCGACTTCGGCTTCTTGGCCAGGATGTCGTCCACGTGCGCATCGATGTCGCGCGGCCGGCGGAAGACGTTCACCATGTCCACATCTCCGGGTATGTCCGCGACGTTGCGGAACACGCGCTCGCCGAGGATCTCGGTGGCGTCCGGGTAGTAGACCGGCACCGGGACGATCTCCAGGCCGGCCCGCTGGGCGTACTCGGGCACGTAGTAGGCTGGCTGCCTGGTTTCCGGCGTCTTGATGCCGAGCACCGCGATGCGCTTCGTGTCGCGCAGGATGCGCGCGATCCCGTCGTCGTCCTCGACGAGACGAGCCCGCCAACCTGCTTCAGTCTGTGATGTCATGAGCGGCTGGCGGGTGCGAGGATCGTGCTAGGGCCGGCTGGCTTAGCTTTGTGCCCATGAAAATGCTCGTCCTTGGCGCCGGATTGCAGGGCTCCGCGTGCGCCTATGATCTGCTCCAGCACCCCGACGTCACCGAAGTCCGCCTGGCGGACATCAGGATCAACGAGGTGGAGCCGTTCCTTGCGCCGTATTCCGGCAAGCGGCTCATCCCCACCCCCCTGGATGTCCGCGACCACGAAGCCGTTGCCGCCCTGATGCGTGACAGCGACGCCGTGATGTGCGCGCTGCCGTACTACTTCAACTACGACATGGCCGTCTGCGCCGTGGATGCGGGCGCGCACTTCTGCGACCTCGGCGGCAACACCGAGATCGTGTTCAAGCAGAAGACGCTGCACGAGCGCGCGCGGATCGAGGAAACGTCGGTGATCCCGGACTGCGGCCTTGCTCCGGGCATGGTCAACATCATCGCGGAGCACGGGATCCGGCAGCTGGACGCCGTCGAGGCGGTGCGCATCTACGTGGGCGGGCTGCCGCAGAACCCGGAGCCGCCGCTCAACTACCAGATCGTGTACTCGATCGAGGGCGTGCTCGACTACTACACGACGCTGTCGTGGGTGCTGCGCGGCGGGAAGCGCACCCGCGTGAAGGCGCTCTCGGAGCGCGAGCCGGTGGAGTTCGCGAAGCTCGGCACGCTCGAGGCGTTTCACACGGCCGGCGGCCTCTCGACGATGGCGTTCCGGTACGAGGGAAGCATCCCCACCATGGAGTACAAGACCCTGCGGTACCCGGGCCATGCCCAGATCATGGAGAACATCCGGGAGCTCGGGCTCCTGGACCTGACGCCGGTGGATGTGAAGGGGTCGAAGATCGTGCCGCGCGACGCCTTCATCGCCACCGTCGGCCCGCGGCTGCTGAAGCCGAACGGCCGGGACGTCGTGGCGCTGCGCGTCACCGTCGAAGGGACGAAGGGCGGGAAGAAGCAGCGGCTCGGCTGGGAGCTGCTCGACTACTACGACGAGAAGACGGGGATCAGCGCCATGGAGCGCACCACCGGGTTCTCGCTCGCCATCACGGGGCTGATGCAGGCGCGTCAGCAGGTGAATGGCGCCGGCGTGCTGACGCCCGACGAGGCGGTGCCGCCCGATCTCTATATCGCGGAGCTGGCGAAGCGGGGAGTGGAGATCAGGGAGATCTAATCAGGGGTCAGGGGCCAGGGGCCAGGGGCCAGGGGCCAGGGGCCAGGGAGCGAATCCCTGACCCCTGATCCCTAATCCCCGACCCCTACTCCCTGGAGAAGTTCGCCAGCGTCGGCCCCATCCGGTCCATGGTGGCGCGGGCGTTGGCGCGGTCGTTCCCGTTGTAGATGAACGCGAACGCGAGGACTTCACCGTTCAGCGCGGTGACGTAGCCCGCCAGCGACACGACGCTGTTTGTCGTCCCGGTCTTCGCGTGGAGGTTGCCCTGCGCGGGTGAGGCGCGCATGCGCCGGCGCATCAGCTCCGATTCGCCGGCCACCGGCATGGATGCGTGGAACACATGCCCCCAGGGCGCGCGGTGCGCGAGCGCGAGCAGGTGTACCATGGAACGCGCCGTGAGCGAGTCGGCCTCGGAGAGCCCGCTGCCGTCCGCGACGCGGATGTGCGACGGGTGCACCCCCGCCTTCCCCAGGAACTGGCGCAGCGCCTCTTGCGCACTCTCGGCAGAGCCGGGGGTGTCGTCTGTGCGGGCGGCGTTGCGGTACATGAGCTCCGCGAAATGGTTGATGCTCTCGCGGTTCATGTACGACACCATGTTCGCCAGCGGGATGGACTGGACACTCGCAACTTCGTCGGCTCCGCGCGGCGTTGCTCCCGCGCGCAGGCCGCCGTCCACCGTGACACCCGCCTTCTGGAGCGACGCGGCGAGCCCCCCCGCGGCATAGAGCGGGGGCTCCTGCACCACGAGCGAGTAGCGCCGGGGCGCCGAGCTGGCCCCGATGGTGCCGCTCACATGGATGCCGTCCGCGGTGCGACGCGCGACGATCCGGCCTCCGCTCCCGCCGGTGACCTGCACCGTGCCGGTGACCGGAAGGGCGGTGCTGGCCGGGTCGAGCTCCACCACCGCGCGCCCGTTCTCGGGACGCGCCACGATCCACACGACGTTCTCGTTGAGCGAGAGTGCCGACACCGGCGCCGCGTACGCAGAGCCGAGGTAGGTGGTCTTCCAGCCGCGCGGGATGCGCTCGGCTTCGAACGCGGACTCGTCGGCGACCACGGCCCCCTTCACATGCCGGATCCCGCTGGAAGCCACCTGCTTCGCGAGCGCGTCCATCGGCGACTCGCCCTGCCAGAAGCGGAGCGAAAGCGTGGGGTCGCCACCCCCACGCAGGTACAGGTTGCCATCGAGCACGCCGCCGTTCACGGCGCCGTCACGCAGGACGTGCGTCGTGAACTTGTGGTCGGTGCCGAACCGGTCCAGCGCGAGCCCGGTTGTCATCATCTTCATGATGGAGGCGGGCTTGAGCAGCGCGTCTGCGTTGGAGGCGAAGAGGGTGTCTCCGCGCGTCACCGACACGACCATCACGCCCCAGCGGCCACCACGCGTGTGCGCGGTGAGGATCCCGGCCAGGTCCGCGGCGAGCGCGCCGGTGCTGCGCGGCGAGGTCCAGGTCGCGGGGACGGGCGCCGTTCGCACGGTGCGAACAGGAACGCGGTTCACCGAGCGGCGACGCGTGGTGCTGCGTTGCTGCGGCGCCTTCGTTGCGGCCTCCCTGGTGGCGCTCTCCACCGCGCGCACGGAGCCTGCTCCAGCCTCCGACACCTGCGCGCGGGCATCCGTGGCAGGCAGCCCCAGCAGCCCCAGCAGAAGGGCCGTGGCGCCAGCGACGGCGCGCGCGCTCGACAACTCTCGTCTCATGGGGGTGAGGAGGGGCAACTCGCGTTCCAGCCGCTTACACCTTGAACACGATGTTCCGGCGGTATAACTGGTCGAGGATCACATACCAGAACGCCACGAACGCCACCGCGAAGGCGAGCGATGCGTTCATCGGCGAGAGCCAGGAAGCGAAGCCGCCGCGATAGATCGCCGACTGCAGCGAGACCATCTGCCCGTCGTACGGCACCTTGATGATCGAATAGATCAGCCGGGCCATCAGCCCCGAGCCGACAAAGGCGACCATCGGGTTCACCCCGTACACGACGAACGGGCGTACCCACCCGCGCGCTCCCTGTCCGTCCACGATCCACATGATGGTGGCGAGCGCGATCGCCGCCATGCCGCCGGTGAACAGCACGTACGAGCCGGTCCACAGGCTCTTGTTGATCGGAAAGACCCAGTGCCACATGGAGCCGGCCATCATCGTCAGCGCGCCGCAGGCGAAGAGCGCGCTGAGCCGTTCGGCGAGGGGCCTGGGTTGCCCGATCCATCGTCCGGCGAGGTTGCCGAGCAACGCGGTAGCCACCGCGCCCGCCGTCGAGAGGATCCCCTCGGGGTCCCAGGTGCGGCTGCCCACCCAGAGATGGTTCCCCAGCCCCCAGCGGGACCAGTCCAGGAACGCGCGGTCCCACCACGCGGCCATCGTGGCGCTCGGCGTGTTCAGCAGCAGTGCGCCTGGTGTGCCGCCGGTGCCTGGCACCGGAAGCACCGTCATCACGATCCAGTAGCCGAGCAGGAGCGCCGCCACGGCGACGACCTGTCCGCGGAGCGTGGTCCGCACCGCGATCAGCGCGGCGAGGCAGTACGCCAGCGCGATCCGCTGGAGCACCCCCATGATGCGCCAGTGGTGCAGGCGATCCACGACCCGGTCGAGGAACGAGGGGTCCGGGTTGCCGGGCACCGCGCCCCAGGTGAAGTAGGGAAACCCGTTGAGGAGGAGTCCGAACAGGAAGATCAGGCCGGCGCGCCTGAGGATCTGCGTCCGGATCGCGGACTCGCTGTCGCCGCGGGCACGGCGCGCACCGAGCGACAGCTGGGTGGTGATGCCGACGATGAAGAGAAAGAACGGGAAGACGAGGTCCGTCGGCGTCCACCCGTTCCATTCCGCGTGGCGAAGCGGCGCATAGATCGCGCTCCAGGTGCCCGGGTCGTTGACGAGGAGCATTCCCGCGACCGTGGCTCCGCGGAAGACATCCAGCGACTGCAGTCGCTCGCGCGTGTTACGCTCCCGTCGAGCCGCGCGCCAAGGTGCCATGACGCGCTCGCTCTCCTTCGGCTGCGGGACGCCAGTCCACCTGCGCGCTGGCCTGTGAATCTTCCGCGCCGTGCGACTGCCAGCGGAAGAAGATCACCGAGATGACGCCGAAGAAGATGAGGCCACCGGGGATCCACATGATGAGGCCGCCCAGGAGCTGGTCTTCCATTGGCGACAGGCCGAGGATGCGGGGAGCGGCGCTGTACGCCGGGTAGAGCAGCGTCTGGCTGTAGGTGATGTACACCGAGACCACCGCCATGGGCAGCGTGGCGAGGAACAGATACAGCATCTGCATCGGGTACGCCAACCGAGGCAGCTCGGGAAGCTGGCTGAGGATCGGCCACCAGAGCATCACCGCGGTGACCATGAAGAACAGGTGCTGCACGATATGAATCTCGTGGCTGGCCATCGCCGCGTTGTACAGCACGGGCAGGTGCCAGGCGGCGAGCGAGAGCTGGAACGCAGCGAAGCAGATCATGGGCCGCGTGAGCCCACGCGCGACGGCGGCAACGGGGCGGTACCGCAGCAGCGGGCGCAGCATCCACCCGGGTACCCCCACCAGCAGCAGCGGGGGCATGAGGATGGTGAGCAGCAGGTGCTGCACCATGTGCGCGCTGAACAGGTACCAGTCGCTCAGGTCGTGCAGCCAGCCGTTCAGGCTGAAGAAGATCGTGAGCAGCGCGGCGTAGAAGAACGGCCGGCGGCTGCCCGGGCTCTCGGTTCCCGGTACTCGGCGGCCGGCGTGATGGGGACTGACGCCGGCCGGACGGTTCTCGGCCGCCCGGATACGCCACTCGTACAGCCCGGCCATCACGAGGAGGCCGATCACCGTGCTCCAGTGCACCGTGAAGCTGTTCCAGCTGATGCTCGCCCCGACGTGGAGCATCGGGAGCACGGGAAGCGCGGTGAGGGTTGCTGCCATGTCCTGCCCTGCCGCCTATAGCTGCCCGAAGAGCAGCATGAGCACGATGAGCGTGACGGCTGCGATGATCAGCGGGCCGACGAACAGCACCCGGAACAGCTTGTGATCGTACTTGAGGTGCATGTAGAACATCACGACGATCGTGAACTTCACGGCGGACATGATGAGCAGCGACGGTACGAACGTCCAGGACGCCACCCAGGCCGGGACGTAGTAGGCCCAGACCTCGACGATCGTGATGACCGTGAGGATGAGCGCGACCCACTTGTACTGCTTCCACGTGGGGTGCTCGTGCACCTCACCCATGGCATGGGTGTCGGCCTCTCCGGCCGCGGGATGGGGATGCTGATCGTGAGCCATGTCCGGTTTACTGGATGAGGTAGACGAGTGTGAAAATCACGATCCAGACCACGTCAACGAAGTGCCAGTACAGCGCCGAGAGGTCCACGATCAGGGCGTCCTTCGGGCCGAGGCCACGCCGCATGTCGATGGCGAGCAGCGTCAGCAGCCAGAGGACGCCGACGGAGACGTGGGCGCCGTGGAAGCCGGTGAGCGTGAAGAAGCTCGAGCCGAACAGGTTGGTCTTGATGGTGAGCCCCTCGCGCACGAACGCGGTGAACTCGTACGCCTGGAAGCCGAGGAAGATGGCGCCGAGGAGTGTCGTCGAGAGCAGCCACAGCTTCGACGAGCCGAGGCCCCACCAGCCGCCCGGGCCCCAGCCCGGCTTCCCCTTGTTCTCCACCGCGGCCAGCGCGAGCACCATGGTGAGCGACGACATGAGCAGCACGAAGGTGGAAGCCGACGTGACCGGGATGTCGAGGATGGGCGGGAGCGCCTGCGCGCACTGCGGCGGATTGCATGCTTCGTGCGGGAAGGGCCCCACGACGCTCTTCCCCTTGTACACGAGGTAGGTGGAGATGAGCGAAGTGAAGAGCATGCATTCGGAGCCGATGAAGGCCCAGATGGCGATCTTGCGGTTGTCGAGCCCCGTGGATGACGGGGGATGCCCCTGGCTGGGCACTGCGGTCGTGGCCATTAGTGGTGATCCTCGAGCGGCGTGAGCAGCCAGCTGTAGAGGGTAAGGGTCATCAGGATGGCGAACGTGATCACACCGATCACGGCGAGCTTCGGCTGGCCAAGATGCATGGGCAGCATGCTGGCGAACATCAGCGTCATGAAGAGCGCGACGAACAGCGGCTTGATCGAGGGGTTCGGCATCGGGATGCCGAGCTGCTTCGCCGTCGGCAGCGCCGCGTGATCCGACATGACCTTGCCGCCCGGCGGGTTGCCGATGGCATGGTCGACGTGACCGACGTGCTTGCCGCCGACGTCCACGTCGATGCCGCGCTCACCCTCGCGGGTGTGCGGCACGTCCGTCATGAGCTCCGGTGACTTCGCGTCCCACATCGGGTATCGGGACGTGATGACGGGAATGCGCGCGAAGTTGTAGTCCGGCGGCGGCGACGGGATGGACCACTCGATGGTCGGCGCGCCCCAGGGATCGTTGCCCGCGATCTCGCCCTTCTTCCAGCTGCGGACCACGTTGTAGACGAACACGAGCACCGCCAGCGCCTGCACGTACGCGCCGATGGAGCTCATCATGTTGTACAGGTCGAGCCCCTGGCCCGCGTCGTACACCCAGGTGCGGCGCGGCATGCCCATGAGCCCCGACCAGTGCATCGGCATGAACGTGAGGTTCATCCCGATGAAGGCGAGCCAGAAGTGCCAGTTCCCGATCTTCTCGCTCAGCAGCCGGCCGGTGAACTTCGGGAAGTAGAAGTACGTGCCGGCCCAGAGCCCCATCATCGAGCCGCCGAACAGCACGTAGTGGAAGTGCGCGACGATGAAATAGGTGTCGGTCTGCTGCAGGTCGGCCGGCGGCGACGCGTGCATCACGCCCGAGATGCCGCCGATGGTGAACAGCGCCACGAGCGCGATGGCGAACTTCATCGCCACCGTGAAGCGGATGTCTCCGCCCCACATGGTGAAGATCCAGTTGAAGATCTTTACCCCCGTCGGGATGCCGATGAGCATCGTCGTCAGCGCGAACAGCGTGTCGGCGATGGGACCCATCCCCACCGCGAACATGTGGTGCGCCCACACGCCGAAGCCGAGGAAGGCGATGAGGATGCCCGAGTACACCATGACCGGGTAGCCGAACAGCGGCTTCCGGCTGAACGCGGGCAGCACCTCCGACACGAGGCCGAACGCCGGCAGGATCAGGATGTAGACCTCCGGGTGCCCGAAGATCCAGAACAGGTGCTGCCAGAGCAGGGGATCGCCCCCCGCGGACGTCAGGTAGAACGTCGTGCCGAAGAACCGGTCGAACTGGAGGAACACCAGCGCGATCGTGATGACCGGGAAGGCGAGGATCAGCAGGAACTGCACGACGAACGACATCCACGTGAAGATCGGCATGCGCATGAAGTGCATGCCGGGCGCCCGCATGTTGATGATCGTCGTGATGAAGTTGAACGCCGCCGCCAGCGACGACACACCGAGGATCTGCAGCCCGAGCATCCAGAAATCGATGTTCAGGTTCTGCGAATACTGGAAGGTGGTGAGCGGCGTGTAGCCGAACCATCCGCCGTCCGGCGCCTGGCCGATGAGCCAGGACACGTTCATGAAGATCGAGCCGAACAGGTACACCCAGTAGCTGAACGCGTTGAGCCGCGGGAACGCGACGTCACGCGCGCCGATCTGCAGCGGGATGAGCAGGTTGAAGAACGCTGCCGACAACGGCATGATGACGAGGAACACCATCGTCGTGCCGTGCATCGTGAACAGCATGTTGTACATCTCGGCGCTCACCAGCCGCCCGTTCGGCCCCTGCAATTGCGCGCGGAGCAGCAGCGCCTCCAGCCCCCCGACGAGGAACCAGAGGAAGGCGGTGTAGAGGTAGAGCGAGCCGATGCGCTTGTGATCGACTGTGGTGAGCCAGCTCCACAGGCCGGTCTCCGAGGGCCCCTCGGAGTGCAGTCTGGCGGGAGCGGCTGCGGCGGTAGCCATTCGTATGATCTCCGGGGTCCGGTTACTTCAGGAGCTGCAGGTACGCGACGATGTCCGCCACGTCCTGATCAGAGAGCCCAATGGTGAGCGTGGTCTTCAGGATGGGGTCGTACTGCCCCCTGCCCAGCGTCTGCATGTACGAGCCCGGCTTCATCGCGCGGGCGTTCTTGACCCAGGCCGCGAGGTGCCGCGTGTCGTTCGGGTACAGCCCGGCGCCGATGGTGAGACGGCTGGCGACGTGCGTGAGGTCCGGCCCGACCTTCGAGACCATCCCCGGCACGCCGGCGATCGTGTGACAGGCGATGCAGGACCCGCGGCTCACGAGCTGGAGCCCCTTCGCCGGATCGCCGCGCAGCGACTCGTCGAAGGTGACCGACGCCGGGATCGGCGTCTGCGGCACGATGTGCGGCTCGAGCCGCTCGCGCGGGAAGCCGGTGTAACCAGCCTGTGTCGCGACGGCCGTGCCGGTGCTGCCGGTGCTTCCCGGAGCGCCCGACGCCTGCGAGCCGGTGCGCGACTCGCGCGTCACCGCCGACAAGGGCACCTGCGGCCCGCCGACGCCCGCGGGGAGGCCGCGGCCGACGTCCTGCTGCACGTTCGACTGCTGTCCCGGCTGCGCGACGGTCCGCCCCGGGGCGGCCGCGGGCGTCTGCGTCCCTGCCGGCGCTGCGGCCGCGACGGCGCCCATCGCGGCCGGCGTCTGCTGGTGCGCGATCCATGCGTCGAACTGCTCGGGCGTCACCGTGAATGCGCGGAAGCGCATGTTCGCGTGCGAGATGCCGCAGTACTCGGCACAGAAACCGTTGAAGGCGGCCTCGGTGGTCGAATCCGGCGTGAACCAGAGGTAGTTCGTGCGGTTGTTGACGTTGTCGCGCTTGCCGGCAAGGCCCGGGATCCAGAACGAGTGGATGACGTCCACCGTCTTCAGCGCGAAGTTCACCTTGCGACCGATCGGCATGTAGACCTCGTTCGCCGTGGTCACGTTGTACTGCGGGTAGCGGAACTCCCACCACCACTGGTGGCCGATCGCCTCGATCTGGAGCGCCTCGGGGCCCGCGTCGCCCTGCGTCCGGTAAATGGTCTGCACCGTGGGCACCGCGATGATCGCGAGCACGACCGCCGGAATCACCGTCCACATGATCTCCAGCTTCGTGTTGCCGTGCACCTGCTCGGGCGTGTGCGGCGTGCCCTTGCGGTGGCGATAGCGCCAGAGCGTCCAGAGCAGCAGCGCCTCGGTGAAGACGAAGACGATGGTACCGAGCCAGATGAGCAGCGAGAACAGGCTGCCGACGTCTCGGTTGAACTCCGTGCGCGAATGGAAGACGGAGTTGGGGTTGTCCACGCACCCAGCCAGCAGCAGGGGGAGGACGACCGTCAGCGTGGCTAGCAGGAGCCTCCGCGGGCGGAGATCAGCGGGCATGCGATATCCTGGTGACCGGCGAGTTGGACGGACGCCGCGAGGGGAGCGGCACTGTGATCAGACCGCGTACGAGCAGCGGGGAAGCTATACCGTAAAGGGCGAGGACGGCAGGGATGAGGGACGGGGCGACGGGATGCCGGGGTGCCGGCGCCAGGGCGCTCCGCGGGCGAGCCGGTGGTCCGTCAGTCCTTGGCTTCGTGCTTGGTGATGGTCTGGGCGATGGCGATGTCGAGCTGCGCCTTGATGGCGGCGACGCCCTCCCGCATGGTGCGCACCCGGATCGGCTCACTCGACCCGCGTGACGACTGCATGTTGATCGACGTGACCAGGTCGGCGATCATGCCGAACTGACCTTTCAGCTTGCCGGCCATCGCGGGCAACTGCCGCCGGATGTTGTTGAGGTAGGCGGTCTGCGGCTTTGCCTGCTTCACGGAGAGCGCGTACTGCTCCACGAGGTTGTGCACGCGCTGGAGGATCAGCGTGCAGTCTTCCAGCGTCACCATCTTGGCCTGGCCAGCGCCATCCAGTCTCAGTCCAGCCATTGTCTCACCAGGAAAGAGGGGTCAGGGGTGAGGGATCAGGGCTTGGGGTGACAACCCTGGCCCCTCGCCCCCGACCTCTGGCCCCAGTCATTTCACGCGTTCGATCTGTGGGTTGGCGCGGAGCGCACGCCCCGCTCGCGCCTGCGGCTTGCCGTCAACCATGACGACGTCCGCGGTGAAATCAAAGGTGCCCCGGTACGCCGCCGACCCAACGCCATACGCGTCCACCGGCACTCCTTCCTCCTCGAACTCGACGACCTTCTCGACGTCGAAGCCGCCGGACACAACGATCTGGACGTCCCCGAACCCTTCCCCGTCCAGCGCGTTGCGCACGTTCCACACGAGCTGCGGGTTCACCCCGGTGGGGCGGAAGGTGCCGAGCTGCGGGAGCACGGACTTGTCCACCATGTTCTCGGAGGTGTCGATGCGCACCCCCCAGAGGCGCTCGCCCACCGCCCGCGCGACCTCGAGGCTGGTCTTCACGCAATCGTTGTCGTAGTCCACCAGGGCCAGGAGCGGCACGTCTTCCTTGAAGTGCGTCGCGAGCTGCTTCGTCGCCGCCACCGTGTTCCCGCCGAAGGCCGCGATCAGTGAGTGCGGGATGGTGCCCACCACCTTGCCGCCCCACAGCGCTCCCTGCGCCGGCGTGCTGACCTGCTTCGCGCCCCCGATCATGGCCGCGAAGCCGTCGCCCGCCTGCACCGACCAGTGGTCGTCCCGCGCGCCGAAGAAGAACACCGGCTTTGGCCGCGCCGCCTCCACGATCTCGCGCACGTTCGTGCACACCCGCGTCCGATGCGCCAGCACGCCGAGGATCGGCGTCTCGAAGTGCGCGAACGCGGCGTACTCCCCCTCGATGGTGAGCACGGTGTCCCACGGCTCGGTGACATCCCCCTCGTAGAGCGCGGACACCGCCAGCGCACCCCAGTCCTCGACGCCGACCTTGAGGATCGCGATCGCTTCATCGATCCCCGAGAGCCAGCCGTGCTGCTTGGCCGTGACCTGGAGCAGCACCCGGCGCTGGATCCGCGCGGAGGGCAGCACGTCCTTGGCCAGCGACGCGTAGCGATCGGAGAACTCGCCGGCGCGCAGCTGGTCTTCCGGCAGCCGGAACGCGACCGGCTCGAGCCGCTTGCGCCGCCGCGGGCTCATTTTTCCTCGCCGATCATGAGCTCGGGATTGAGCGCGCGATCCAGGGCGTCCCGGTTCATGAGCCCGCGCTCCAGCACGAGCTCGTACACGCCGCGCCCGGTCTCCAGCGCGTCCTTCGCGATCGCGGTGGCGTTCTCGTAGCCGATCACCGGCACGAGCGCGGTCACGATGCCGATCGAGTGCTCCACGAAGTGCCGCATGCGCCCGGGGTTCGGCGTGATCCCCTCCACGCACCGCTCGCGGAGCACGGTGCACGCGTTGGAGAGCGTCTCCACCGACCGGAGCAGGCGGTACGCGATCACCGGCTCGAACACGTTCAGCTGGAGCTGCCCCGCCTCGGCCGCCATCGTCACCGTGACGTCGCCCCCAATGACGTCGAAGCACACCTGGTTCACGACTTCCGGGATCACGGGGTTCACCTTCCCCGGCATGATCGACGAGCCGGGCTGCATGGCCGGCAGGTTGATCTCGCCGAGGCCGGCCCGCGGGCCGGAGCTCAGCAGCCGCAGGTCGTTGCAGATCTTCGAGAGCTTCACGGCGCACCGCTTCAGCACGCCCGACAGCTGCACGAAGGCGCCCGTGTCCGCCGTGGCCTCCACGAGGTCGGGCGCGGTGATGAGCGCGAGCCCGGTGCGCCGCGCGAGGTGGTCGCGCACGCGCGACGCGTACCCGCGGGGCGCGTTGATGCCCGTGCCGATCGCGGTGGCGCCCATGTTGATCTCGCGGATCAGCGCCTGCGCCTCGGCCAGCCGCTCGACATCCTCGAGGATGGTGTGCCCGAACGCCGTGAACTCCTGCCCCAGCGTCATGGGCACGGCGTCCTGGAGCTGGGTGCGCCCCATCTTCAGGTGCGGGGAGAACTCCTCTCCCTTGGCGAGGAACGCCGCCGCCAGCTCGGACATCCGCCCCCGCAGCCCCTCGATGCTGCCATGGAGCGCCAGCTTCACCGCCGTCGGATAGACGTCGTTGGTGGACTGGCTGAGGTTGCAGTGGTTGTTCGGGTGTACCGTCTGGTAGTCGCCGCGCGGCCGGCCCAGCAGCTCGAGCGCCCGGTTCGCGATCACCTCGTTGGCGTTCATGTTCGTCGAGGTGCCGGCGCCGCCCTGGATGGCGTCCACGAGGAAATGCTCATGGTGCCGGCCCTGCCCGATCTCGTCGCACGCCCGCACGATGGCGGCGGCCACGGCCGGGTCCAGCAGTCCAAGCTCGGCGTTTGCCTCGGCGGCCGCGGCCTTGATGACGGCCAGCGCCTCCACGAGCGACGGAAAATCGCGGATCGGCACGCCCGTGATCGGGAAGTTCTCGAGGGCGCGCAGCGTCTGCACCCCGTAGAGCGCCTCGTCCGGGACGTCGCGATCGCCCAGCAGGTCGTGCTCGCGCCGCTTGCGGGCGCCGGTGAAGCCGAGGGTGCGGCCGCGTCCCACGAGCGTTGCGTCGGTGGCGGCAAGCCGGTGGGAGATGGCGCGCGCGGCCCGGCCCACGAGTGCCGCGTAGAGTGAGGGATGCTCCCGGATGATGCCCTGGAGCTGCCCGATGGCGAGCACGAACGTCTCGGTCCGCTGCAGCGCGCGCGCGGTGGTGCCGTGCGGCGCGTCGTCGAGCAGCACTCCTTCGCCCACGGCCTCGCCGGCGCCAAGGGTCGCGAGCCGCATCGGCCGCCCGTTCACCGACTTCTCGATGGACACGGCGCCGGAGACGATGATCGCCATGAAGCCGCGCTGCGCGCCCTCGGCGAAGAGGATGCTGTCCGGGTCGTAGGACCGGGCCGTCACGAGCTTCGCCAGCTGGTGCAGCGACGACTCGGTGAGCGTCTCGAGGAAGCGGGCCTGCCGGAGCTGGTCGCGGACGGAAGCGGGCATAGGGCCTCGAAGGTATTCACCTGCGGTTGCCCCGGGGAGGCCAACACGATATCTCCCACCGCGTACCCTTCCTGTCGAGGACTTCCCGTGTCACCCACCCGACGTGATTTCCTGGGCACTGGCGCGGCTGTGGCCGCCGGCCTCGCCCTCCCGAAGGTCGCCCAGGCGCTGCCGGTCATCACGGTCCGCGATCGCGCCGAGCCCGAGCGTCCGGGCCGCGCGCGACCCGTCGTCGTGGCGTCGTCGAACGGCAACCGGAGTCGCAACGCCGACGGCAAGACCGGCGTGCAGCTCGCGCACGAGATGATCGGGCGCGGCGCCGACACGCTCGACGCGATCATTGCCGGCGTCAACATCGTCGAGCTCGACCCGACGGACAGCTCCGTGGGCATCGGGGGCCTGCCGAACCAGGACGGAATCGTCCAGCTCGACGCGTCGTGCATGCACGGTCCCACGAAGCGCGCCGGCTCCGTGGCGTGCCTCGAGGACTTCGCCACTCCGTCGCTCGTGGCCAAGGCCGTGATGGACCACACCGACCACATCATGCTCGTGGGTGACGACGCGAAGCGCTTCGCCCTCCAGATGGGGTTCCAGACCCAGAACCTCCTCACGGAAGCGAGCCGCCAGATGTGGCACCGGTGGCGGTCGCGGCTCAACAACAACGACAACTGGCTCGACCTTCCCACGCAGTCGAGCGAGCCCCGGCCGAGCAGCAACGCGCCCCCGGCCCGTCCCGATCCGGACGGGCACGTGTGGCACGACGAGGAGGGGATCGCGCACACGTATGGCACCATCAACATGAACGCGGTGGACGCGAAGGGAGACATCAGCTCCGTCACCACGACCTCCGGACTGTCCTGGAAGATTCCCGGACGCATCGGCGACTCGCCCATCATCGGCGCGGGGCAGTACTGCGACAACACCGTGGGCGCGGCGGGCTCCACCGGGCGCGGCGAGGCGAACATCAAGGTGTGCGGCGCCTTCCTCGCGGTGGAGCTCATGCGGCAGGGGAAGTCGCCGGAGCAGGCGCTGCTCGAGGTGATGCAGCGCGTGATCGCGATGACGGAATCGCGGCTCCTCGACGCGCGCGGGCGGCCGTACTTCGACCTCCAGTTCTACGCGCTGCACAAGGACGGGCGATACGCGGGAGGCAGCGCCTACGAGGGCGCGCGGTTCGCCGTGTGCGACGAGAAGGGTCCCCGCACCGAGCCCACGGTCTACCTCTTCAAGGCGTCGGAGCGTCCGCGGCGGTAGTGATCGAGGAAGGCAGGTTCTTCGTTCCCGGCCCCACCGAGGTGCGGCCGGAGGTCCTCGACGCCATGCGGCGTCCCATGATCTTCCATCGCACCCCGGAGATGGAAGCGCTCATGGAGCGCGCCATGCGCCGGCTGGGCATGGTGTTCGGCACCGGGCGCACCGTGCACGTCATCAGCGGCTCCGGCACGGCGGCCATGGAGCTCGCGGTGCGGTCCGGCACCCTGCGCCGCGTGCTCGCCGTGGTTCATGGCGATTTCGGGGAGCGGTTTGCCCGCATGGCGGAGTCGTGCGGCCGCGAGGTGGTGCGCCTCACCTGCGAGCCCGGCGATGTAGTCCCGCTCGACCGGGTGCGCGAGGCGCTGGCGGGTGGCGGGTTCGACGCCGTGACGGTGACCCACTCCGAGACGGCGGTCGGCGTGCTGGCGGACGTCGAGGGGATCGCGCGCATCGCGCGTGAGAGCGGCGAGTGCCTGGTGCTCGTGGACGCGGTCTCGAGCGCGGGAGGCGCGCCGATCGCCATGGATGCGTGGGGCGTGGACTGCGTCGTCTCCGCATCGCAGAAGGCGCTCGCGGTGCCACCGGGCCTCGGGTTTGCCGCGGCGTCCGCCCGCCTGCTCGAGCGTGCCCGGGTCGCGCGCGACCGGGGCACGTACCTGGACCTGCTTCGCTACGAGGAGTTCGCGGCCAGGTGGCAGAGCCCGACCACACCGGCAATCCCTCTCCTCTACGCGCTCGACGTCCAGATGGAGGCCATCGAGCGCGAGGGGCTGGTGACCCGGTTCGAGCGCCACCGTGCCATGGCAGCGGCGTGCGCCGACTGGATCGACCGCGCCGCCGGTCAGGGGGCGCCGGTGCAGATCGTGGCGAAGGCGGGGCACCGCTCGCCCACCGTGACTGCCATCCGCAGCGCCGCCGCGCCCGCCATCCTTGCCGGGATGCGCGCCGAGGGCTTCACGCTCGGCGGCGGGCAGGCGCCGATTGCGGGCAACAGCTTCCGGATCGGGCACATGGGCGACCACTCGGTGCCTGGGGTTCGTCGCCTGCTCGACGCGCTCGAGCGGGTGCTCCGGACACTCTGAGCGCGATACATTCCGGCTCTCCATGACCGAGCCGAGCCCGAGGACCGACGCGTACGACCCGATCGCCACCGAGCAGAAATGGCAGGCGCGCTGGGAGCGTGACGGCGTCAACCACACCGACATCGCGGCCGGCGTCCGGCCGTACTACACGCTGATGATGTTCCCGTATCCCTCGGCGGAGGGGCTGCACGTCGGGAATCTGTTCGCGTTCACCGGCAACGACATCCACGGCCGCTTCCAGCGCATGCGTGGCCACACGGTGTTCGAGCCCATGGGCTACGACGCCTTCGGCATCCACTCGGAGAACTACGCGCTCAAGGTGGGCGTGAACCCGATGGAGCTCATTCCGCGCAACATCGCGAACTTCCGGCGCCAGCTGAAGCGCGCGGGGCTCATGATCGACTGGCGGCACGAGCTGTCCACCACGGATCCGGCGTACTACAAGTGGACGCAGTGGCTCTTCCTGCAGCTGTTCCAGCGCGGGCTCGCCTACAAGAAGAAGGGCGCGGTGAACTGGTGCCCGAACGACAAGACGGTGCTCGCCAACGAGCAGGTGATCGCGGGCGAGTGCGAGCGGTGCGGCGCGCAGGTGGAGCAGCGGTTCCTCGAGCAGTGGTTCTTCCGCATCACGGACTACGCGGGGCGGCTGCTCGCGAACCTCGACACGCTCGACTGGAGCGAGAGCACGAAGGCCGCCCAGCGGAACTGGATCGGCCGCTCCGACGGCGCGGAGATCGTCTTCCGCGTGCAGGACGTGCTGGGCGTGGCGGGCCTCGCGGCCGTGCCGGCGAACACCGAGGAGATGTCGGCGCTGGAGATCGACATCCGGGTCTTCACGACGCGCCCCGACACGATCTTCGGCGCGACGTACCTCGTGCTCGCGCCCGAGCATCCGCTCGTGCAGCGCGTCACGACCGACGAAGCCGCTGCCGACGTGCAGGCGTACCGCGAGCGCGCGGCGAAGCAGGACCTCGTGTCGCGCAAGGTGAACAGGGAGAAGACGGGGGCCTTCACCGGCGCGTACGCCATCAACCCGGCCACGGGCCAGCCCATCCCGATCTGGATCGCCGACTACGTGCTGATGGAGTACGGCACCGGCGCCATCATGGCCGTGCCGGGGCACGACGAGCGCGACTTCGAGTTCGCCACGGCGTTCGGCCTGCCCATCGTGCGCGTCGTCGCCGGCCCCGGGGAGACGGAACGCACGCCACTCGACGCGCCGTTCACCGACTCCGCGGACCCCGCGCACCTGGTGAACTCCGGACGCTTCAACGGCCTGTCGGTCTCGGAGGGGAAGCACGCGATCGTCGCCTGGCTGGTGGAGCACCAGCGCGGCCGCGGGATCGTGAACTACCGCCTGCATGACTGGTGCATCTCGCGCCAGCGGTACTGGGGTCCGCCCATCCCGATCATCTACTGCGAGTCGTGCGGCGCCGTGCCGGTGCCGGAGAAGGACCTGCCGGTCGCGCTGCCGAAGGTGGACGACTTCAAGCCGGACGACTCCGGCGTCTCGCCGCTGGCGCGCGTGGAATCGTGGTATCGCGTGCCCTGCCCGCAGTGCGGCAAGCCGGCGCGCCGCGAGACGGACGTGTCGGACACCTTCCTCGACAGCGCGTGGTACTTCCTGCGGTATCCGAGCGTGCACCGGAACGACGTGCCCTTCGACGCGCACATCACGGAGAAGTGGCTGCCGGTGGACTCGTACATCGGCGGCAACGAGCACGCCGTGCTGCACATGCTCTACTCGCGCTTCATCACGATGGTGCTGAAGGACGCGGGGCACCTTCCGTTCGAGGAGCCGTTCACGCGCTTCCGCGCGCACGGCACGATCGTGCGCGAGGGCGCGAAAATGTCGAAGAGCCGGGGCAACGTCGTGAATCCCGACGAGTACATGGAGGGCTGGGGCGCCGACGCGTTTCGCGCGTACCTCATGTTCCTCGGGCCCTACGAGGAAGGCGGCGACTTCCAGGATCGGGGCATCTCCGGGGTGAAGCGCTTCCTCGACCGGCTCTGGAGCTCGGCGCTCGAGGCCTCGCGCGAAGGCGACGCGGACCCCGCCGTGCTGCGCAAGCTGCACAAGACCATCCGCAAGGTCACCGAGGACGTGCCCGCGCTGAACTACAACACCGCGATTGCGGCCATGATGGAATACATGAACGTGGTCCGCGCGTCGGAGCGCACGCCCCACGTGGCGGAGGTCGAGCCGCTGGTGCAGCTCGTGGCGCCGTTCGCGCCTCACATGGCCGAGGAGCTCTGGGAGCGGCTCGGCCACACGCGGAGCGTCTTCGACTCAGGCTGGCCGGCGTTCGATCCTTCGCTCGCCGCCGACGATCTCGTGACGATCGCGGTGCAGGTCGGCGGGAAGACCCGTGGTACCATCCAGGTGTCGCCGGACACCGACCAGGCGGGCGCGCTCGCGGCCGCGATGGCGGATCAGGCGATCGCGCGCTTCGTCACCACCGACCCGTCACGGGTGATCTTCGTGAAGGGGCGGCTGCTGAATATCGTGGTGAACTAGCGAGGGACTGGAGACGAGGGTCTTGGGGCTCGGGGGTCCCCCAGCCTCCAGCCTCCAGCCCCCCGTCTCTCTAAAACCTCGCCCCGAGCGTGATGGGGATCGTCACGGCCTTGGCGGCATCCGTGAGCACGTAATGCACGCGCACGTCGGCGATGCCGATGAAGAGCGTGAGCGGCACCTCGAGACCGACACCGGCGTTGATCCCGGGCTTGGTGCCACGATCGGTCATCCGGTAGACCCCGATGCCTCCGATGACGTAGCCACTCGAACCCTGGCGGTTCGCGCTCCGGGCCAGGAGCGCCGCGCCCAGCGAGGTCATGTTCATGTGGCGCACGCCCACGGCCGCCGCCTTGCGGTCGTAATGCTGATAGATCAGCTCCGCGCGGAACGAGTATGGCTGGTCGGCCGCCGAGAAATCCACGAGCCCCGAGACCGTGTAGCCGGCCGCGTGGGTATCCGAGAGCGAGGCGATGGGGATGGCGATGCCGGCGCCCAGTCCTCCCGACGCGCCGATGGTGGGGGCGGCCGGCGGGACCGTCTGCTGGGCCCCCGCGGTGACGGTGGCGGCGCACAGGACGATCGCGGCGAGAAGCAGACGACGCATGTCGAATCGGGGCTGAAAGGTCAGGTCAGGAGCTCGCTGATCCACTCGCCGACGAAGTAGCCGGCGATGGCGACGCCGAGCCCCACCACGAACATATCGAGTCCGGAGCGGAAGACGCTGCGCCCCGTGAACACCGAGCGCGCGGCGCCCACCAGCCAGTGGGACAGCATCGAGACCGCGAACGAGACGATGATGGCGACCTCCCCCTCCCAGAACAGGAAGGGGAACACCGGGATGAACGCGCCCACGAGCGTCGCGCTGCCGGTGACCCACCCCTCGCGGAAGGGCGACATCGCCGGCTTTCCTATACCCAGCTCCTCCTGCACCTGTTCCTCGAGCATCCGCTCGGGGTTCGCCATGACCTGCGTGGCGAGCTTGTGCGCGGACTCGGCATCCATCCCCTTGGCCTGGTAGATCAGCGCCAGCTCGTCGCGCTCCACCTCCGGCATCAGGGCGATCTCGTCGCGCTCCATCGCGATCTCGTGCGCGTAGACCTCCTGCTCGCTCTTCGCCGCCAGGAAGCCGCTGCTGCCCATGGAGAGCGCGTCAGCGATGGCGCCCGCGACGCCGGCCACGATCACCATGTCGTGCTGGGCCGGCGCGGTGAGCCCGGCGCCGACGACGCCTGCCACGAGGCCAAAGTTCGCCGTCAGGCCGTCGTTGAATCCGTACACGAGGTTCCGCAGCAGTCCGCCGGACCCCGTCTTGTGCCACGGCTCGCCGGTGCGCCCCGAGATCTGGTTGAGCGCTTCCGCATGACCGGCGGACTCCTTCGCGAGCGTCAGTGACTCGTCCTTCCCCGCGACGCCGGCCGGCGTCGTGCGGTGCATGTCGAGGTACCCCTTCACCTCGCGCCCCTCCTCCGCCAGCAGCATGGGCAGCAGGAACTCCGGGCCGAAGCGCTTGCCGAGGAACGCGAGGAGGCGCGTGCGCCCGCTCGGCGAGTGCGGACCCGGCGCGCGGCCATTCGCCGCGAGCAGCCGGCCCCACACCTCGACGTGCCGGTCCTCGACTTCCGCGAGCTCGATGTAGATGTGCTTCTTCCGCTCGTCCTGCTCGAGGGACCCCAGCAGCCGGTAGAGGTACGCGGCGTCCGCCTCGTCCTGCCAATGGTGCTCGAACGCGTGGAGATCGGGGGTAGGGGCGGTCACCCCGGAATAATACACATCACGGCTGCGTAAACCGTTGAGCGCGCCGGGTGTGTCACACCCGTCGAACTCACAACCGGATCAGAGGTTCATCATGCACATGAGATCATTCCTCGTGCTCGGCGCCGCCTGCGGCGTCCTGGCGGCAGGGGCGGAGGCGCAGGAAACGCGCATCTACCGCACGCCGGAAGCGGCGCGCGGCTATGCGTACAGCTACTCCACGGGCGACGAGAATCGCGCCGTCATCGGCGTCACCACTGCCACGGGAAGCGCGCGCGATACCCTCGGCGTGCTCGTCACCAGCATCACGCCGGGCGGGCCGGCGGAGCGCGCGGGGATCGAGGAAGGGAACCGTATCGCGTCGGTGAACGGCGTGAACCTCAAGCTGGCGCCCGCTGACGTCGGGGACTGGGACATGGCGAGCGCGACGTCGCGGCGTCTCACCCGCGAGCTCGGCAAGCTCAAGCCCGGTGATGAGGCCGAGCTGCGCGTGTACTCGAGCGGCCAGACGCGCACGCTGCGACTGAAGACCGTGGCATCGGATAGCCTCAACCGGCGCAGGCGCGTCACGAGGGAGGCGCTCGATGAGCGCGCCGCGATCGGGGTCAGCCTTGGCAGCACCGGCAGCCGGCGCGATACCCTCGGCATCCTCATCATGGGTCTCGAGGACGATGGGCCGGCGGCAAAGGCCGGGCTCGAGGAAGGCAATCGCATTGCCGCCATCAACGGGGTGGATCTGCGCGTGTCGCGCGACGACGCGGGCGACGAGCACATGTCGAGTGCGCGGGTGCGCCGGCTGCACCGCGAGCTGGAGAAGGTGAAGGCGGGCGACGAGGTGACGCTCCGCATCTATGGCGACGGCCGCACCCGTGACGTGCGGGTCAGGACGGTGAAGATGGCGGACCTCCCGCGGCGTCGCGCGATGATCTTCGGCGGCGTCGTGGCGCCGATGCCGCCCATGCCGCCAATGGAGCTGGAGTTCCAGCGCGACATGGAAGAGCGCGCGGCGCGCACGTTCGAGCGCATCGCACCACGGGTGCGCGCGCTGGCTGGTGCGCGCGTGACCATCTAGCGCAGCCAGAAGGGGAACTGCAAACCCGCAACGCGGTGAACACTGTGACGACACACTGGAACAACACACTGAAGAGCCTGACCACTCCATAATTCTGCAGTTCAGTGTGCAGTTCCAGTGTCTACCGTGTGCTCCGAGATTCGCAGGTGCAGTTGGCGTTCCGGGAGCGGAGGCCTAGAAGCTCGGCCCCAGCACGATCGCATTGAGCACGAGCCGGTCGAGCGCGTGCCACCAGGCACGGAAGAGCGGCTCGTTCGCGAACAGCACGACGTGCCCGCCGCCCACCGGCTCCTCGATGAGCAGCGCGGTGTTGCGGAGCAGGCGCTCGGTGTTCTCGGGCCAGACGAACCCGGCCCGGTGGAGCGTGCCGCTGCGCGGGAACACCGCGACGTTCGCTCCCTCCTTCGACAGCGAGAGGAACGTGGACCCGTCCAGCAGCGCCTGGAGGCGCGGCGCCTCGAAGCCGTAGGTGAGCCAGTGCGTGCGATCGAGCACCACGTCGAAGTGCGATCCTGGCAGCGGCGCGGGGCGGTTCGTCACGGCCGACGGGCTGGTGACGGCCAGCAGGTCGTCGGCGCGGCGCACGGAATCCGCCTTCGCGTTCGCCGCCGAATCGGGCTTGGCCTCCGCGCCCACGGCCCGCGCGCTCGTGAGGTCGATGTCCTCTCGCGACGCCCAGGCCGATGCGCCTCCCATCGTCACCAGCGTGCCGCCGGCGCGAACCCAGCTGCGCAGGTGATCGGCGCCGGCCTTCCCGACAACCCGATTCAGTGCCGTGGGCGAGCCGGATGGCATGATGATGACGTTGAACCGCGACAGGTCGCCGGTCCCGATCCAGCGGGACGACACCGGCGTGAAGCGCATGCCGTACCGCTGCTCGAGCACGTACCAGGCAGCGCCGTACGACGTCTGCGAGATGCCCTCGTCGCCGACGAGCGCCACCGACGGCACGCGCAGGTCGTACATCGTCTCCGAGCCGATCCCGAACTGGGCGGTCTCGGCGAACGCGGAATTGACGCCCACCACCTCCACGCCGCTCTCGCGCGCGAGCTGCTCCACCTGTGCGTGCACCGTGCTGTCGTTGCGGGCCACGCGCACGACGTAGGTGCCGCGCGGAAACTGGCGGCCCGCCGCCTCGAGCGGCCGCGACGACACCGCCACCCGCGCGCCACGCTGGAGGAGCGCGAACGCGAGGCGCGGCGCGCCATTCCGCTCCGATGGCCAGAGGTACGCCGAGCGCGCTGGACGGGCACCGGTGACGCCTCCGACCACGCGCGCCGTGTCCGCGCGGGTGACGAGCGTTCCGGTCACGGCAGGCGCGTCCTCCGTCCAGTAGGCCTCGACGCCGAAGATGACGGGAAGCGACCACGCGGTGACGTCGTAGAACTCGTATCCCTCGCCCTGGACGTTCGCGCCGCGCCGCACGTTCCGCTGGAATCGCTCGACCTGCGCGCGAGCGAAGGCGGTGTCCAGGCGCGGGGACGGCTCGAGCACGGCCCGGGCCGCGCGGCCGAGCGGCTGCGCGAGGTCCACGACGTACGCGCCCGCCTCGAAGCGTCTCGCCGCCACGGCAGCGTCGGAGTAGGCATGCGCGCGCGCGGAGCTCGCGGGCGACGTGAGCCGGCGCACCTCGATCCCGGCGCGCACCAGCGTCTGGGCCAGCGCGCTGGCCCGCGCCGGATCACTGCCCGGCACGATCACGACCCGCTTCATCGTCGCGGTGCGTCCTTCGTCGATGGCGTCGCGGCGGAACTTCACCCAGTCCCGCACGCGCTCGGCGCGGTTCGCCGCCGTTGCCTCGATGGTCGCGAGCGCCGACACGTAGTGCTTGGCCACCGCGCCGCGGAAGGTGCACAGGGTGCCATCCTCACGCCGGCTCACCACTCCCCAGTTGCAGTCGGTTTCGTACGTCATCCCGATGGCGCCCGTCAGCGACGGCCAGCTGTCCCAGTAGAAGGGACCGTAGAAATCGAAGACGTCGCGCGAGTAGTACATCCAGCCATAGCGGTCGAAGGCGGCCGCGTTCGAGCGCCCGTAGATCTCCATCCACTTCTGGAAGTCGGCGCCGAGGTTGGCGTTCATCGGCTTCGCGGTGGGCGGGAAGAAGAAGCTGTACGTGTATCCGTGCTGGTCCACCGCGACCATCGGGTGCCACCGCATGGCGCCCGCGAGCAGCGCGCGCGTCTCCCGCTGCGTCGTGGTCATCACGTCGCGGTTCATGTCGAAGCGGTAGTGGTTGAACCGGCCCTGGATGCTCCACGGTTCCTGGAACTCCAGCGCGACGTTCTCCGGGCTGCGCACGCTGATGGAGTTGTACCACACGCTGAACCGCTCGTGGCCGTCGGGATTCGTGCTCGGGTTCAGCACCACGATGACGTTGCGCAGGGCGCTCAGCGTGGCCGGCTCCTCGCTGGCCGCGAGCTGGTAGAGCGTCTGCATCGCCGTCTCGAACCCGGGTGCCTCGTTGCCGTGCACGCTTTCGTTGATCCAGACCACCGCCGGCACGCGCGCGGTGATGGCATCGGCGTCGCCGGCCGACAGCGAGCGTGGATCCGCCAGCCGGTCGAGGTCGGCGCGAATCGCGTCCAGGCGCGCCATGTTGTCAGGGTGGCTGACGATGAAGAGCCGCTGCACCCGTCGCTCCGAGGTCATCCCGATCGCTTCCACCCGGACGCGGTCGCTGGCGGCCCCCGCGATGGCGAGCAGGACGCGCTCCTGCGACGCGAACTGCGTATGGGTCTCCCCCACGCCATAGCCCAGGAGCGAATCCGGGCGCGGGACCTGCGGGCGATACGGACCGCGATCGAAGAACGAGAAGTGGGCGTCATCCCGGATTGTGTCGCGCAAGGCCGGCGGCGGCCCCTGGGCCGGGAGTGCCGTGGAAAGGACGCTGGCGGCAAGCAGGATGGCTGGGAGACGCATGGGATCGGGGCCGACGCGGGCCTCTGAGGATGAACGATGGAGCGGGAGCGCTATAAGGTGAGCGAACATCGACCGATACTCTAGGGCGATGAACCGCCCTGCAGCGGCCTCGGGGTCGGTGGATCCGTCGTTCCACCGGCTCGAGCGCCTCGGCGACGTGTTCCGGATCGCGTTCGAGCAGTCCGCGGCCGGGGTTTCGGTCGCGGCCCCCACCGGCGAGTATCTGCACGCCAATCGCGCGTTCGCGGAGTTCGTGGGCTACGCGCTGGACGAGCTGCGGCGACTGTCCATCACGGACCTCACGCACCCCGAAGACCGGGATCAGCTCCACGCAATGAAGGACCGCCTGCTCCGCGGCGAGATGCGGGAGATCAGCTACGAGCGGCGGTTCGTGCACAAGTCCGGACTTTCGCTCTCCGCGCTGCTATCCACGACGCTGGTGCGGGACGACGCGGGCCAGCCGGCCTACTTCCTCTCGCAGGTCATCGACATCAGCGATCGCAAGCTCGCGGAGGAGGCGCTGCACCGCGCCGAGGCGCGCTTTCGGGCGCTCATCGGCGCGATGCAGGACGTCATCCTCGTGCTGGACCGCGACGGCACCTATACGGATATCGCGCCGAGTGCGACCGACCGCCTCTTCCGCACGCCGGCCGACCTGCTCGGCCGCCGGCTGGCCGAGGTGTTTCCGCCGGAGCAGGCGCAACGCTTCCTGTCGGCGGTGCGCCAGGCGCTCGACATGCGGCGAGTGGTGGAACTGTCGTACGATCTGGAGATCGGCGGCAACCGCTTCTGGTTCGATGCCACCGTGTCGCCGCTCCCGGACGACCGGGTGGTGTGGGTGGCACGCGACGTTTCCGCGCGCCACGCCACCGAGCAGGCGCTGCGCGACAGCGAGGCGCAGCTGCGCCAGTCGCAGAAGATGGAAGCGGTGGGCCAGCTGGCCGGGGGCATCGCGCACGACTTCAACAACCTGCTCATGGCGATCATGAGCAACGCCGAGCTCGCGGCGCTCGAGCTGCCGGACGGCTGCGCGATCGCCGCGGCGAACATCGAGGAGATCAAGAGCGCGTCGCGCCGGGCGCGATCACTCACCCAGCAGCTGCTGGCGTTCAGCCGGAAGCAGATGCTCCAGCCGCGGGTGCTGGACATCAATGCCGTCGTGACGGAAGCGGAGCAGATCCTGCGGAGGCTGATCGGCGAGACCATCACGCTGTCGGTGGCGCTCGACCCACGCTCGGGCCACGTGCGCGCGGACCAGGGGCAGGTGGTGCAGGTGCTGATGAACCTCGTGGTCAACGCACGCGACGCGATGCCGAACGGCGGCCAGCTCACCATCGAGACGGCGAACCGCGAGGTATCTCCAGCCGCCGCCCAGCACCACCGCGGGCTGTTTCCCGGCGCGTACGTCGCCCTGCAGGTGCGCGACACGGGGCTCGGCATGGACGAGGAGACGAAGGCGCGGATCTTCGAGCCCTTCTTCACCACCAAGCCGCCCGGGCAGGGCACCGGCTTGGGATTGTCCACGGCATACGGCATCGTGAAGCAGTCGGGCGGCTACATCGCGGTGGAGAGCGGTCCGTCCACGGGCACGACGTTCACGATCCTGCTGCCGCGCGTGTTCGAGGAGGCGGATCCGCTGGCGCCTCCCGCGTCCGCGGTGTCCGCCGTTCCAAAGACACGGGGGACGGTGCTCCTGGTGGAGGACGAGGCGGCGGTGCGCGAGGCGGCGAAGCGCATGCTCCGCAAGTACGGCTTCGTGGTGGTCGAGGCCAAGAACGGCCAGGACGCACTGATGCACTGGGAGCGGCAGCAGAGCACCATCGACATCGTGCTCACCGACGTCGTGATGCCGGCGATGGGGGGCGCGGAGCTCGCGCGCACCCTGCGTGCCTCGCGCCCCGCGCTGAAGGTCGTCTTCATGTCCGGCTATACCCAGGGCACGCTCGAGCTTTCGTCGCTCGACGAGTCCGCGACCCGCTTCCTGCCGAAGCCGTTCACCACCGACCAGCTGATCGGGACGCTCTCGGAGCTCCTGGAGGCTGGGGGCTAGAGCCTGGAGGCCGGAGACCGGGGCGTGCGGCTCATTCCCAGCCCCTGGACTCTGACCCCTAGTCCCTGACGCTAGAACTCCACCTGCGCCCCAAGCTCGACCACGCGGTTGGGCGGGATGCCGAAGAACTCGGTGGCCGAGCGGGCGTTTCGCTGGAGGAAGACGTAGAGCTTCTTCCGCCACCGGGCCATGGACGGCATGTCGGCATCCAGGGGCGCGCGGCGGGTGCCGGCGGGCACGCTCTGCCTGCGGTCACTGATGATGATGCGCTCGCGGCCGAGGTAGAACGTGGTCTCGCTCTGCTTCGCCTTCAGCCCTTCCTGCCGCATGCGGTACAGGATCTCGGGCACGTCCGGCGTCTCCATGAACCCGTAGCGCGCGTGCGCGCGGAAGAACCCGTGCGGCAGCTTCTCCAGGGTGAGCCGCTCCATGGCGGGAATCTCCGGCACTTCCTCGGTCCTGATGGACATCAGCACCACCTGCGCATGCAGCACCTTGTTGTGCTTGAGGTGGTGCAGGAGCACGACGGGGACGCCCTCGGCGCTCGAGGTCATGAACACCGCGGTGCCCGGGACGCGATGCGGCTTTCGCCGCTCGACGTCGCCAAGGAAGAGGTCGAGGGGCAGTGAGCCCGCGTTGAGCACCCGCGTCAGCATCGTGCGACCCGTCTTCCAGGTGCTCATGACCGTGAAGATCGTCGCCGCGATGGCCAGGGTCACCCAGCCGCCACTGGCGATCTTGATGGCATTGGCGCTGAAGAGCGCGAGGTCTGCCGCAAGGAAGATCACGAGGAACGCCGTCACGGCGGCCACGGGCCAGTGCCACCGGACGCGCGCGACGATCGCGAACAGGACGCTGGTGATGGCGAAGGCGCCGGTGACCGCGATGCCGTAGGCGGCGGTCAGGTTCTCGACCGTCTGGAACGTGAGGACCAGCAGGATGCACCCGATGAACAGCGCCGAATTGACCTCCGGCACGTAGATCTGGCCCGCCTGCTTGTACGACGTGTGGACGATGCTGAGCCGCGGCGAATAGCCGAGCTGCATCGCCTGCTGCGCGAGGGAGAAGGCGCCGGAGATCATGGCCTGCGAGGCCACCACCGTTGCCGCCGTGGCGATGGCAACCAGCGGATACCGGAACCAGTCCGGGGCAAGCAGGTAGAACGGGTTCTCCGCGGCGGCCGGTGTGCGGAGCAGCAGGGCGCCCTGACCGTAGTAGTTCGCCAGGAGGCAGGGGAATGCGGCGGAGAACCAGGCCAGCCGGATCGGTCGCTTGCCGAAATGGCCCATGTCCGCATACAGCGCCTCCGCACCGGTCACCGAGAGCACCACCGCCCCGAGCACGAAGAAGCCGGTGGGGCCGTTGTGCATGAAGAACAGCACACCGTGGTGGGGGCTCAGCGCCCACAGGATGTGCGGCTCCCGCAGGATCTCTGTGACGCCGAGGGTCGCGATGGTCAGGAACCAGACCAGGGTGATCGGGCCGAAGAACACTCCCACCCGCGCCGTCCCGAAGCGCTGCATCGAGAACAGGCCGAACAGGATGAGCACCGTGATCGGGATGACGAGGGGGCCGAACCGCGGCGTGGCCACCTCGAGCCCCTCGATGGCGCTGAGCACCGAGATCGCCGGCGTGATCATGCCGTCGCCGAGCAGCAGCGCGGTGCCGAACAGGGCGACGAGCACCAGCAACGCGCGCTTCCGCTTGTCCTCCTTGCGCCGCTCCTGCTGGAGAATGAGCGCGAGCATGGACATCATGCCGCCCTCGCCCTTGTTGTCCGCCCGCATGATGAACCCGAGATACTTCACGCTCACCACGAGGATCAGCGCCCAGGTGATGAGCGAGAGCAGCCCGTAGACGTTCTCCTGCGACGCGGCGAAGGGGTGGTGCCCCGCAAAGCCTTCGCGAAACGCGTAGAGGGGGCTGGTGCCGATGTCCCCGTACACGATGCCGAGCGCCGTGAGCGACAGAATCGCGAGCCGCTTGCCGGTCGGCTTCTCCTCGGCGTGCACCCGCTGCGGCGGCAGCACGGGCATGGCGACGCTCGTGCGCGGTTCGCGCGACGGTTCCTGCGGTGCGCCGGATGGGCCGGCCGGCGTGGGAGGCGGAGGCGGTGAGGGCGGAACCAGGTCGGCCATGAGCTCCGAGAAAAAACGACGGGCCGCGGCGACCGCGACCCGACCGTGAATCTATCAGACACCCACGGGCCGTCTAGCGCGGCGGGCTCTCGTCCAGCTTCTCGATCTCCGCGCTCGCGCGGTCCAGGATCTCCCGGATGCGCCGCATCCGCTCCGCATCCGTCATGTCGCGAGACGCGCGGGTGTACGCCGCCCGGCCCAGGCGGCGCATCGCCTGGTTCAGCTCCATCATCGGCTCGTCGAAGAACCCTTCGACGAACTTGGCGATCCGCTCGAAGATCGAGTCCACGGTGGCGCTGTGCTCGGCGAGGTACGCGCGGCCGGCGTCGGTGATGCTGTACACCTTGCGGCCGCCCTCATCGGCGCCGACGCTCGCGTAGCCGATGTCCTCGAGCATCGTGAGCGTCGGGTACACCGTGCCGGGGCTTGGCGAGTAGGCGCCGCCGAAGCGGTCTTCGAGCTCCTTGATGACCTCGTAGCCGTGGCGCGGCTTCTCCTCGAGCAGCCGCAGGATCACGTACTTGAGGTCGCCCTGCTCGAAGATGCGACGGCTTCTGCCTCCCGCGCCGCGACGGCCCCGCGGACCGAAGAACTCGGCGCCAAAACCGTCAAACCCCGACCAGCCCCACCGGCCACGCGCGCACCACTCCGGCGCTGCGAAAGCATGGAACATGACATCACCTCACGATATAGCGTTGATATATCTACGATATATCGAACTTACGCCAGGTCAATGGCTCCGGTTTCAGGATTCCGGGGAGATCCCCGGGTTTCGGGTCCGCGCCTTGCGAGCACACTCAGTGCTGCAAACCGGAGGAATTCATGGCAGACGATCTCGGCCGCGACGGCCTGGAGAACCAGGTCAAGGGCACGTTCAAGGAAGGCGAGGGCCGCGTGCGTGATGCGGTCGGTGGACTGACCGGCGACACGAGCGAGCAGCTCAAGGGCAAGGCTCAGCAGCTCAAGGGCAAGGTCCAGCGCAAGATCGGCGAGTCACAGACGGACGCGGACCGGGACATCTAAGTCGAATCCGCGAGTGGAAAACGCGGGTGGCGCGTCGGTTGCGCTACCCGCGTTTTCATTCCGGATCAGCGCGATAAAGCGCGCGAGCACGTCGGGGTCGAACTGCCGGCCGGTGTCCGCCTGCATGAGGCGCAGGGCGTCGGCTCGCGTGAATGCCTTCCGGTACGGACGCGCCGTGGTGAGCGCGTCATAGACGTCCGCCACGCAGAGGATGCGGGCGGCCAGGGGAATCGCCTCGCCGGCGAGCGCGTCGGGGTACCCGTGCCCGTCCCAGCGCTCGTGGTGGCCGCGGATCATGGGAATGACGTCCCAGGGGAATTCGACGTCGGCGAGCAGCTCGACACCCGCCACCGGATGTCCCTCCATGATGCGGCGCTCCTCGGGCGAGAGGGCACCGGGCTTGTTCAGGATGTCCACGGGCACGACGATCTTGCCGACGTCGTGCAGCAGGGCCCCGACGCGGAACCAGAACAGGGTCGCCTCGTCCAGCCCGAATTCCACGGCGAGCGCGCAGGCGTAGTCGGCCACACGCTCGCAGTGGCCGAGGGTGTAGCTGTCCTTCGACTCGATGGTCTGCGCCCAGCTCTGCACGGCGTCGTGAAAGCGGTTCTCCAGCGAGCGCAGTCGGCGGCCGACGTCCTCGAGGTCCTGCTGTGCGTGCAGGTGGGTGAACAGCCGGTGCGACACGCTGAGCGCCTGCAGTGCCTCGCGATTCCGGGCCGTGCGCAGATGCAGCTCGGCCAGTTCGCGCATGGCCTCCGCTGCGAGCAGCTGGTCCTCCCGGGCGACAGCCTCCTCGTACGCCCGGCGCAATAGCACGTCCGCCCGCGGCAGGTCCCCTGTCTCGCGGGCAATCACCCCGAGATGCTTGCACGTTTCCGCGACGAGGCGGGTTTCGTGGAGCGGCTCCGCCTGGTGAAGAACCCGCTCGCTGATGAGGCGAGCCGCGTCGAATTCCCGGCGTTCGATGTGCAGCGCAGCGCGGTTCACGTCGACCATGAGACGCGTCCACGTGTCGCCGGCTTCGGCCGCGAGCGCCGTTGCGCGCCGGTAGCTCCGCTCTGCGGCGTCGAGGCGACCGAGCTTCATGTCGAGCAGCCCGATATTGCTGAGCAGGCGAGCGAGCTCGGCGTTCATGCCGAGCCCTTCATAGAGCGCGAGGCTCGCCAGGTAATGCTGCATCCCGCGATCGACATCCCCCTGCATCGCCGCGAGCACTCCGAGGTTCTGCTCGACCATTGCCACGAGGGCATCGTCCTCCGCCAGGCGCGCCATCCGGCCGGATTCGGCGAAGAACGTCGCGGCGTCATCCAGCTCGCCACGCTGCCACAGCGCACCGCCAACAAGGTTGATCGTGTGCGCGAGCTGCGCCGTCAGTCCCCACTGCTCCGCGACGGCCCGGGAAGCACACAGGCAATCCAGCGCGGCGTCTATGTCGCCGTCGTCAACGTAGGTACGCCCGATACGGCGCAGGATGGCGCAGGCGACCGCGGCGTCGCCGTCACGCAACAGATACAGCGCGCTCTCGTAGCGTTGCCGCGCGAGTGCGCGGCGACCCGACTCGGCGGCCCGCTGGGCCTCGACCATGAGCGCATTGGCCAGCGCATTCGGAGAATCGATGCCGGGTGGCGCCCCGGGCTGCCGCGGCTGCGAAGGCGGCGTGGCCGCCGTCATGTGGGCAGAAGGATGCCCGGCGCGGGCTGGTCCTTGAGCTTGCGAGCGAGGCGCGGCCGCGAGATGCCCAGCATGCGCGCCGCGGCGGAGCGGTTCCCGCCGGTGATGCGCAGCGCGATCTGGATCGCCTCGCGCTCGACGGCGCGCAGCGTCTTCCCGGAGCGCGGGATGCGGATGTCCCCGCCGGCGTCGCCGTCGGGACTCGCGCCGCGACGCTGGATCAGCAGGTGCTCCGGCCGGATCACCCGTTCCTCGCCGCTGAGGATGGCCGCCCGCTCGATCACGTTCCGCAGCTCCCGCACGTTGCCCGGCCAGCGATGGCCCACGAGCGCCTCGACGGCCGCGGGGCTCAGCACCTTGACCCGCCCATGCTCGGCCACCGACTCGGCGAGGGACTGTCGCGCGATGAGCGCAATGTCCTCCTGCCGATCCCGCAGTGCCGGCAGTGAGATCGTGAACACGTTCAGCCGGTAGTAGAGGTCCTCGCGAAACGCGCCGCTCGACACCGCCTGTTCGAGCATCGGATTCGCCGCGGCGACGAGGCGGCAGCGAATTTCCACCTCCTCCGAGCCTCCGAGCAGCCGGACCTGACGCGACTCGAGCACCCGCAGGAGCTTGGGCTGCAGCGCGAAGGGCAGCTGGTGGATCTCGTCGAGGAAGAGCGTGCCGCCGCCGGCCAGCTCGAACAGGCCTGCCTTGCGCTTGCGCGCGTCGGTGAAGGCGCCCCGCTCGTGACCGAACAGCTCCGACTCGAGCAACGTCTCGGGAATGGCCGCACAGTTCACGGCCACGAACGGCTGCTCGGAGCTCGGTGAGGCGTAGTGAATGCCGCGCGCGAACAATTCCTTGCCCGTCCCCGTCTCGCCCAGCAGAAGCACGGTCGTGCGAGGTGCCTCGGCGACGCGCTTCGCCAGCGTCAACGCCTCGTTGATCGCGACACTGCGACCGACGATGTTCTGAAATCCGAAGTCCGGTGAGACGGGCGCACGGGTTGCCGGCGCGACTGCGTTCATGGAGCGTTCCTGAGGTTGTCGGTTCGGGCGACCGGCACGCTGGGCCGCATGCGGGCCTGCAGGGTGGCCGCGAGCCCGGAGTAGCCCCCGCGGCGCGCCAGGTCGAGTCCGTTGCGCCAGCACTCCCGTGCACGCTGGGATTCGCCGACCGCACGGTACGCGTCGCCGAGATCGAGCAGGACCTCGACGCGCACCAGCGCATCTTCGCCCAGGTCACTGAGGCCGCGCGCGCGCTCGAGCAGCACGACGCCCTGGTCGGGTTGCGGACTTCGCGCCATCACGACCTTCGCAAACGCGCGCAGCGCACCCGCACGGCGCACGTTGTCATTGCGCTGCTCCGCGATGCCGAAGGCGCGCGTGGCGGCGAGCTCCGCCGCGTCGAGCCGGTTCATCGTCACGAACAGCGCGGCCCGGTTCTCCTCGACGATACCTTCCGAGGCGAGGTCGCCCAGCTCGAGAGCGAGGCCGAGCGCGCGATCCAGCACATCGAGGGCGCGCGCGGTCGCGCCCTCACGCGTGTACAGGACCCCCAGGTTGTTCAGGACCCACAGACACGCGTCGCGGTGATCCTCCTGCTCGAGCGCGACGAGCGCGAGACGGAAGTGCGCGATCGCCTCGTCGGTGCGTCCCTGGTCTTCCGCGACGATGCCGAGGTTCTGCTGCACCATGGCCGAGAGCCGCCGGTCGGCCAGCCGATGCGCGAGGCGAGCCGCCTCGCCCAGGTGGCGCTCCGCGGCTTCACCTTCCCCGCGGGCGAGCGCGATGCCGCCAAGGCAGTTCAGCGCGTGTGCGCGGCCCGGCAGGTAGGCGACGGCATCCGCAACGCTGAGGCTCTGCGCGTACAATTCGCGCGCCCCGGCGAAATCGCCCCGATCGCGAAGGATGGTGCCCTTCCACCGGAGCACGTCCGACAGCGCCTCGCTCGGCCCGGCCGGAAGCAGGAGCGCCAACCCATGATCACATGCATCGAGCGCCTGCTCCGGATCGCCGCCGCGCCAACTCGCGAGGGCCTGTCGCGCAAGTTCACGCGCCTGCTGCAGGGGACGTTCCCGGTCCAATGACATGCTACTCGTCACCTGCACGAGGGTTCTCCGCACATGTCCGGCTGTGGGTGCTTCCCCACGGACCGGCTACTGGTCGGAGTGTTCGCTGCTGGAACGGCCGCTGGCGATGATCCAGCCCGAGAAGTGACGAATGGGGAAGGACACGGTCCCCTGCAGGAGATTCAGCTGCGCGGCCGCCGTCTCGGTGACGAGCGCGAGGCCGTTGCCCGTATAGAGCGGCACGGTGCCAGCGAAATGCGCCCCCTGCATCAGGAGACTGGTCAGCAGGCCCAGGTCGAGCTTCGACGTCTTCTGCGAGAGCTGCACGTCGCGCGCGAACTGCAGCCCGTGCGGCTCGAATCGGTAGGCCACAGCGGTGCCGGGCAGGGCCGTGACGGTGATCGTCACTGGCTGCGACAGCGCGCCCGCCGGGACAGCGATGGCAAGGCCTGTTGCGGAGTTCGAGGACGTTGCTCCGCCGGAACCCACGGTGAACGACCATGAGATCGGCTGCGACAGCGCCACTTTCCGATGCACCGGCGCCACAAGCACCCTGCCGAGCGTCGTGACGGTCCCGTCCAGCAGGCCGCCGATCAGGGCCGACTGTTGGTCTACGGGTTTCGGCCCGCTGATCCCTGTGCTGTCTGCGCAGGCGCCCAGGGCGAGGAGACTGGCGATTGTGGCCGCGATCGGAGCAAGAGTTCTGGCACGCATGGATTTCCACTCGTGAAAACGGTGATCCAGCAGTCGTGGCGACCACTAGGGCAACACTCGGTCCACGGATGTAACCCACATTGGCATAACGACTTAGGGCAATTTCCATGGCAGTGATGACGCTCACAATGCAACAAAACGTTCCAACAAACATCAGCAAGCTGGCTCAAAACGTTGCAATTGGCGAGTGGTCCGGAACGAAAAAGCCCCGACCGGCGCCGGTCGGGGCTGCAACGAAGCGGAACGTCCTACTCGTAGCGCAACGCGACAATCGGGTCCAGGACGGCCGCGCGACGCGCCGGCCACACGCCAAAGATGACGCCAACGGCGGCCGAGAAAGCGAACGCCAATCCCACGGCGGCGGGCGAGATCTTCACGTTCCACGCGAACGCATTGCTCATTGCCATCGCGCCCGCGCTCCCCACCGCGATTCCGATCAGGCCGCCGAGGCAGCAGAGGACGACCGCCTCGATCAGGAACTGGAGCAGGATGTTCCTGCGCGTGGCACCCAGCGCCTTGCGCACCCCGATCTCGCGGGTGCGCTCGGTGACCGACACGAGCATGATGTTCATGATGCCGATGCCGCCGACCAGCAGGCTCACGGCGGCAATGCCCGACAGCAGGTACGTGAACACCTCGGTGGTCGCGCCGAGGGTGTTGAGGAAGTCCGCCTGGCTGCGCATCGAGAAGTCATCCGGCTGGTTCTGGCGCAGGCGATGCTCGCGCCGCAGCACGCGCTGGATGTCCGCCATCGCGTCGGGGATCTGCTCCTCGCTCGGCGCGAGCACGCTGATCGAGCGCAGGCGGTCCGTGCCCAGCACCCGGAAGCGGGCGGTGTTGATCGGGATCAGGATCTGCTCGTCGGGGTTGCCGAAGGGCGACGCCTGACCCTTGGACTCCAGCACGCCCACGACGGTGAACTGGATGCCGCGGATGCGGATGTTCTCGCCAAGCAGCGCGTCGGGCGCGGTGAGCCCGAGGTTCGTGGCCACGGCCGGACCCACCACCGCCACCCGCTGCTTCGCGTCGTCCTCGACCCGCGTGAACATGCGGCCGGCGAGGAGCGAGTACTTCCGGACCTCGAGGTAGTTGGACGACGTGCCGACGATGGACGCCTGCGCGTTCCTGTTGGTCCAGGTGATCTGCAGGTTGCGGTTCATCTCCGGCTGGACCGCGAGCAGGTTCGTGGCCCGGTCCTCGAGCGCCTTCGCGTCATCCATGGTGAGGCGCGTCTGCTGATCGGCGATCACCACGCCCATGCCACGCTGCTGCCCCGGGGTCACCGTGAGCAGCGTGGTGCCGAGCGCGGAGATCCGCTCCTTCACCGCGGTCTGCGCCCCCGTGCCGAGCGCCACCATCGCGATCACCGCGGCCACGCCGATGACGATGCCGAGCATCGTGAGCATCGAGCGCAGCTTGTTGGCGCGCAGGGCGCCCAATGCGACGGACAGCGTCTCGCCGAAGTGCATGGTGCCGCCTACCGCCCGCCCCCGGCCGGTCGCGCGCCACCCGCGCCGCCGCCCTGCGACATGCCCGGCACCCCGCCCATGTTCTGGCGAATGCGGTCGTTCTGCTGCTGGCGCTGCGCCTGCAACGACAGGGCGGCGAGCATCGCGACTTCCTCACCTTCCTGGAGACCGCTGATCACCTCGGTGTAATCGAAGTTCCCCGCGCCGAGCATCACCATGCGCGGCTCGAAGGTCTTGCCAGTGGCGACGAAGACGAGCGCCGAGCGGACGTTGCGGCCACCGCGACCGCGCTCGACGTTCCCGATCTGGAGTTGCGGTGCGGCGGCGGGAGCGTCGGCCGTGCGCGGAGCCGCGCCGGCAGCGGTCCCGGACGGTGTGCCACGCTGGGGTTGTCCACCGGCCCCGGGGGCGCCTCCGCCCTGCGCCCGCATCTCGCGCATGCGACAGGCGCCGGCGACGCGAGCATCCACGCCAATCGCCGCATAGATCTTCTGCGACTCGTCGCGCATCGCCACGCGGTCCATCGCGCCGGTGCGCGCCTTCTCGCGGACGTCGTCGAGCTTCTTCACCTCGGCGGGCCTCTTCGCCATCGCGGCGGTGACCGCGGCGCACTCCTTGTCACTGACCTCCGGCAGCTGGAAGCCACCCTGGCCCTGCTGGGGCAGCTCCACGTCGCCGGGTGAGCTGGTGACGCGCCCACCCTGCTGCTGGGCAGTGCGCGGCGCCCCGGGAGGGCTGGCCGCGCCTATTCCTCCAGCGCCGCCGCGACCGGCGCCCGACTGCGCGCGGATCTGCGCCTGCACGCTGTCGGGATTGAGTCCGAGCAGGGGCGCCGTGGCCATGGCCTCGCGCACGTTCTTGATCGCGTCGTTCGGCACGGCCAGCACGGCGAGGCGCTGGTCGATCTGCACCTGCACCTCGCCGTTCATGCCTGGGCGCAGCAAGCCATCCATGTTGGAGAGGGTCACGAGCACCGGGAACATGGTGACACCCTGCTGCACGACGGCCTGCGGCTCGATCTTCTCGACGAGCCCCTGGAAGCGGCGATCAGGGTACGCATCCACGATGACGATGGCCGGCTGTTCCGCGCGGATCTGGCCGATGTCCGTCTCGTTGAACTGCGCGCGCATCCGGACGCGCGTGAGGTCGGCCATCTTGAGCAGCGTGGTGCCGCCCGTGGCGCTGTTGCCGGTGGCTCCGGTGATGACCATTCCCTGCGAGACCGTGCGCTCGATGACCGTGCCCGCGACCGGCGAGGTCACGGTGGCGTCTTCCAGGCGCTGCTTGGCCAGGTCGGTGCTGGCGCGCGCGCGAATCACCGCGGCCTGAGAGTTGGCATAGTCGAGCGCCGTGGCCTCGTGCTCCTGGGCCGTGATGACGCGCTGGCGGAACATCTCGTCGGTGCGGCGCTTCTGTGCCTCGGAGACCTGGAGGCGCGCCTCGGCGGCGCGTTCGTCGGCCAGCGCCTGGTTGTACTGGTTCTGGACATCGCGCGTGTCGATCTGCGCGAGCAGCTCGCCGGGCCGCACCAGCGAGCCGGTCTCGACGTTCATCCGCGTGATCAGGCCGGACGCCTTCGACTTCACCTCGACGACGTTGATCGGCTCCACCACGCCATTGGCTTGGGCGTCGATGACGATGTCGCGGCGGGTGACCGGCACGGTGGTGACGTTGGGGCCCGTGGCCTTGGAGCGATTGCAGGCGGGCGCGATGGCGAGCGCCGCGAGCGCGAGCGCGGGGAAGAGGCGCTTCATGGTCATTGCAGGTCTCGACCGACGATCGCTTCGATCTGGGCGCGCGCCACCCGGTAATCCTGGCGCGCCTGGATCAGCGCGACGCGGGCCTGGTTGAGCTGCGATTGCGAGGTGAGGAGGTCGAGCAGCGTCGAGGCGCCGAGCGCGTACCGCTGCTGCATGACGCGGAGGTCCTCCTCCGCGGCCGCCACCGATGCCTGCTGGATGCGGATGCGCTCCTCGGCGGTGCGGAGAGCGCCGATCTGCTGGATGATGCTCTGCTGGGCCGCGAGGCGGGCGTCGCGCAGCTGTGCGGCCGCGTTGTCCTCGGCCACTCGCGCGCGCAGCACCTGGTCCTCGCGATTGAAGTTGTTGAACAGCGAGTAGTTCATGCGAACGCTGAACTGACGGCCGTACGCGTACGGACCGAAGGAGGTCAGCACGTAGGAGCTGTCCTGCCGGTTGCCGTTGTAGCTGAAGCCGAGGGTGACCGTGGGCAGATAGCTGGTCTTGGCCGCCCACTCGTCGGCCGTTGCCGCCGACAGGTTGCGCTCCGCCTGGAGGACCGCGGGTCCGCGCTGCGCCAGCTCGGTGAGCACGAGGCTGTCCACGGTGAAGGTGATGCGCTCGAGGGTGTCTGCCGGGTTGGCGGTGACGAGGAACGGCGTGCCGACGAGCCGCGTGAGCGAGGCGCTGGCGACGCGGAGGTTGTTCTGCGCGGTGATCAGCGCCAGACGCGCGTTGCCCACCTGGATGACCGAGCGCAGCGAGTCGGACATCGTGGCCGCCCCAGCCTGCACGCGCGCGACCGACGCCCGGAACTGCGCCTCAGCCTGCTCGAGCTGGGCGCGCGCGGCCGACTCGGACTCGCGGGCCGCCAGGACGTTGGCGTACTCGCGCTTCACGTTCAACGCGATGGTGAAGCGCTGCGCCACGTCGTTGGCTTCGGCCGCACTTTCGTCGGCGCGCGCCGCGCGCAGCTGCGCGAAGCGGCGGCCGCCGTCGAAAAGCTCGAGGTTGGAGCTGAAGCCGAGTGAGTACTGCCATGGCGATGCGGATTGCGTGACCGGACCGCGCAGGGGATCGAACCGCTGCCCACCCTGCTTCGTCTGTCCCATGCTCATGGACAGGCTGGGCAGGAACGCGCCGTACGCCGAGCGGATGGCCGAGCTGGACGTGCGGAGCTGGCCTCGCGCCTGGACGGCGGCGGGAGAGTTCCGCTGCGCCTGCGTGACGGCCTCGCCCAGCGAGATCGGGTGCAGGGAATCACTCTGGACGAGGCGCACGTTCTGCGCGACGGCCGCGGCGGGCATGGCGAGGGACAGCAACAGCCACTTCCTATACATCGGATGCACTCACTTGCAGGCGTTGGGGAGTTTGCCGCTGCGTCCGGCGGCGGCGATGCTGTCGCGGCGCGCCTTCTCGGCGCTGTCGCGGCGCTGCATCTCCTGCCGGCGGCTTTCCAGGCGGGACCGCTGTTCGGCGGTCAGGATCTGCATCATCTGCTGGTTGGCCACGGCCTTGATGGAGTCCAGTTGCTGACGAACCGGGGTCATCACGACGTTGATCTGACAGTTCCGGTCGTCGAGCAGGGAATCCATCTGCACGCGCTGCGCCTCGCTGAGGTCGAGGTCGTCGTACATCCGCATCCGCCCGGGCCAGGGGCCGCGCTGCTCGTGATCGAAGAGCCGGTCGGCGGAAAAGCCGAGCACGCCTCCGACGAGGACCGCGCCGAGGAGGAACATCAGGGCCTGTTGCTTGGAACGCTGCATGGCGCGATCTCCTCAGCGGGAGGTCATGAGGTAACGGAAGGTCGCCTCGCGGTGTCCCTGGAGCACCGGCCGCACGGCGGTCTCGACGGGATACGGCGTTGGCGTGAGCATGGCTTCGTACGCCATGTGCTGCGCGTTCTGATGGGACCGGAACATCGCGACGCTCACGGCGAGCAGGACGATGGCGGCGGCCACCAGAGCGGGGCGCATCCACCGGTCCAGCTCTTCCCACCAGGACACGGTGACCGCCGCGGACTCGGTGAGCCGCGAGAGGATGCGCGCCTCGAGGCCGCGCCAGTATGCGTCGTCGCCGGGAGCCGCATAGACCTTCCGCAGCGTCCGCGTGACCTCCTCGTCTCCCTCGTCGTGCAGCCTGATGATGTCGTTCATGTCTCGCTCCGCATGTCCTTCAGCAGGCGCCGCAGCGCGGCGCGCGCATGGTGCAGGTCCGACCGGGCCGTCCCCTCGGGAATCCCGAGCATCTTGCCGATCTCGCCGTGCGTGAATCCTTCCACGTCGTGCAACACGATCACGGACCGTTGCCGGTCCGACAGATGGGTGAGCGCCTGCGACAGTCGCCGGCGCAGCTCATCGGACTCCCCGGGATCCCGGAACGGCATGGCGACCGTGTCGGGCAGCTCATCCGCATCGCGCACCTTGCGCCGCCGCACCAGGTCGAGCGCGGCGTTGGCGACGATACGATTGAGCCAGGCGCCGAAGGGTTGGTCGGAACGGAACCGGTCCAGCGCCCGAAAGGCGTGGAGGAACCCGTCCTGCACCGCATCCTCGGCGTCCTCGTGGGAGAGCACGATCGCACGCGCCACCGCGTATGCACGCCGCTGATGCAGCCGCACCAGCGCCGCGAACGCGGCATCGCTGCCCTTCTGGGCCGCGATGACGTAGTCGCGCTCGCTGGTCCGGTTGGCGTCACCAACCATCGGCAACGAGACCCGCGAAGGGAGTGCGACTGCGGTCATTCTCTCCGTTGAGAACAGTCCTGCCCGAAGTACGCACGCTGCGGCTAATCCGTTGTGGGGGACGACGCTACGCGGTGCCGGCGAGGCCCAGCGAATCCGCGGCGGCACGCATGGCATCCACCACGAACTGGATGTGGGTGTCGAGGTCCACCCCGAGCTCCTCGGCGCCGAGCAGGACGTCCTCGCGGCTCACGCCCCTGGCGAAGGCCTTGTCCTTCATCTTCTTCCGCACCGCCCTGGCGTCCACCTCGTGCACGCTGCGCGACGGCCGCACGAGCGCGGTGGCGGTGATCAACCCGGTGAGCTCGTCCACCGCGAAGAGGGCGCGAGCCATCCGCGTCTCGCGAACGACCCCGCTGTAGGTGGCGTGGCCGAGGATCGCCTGGAGGATGTCCTCGGGCCAGCCCTTCGCGCGAAGGATCCGGACCCCTTCGGCCGGATGCCCTTCCGTGGCGGAATGCTCAGCGTTCGGAAAGCGCTCGTAATCGAAGTCGTGAATGAGCCCTGCCAGTCCCCAGCGGTCGGCGTCCTCCCCGAAGTGGGTCGCGTAGGCGCGCATCGCCACCTCCACGGAGAGCATGTGTTTCCGGAGCGACTCGCTGGCGGTGTATTCGTGCTGGAGTGCGAGCGCTTCCTCGCGTGACGGAAGGGCGGCGTTCGTCATGGCACCAATATGCATCGCACTCGCTCCAGGCTATCGGTGCGCCGGACCTGACGACTGAACTACCGAATTACCCGAATCACGCGAAAAAACCCGAATGAAAACCCTCTTGAAAGGCTTTCATTCGGGCAAATTCGGGCGATTCGGGAAATTCGGCAGTTCCAGCCGTTCAGGCCGGCCAAGCGTCTAGTGTGATGCGCCGGCCGCCGGGGGGTGCGCCCGATCGAACTTCGCGTTCGTGAGCTTCACGATCGTGAGGACGACCGCCAGGAGAAAGATCGCGCCGACGATGAGGCCCATGAACGCGGCGCGCGCGTCGGCCTTGTGGTCGTGGTGAACGTGGTCGTGGCTCATGTGACGGTTGCAGTGGAGGGGATGAACGGTCAGCCTGCGACACGCACCTTCGTCATGACATCGTTTGGCTTGATCTGCTTCATGGCGTCCAGGCCCTTGGTCACCTTGCCGAACACGGTGTGGATGCCATTCAGGTGCCGGGTGTTGTCCTCGCTCAGCACCATGAAGAACTGGCTGCCGCCGGTGTCCTTGCCCGCGTGGGCCATCGAGAGTGAGCCGACCTCGTGCTTCCGGGGATTGCCCGCCGTCTCGCACTTGATCTTGTAGCCCGGCCCCCCGGTGCCGACGCGCCGGTCTCCGTCGGGAAGGTCGCGCGAGAGCGGATCGCCTCCCTGCACGACGAAATCGGGGATGACGCGGTGGAACTTCACGCCGTCATAGAAGCCCGCGTTCGCCAGCTTCTCGAAGTTCTCGACGGTCTTCGGGGCATCCGTGTCGTACAGCTCTGCCTCGATGAGGCCGCGGTTGGTATCGAACGTCGCAGTCTTTGGCATGGAAGGAAAATAGGTTCTCGGCGGGCCGCGTGCACTTCAGGAAACGCGGCCGGACGGATTACCGCCTCGGGGCGGTCGCCGAGAACTTGTACAGCCGCGGCACCCTGCACCCTGCGAGCTCGGCGGGGCTGAACCTCCACCGCGGCATGATCGAGCGGACGTTCTGGCCGAGCCAGGCGTGCGGCTTCGATTCCTCCAGCCTGAATGTGCTCATCACCGGCCGACCCAGCGTGTCGATGACGACGCTCGCCTTGACGCTCGCGCCCTGACGATCCACCAGCGCCCTGACGTTGGGCGGCATCTGGAGGAATGGCCGCGGGTTTTGCGCGGTCAGGACCGGCAGGCGGTCCACCTCCAGGTCGGGGCGCGCCACCGCGCGGCGTCGCGCCTCGACGCAATCGCCGGCGCTCACGCCGTCGCCGGTCATCACGCGCGCATTGGTGGATGCCGGCTGCATCCCCGTGCTGCAGGCGGCGGCGAGCATCGCCGCGCCGAGAATCGCCATCGCTTTCACGTCACACCCGGGAAGAAGGACAGAGGGAATTCACGACGCACGCCTCACACTTCGGCGCGCGCGCGTCGCAGACCTCGCGGCCGTGCGAGATGAGCAGGTGCGAGAGCATCGTCCACTGCTCGCGCGGGAAGAGGCCGATGAGGTCCTGCTCGATCTTCACCGGGTCGCTCTTCGTGCTCAACCGAAGCCGCTGGCTGAGCCGTGACACATGGGTATCCACCACCACGCCCTCATTCGTTCCGAACGCATTGCCAAGCACGACGTTCGCCGTCTTGCGGCCCACCCCGGGCAGCCGCACCAGCGCATCCATCGCCGGGGGCACGGCGCCACCATGCGCGTCCACGACGGCATTCGCCATCCCGAGCAGGCTCTTCGTCTTGTTCCGGAAGAAGCCGGTGCTGCGGATCATCTCCTCCAGCTCGTCCGGCTTCGCGACGGACATGGCTTCCGCATCCGGATACTTCGCGAACAGCGCGGGCGTCACCATGTTCACGCGCTTGTCGGTGCATTGCGCGCTCAGGATGGTGGCGACGAGCAGCTCGTACGGGTTTCGGTGATCGAGCGCGCAGTGCGCGTCGGGGTACGCGCGCTCGAGCCGGCGGTAGATCTCGGGAGCGCGCTCCTTCGCCGCGGCAAATCGCTTGCTCGGCGCCCGCGAGGGTGTGCGCTTCGCCCTGGCCTTCGGCTTCGATGACGGCCGCTTCACGAGCGCCGGCTCCGCGCGAAGGCGAGCACGCCGTCGGTCTCGCGTGTGTTCAACACGTCGCCGGGTGACAGCCACGCCTTGCGCGCCATCGCGACGCCGAGACGGGTCCATTCCAGCGAGCGGCGCGAGTGCGCATCCGGCCCGATCGCGAAGGTCACCCCGCGCGCGCGCGCACGATGGACGATCCTCCAGTCGAGGTCGAGCCGGTGCGGATCGGCGTTGATCTCCATGGCGATGCCAAGCGCCGCGGCTTTCTCGAAGACCGCGTCCAGGTCGAGGGCATACGGCTCGCGGGACAGCAGCAGCCGGCCGGTGGGGTGAGCGAGGATGGTCATGTGCGGGTCGTCCATGGCGCGCAGCACGCGCAGCGTCATGGCGTCGCCATCCATCCGGAACCGCGAGTGGATGGACGCGATGACGAAATCAAACCGGTCGAGCAGCGCTTCGTCATAGTCCAGCCGACCGTCCGCCAGAATGTCCGCCTCCACTCCCTTGAGCACGCGAAAGCCGGGCCCCGGGAATGAGGCGTTCAGCGCGTCGATCTCGTCGTGCTGCTCGAGCATGGCTTCGCGCGCGACGCCGGATGCGTAGAACGCCGCCTGCGAATGATCCGAGATGCCGAGATAGCTCCAGCCGAGCGCGCGCGCGGCCTCCGCCATCTCCGCGACCGAGTGTTTCCCGTCCGACCACGTGGTGTGGCAGTGCAGCGCCCCGCGGATGTCGTTCGCCGTGATCAGTGCTGGCAGCGCTCCCGCCACTGCCGCCTCCATCTCGCCGAGCCCCTCCCGCAGCTCCGGCGGCATCCAGGCGATTCCCGCCGCCGCGTACACCGCGTCCTCGTGGGGCGTGGGAATGACGCGGGCGCGCGCGTCTCGCAGGGCGTCGCCGTCTCGCGTGACCTTCGCGCGCAGCAGGGCGGCGTCGAGCTGCTCGAGGTGCGCGCTCGATCCCGTGGCCCGCGCCAGCGCCACGCCGAACGCCGGCTCAGTAACGCAATGCAGGTCCAGCGACAGCCCGTCCATGAACCGCAGCCGCACCGATGGGCCGTCGCCCTCGGCGGCGCGGAGGCCCGGGAGCCGCGCGAAGGACTGCGCAACGGCGCCCGGGTCGGCGCGGCACGCGGCCACGATGTCCACGTCGCCGACGACTTCCACGTTCCGGCGCAGCGAGCCGGCCAGCTCGGCGCGCACGACGTCGGGGTGCGCTCGCACGGCCGCGAGCAGCGCCTCGCCTTCTCCGACCGCATGGACATACAGCCGCAACGGACGCGCCGTGCGCATGAACTCGATGCTCTTCAGGATCTTCTGCGCCGTCTTCGGCCCCAGCCCCTTCACCTTCGTCAGGCGGCCATCGCGCGCGGCCTCCTCGAGCTCGTCCACCGACGCGATGCCGAGCTCGCGATGCAGCAGCTCGGCCTTCTGCCGGCTGAGTCCGGGCACCTGCGCCAGATCGAGCAATCCTTCGGGCGTGTCCGCGCGCAGCTCCTCGAGGTACCGGGACTCGCCCTGCTCGACCAGGTCGCGCACGACAGCGATGGTTGCGGGGCCGAGCCCGCGCAGGCGCGCCAGCTCGCCGGATCGCAGCAGTGGCCCGAGGTCGTGGGTGGCGAGGGCGAGCAGGGCGCGGGCCGCCCCGCGATAGGCCTTCACCTTGAAGGGGTTCTCGCCACGCAGGTCGAGATGGTCGGCGATCCGCGCCAGTACGTGCGCCGCGGTGCGGGAGTCCACGCGTCCTGCCCCGTTACGACCTGCTCTCGATTCCCGCGGCCGCGCGCAGCTGGTCCACCAGCTCGCGAAGCTGCTGCTCCGTGAGCTCCATTTCCTGGTGGGCGCCCTCGCGGTCGAGCAGCCCCGCGCGCATGGAGATCGAGATCTGGTTCATGTAGCGGATACGGGTGAGGATCTCGTCGGTGACGCGCCGCAGGTCGAAGAAGCGCCGGCGCTCCGCGAGCGCGCGCCGGTAGCGCAGCGCGAGCTCCGGCGGAGTGAGCCGCTGTGCGAGGCCCACGACCTCCTCGCGGCTGCGCCCGGGAATTCCGCCACGGTCCATGAGGCCGGACTCGGCCAGGTTGACGTCCGCGAACCAGAGCCGCCCGACATACTCGATGCCGTCGAACGCGATCCGGCAGGACACGTCAAGGCGTTTCCCGTCGTGCTCGATCGTGGCGATGTGCGGCTGGATGACGTCGTGGATGGCCACTGTGCTCCTCGGCTCTCGGCTCTCGGCTTTCGGCTACAAGCGGTGAAGAAAGCGCTCGATCGGGGGAAACAGTGACTGCGGCTGCTCCACATATGGAACGTGGCCGCAGTCCTCGATGACGACGAGCTCCGCTCCCATGATTTGCGCCGCTTCCTCCGACGACGCCAGGGGGATCGGATCCTGCCGGCCGTGCACGATCAGCGCCGGCAGCTCGATGCGGGCCAGCGTGCCGTCGGCCGCGAGGTCGTACTCGCCGAGGCTCTCCCACACCTGCTGCTGCACCCGCGCGCTCACGCGGAACGGAGTGAGGTCGCTCGCGTCGTCGGGGTCCTCGAAATATCCCGCGACGCTGAGCTCGAAGTTGCGCTGCCGGTACGCCTCGGGGTCGCGCTCGCGGAGTCCGCTGGCAGCGAGATCCTCGCGGAGCTCCCGGATCCGCGGGCTTGCGCCGCGCCGCGCGAACTCGCGCTCGAACTCGGCGCGGTGGCGCCGCGAGATCGGCGCCGGATCCACCAGCACGAGCGCGCTCGGCCGCGGAAGCGACGCATCGCGCGCGGCTTCCGCGGCGTAGAGCATGGCGAGCAGCCCGCCCCAGGAGTACCCGACGATCACCGGCGCGTCCAGCATGAACTCGCCGATCACGGCGCCGAGATCGCCCACCTGCGTGCGCCATGTGATGGGCGTGGATGCGTCGGCCCTGGATCGCCCACCGCCGCGCTGGTCATAGAAGATGAGCTCACGCCCGCCAGCGAGGTTGGCCAGCTCGAGCATCTGCGGCAGCAGGTAATCGTGGTGCGCTCCGGGCCCGCCATGCAGCACGAGCAGGGCGGGCGCCCCGGACGGCCCGTACCGGGCCCAGTAGAGCGGCACGTCGGTGGTGGACGTGACGCCCGAGCTGGCTGGCGGGGGAACGGGAGGCACCTGCCGCTACTGCCCGCGCCGTCCCAGTCGCACCTGGGCCAGCACCCGGTCACTGCCGCGGAGCAACGTGACCGAGACGACGTCACCGGGTTGCCGCGCGTACAGCGCGTCGGAATACGACTGGAGATCAGTGACCGCCTTGCCGTCGAACTCCACGATGACGTCGCCGGCGCGCATCCCGGCGGAGTCCGCAGGGCTGCCGGCACGGACGCCGCTCAGCCGCAGCCCCTTCACGTTGCCGGCGCCCATGTCGGGAACGGAGCCGAGGTAGACGTTCGAGCCGGTGCGCGCGGCCACGGGCGCGGGGGCCGCGGAGCGCGTGAAGGTGAGTCGCTCGGTGCGCGCGTCCATGGCGCGCACGACGCGCTCGGCGAGCGTCACGATGCGCGCCGTGCCGGCCGCGTTGACCTTCTCGGCGTCGTCGGTGGCGCGGTGGTAGTCGTCGTGCACGTTCGTGAAGAAGTGCAGGACCGGGATGTCCTTCGCGTAGAACGAGCTGTGGTCCGACGGCCCGAAGCCGTCTCCCACGCCGCGGATGGTCATGCGCAGCACCGCATTCGCCGAGTCCAGCAGCGCCGGCATCTCGCGCGCGGTGGCCGTTCCATACACGATGAGGCTGTCGCCCCGGAGGCGCCCCACCATGTCGAAGTTGAGCATCGCGACGACGCTGTCGCGGGGGACGGGCAGGTGCTCCACGAAGTACTGGGAACCGAGGAGCCCGAGCTCCTCCCCGCTGAAGTGCGCGAACACCAGCGTGCGCCGGGCCGGCAGGCCGCGGAACAGTCGCGCGAGCTCCAGCACCGCGGCCGTGCCGGATGCGTTGTCGTCGGCGCCGTTGCGGATGGCGTCGCCCGCATCGGCGTCCAGCGCGCTGGCGGCGGAGCGTCCGAGGTGGTCGATGTGCGCGCCGATGACCACCACCTGGCCGGCCAGCGCGGGATCGCTGCCGGGAAGGATGGCCACGACGTTCTGTGTCGGGAGCTCGACGGGCCCCGCGGCATGCGCCCGCATCGCCGGGCGCGCCACGAACGACTGGCGATAGCGTGGCGCTCCCTCACGCAGGCCGAGGGCCGCGTACCGGCGCGCCACGTAGGCGGCGGCGGTGTCGTTGCCCGCGGTGCCGGTGCCGCGCCCCTCGAGGCCGTCCGACGCCAGGAACTCGATGTCGGCGCGGATGCGGGCCGAGTCGGCGACGCCCGCGGGAAAAGGGGCGCTCCGCGCCGTGCAGGCACCGAGCGAAAGGAGCGCGCCGGACGCGGCGGCCAGAAGGGCGGGATGTCTCATGCTGTATTTTAAGCCGCGATGGATCAATCGCCGACCTTCGCCCGCCAGTGTGCCCGGCTGCTGTGGCTTCTCATGCGCGAGGCCGGGAACGTGGACGAGCAGAAGATGGCACTGCGGGCCCTCACCACCGTGTGCAAGCTCGGCCCGGTGACGCTGCGGGCGCGCGACGGCCGGATCGTGGCCAACCGGCACGTCGTGCCCGTGGCGATGAGCGGCGTATCGGAGCTGCTCCAGCAGCTGCGCGTGCACGGCGTGGAGAAAGTGCGATTCCAGAAGGGAACCCCCGCGCGCGAGACGCTCGGCTTCCTGAAGCTCCTGGCCGGGCCCGCGGGCGGGATGCCTCCCGGACTCACGGAGCTCAGCGCCAGGCATGTGGACGTGACGCTGGGCACCGCGCTGCCGACGCCGGACGCGCCGACGGTAATCGCACCAGTCGCACCGGTCGCACCGGTCGCACCGGTCGCACCGGTCGCGCCAGCGCCACAGGCCGCACAGTCGGCGGAAGCGGCGAAGCAGGCCGAGGCTGCCGCGGCTCTGATGGCGGAGCTCGGATCGCGCGACGTCACCCGCCTCACCCCCGAGGAGCTGTTCCGGTCGCTCGACCGTGCGGGCGATCCCGACACGCTGGCCAAGGTCCTCGACGACGTCGTGGCGCTGGCGGAGCATTCCGCGCGCGCCGCCAAGGCGCCGGTCGCCGCAACGCTCCTGCACGACCTGGTGACCCGTGAGGCCGACGCGAAGAATGCCGAAAACAGGCGTGCGTATGCGTCGGCATTCCGGCGGCTCACCAAGCCCGGCCTGCTCCGGGCGGTGGCGTCGCTGATCCCCAAGCGGCCGGAGAAGAAGCAGCACTACTACGAGATCCTCGAGCGCGCGGAGGAAGCCGGCGCCGACGCGCTCGTCGAGCAGATCAACCAGGCGCCCACCTCCGCCGACCGGAAGCAGCTGGTGGACGTGTTCCGCGAGCTCCGCAGTGGGTCCGCGGCGCTCATCCGGATGCTGGGCGATTCACGCTGGTTCGTGGCGCGAAACGCGGCCGAGCTTCTCGGCGAGCTGGCTGTGGTCACGGCCGAGGAGCCGCTGGTCGCCCTGCTCCGCCACGCGGACGACCGCGTGCGCCGTGCCGCCACCAATGCGCTCGCGCGACTCGGCACCCCCGATGCGACGAAGCGACTCCATGAGGCGATGAACGACGAGTCGCCCGAGGTGCGCATGCAGGTGGCCGCCACCATCGCCTCGAAGCGCGACCACCGCTCGTCCATGACACTCATCCGCGCCATCGAGGCCGAGGACGACAGCGACGTCCAGCTCACGATGATCGCTGCGCTCGGGCGCGTGGGCACTGCCGAGGCCGTGCAGCGGCTCGTGAAGATGGCGGAACCCGAGAGCCGCCTGTTCAAGAGGAAGGATGCCGCGCTCCGGATCGCGGCCGTGCAGGCGCTTGGTGAAGCGAGGACGCCGGCCGCGGTCGCCGCGCTCAAGGCGCTGGCTGAGGACAAGGATCGCGAGGTGCGCGAGACCGCGACGCGCGCGCTGGCGCAGGCCCCGCGCTGACCCGGATCGCGCGCTGACGAGCCGCGCTCAGCGCGCGGTGAAGTCGGTCTGGTCGTCCACCATCCGACACACTTCCGCGAGCAGCTCCGCGGTGTGATCCACGTCAACGAGGCTCACCATCTCATTCGGCGAATGCATGTACCGGTTCGGGATGGACACCAGCGCCGTGGCCACCCCCTCCTGGGCAATGTGAATCGCGTCGGCGTTGGTGGAAGTGAACCGGCCCACCGCGTGCACCGTGAAGGGGATGTCCTTCGCGCGCGCGGCGGCCCGCAGCAGCTCGAACACCACCGGGGAGAGGAGGGCGCCACGGCCGAGGACGGGACCGCCCCCGAGCCGGTGATCCCCGAGCTCCTTCTTTTCCATGTTCGGATGATCGCTCGCATGCGTCACGTCCACCACGATGGCCATGCGCGGGCGCACGCGGTTCGCCGCGACCAGCGCGCCCCCGCCCGTCCACGCGATCTCCTCCTGCGTCGTGGCGGCGGCCACGAGGCGCGCGGTGCCCGGTTTCTCCGCGTAGCGCCGCAGGGCCTCGAGGGTCGCGAAGGCGCCGATGCGGTCATCAATGGAGCGCGAGACAATCCGGTCGTTCGGGAAGTCGTGCGCACGCGAGTCGATCACGCCGGGATCCCCAAGCGCCAGCCGCTCCTCCGCCTCGGCGCGGTTCCGGGCGCCGATGTCCACCCAGAGGTCCGCGAACTTGAGCGGCGCCTCCTTCTCCTTGTCCTTGCTGAGATGGATGGGCTTCCGGCCCACCACCCCGAACACATCGCCGGTGGCCGCGATGAAGCGGATCCGCTGCCCGATGAGGACGTGCACGTCCCATCCGCCGATGGGCGAGATGTAGACGAAACCGTCATCGTCTATATACTGGACGATGACCCCGATCTCATCGATGTGGCCATCGAGGAGAATCGTGGGACTGCCACCGGGATTGACCTCGGCCATACAGTTGCCGGCGACGTCGATCGTGACGAGGTCGGCGAACTTCTCGGCCTCGGACCGCCAGGTCCGGCCAACGAGGGTCTCGAAACCGGAGGGCCCGGGGACGTCGAGAAGCCTCTTGAGGAACGCAACTGAATCCCGGCTCAACATGGCTAAAAGGGCTGTTAATTCGTAAGTGTAAGTGTCTAAACAACTTGACTCATGTGACGCAGGGCACGGCGACTGGGCCC